>Ga0315289_10000277_pt1 | contig 82149 bp, 74 predicted proteins | sample YL17G11_40_MG_FD_203452 | JGI IMG/M metagenome (GOLD analysis project Ga0315289, IMG submission 203452) | Sediment microbial communities from Yellowstone Lake, YNP, Wyoming, USA - YL17G11_40 | ecosystem: Environmental > Aquatic > Freshwater > Lake > Sediment | place: USA: Wyoming | collected...
TTGTCGTACACTAGGCATGCGGGATGAGGACACCTCCTTGGATGCTTTGTTTGATGATATAACTGATACCAAAGAGCGTCCCTCTCCCGCAACCCCAATGTGTAACACATGTATGGTAAACGAACACATCCCTGGGGAAGCGAACCTTGACAATACTTGAGGCGCATTACTATAATAGCTGGGTGTTTCCGTGAGGGGGCAAATGCATCAGTCAGGAGGATCCACACCGGGCGCGCCCGCCGGTACTGCCGATCTCGACATGGAAGTGCGGTATGTGAAGGGGGCCGGAGAGCGCCTGTCCAAGGTGCTGGGAAAAATAGGGATTTTCACTGCCCGGGATCTCCTGATGCACTTCCCTCACCGCCATGAGGACCGAACGCACTTCCGCCGAATCTCGCAGCTAAAGCATGGCGAAACCGCGACTATCCGGGGAAAGGTGCTCGTGGCAGACAACATGCGTACCCCGCGCACCCAGACGCTGCTTACCAGGGTCGGCATCGGGGATGGCAGCGGCCAGGCGAGTCTCGTGTGGTTCAACCAAGCATATCTGAAGAACCGATTCGTCAAGCTGCTGGGCAAGGAAATCATCATCTATGGAACCGCGCAGTTCGGTTCGCGCGGCATCGAGATAGTAAATCCCGAGTGGGAGGAAGTGGACGAAGGCGCCGATCCGCTGTCTTCCAACCGGATCGTGCCGGTGTATCCGCTCAAGGAGGGTCTGTATCAGAAAACGGTTCGCAGGATTATTTACCAGGCGCTGGACAGGTTCCTCCCGGCGGTCGAGGATGCGCTGCCCGAGCGGGTACTGGATCGGCGGGACCTGGTGGATGCGGCCACGGCCCTGAGGAACATCCACTTCCCGGAGAGCCAGGTTGCCCTGGCGGCGGCGCGTTTCCGGCTGGTATATGAGGAGTTCTTCTTGCTCCAACTGGCGCTCGCGCTTCGGAAGCAGAGCGTTGCCGTAAATCAGCCGGGCATTGCGTTCAAGGTAACTCCGGAGTGTACCGGGAAGTTCTACAAGTCGCTGCCGTTCGAGCTCACATCGGCTCAAAAGCGCGTGATCGCCGAGATCGAGCGGGACATGAGCCTCGCAAGGCCGATGAACCGCCTACTCCAGGGCGACGTCGGCTCCGGCAAGACGGTGGTGGCAGTCGCGGCGATGATGGCTGCCATCCACAACGGCTGTCAGGCCGCATTGATGGCGCCGACCGAGATTTTGGCGGAGCAGCACTACTCGGTCCTGTCGGAGATGGTGCGGCCGCTCGGCGTGGAGGTGGCTCTTCTCACCGGCAGCGTGACTGCCGCAGAGAAACTGCGGAGGAAGAAGAAGATTGCCTCGGGCGATGTGAAAATCGTGGTCGGCACCCACGCCCTGATTCAGGAAGACGTAGAGTTTGATCGCCTGGGGCTTATCATAATTGACGAGCAGCACCGGTTCGGCGTGCTTCAGAGAGCCGCCATGCGGGAAAAGGGCTGGAATCCGCATGTGCTGGTAATGACCGCCACGCCGATTCCGCGCACGCTGGCGCTCACGGTTTACGGAGACCTGGATCTCTCCATCATAGATGAGATGCCGCCCGGCCGGAAGCCGGTGCGCACCCATTGGAAGACGCCCGATCAGCGAGAGCAGGTTTACGAGGCCCTCCGCAAACTCGTCCAGCAGGGGCGGCAGGTCTATGTAGTGTGCCCGCTCATCGAGGAGTCTGAAAAACTCCAGGCGAAAGCAGCCACGGAGCTGGCCGAGCGCCTGAAGACCGAGGTTTTCCCCGATCTCAATGTCGGGGTGCTCCACGGGCAGATGAAGCCCGCGGAGAAAGAGGATGTAATGCGCCGATTTCGCAGTGGCGAAATCCAAATCCTGGTTTCGACCACCGTTATAGAAGTCGGCGTTGACGTGCCGAATGCCTGTGTCATGCTGATCGAAGACGCGGAGCGGTTCGGCCTGGCGCAGTTGCACCAGCTTCGGGGACGGGTCGGGCGCGGTGAGTATCAGTCGTACTGCGTGCTGACCGCCGATCCCGGAACCGACGAAGCGAGGGAGCGCCTTCGGGTCATGGCCCGGACGAATAACGGCTTTGAAATCGCCGAGGAAGACCTCCGGATCAGGGGCCCCGGCGAATTTTACGGGACGCGCCAGAGCGGGCTCCCCTCGCTGCGGATCGCGAACGTCCTGCGAGACGTAGACATCCTGGAGAAGAGCCGGGAGGATGCGTTCGCGCTGGTGAAGGCCGATCCGGGCCTGAAATCGTCCGAGCACGCCAGGCTCAGGGCGGAGGTCTTCAGGCGCTTCGAGGGCTTCGAGTTGCTCTCGGTGAGTTGATGTACTCTCGGTCGGTGGGTTGAGTAGGAGCGATTCCTGGATCCCTTTAAGTGTGAAGTTGGGGAATGCTTGATGGTTAAAAGGGCAATCTATCCTGGAAGCTTCGATCCGGTCACGAACGGACATCTGGACATCATCGAGCGGGCCACCGGCCTCTTCGATGAGCTGATAGTGGCCGTCTCTACCAACATCGGCAAGGACCCGATGTTCACCACCGATGAACGCGTGGAGATGCTGCGAGAGGCATGCCGTCATCTGCCGAACGTGACAGTGGAGCATTTCGACGGCCTGCTCGTCCGCTATGCGGCGGATCGGAGCGCCAACGTCATCGTTAAGGGGCTGCGCGCGCTGTCGGATTTCGAGTTCGAGTTCGAGATGGCCCTGATGAACAGGAGGCTGGACGAGGGCATAGAGACTGTATTCATGATGACGAGCGCCGAGTACTCGTACCTCAGCTCGAGCATCATCAGGGAAATCGCGAGCTTTGGAGGCTCCGTCGAGGGACTTGTCCCGAAAATCGCGGAGGAATACCTGAAGCGGAAATTGAGTTCTTTACAACACGGCGTCAAGGCTGCGGGTTCTCACAACCGCCCGGGCCAAGGGAGGGGATTCGAATAAACACGATAGAGTTGGTGGAAAAACTAAGGGAGCTTGTGGAAAGTAGTAGACAGCTCTTCAACACCGCGTTCGTCAACATTGACGAGTTCATCACGCTGACCGACAAGATCAGGGCGTCGCTGCCGGAGGATGTGAAGTCGGCCGCCAGGATCACTCGTGACGCCGATCACATCATCGGCGATGCGAAGGAGCAGGCAGCCCAGGTCATAGATCAGACGAAGGCGGAGGCAGCCAAGGTCGTCGAAGCTGCGAAGGCGGAAGCTGCTCAGATGGTGGAGGGCAGCGAGATCAAGCGCCTGGCAACCGCTCAGGCGAAGGAGATCGTTGCCAGCGCTGAGGAGGAGGCTCGCAGCACGAAGGCCGGTGCGGACGAATACGCGCATGAGGTGCTGTCGGATCTGGAGAGCTTCGTTGCGAAGGTCCTGAGCACTATCCAGCATGGCCGCGACAAGCTGGAACGCAGAACTGATACGGAGTGAGGGAATGAGCAGTGTCATGGACGGCATCTATGCCCGCGCGCGGGCCGCACGCAAGACCATTGTGCTGCCCGAGGGCATGGATCCTCGAGTTGTAAAAGCGGCTGCGGATATTCGCAGCCGCGGGCTTGCCACTCCGATACTCCTTGCGAAGCCCGACGAAGCGCAGAAGCTTGCGCGCGAGAGCGGCGCAGACATCTCAGGCATAGGAGTTATTGACCCGGCTACATCGCCCAAACGGCAGCAGTACGCCGATCTGCTCTACGAGCTTCGGAAGAAAAAGGGCATGACGTGCGAAGAGGCGTACCGCCTGGCCGGTGACACTTTGTACTACGGCGTGCTGATGGTCAGAGCGGGCGACGCGGACGGCGAGGTCTCGGGGGCAACGCACTCGACCGCCGACACAGTGCGACCCGCCTTGCAGGTGCTGAAGACGGCGCCGGGCGTATCCATAGTCTCAGCATTCTTTATCATGATCGTCCCGGACTGTTCCTATGGCGAGAACGGGCTGCTCCTGTATGCCGATTCAGGGCTGGTGATGGACCCGAACGCTCAGGAGCTGGCCGAGATAGCCATCTGCACCGGGAGAACGATGAAAACACTTTTCGGAGTCGAGCCGCGAGTGGCTTTGCTGTCGTTTTCCACGAAGGGAAGCGCGGCCCATCCTCTGGTGGACAAAGTTGTCGAGGCAACTCGTCTCGCGCAGAGCAAGGCGCCGGACATGCTCATAGATGGCGAGTTGCAGGGCGACGCCGCGCTGGTGCCCTGGGTAGGCGAGAAGAAAGCGCCCGGAAGCCCGGTCGCCGGCAGGGCGAATGTGCTCGTATTCCCCGACCTCCAGGCGGGAAACATCGCATACAAGCTCACCGAGCGCCTGGCGAAGGCCGAGGCATACGGCCCGATACTTCAGGGGATAGCAAAGCCGGTTAACGACCTCTCCAGAGGATGTGATTCGGAAGACATAGTGAATGTCGCGGCGGTCACCGCAGTCCAGGCGATGCAGGCGTGATGTGCGATGCGTAGTGCGTAGTGCTAGCTGCCGGATATTGGGCGTTTCCGCCGCGGCGGATTGGAAGTTCAAAATCATCAGATGCTAGATACCAGATGCTGGATGGCTCCGGCGTCCGGCATCCGGTATCCAGTATCTGGATCGAGAGAGTGGAATGTTAGTTCTTGTGGTAAACGCGGGGAGTTCTTCGCTGAAGTATCAACTCATTGACATGTTCAACGAGCAGGTGCTCGCCAAGGGAATCGCTGAGAGGATCGGCGAGGATAGGGAATCGCTCACCCATGAGGCGACGGGCAAGCGAAAGATAAAAACCAGGACGCATATACCGGATCATCAGGCCGCGATGCGCCTGGTCTTCGATGCGCTGATGGATCCGGAGACCGGCGCCATCAAGGATGTTTCGGACCTTTCGGCGATAGGACACAGGGTCGTCCACGGCGGCGAATCGTTCTCGGATTCAGTGCTGATTGACCAGAAGGTCATAGATACGATCGCGAGGCTGAGCGATCTCGCGCCGCTCCACAATCCGCCGAACCTGATGGGAATCCAGGCGGCCATAAAGCTTGCGCCGCAGGCCCCGCAAGTTGCGGTGTTCGACACGGCGTTCCATCAAACAATACCGCCGTATGCGTATATATACGCCCTTCCCTACGACCTTTATTCGGAACACGGGATCCGGCGGTACGGGTTCCACGGCACGTCGCACAAATACGTGGCCTCCCGCGCCCGCAGGATTCTCGAAGCGCTCGGCGTGCCCAGGGAGAGCCAGAGAATAATCACCTGCCATCTCGGCAACGGCGTGAGCCTCACGGCTGTCAAGGGCGGAAAATCGGTTGACACAAGCATGGGCCTCACGCCCGTCGAGGGCTTGGTGATGGGAACCAGATGCGGCGACATTGATCCTGCGATCATCCCGTTTCTCGAAAAGGAACTGGGCTACACCGCTGATGATGTTGACGACCTTATGAATAAGAAGAGCGGCCTGCTTGGGGTGTCGGGCGTGAGCAACGACATGCGCGATGTGGAAAGCAAGGCCAAGGAGGAGCACGAGCGCTCGAAGCTGGCTTTCGACATCTTCTGCTACCGCGCCAGGAAATACATAGGAGGATACGCCGCCGCCATGGGCGGCCTTGATGCGATCGTCTTCACTGCGGGCATAGGAGAGCACTCCCCCTCGGTTCGAGCCGCGATCTGCAGCGGGCTCGAGTTCCTCGGTGTGAGGATTGATCCTGAGAAGAATAGGAACTGCGATTCCGAGTGCGACATCAGCGTGGATGAAAAGGGCGTCCGCGTGCTGGTAATACCCACCAATGAGGAATTGGCAATCGCCAGGGAAACAGTCCGGGTGATAAGCGGCGTGAATGACAAATGAAGCTGGATTTGTCCGAGATCGCACGCACTTCCGATATGCATGCGACGCAGGATGTGGACGAGCCGTGCCCGGAGGATTTAGGCCTGAGATGCGTATCCCCGGTCACGGGTAAGGTGCATATCAGCAACGCGGGCAGCCTGCTGCTGGTGGAAGGCCGGGTAGCAACCGAGGTCAAGCTCGAATGCAGCCGGTGTCTGACCGAGTTCACACTGCCGGTCGAAGCCGGCATACAGGAGGAGTTCCGCCTGATAAAGGTTGGCGACATGGTCAGGGCGCTGCCCGTGGACGAGGAAGATACGTCCACGGAGGTCATTGACAACAACATCTTGGACCTGCAAGAGCTTATTCGCCAGGGTTTGCTGCTTATGCTGCCGATTCAGCCTTTGTGCAGGTCCGGCTGCCAAGGATTATGTCCTACTTGCGGCGAAAACTTAAATGTGAAAAAATGTGCGTGCCCGCCTGCGGAACTAGAATCGCCGTTCAAGGCCCTGGCGGGCCTCCTGGAAGAAAGGGAGGACGACTCCGAGGCTTGAGGAGTTATCAGTGGTCAGTTTCCAGGGGGTTACGCATCGCATGTCACGTATAGCGAGTACGAGTAGAAGTAGGAGTCGTTTCCCTGGATCCCTTCTCTTACTCATCACGAAGAGGTGAAATAGTTGGCTCTACCGAAACGAAGACACTCTCATGCGCGTCAGGCCAAGCGCCGGACGCACTGGAAACTGGCAGTGCCGAATGTGGTTGACTGCCCGCGGTGCCATGCGCCGCGCCTGCCGCACCACGCCTGCCCGAGCTGCGGCTTTTACAACGGGCGGCTGGTGCTGGAAATTAAAGAAAGAGAAAAGAAGCAGGGGTAGAGGGGATAACTCGCTGCATGAGAATTGCCGTTGATGCGATGGGCGGCGACTACGCCCCAGCCGAAATCATCAAAGGAGCAGTCGAGGCGGCCAGCCAGTGTGGAATCCCGGTGACCTTAGTGGGCGACACGGAGAGCGTAAACCGGGAGCTGGCGAAGTACGCAACTACCGGTCTTCCCATCGAGGTCGCGCACGCTTCCGAAGTAGTGCAGATGGACGAGCATCCGGCCAACGCTATCCGCCGGAAATCGGACTCGTCAATAGTCGTTGCAGCCGACCTCGTCAGCAACGGAGAGGCTCAGGCGATGGTCAGCGCGGGGAATACCGGCGCGGCCATGGCTGTGGCCACCCTCAGGCTTGGCAGAATAAAGGGGATTGACCGCCCGGCTATCGGGGCGATCCTCCCGACCATGAACGGCAGGGCTGTCATGCTCGATGCCGGCGCCAATGTGGATTGCAGCGTCGAGAATCTGCTCCAGTTCGCCGTCATGGGCAGCGAGTACGCCGAGCGAATGTTTAGGATAAGTAAACCGCGGGTGGGGCTGCTCAGCATCGGTGAAGAGGCTATCAAGGGGAATGAACTGACAAGGGCGGCCAACACCCGGTTGAGCCGGACCAGCCTGAACTTCGTCGGGAATGTAGAGGGCAAGGACGTGTTCAGGGGAGCGGTGGATGTAGTCGTATGCGACGGGTTCGCCGGCAATATAGTGCTGAAAGTTGGCGAAGGGATGGCCGAATTTGTGCTTGCCAACCTGAAGCGAGAGATTAACCGGGGCTTCCTCTACAGGCTGGGCGCTCTGTTCCTTCGGCCGGCTTTTCGACGAGTAAAAACGAAACTCGACTATGCGGAATACGGCGGCGCGCTCCTATTGGGCGTGAACGGCGTGTGCGTAATCTGCCACGGCAGGTCCGACGCCCGCGCCATTCGCAACGCGATTCGAGCGGCGGCCGATGCAGTCGCTAACGACGTGGTAGGACGCATAGGTACGTCGCTTCGGCGTAGCGACCTAACTTCATCTTAGCCACAATCATCTGCGGTTTGCTCGGTTTTCCACCGGGCGAAAAGAACATGTACGGAATGGAGAATTGATGACACCTGAATTGCGCGGCGCCGGTATTATCGGCATAGGATCGTTCGCCCCACAGAAGGTACTCACCAACTTTGATTTGGAAAGGATAGTAGACACCACGGATGAGTGGATCGTCACCAGATCGGGGATCCGCGAGAGGCACGTCGTAGAGGAAGGGACAGCCGCCTCGGATCTGGCGCTGGAAGCCTCACGACGAGCCCTCGAATCCGCCTCGATCGCCCCTGAAGAGATAGATCTGGTGATATGCGCCACCATCACCGGCGATATGCCTTTCCCTGCCACGTCCTGTCTCATACAGGACGGAATCGGCGCGACCAACGCCGCGGCCTTCGACCTCCAGGCCGGCTGCTCGGGCTGGGTTTACGCTCTCGCCACCGCTTCGCAGTTCGTTCGGCTCGGCACCTATAACCACGCGCTCATCGTCGGTGTGGATATTCTGACCAGCGTTACAGATTGGGCCGACCGCTCGACTTGCGTTCTCTTTGGAGACGCAGCCGGAGCGACTGTGATAGGTCCCACCGCCCCAGGTACCGGTGTGCTCTCGACATGCTTGGGCGCGGATGGCTCAGGCGGCGAGCTTTTGAAGATTGACGCGGGCGGCTCCAGGCGCCCCGCCAGCGAAGAAACCGTGCGAAATCGGCAGCACTACATCAAGATGGAGGGCCGCGAAGTCTTCAAGTTCGCAGTCCGCATCATGGACGAGGCTTCCATCAAGGCGCTGGATATGTGCGGCCTGAAGCCTGCAGACGTTGACCTCTTCGTGCCTCATCAGGCGAATATTCGCATAATTGAGGCCGCAGCCAAGCGCCTGAATTTTCCTCCTGAGAAGGTGTTCGTCAATGTCCAGAACTACGGCAATACATCCGCCGCCTCGATACCCCTGGCGCTGGACGAGGCGTACAGGATGGGCAGAATCAAGCAGGGCGACATAGTAGCGGTGGTCGGTTTCGGGGCAGGCTTGACCTGGGCAGCCAGTGTGCTAAAATGGACGCTGCCCGGCATCTGAGAACGCAGGTTACGCGATACGTGGTCTTAGAGAAATTGTTCCCTTACGCATCACGTATCACGCATTACGTTTCGGGGGCATTTTGCGGTATGGCTAAAGTAGCATTCATCTTTCCCGGCCAGGGGTCTCAGTATGTTGGCATGGGCAAGGACCTCTACAATCTGCCCGAGGCCCACGAGGTCTTCGATGCGGCAGACGATATACTCCACATGCCGCTTAGCAGGCTGTGTTTTGAGGGCCCCGAGGAAGAACTCCGCCTCACTGTGAACGCCCAGCCGGCGCTTCTCACGACCAGCATGGCATGTCTCCGGCTGCTTGAGAAGCATGGAATCCATCCTGAAGTTGCAGCGGGGCACAGCGTCGGCGAGTATGCTGCGCTGGTTGCCGCCGGCTCCATCAGCTTCAAGACTGCTTTACCCCTGGTACGCAGGAGAGGCGAGTTGATGCAGGAAGCGGGCTCGCGGCATCCGGGCGCAATGGCGGCTGTCATCGGCCTGGACGCAGATGGGATCCTCGCGGCATGCATGCGAGCCGGTGACATAGGCGTTGTAGATGTGGCAAACTACAATTCCCCAGAGCAGATCGTCATCTCGGGTGAGGTCAAGGCGGTGGAGGCCGCGTCCAAGTATGCCATGGAGGCCGGAGCCCGGAAGATCATTCCGTTGAACGTCAGCGGCGCCTTCCACTCGCGGCTGATGTCATCCGCAGTCGAGTACCTTGCCATAGAACTGAACCATGCCCGCTTTCAGGATGCGGCGATCCCAGTGGTCGCCAACGCAACGGCCGACTATGTGCGGCAGGGCGCCGAGATCAGAGAGGCGTTGGAGCGCCAGATCGCCGGCAGCGTGCGTTGGAGCGAGTCCGTGGCTCGGATGGCAAATGACGGCGTGAGCTTGTTCGTGGAAGTCGGCCCGGGAAAGGTACTATCCGGCCTGATTAAGCGTATTGTAAGCTCCGCCGAGGCAGTAAATGTGGGCGACACAGCCTCGCTGAATGAATTTCTGATGCGGAAGCCAACGGCCTTGAATGGGTTGTACCTTCGACGTTCTTAATCGCTTGTGTGGCAGGCTACCCAGGCAACAGAAACCAGGAAACCGAGAAGAGCTTGTCATCCTGAGTTCGCCGCGGCGGACTCAGGATGACAAGCCCTTTGCCTTGGTAATGAGCAGTGAGGTCACGGTTCAGAGAGGAGCAAAGGAATCTTGAAACTCGATGGAAAAGTTGCTATAGTAACGGGTGCTGGCCGAGAGGGCAAGGGGATAGGTCGTTCCATCGCCCTGGCGCTCACGGCGGAAGGCGCGGAAATAGTGATCGCCGACTACGTGGTGGAAGCAGCGGAGGCCGTGGCGCAGGAGGTCGCGTCCCTCGGCCGCCGGGCCGTCGCAGTGCGGGCGAACGTCGCCGACCCTGCCGACGCCGAGGCAATCGTTCAGCGGGCGTTGGACGAATTCGGCAGGGTGGACATCCTGGTGAACAACGCGGGGATCAACAGAGACGCGCTGATTCCCCGGATGTCCGAGCATGACTGGGACCTTGTAGTAGATACTAACCTGAAGGGCACATTCAACTGCACCAAAGCGGTCACCAGGCCGATGTTGAAGCAGCGAAGCGGCAAGATCGTAAACATCACCTCGGTGATGGGCATCATCGGAAACATCGGCCAGGCGAATTATTCCGCTTCGAAAGCAGGCATTATCGGGCTGACGAAGACGGCCGCCAAGGAGCTTGGCTCTCGGGGGATCAACGTGAACGCAGTCGCTCCCGGCTTTATCCAGACGGCGATGACCGATGAGCTCCCGGAGAGCGTTCGCCGGAACATAGCGAGCTTGATACCAATGAACACCCTCGGAACGCCGGAGGATGTAGCAAAACTGGTCTTGTTCCTGTGCACCGATGAATCGAATTATATCACAGGCCAGGTGATAAACGTTGACGGTGGAATGGTAATGTGAGGAGGTGAAACTGTGTCGGCTTTCGATAGGGTTAAGAAAGTAGTAGTGGAGCAACTTGATGTGAATGAGGAGGAGGTTACTCCTTCTGCATCGTTCGTGGATGACCTTGGCGCGGATTCCCTGGACGTGGTAGAGCTTGTCATGGGACTCGAAGAGGAATTCGATATAGAAATTCCAGATGAGGATGCCGAGAAGATATCCACTGTAGCGGATGCCGTAAGCTACATCGAGGAAAAGACTAAGGGCTAAACATCCTTTCTCCAGCGGACACGGATGCATGGTAAGCTGGCCAATAACTAGTTAGCTTTTGCCGTCGCCGTGTCCGTTGCGTAAGTTTAGGAGAGATGAATGGAACAGAAAAGGGTTGTTGTCACGGGCATGGGACCGATTACCCCCATTGGCACAGGCACGGAGACCTTTTGGCGCGCTCTGCTTGATGGCGTGTCAGGGGTGGGCCCTATTACCCATTTCGATGCGTCTGAGTACTCCACTCGTATAGCTGCAGAGGTCAGGGATTTCGACCCCGAAGAGTACGTCGAGCGCAAGGAGGCAAAGCGGATGGACCGCTTTGTCCAGCTTGCGGTTGCTGCGAGCAAGCTGGCGGTTGAAGATGCCGGGCTCGACATCCAGGATCGTAACGCGGATAGGGTTGGTGTCCTGATCGGATCCGGAATCGGCGGCACCAGCACGTGGGAGGAGCAGCACAGCGTCCTTCTTGAGAAAGGACCGAGACGCGTCAGCCCGTTCTTCGTACCTATGCTGATATCCGACATGGCATCCGGGATGGTATCCATAATCCTCGGCCCGAAGGGACCGAACCTGGGGATTGTGAGCGCCTGCGCGACCGCAACGCATGCCATCGGCGAAGCATTTGAGATCATCAAGCGAGACGACGCGGACGTCATGCTTGCAGGTGGATCGGAAGCGGCGATCACTCCCTTGTCCGTGGCCGGATTCTGTGCCGCGAGAGCCTTCTCGACCAGGAACGATGAGCCTGAGCGCGCCAGCCGACCCTTCGACTTGCACCGCGATGGCTTTGTCATGGGCGAGGGTGCGGGAACGGTCATCGTGGAGTCGCTGGATCACGCGCTGGCACGCGGAGCCAAGATATACTGCGAGATTATCGGTTTTGGCATGAGTGCAGATGCCTTTCATATCACGGCTCCGGCGCCTGGCGGTGAGGGAGCTGTTAGGTCTATGGCGGCGGCTCTTTCGGACGCAGGCATCGGGCCGGAGCAAGTAGATTACATAAACGCCCACGGCACGTCTACCGAGGACAACGATAGCACGGAAACCGTTGCCATCAAGAAGGTATTCGGGGAGCATGCGTACAAAGTAGCAATCAGCTCTACGAAGTCCATGACAGGCCATCTTCTAGGCGCGGCCGGGGCTGTCGAAGCGATCGCATGTATCTGCTCTATCAGAGACGGAATCGTTCATCCTACGATAAATTATGAAACCCCGGATCCCGAGTGCGATCTGGACTACGTGCCGAATACCGCCAGAAAGCTGAACGTGCGAATAGCGATGTCGAACTCATTCGGCTTCGGCGGGCACAACGCAACCCTGGTATTTGCGAAGCACGAAGGGTAGACGAAAATCGGTATGGGAGTATGGGTGATCCGTTTCTCCCACACTCCCATACCGATCCTGCAGTCTATTTTTTAGGCAGGTGATTTAAGATGCAGTGTCCAAGATGCAGCGCTGATAACGACGATGCCCGTGCGGCGTGCTGGAGCTGCTTTGCCCAGCTCCATCCGCCCGCCGGCAGCAAGCCGCAGACGATCCAGAGCAGCAAGCCGCAGCCGGTTCCAGCTATGCCCGCTCGGCAGGAGCCGGCGCCGACTCCCGCCCCGGAACCCGTAGCGGCTCAGCCTCCGCGGCTCGTGGAGGAGGAGCCGGAACCTGCGGTTTCGGAAGCGCTCGACCTCGGCGAGCCGGTTGCCGAATCAGGCTACTTCGTCCCCGGCCTGGCCGAGCAAGTGGAATCGCTGGCCATGACCCCGGCTGATGAAGAGGCCGAGGCGCCGGCGGCGCGCGTGCTCGACCTCGATGCGTTCGAGGAGGAACTTAAGGCTCCCAGCGAGCCGGAGCCCGAAAAAGGCGGGGATGAGGCATAGCGCAAGGTGATCCGACATCGGAGGGGTAGCAAACATGGCAATTTCTGAAAGAGCTCGAAGGGCAAGCCCGTCGCCGACGCTGGCAATCGGGGCGAAGGCGAAGCAGATGAGGGCGGAAGGCATAGATGTCGTTGACTTCGGCACCGGCGAGCCCGATTTCGACACACCGCAGAACGTCAAGGATGTGACGATCGGGGCTATCGAGGCGGGGATGACGAAGTACACCGCGACTTCGGGCATTCCAGAGCTGAAGGAAGCGATCTGCGCGAAGCTCAAAAGAGATAACGGGCTTGATTACGCTCCCTCGCAGATCATAGTCTCCAATGGCGCGAAGCACTCAATCTACAATACGGTGCTGGCCCTTTGCGACCCCGGCGACGAGGTGATCGTCCCAAGCCCGTACTGGGTATCGTACCCCGAAATGGTCAAGCTGGCCGAGGGCACCCCGGTGTACGTCCGAACGGACGAGTCCACCGGCTTCAGGATGACTCCCGACACGCTGAGGAGCGCCGTCACGCCTAAAACGAAGATACTGATCCTGAACAGCCCGAGCAATCCCACCGGCGCGGTTTATACCCGCTCGGAGCTTGAGGAGATTGCGGCAATAGCGGTGGACAAGGGCTTCTACGTCATCTCCGACGAGGTCTATGAGAAACTCGTTTACGATGGGAACGAGCATGTGAGCATCGCCTCGTTCAACGAGGGCATCAAAAAGCTGACGGTGACGATAAACGGCCTGTCGAAGAGCCACTCGATGACCGGGTGGCGGATCGGCTATGCCGCCGCCGAGCAGGAAATCGTCAGCGGCATGACGCGGATACAGGACAACAGCACGTCGAATCCGGTATCGTTCGTGCAGAAGGGCGCTGTGGAGGCGCTTAACGGGCCTCAGGATTTCACCGCCATGATGGTGCGCGAGTTCAACGAGCGCCGAAAGGCAATCGTGAGCGGCCTGAATGCCATCCCCGGCATCGCGTGTCCGAACCCGGGCGGCGCGTTCTACGTATTTCCGAATATTTCCGGTCTCCTGGGCGAGTCGCACAATGGCAGGGAGATCGCCGGTTCGGATTCGCTCGCAGCCTACCTGCTCGAGGAAGCCAGGGTCGCCGTCATACCCGGCTCCGGCTTCGGCGCCGACCGGAATATCCGCCTCTCGTATGCCACGTCCATGGAGAACATTAAGAAGGGCCTGGCGAGGATCGGCGAGGCGGTGTCTGAGCTTGCCTGACGGTGGGGCTTTCGTATTTGGTGAAAGGAGAATGATGTTGGACTATTCAAGCATCAGGGGATTCAATTACCAGCCCAGCTACGGGAGCAGCGGATTGGAGCTGTGGCGTAAGTTCGACGCCGCCGTTATAGATAAGGAATTGGGCCTGGGCAAGAAGTATTTCCCCGGCATGAATGCCATCCGCCTTTGGCTCTCAAGCGATGCCTTCGACCGAAAGCCGCGCGAGCTCGCGGACAACTTCGACAAAGCCCTGGATATCGCCGCCAAATACGGTCTTATCGTCATGCCGGTGCTTTTCAACCGCTGGCACGACAGCGCGCTGGAATACGGCGGAGTATTCATTGACCATTTCATGGACGAACGCTACCAGGGCCGGCGCGAAAGGATGTACATGCCCTACCTTGAGGCCGTCGTGGGCGGCCACGCCGAGGACCCGCGCATATTCGCGTGGGATTTGTGCAACGAGCCGTTCTCCTACGATGTCAGGCGGGAGGACATGCGGGACATCATACGCGCGGAGTACGCCTGGCTGGAGGACATGTACCGGACTTGCAAGCAGCTCGGCGCGAAGGCGCCTCTCACCGTCGGGATACATCCGGGGCACGGGATTCCGGGCATCGCGCAGATCGAGCCGATCGCCGATATCCTGAGCATTCATCCGTACTGGTCCCCCGGGTCTGAAAAGCAGGCTTATGAACGGATGCTGGATGATTATGCGGCATTCGCCGAGAAGGTCGGTAAGCCGCTGTTGTCAACCGAGACATGCTGGGGATCGCTGGACGATCAGGAGCGCGTCGAGATAATCCGTCTTGAGCTGGGAGAGCAGAAGAAGCGAGGAATAGGGTGGCTGGCATACGCGCTGCATCACAGCCTGGTCCCCGACCTGCACAGACCGGAGTTCGGGCCGGTCGGTGGTCCGGGATACCTCGCGTTTATAGAGGCGGACGGCGCTCTGCGCCCCGGCCACGAAGTGTACAACGAGTACTAATGCCCTGCTGAGCCTGGAAGGCCCGCTATGAACAGCACATCTGAGCCAACTTTGCAGCGGATCGCCCGCAAGCTGAAGATGAAGAAGGAAAACCTGGAGCTTCTCCGCCAGGCGCTGACGCACAAGTCGTACCTCGGCGAGGTGAGCCAGTTGGTCAGCAACGAGCGGCTTGAGTTTCTGGGTGACGCGGTGATTGGGATGGTTGTCTCGGAGCACCTTTTTGCGAGGTTCAGCGAGAAGCAGGAAGGCGAGTTGGCGAAGGCGAAGGCCGTGGCGGTCAGCGAGCCGATACTGGCGGAGGCGGCGAAGAAGATCGGGCTGCCGCCTGCTCTTTTCCTCAGCACGGGCGAGGAGACATCCGGCGGGAGATCGCGCTCGTCAATCCTGGCCGATGCGTTTGAGGCTGTGGTCGCAGCGCTGTATCTGAGCCAGGGACTGGAAGCAGCAAAACAGTTCATTCTAAAAGCGCTGGGGCCTATTCTGGAGGACATCGAGCGCGAGGAGCACCACCGCAACTACAAATCCATCCTCCAGGAGCTTACCCAGAGCCTTTACAAGAAGGCGCCGAAGTACGTCGTGGTAGCGGAGTCGGGCGCGGATCATGACAAAACATTCCTGGTCGAGGCGCAGCTTGATGATAGAACCCTCGGCCGCGGCTCGGGCAAGAGCAAGAAGCTGGCCGAGCAGGCCGCCGCACTCGATGCACTCGAGCACCCTGAATTTGAATCCAAGCGTGAGAGGACAGCGACAACATGATCGAAAAGCGAGCAGATATAGGAGTTTACGGCGGAACAGGCTTGTACGAGTTTCTCCAGGACGTCGAGGAGGTCAAGGTTGAGACTCCCTACGGTCCGCCCAGCGACCTGGTGGCGCTGGCGACTGTGGCCGGGAAGCGCGTCGCGTTTTTGCCGCGCCATGGGAGAGACCACAGCCTGCCGCCGCACATAATTCCCTATAGGGCCAACGCCTATGCGATGAAACAGCTCGGCGTGAGCCGCATCATCGGCCCGACGGCGTGCGGAAGCCTCCAGGCGCACGTCAAACCGGGCGACTTCGTCGTGTGCGACCAGTTCGTTGATCGGACTTGGGGCCGGCCCGATACGTTCTTCGACGGCCCGGTAGCAACTCACATCATGGGCGCTGACCCATACTGCGAAGACCTCCGCAAGCTGGTGGTGGAAGTGACAAAATCCAAGGGCATCCCCGTCCACGAGGAAGGCACGGTCGTCGTCGTCCAGGGGCCGAGGTTCTCGACGCGGGCTGAGAGCGCCTGGTACAGCAAGATGGGCTGGGAGGTCATCAACATGACCCAGTACCCAGAGGTCATACTTGCCCGCGAGCTCGGGATGTGCTATGTTAACATCGCGCTGGTGACTGATTACGATGCCGGATGCGTTGGCTTGGCCGGCGTGCAGCCGGTGACCGCGGATGAGGTAGTTAAGGTTCTGCAGGCCAACAACGAGCGCGTGCGCGCCGTCATCCTCGATCTGATCGAGAGAATAACGATCGGCCCGTGCACCGATTGTACCGAGGCCATGGCCCACGCGCAGCTCGGATAGCATCCAACGAGTCACGTACCACGCATTACGCAATCTGGAGACCCGGAATTGACAGTCGCACTTTGCCCTGTCGCCTGGGAGGATGGTAGAGTCAAGCTCATTGACCAGACCAGAATCCCGGACGAGCTGGTGATGCTGGATCTCGCGGACTACCGCGACGTCGCTAATGCCATCCGAACCATGCAGGTGCGCGGCGCCCCGGCGATCGGCGTTGCTGCCGCGCTTGGCATGGCTCTCGGAGCGCAGTCCATCGCCGGCTCGGACGAGTTCCTCAGGCGGCTCGAAGAGATCGCGGATGAGTTCCGCGCAACCCGCCCCACGGCCGTCAACCTCTTCTGGGCGATTGACCGGATGCTCCGAATCGCCCGCGAGAACGCGCGTTTGCCAGTCGAAAGCCTCAAGCGTCGTCTTGTCGAGGAGGGTCTTTCCATTCTCCGGGAGGACATCGAAATCAACCGGAGCATAGGCAGGCATGGAGCGGAGCTGATTAACGACGGCGATACCGTCCTAACTCACTGCAACGCCGGGGCGCTGGCAACCGCTGGATATGGAACCGCGCTGGGAGTGATTCGCGCGGCCGCCGAGTCCGGCAAGCGTGTCAAAGTTATCGCCGACGAGACCCGGCCCAGGCTCCAGGGCATGAGGCTTACCGCATGGGAGCTCATGCAGTCCGGCATACCGGTCACCGTCATCACCGACAGCATGGCCGCATGGGTGATGTCGAAGGGCATGGTAAGCTGCGCCATCGTCGGGGCGGATCGCATAGCGGCGAACGGCGATGTTGCGAACAAGGTGGGCACCTACGGGGTGGCAGTCCTGGCTCGGGCGCACGGTATCCCGTTCTACGTGGCCGCGCCGATGTCCACGGTTGACCTATCCATTCCCGATGGAGCGCATATCCCTATCGAGGAGCGCTGCCCGACCGAGGTCACGCACATTTCCGGCATTCGAGTTGCCCCCGAGGGCGTGCCTGTGCTGAATCCGGCATTCGACGTGACGCCAGCGGAATACGTGACGGCGATCATAACCGAGCGCGGGGTGCTCCGGCCTCCGTATGCGCAGAGCCTGGCCGGAGCCAATAAAATGGAGTGATGGAGTAGTGGAGCACTGGAGTAATGGGTTTCCAGTACTCCAAATGCTGCGCAAGGAGTTGATTGCATGGCTGCCGAATTGCTTGCCGCAAGCCTGATACGAGACATACCGGATTTCCCGAAGAAGGGCATCATTTTCAAGGATATAACGCCCGTGCTCCAGGATCCCCGCGCGTTTGCGGAAGTGGTGGAGAAGATGGTGGAGTACGCGGCGGAGAGAAAGCCGGACGTGGTGGTGGGCATAGAGTCGAGAGGCTTCGTCCTCGGCGCGCCCGTGGCCCTGAAGCTCGACAAGGGCTTCATCCCGGTGCGCAAGGTCGGCAAGCTGCCCCACGAAACCATCCAGTGCGAGTATGCCCTGGAATACGGGACAGGCGCGGTTGAGATGCACCGGGATGCGATAGTGCCCGGCCAGCGGGTCTTGATCGTGGATGACCTGCTTGCAACCGGCGGCACGGCGGCTGCATCGGCGCGGCTGGTCGAGGAACTCGGCGGCCAGGTAGCCGGGATCGTCTTCCTGATCGAGCTGTCCTTCCTAAAGGGCCTTGAGAAACTCGCCGGCTACGATGTGAAGAGCTTGATCACGTATTGAGGAGCGCCGGCAGCTCCTGCTGCCGGAAAGGAATTCACCCGGATTATTCATGTCATTCTGAGTCCCGAGAATCGGGACGAAGAATCTACTCTCGTTTGTGAGGATAGATCCTTCACTTCGTTCAGGATGACATAGTGTCGCATGATTGAGCGTATCGTGAATCATTCAGGTTCATTCCGGCGGCATCGGATTTGAGCATGGACAGGCGAGGATTGACGGTGCTCGAGCGGTTTTTCAGGTTTGAAGATAACAACACTGACATCCGCACGGAGGTAGTCGCCGGGCTGACCACCTTCATGACGATGGCGTACATTATCTTCGTGAACCCGTCCATCCTGTGAAGCTCTTCAGCGGCAAGGTCCGAGAGATACACCCGCTTATGGCCGTGGTATCCGCTCTGTTCGCGCTCAGCTTTGTGCTGCAACCTTGACACCGCACCCTTGGGTTGGTATACTTTTGAGCGGAACCAGCCTGGGGGTTGTGGCTTCGTGCAGTGCGCAGGGCGTCATGCTAACCGCATTGCCAAGCTGAGGTGCAGCCGATGGAACTAGGCGAAAGAAGGCGCAAAATCCTCGCAGCCGTTGTCAACGATTACGTAAAAACGGCGGAGCCGGTCGGGTCCGAAACCCTCGCCCAGAGGTACGATTTCGGCGTGAAGCCGGCCACTATTCGGAATGAGCTGGCTGCGATGTCTGAGATGGGCTATCTGCGCCAGCCGCACACGTCTGCGGGGCGCGTACCCTCGGACTTGGGCTATCGGTATTATGTTAACCGGCTCATGCCCGATCCGACGTTGGGCCCCGCCGAAACTCACCACGCCAGGCGAAGCTACGATCCCTACGAGAGCGAGGTGGAGAGTATACTCCAGCACACCTGCCGGATACTCTCCGAGCTCACGAGCTACACCTCTCTTGCAACTACGCCGCAAATGGATGTTACCAGCGTCAAGCACGTTGCCCTGTCGGCGGTCGCCCCTGGGAAAATCCTGGTAGTCACCGTACTCAATACCGGCCACATTGACCACCGGGGGCTGGATTACCCGGAGACATTGCCAACCACGGATCTGGCGGCTATGGGAAATCTCATCAATGCGCGCTTTCAGGGAGCGGAGCTGGGCAACTTCGCAGCTCGGGCCGATGAAGAACTTCCTCTCGAGCTGCTCCGGCTGAAGGGGCTGTACAAAAGGGTTGCCACTATACTGAAGCAGGCGCTCCTCAGCACTGCGAATGACAAGATTTACATGGACGGAACCAGCCGCATATTGAAACAGCCGGAGTTTGCCCGGACTGAGAGGGCCGCCTGGATATTGGGCGTGCTCGAACACAGGCGGGCGCTGTTCCAAATCCTCAGCAGCGCCTTGCTGGGCAAAGACGTCGCGGTGATCATCGGCTCGGAGAACCAGTTTGAGGAGATGCGGGAGTGCAGCTTCATCGCCTCGCACTACTCGGTCGGCCTCAGGAACTGCGGCAGTATCGGGGTAGTCGGTCCCACGAGGATGGATTACCGGCGCGCAGTAGCCGCCGTCCGGTTTATGGCATCGAACCTGAGCGAACTTCTCACATCGCTGAGTATAGGTTAGAACACAGAGGAACCGCTGACATCACAACGGAGGAAGCCGGAGTTTTGGTCATTCGCAGGGCATCGCCCGGAGCGCCTGGCAGCACCGGCCAAGTCAGAGGGGAATTGGACTTATGACGCAGAAGCGTAAAATCCCAACAGGCTCGGATGAAGCTCCGGCTCAGCAGGAGAGGGATAAGGAGCTGGCGGACACCGGAGCCGTCCCCGAGGAAGTTTTCCACGAGTCGCCTGAGGCGGCGGACGTAGTCGCCGAATCCGAGGCCGAGAGCGTCCTGCCCGAGGATATACGCCTTCTGGCTGAGCGTTGCGAGGCAGCGGAGAAACGCGCGGAAGAGGAGCATGAGAATTTCCTCCGGGCGCTCGCGGATTTTGACAATTACCGGCGGCGAACCCGCACAGAGCTCGAGCAGGCAAGGCAGTTCGGCCTCGAGGACCTCATCATTCGGCTGCTTACCGTGCTCGACAACTTCGAGCGGGCGATCAAGACGGCTGAGGAGATCAGGGACTTCGACGCGCTGCACGGCGGAGTCGTCCTTATCCTGCGCCAGCTTCGGGACATCCTGGAGAAAGAGGGCGTCAGGCCCATCGAGACCGAAGGCCGGCAGTTCGATCCGACAAAGCACGAAGCGATGATGCGCGTCGAAACCGACGAGTACCCGGATAACACCATCATCGAGGAGTTCCAGAAGGGCTACATGCTGGGCGATAAGGTCGTCAGGCCGAGCATGGTCAAGGTCGCCCGCCATCCGGAGTAGTCGTCAGTACTTGCGTTTACGCATTACGCGATACGCATTACGCATTACGCAATGCGCATCACACGCTGCAGTCTGCGGTCTATCCCTAAGGGACAGGAGAAACCTCATGGAAAGATTATGGGCTCCCTGGCGCATGCAGTACATCGAGCAGGGCGGCAGAGTCCAGGGATGCTTATTCTGCGAGCTGCCGGCGCAGAACAAGGATGAGGAGAACTTTATACTCCACCGGGGGAAAACCGGCTTCATAATGCTGAACTGCTTCCCCTACAACAGCGGCCACCTGATGGTGGCTCCGTTCAAACACACGGCGGATATGTACGAACTTGTGGACGACGAGCTGCTGGAGGTCAGCCGCCTGGTCAGGTATTCCGTGAGGCTGCTGACGGCGGCCATGCAGCCGGATGGCTTCAACCTCGGCATGAACCTGGGCAGGAGCGCCGGCGCGGGAGTGGCCGACCACGTCCACTGGCACATCGTCCCAAGGTGGGACGGCGATACGAACTTCATGCCGGTGATCGCGGACACCAAGGTGCTGCCGGAGAGCCTCCAGTCAACCTACGGCAAACTCAGGAAGAAGATCGAAGAACTCGGAGCGCCCTGACATGCACGACATCGAACAGCGCATGGAGGAACTAAAAGCCAAGGCGCTCGCCTGCCAGGCGTGCGAGCTTTGCGAGACCCGGACGAACGTCGTTTTTGGCGAGGGGAATCCGGTCACGCCGCTCGTGCTCGTCGGCGAGGGGCCGGGCGCAAACGAGGATGCGACGGGCAGGCCGTTCGTCGGCAGGGCCGGGCAGCTCCTCGACCAGGCGCTGCGGGAAAACGGAATCACACGAAAGCACGTCTATATCTGCAACATATTGAAATGCCGCGCGAGCATAGTCGAGGATGGTAGCGTTCGGAACCGCCCGCCAAGGTTATCCGAGGTTGCCGCGTGCCTGCCCTGGCTCCAGCAGCAATTGGAGATTATGCAGCCGCTGGTCGTTCTGTGCCTCGGCGGCCCGGCTGCGAACGTAATCATACACAAGGACTTCAGAATGACCAAAGAGCGGGGCATCTGGTTCCCGACTCCGTATGCCAGGTGTGCGATGGCGGCCCTGCATCCCGCGTACATACTCAGGCAGGACGGCGAGACGTTCCAGGCGGCCAGGGCTTCGCTCGTTGCGGATATCGCCGCCGCCCGGCAGAAGGTCATCGAGGCCAAGAAAGAGCCGAAGCTCACGCTGTTTTGAGAATGGAGTATTGGAGTAATGGAGTATTGGAGTGATGGGGTGATGGGTGGCGAGCGTGGAGTCTGGACTAATTGAAAACATCCCTGGGATTCTGAGCCGGACGCTCCCCTTTTGGATTGATCCCGCAAAGGTATTTTCACTAATAGCGCACCTGCCTGGATCCGCCCTGCTGGAGAGCCAATCCACCACGCCGGGCGGAAGGTACTCCATCGTCTGCACCGGGCCGTTCGGAACGCTCCATACCATCGGCGGCCGAACCGTTTTAAATGTCCCTTTCCCCTACGCGAGCGAGATTAGTTCGCCTTTCGAGCTGCTGGCGGATGTCCTTTCCGCGTGCGCGACGTCCTCATCAGAGGCGTTCTTCGTCGGCGGCGCAGTCGGCTACCTGGGCTACGAACTACGAACCTTTATAGAAGATGCGCCCGTTTCGGCTCCAGACGATATCGGGCTGCCGGACTGCTGGCTGGGGCTATACAACCATGCCGCCGTCTTCGATCATCTGGAGCGGACTGTATCCTTAAACGCATGCGCCCCGCCGGGTGCGCCCGATCCGGAGCCGGGGATCGCCGCAATGGAAGAGCTGATCCTGCGAGCGCATTACGCTGAAACGGCTGAAATTGACTCGCCTCGGCAGGTGGAATCCCCCACCCTGTATTCGAGCTTCACAAGAGCCGGATACTGCGCCGCAGTAGAGCGAGTCAAGGACTACATAGCCGCAGGGGACGCCTATCAGGTCAATATCTCCCAGAGATTCACCGCTCCAACTGAGACGGACCCGTGGGGGATATACCTCCGGCTGAGGAGGCGGAACCCGGCGCCCTATGCGGCATACCTGAATCCGGGCGGCTTCCAGGTCATCAGCTCGTCCCCCGAATGCTTCCTCACCCTCGACCCCGTGACGCGCCTTGTGGAGACCAGGCCGATCAAGGGGACCAGGCCGCGAGGCGCGGATCCCACCGAAGACCAACGGCTGGCATCGGAGCTTGTCCACAGCGAGAAGGATTTGGCCGAGAACGTGATGATCGTGGACCTGGAGAGGAACGACCTGGGCCGGGTGTGCGAATTCGGGTCAGTCGCGGTGCCTGAGCTTGCGTGCGTGGAGAGCTATCCGACCGTGCACCATCTCGTCTCCACGGTTACCGGCATCCTGCGCCGCGAATGCGACCCGGTGGACCTACTAATGGCCTGTTTCCCCGGAGGATCAATCACCGGCGCTCCGAAGATACGGGCGATGGAGATTATTGATGAGATCGAGCCCGTCCGCCGGGGAGTTTATACGGGGTCCATCGGCTGCCTGGGATTCGACGGCTCGGTGAACCTGAATATCGCCATTCGGACGGCTGTGATCAAAGACGGCGCGTGCCATTTCCACGTCGGCGGAGGAATTGTCGCGGATTCCGACCCGGAAATGGAGTACCAGGAGACGCTGGATAAGGGGCGCGCCTTTTTCGAGGTGCTTGGATGTCCGCAGACTATGTTGATTTAACACAGGCATGGGGGCGGGTTTACCTCGACGGGCGGCTGATCGCGGCGGACGGGGCTGTGGTTTCGGCATTTGACCGGGGCTTCCTATATGGAGATGGCGTTTACGAGACACTCCGGGCCTATGCCGGGAAGCCGTTCATGCTGGATGCGCACCTTCGGCGCATGTCGCACGGATGCTCGGTTGTCGGCCTGGCGCCTCCGGAGTCGAAGGAGATCAGGGAAGGCGTGCGCCTCGTGCTGGAGGCAAACGGCCTCACGGACGCCTACCTGCGTGTCACCGTGACGCGCGGGGCAACCGGACGGCTTTGGTACGATCCGGCGACCTCGAAGCCCACACTCCTGATTATCGCCAGGCCGCTTGTCCCCAGGGACTTTGGGAAGGGCCTGCGCCTGGTGGTTTCCCGGTATAGAACGGACGAGCGCAGTCCGCTCAGTAGGGTGAAGCAAACCGGGATACTGCCGAAGATACTCGCCCGCGCTGAGGCAGTGCGCTTGGGGGCGGACGATGCGCTTCTCCTGGATACTCGCGGCTTCGTCGCAGAAGCCACGTCTTCAAATGCGTTCTGGGTGCGGGAGGGAAAGCTCTTCACGCCGTCGCTGGCCTGCGGAATACTGGCGGGCATCACCCGGCGGATCGTTATGGAAATAGCGCACAGGCATGAAATCGGTGTTGTCGGGGGCGAATTCGCGCTTGACGAGTTGCGCACGGCGGAGGAGATGTTTCTCACCAGCTCCACCTGGGAGATTGCGCCGGTCCGCTCGCTCGACGACATAGAGTTTCCCCAGGCTACCTGTCCCTTGACGAAGCTGCTGCAAGAATCGTATCGCCAGCGAACGCCGGGTTAGCCTGCGTAAACCGACAGCGCTGTGCTAGCCCTCACCCTGTCCCGATCAGATCGGGACATCCTTCTCCCAATACTGGGCGAGGGACGCTCCCCTTCTCCCAATTCTGGGAGAAGGGGCCAGGGGATGAGGGCCAGAATCCGGGCGAAGACCTAAAGCCGAGGAGTCAAGACTCTATCAAGTGTCCGCCGGCGCGCCTTATTTGCAAAATACTGTCAGGATTGCTGATTGACAAGGCCGGCCTTCTGCTGCACAATGGTAGCAGTAGGATGTGGAGGTGTGAGCATGATGCGAAACAAACTGCTTGGCGAGATAATGATAGAAATGGGCCTCGCATCCAGCGAGCTGATCATAGATTGCCTGAACATTCAAACTGAAATCCATCGCAGGGGACTCGACTCTGTTCCCCTCGGGAAACTGCTCATAAAGACCGGGCATGTGACACTCGAGCAGCTTGAGGTGGCTCTGGAGCAGCAGTCCAGGTACCGCCTGCCGAGCTAACCTAACCTCCGCGCAGCTGCTTTAGCAGAGCGATATCGCGTATAACATCCTCGATTGTCCTGGCTGGTGTCTCGATCAGCCCCGCAAGGCCGTCCAGGGATGGATGGTGCATTAAGGCGGCGAACCCTCGCTCCCCGATGTTCCCCGTATCTATGTTCGCACGTGTGTAATATTGTACTTCTACCTAACTTTTGGAAATACACCCTGCGTGTTTGTGCAGCTTGACATCCCCGCCGAAATTGACTAGTCTGAACGCCGGTGGCGGATAAACCCATTGCTCCAGCGCCCAAACCAACGACATAAGGAGTTTTAGAATGATTGCCTTGGTGGTTTTCGCTTCCATGCTGGTATTCCTGGCCGGATATAGGTTCTACGGCGGGTTTCTCTCCAGGCAATTGAAGCTGGACGACTCTCGCAAAACCCCGGCATGCGAGATGGACGACGGAGTGGACTACGTACCGGCAAGGGCTTCCATGCTCCTAGGGCAGCACTTCTCTGCGATTGCGGCAGCCGGTCCAATTGTCGGCCCGATCCTGGCGGCCTTGTGGTTCGGCTGGCTGCCCGCGCTCCTGTGGATCGTGTTAGGTACGATATTCATCGGCGGCGTGCATGACTTCTTAAGCCTGGCCGCCTCGATAAGGCACAAAGCCGCCTCGATCGGCGAGATTGTGCGGGAACACATGTCCCCCACCGCACATATACTCTTCCTCGCCTTCGTCTGGTTCGCCCTGGTGTACGTCATCATCGCATTTACGGACATAACCGCCCAGACTTTCAAGACCGTATCGGCCGATACCGCCTTCGGGCCTGCGGTAGCCGTGAGCTCCATCATTTATCTGATACTCGGAGTCCTGATGGGCGTCGTGCTGTACAAGTTCAGGGTCAAACTGTGGGCTGCCACCGCGATATTCCTGCCGCTGGTGCTGCTCGCCGTCTGGGCCGGCGCCAAGCTGCCTCAATCGCTCGTTTCCTCACTGTTGAGCGTACCGGTGAAGTCGTGGGAGGTCGGGCTGCTGATATACTGCTTTGCTGCTTCCCTGGTACCCATGTGGCTGCTGCTCCAACCGCGCGGCTATCTCGGCGGCTGGTTCCTTTACCTCACGATGCTCACCGGCTTGATCGGCGCGCTCTCCGGAGGATTCGATATACAGTATCCGGCGCTGAACCTGGACGGCCTGAGAGGGTTGGAAACCGGAAAGCTGATCTTCCCGATTCTGTTCATCACCGTTGCGTGCGGAGCGTGTTCGGGGTTTCATGGGATAGTCAGCTCCGGCACGACCTCGAAGCAGCTCTGCCGGGAATCGGATGCCCGCGTCGTGGGCTACGGAGCGATGATCCTGGAGGGCCTGGTTGCAGTGCTGGCGCTGGCGACGCTGATGATGCTGCCCAAGGGCGCGGCGATCCTGAAAGCTGAGCCGAACTTCATCTACGCGAACGGCCTGGCCCGTTATCTGGGACTGGTGGGAATCAACTTCAATCTCGCGCTGACTTTTGCTCTCCTCGCCTTCTCCACCTTTGTTTACGATACGCTGGACGTGTGCACGAGGCTTGCGAGGTACATCCTGCAGGAGCTTCTGGGGTGGAAGACATTGGTCGGCGCTTTCGCCGCTACCTTCATTACCCTGCTTCTGCCGTTTGCCTTCCTTATGCTCACTAAAGAGAAGGGCTACCTGGTCGCGTGGCCGATTTTCGGGACAAGCAACCAGTTGCTCGCGAGCCTCACGCTCCTGGCGGTGTCCGTGTGGCTGATCAGGACCGGAAGAAACGCGATATACACCTTGATCCCGATGGCGTTCATGATGGTGGTGACTTTGTGGTCGCTGGTGCTTCAGTTCCTCCCATTCTTGGCGTCGGTATTTGCAGGCAAAGCCGTTGCGCGGGACGCCGCGATCTCGGGAATCTGCGGCATTATCCTGTTCGTGCTGAGCGTATGGCTGGCGTGGGAGGCAATCAACATGCTGGTCTTGAGCCCGGCGAAAAAGAAGGAAAAGCTCACCACCTGATCGAGGCCGGAGGTTGAGGATCGTTCTTGCTAGGGTGGGGCTGGAGGTCTGGGCCCTCTCCAGCCCCAAACTGGAAAGACTTGCCTGGCCACAGGTTCGTCTCTCACAGCCATTTTTGATTATACACGACTATGCTAGAAATGGCAAGCAAAACCGGCTAAATTTTGCAACTTTTAAAGTGGCTTGTGCCCTTATCCCTCTTCGTCTTCGTCTATTTCGTCGAGGCCTGGCGGCGCGTAGCTAAAGGCGCCGATCTCCTCGCCGCGGAATACCGTGACAAGCATTTCTTCCCGCTCGAAGCTCGGCAGGTACGAAGATACGACGTCTTCATCTACGAGCGCCAGAAGCTCCTCCTCCTCGGACAGGGAAAGGTCCACTTCGAATATCAGCGTCACGTGAACGGTATAGTGGGCGAAGTGCAAATGTAGCTGGCCGACCCGCTTTTCGCCCTCCCAGATGATGTAAATCTCGGAGGACACGGTTCGTACCAGTCTCGATAGCTTAAACTTATCAGCCAATCAAGGATCTCCTTGTACGCTCTGGAGTGCACAAGAAAAGTGGGAAAATGGATGAAGGGGAGACTGGGAGACCTGCAGGAACGGCGCTTCTCCACTCTTCCATTCTCCCACTCGGTCTGTCAGGTCAGATACTCCTCCAGCTTCTTCCGGCGCTTCGCGTGGCGAAGCTTCTTGATCGCCTTTGCCTCGATCTGGCGAATGCGCTCGCGCGTCACCTGGAAGTGCCTTCCGACCTCTTCAAGTGTACGCGGATAGCCGTCGTCGAGGCCGAACCGCATCCGGAGGACATCCCGCTCGCGCCCTGATAGTTCGGACAGCACCTCCACAATCCGTTCGCGGAGGAGTTGATGGGACGCGGCGTCGTCCGGCGAGATCGTTTCCTGATCCTGGATGAAGTCGGCAAGATGGCTGTCCTCCTCCTCGCCGATCGGCGTTTCGAGGGAGAGCGGCTCCGGAGCGATCTTGTATATCTCGCTCACACGCTCCACCGGAAGTTCCATCTCCTTGGCCAACTCGTCCAGGGTCGGCTCGCGGCCAAGTTCCTGCAGCAGATGGCTCGACGTTTTAATCAAGCGGTTGATCGTCTCCACCATGTGCACGGGGATTCTGATCGTGCGGCCCTGGTCGGCGATGGCGCGAGTAATCGCCTGGCGAATCCACCAAGTAGCGTAAGTACTGAACTTGTAGCCCCTGGTATAGTCGAATTTCTCGACCGCGCGGATAAGGCCGATATTCCCTTCCTGGATCAGGTCAGGGAAGGACATGCCCCTGCCGCTGTATCTCTTAGCTATGCTTACCACCAGGCGCAGGTTGGCCTGGACGAGCTTTTCCTTGGCGAGTTGTGCCTCGGGCGTTTTTCCATCGCCCTCCGCGATGGCCTTCGCCAGCTTGACCTCCTGCTCCATGGTCAGCAAAGGGGTCTTGCCGATCTCTCTGAGCCACATCCGCACAGAGTCGTCTATCGGCAGGCCTTCCATGGCGGCAAGCCCTCCGTCATGTACTTCTGGGTCGCGGATCGGGCTTCCGACAGCCGCAGGCTCTTCGGCTAACTCGGTGTCCTTCACCTTTTCGACTACCTGAATTCCCTCGTCGGCGAATGTCTGGAGAAGGTCCTCGATCTGCTCCGCATCCAGGTCTTCCTGCTGGCTCAGCGTATCGTTTATCTCATCGTATGTCAGTACGCCCTTGCGCCTGCCTTCATCCAGGAGCTTGCGTATCTCAACGTTGTCCTTTATCTCCTCAACTGTCACAGTCGTTCATCCACCTCTACTGCTCGTCGGCTTCCGGCAGCTTTCCGGATTTCTTTAAAAACGCTTTCAATTCTTCCACAGTCTGCTCGTGCGGGCGATCGCCGGCATCAATGATACCTTGCTTTATATACGGAGCAAGAACATCAGATGTTCTCAATTTCTTCGACCCTGAGTTCTTTATCAAAGCTACGCAGTCTTGCAGGGCCTTCTCATTGATTGGAGGCCCCTCCTCGCTCATCGCCAACCGGCTCAGGAACGCGCCCACATCCTCGTCAGCGATTTCGAGCAGATCAGGTAGATAGATTCCCCGCTTCTGCTCGAACATCTCGAATACGGCCTTCGCCGCAGCACGGCTTATTTCGCTGGAGAAGTCCTCAGGCGTTAAAGTATTAAGCACGCCTTCAGCTCCTTCCTCCTTGCGAATGAAGGCGCGAAGCACCGATTTTTCCGCTCTTTCGAGCGCGGCCGCCGGCCTGGGAGCAGCCTCCGGACTGCGTTTCCTTGCGGCTGCACTCTGTCGGCGGCGGATCAGCGCCTCCACGTCGGCTCGTATTTGATTTTGCGCCCGCGTCGGCCCTATATCCCAATTAGGATGATACCCTATAAGCTCCTTGATGTACCTTTCGCGTTCCACGAACGAAGGGGCTTCGGCCAGGACGCGTGCGGCTTCCTTGAGCAGAGCGGCGCGCCCCGCCGGATCCGTCAGGTCGTGCCGCTCCCGAAGGACAGCCAGCTTGTAGTCAACGATCGGAAGGGCTTCGGCCACTGCGGCGGCAAACTCCGAGACTCGCCCCTTGCAAAGCAGACTGTCCGGGTCATCTCCGCCAGGCAGCCGGACGATTCTCGCATCGCATTCCGCCTCGTCGAACAGGGCGGCGCCTCTCAGGGCCGCTGTCATCCCGGCGGAATCGGCGTCATAAGCCAGGGCTATCCTCTGCGTGTAGCGCGAAAGGACCTTGATGTGCTCGAGCGTCAGCGCCGTTCCCAGCGTCGCCACGCAGTTGGTGAAGCCGGCCTGATGCGCGGTTATAACGTCCATGTATCCTTCCACGATCAGCGCAAACCCCTTCTCAGAGATCGCCTTTCTTGCAAGGTTGAGGCCGTACAATGACCGCGTTTTGCTGAAAAGGGGCGTCTCAGGCGAATTGAGGTACTTTGGCTGCTCGTCTCCCAGCGCCCTGCCGCCGAAGCCGACCACACGCTCTTGTATATCAAGGATCGGAAAGATTATTCTGTGCCTGAACCTATCATAGAGGCCGCGCTCGCCTCGAATGACCAGCCCGGCCTGCTCTCCTGCCTTGAGGTCCACGCCCTTGCCGGTCAGATACCGCACGAGGCCATCCCACGCAGGCGCAGCGTAGCCCAAGCGAAATTGCTCGATCGTCTGGGCTGCCAGCCCGCGATTGTGCAGGTACTCGATGGCTATGGACGTTCGTTTCAGCAGCCCAGTATAATAGGCCGCAGCGAGCGCATTTAGTTTGCCCAAAAGCTCCCTGTGGCTGGTTTGACGATCTCGGAAGCGCTCCAGCTCGACACCCGCCCGCTTTGCCAGCCGCTCCAGCGCCTCAGCAAAGGTCAGGTTCTCGATCTTCATGAGGAATGAGAAGACGTCCCCATGCTCGCCGCAACCAAAGCAGTGCCAAGTCTGAAACTCTTCGCTAACGGTAAACGAGGGGGTTTTCTCTGCATGGAACGGGCATAAGCCCTTGTAGCTCTTCCCGGACCGCTTGACAGCTATGTACTCGGATACGACATCGAGGATGCCGACCCGTTGCCGTATTTCTTCTTTTGCATCCCGCGAGCCAGCCACACAGAACAACCCCGCCGTCCCTGAAAGTAGTTACTAATCCATCAAGGCGATTGTGATGCCTACGAGGGTTTTACCCACGAAGGTAAACAGGACCCGGTGCGTCTCCGGGTACTTTGTGATCAGCTCCACACCTGACCGCTCGTGAGACTCGGGAAACCCGTACTTGAGTATCACGTCTTTGTAGGTTTGGCCGAGCCGGATCCCCTTGGATGTGCTGATACCCGGCCAGTCCACCCCATACGCGGCAATTTGCAGCACGCTTCCGTCCGGACTTATGATGAACTCGAGCGTCTTGTTTTTCGGGAACTTGTATATCCAGGTAACCTCCGGAGCGCTTGTTACCTGGGCCGGGGCGGTCGGCACGCCGGGTAGCTGGGATATCCCTGGTGATGTGGGAATGCCGAATGCCGTCGTTGGCATCCCCGGCATAAAGGGCATGCTGGATCCCTCCAACATCGGAAACGGCATTCCTCCGGGCGCAGGCGAGAACGTAGCCGGCGCTGCGGGCTGCACCTTGGCAGCCGCGCCGACTCTCACCTCGCTTGGGTTCCCGTACTTCTGAATCACGGTGAGGGCCGATCTGCCAAGCCTAATCCCCGCGAGTTGCAGCTCTGCAGCGGAAACAGCCGATACCGAAATGCAAAGTACAACTATCGTCAGGCCGTATGTCAGCAGCCTGGGTTTATCGCTCATCTGAGTTGCTCCCCTCGCTTTCGCACGATTCTACACTCAAAGAACTTCTACGAGCCGGTACGAAAATCCTTCTTTGCTCTGTGAACTTTTTTGAACAGATTGTGTCATCGGCATCCGCAACTCGCGGGTAAACTTACTACAACTACTATTTATCATACCCGGTGGGACTCAGAAAGTTGACTGTGGACACCCCTTATGCTATAATGCACAGGTACGGTCGGCGGGCTATCGCTCAGCGTGCAACGTGTGGACGGAAAGGCAATTCAAGTGTATGACTGATCTTGAGGTGCTTAACAGAAGAGTTGATGAACTCCAGCGTGAAATTGAAGAGAAGAAGCTGTACATAGCCGCGCTGGAGAAGGCTAACAAGGAGCTGGAGCAGAGAGTCCGGAGTACCTCCGAGACCGGGGAGACGGCGCCGATAACCGAGCTCGAAGAGACACTACGGCGGCTCGTTGCGAAAATCGCCGCAATTCTCCAAGCCGAAAAATGCGTGTTCATGTTGTTTGATAAAGAGCGCGGCGAGCTCGTTTCGACGAAGCCGGCGTTCGGTTTCACCGACGAAGAGATCAAGAGGTTTAGGGTTCGGGCCACCCAGGGCATTTCCGGCCAGGTCTTCCGCGAGGGAAAGCCCGTCATAATGTACGACGCGATCAGCGACGAGCGGACTGTTAAGGAGAACGTCGCTCTGCTGAACGTGCACAACGGCGCATGCGTGCCCCTTATAGCCGAAAGGCGTGACGAAGAAAACAGGGTTATCGAGCAGACCACCATCGGCGTCCTCCACGTCTTCAACAAGCGGTACGGTAACATCTTCATCGAGGAAGACATCCACTTGCTCCAACGGCTGGCGAAGAACGCGACAGCCGTTATACAGAACGCCCAGCTCTTCCGGGAAGTCCTGGAGGAGAAGGAAGAGCTCGAACACATCATCGAGAGCGTCTACGCAGGTCTCATGATGGTAAACAAAGAGGGAAGGCTCATGCAGATAAACGCTTCTGCCCGCCGGATGTTCGGCGTTCAGGGCACGGATGTAGTGGGCAAGCCCTACTATGAAATAATCGCTCATCCCAAGGCCAAGGAATTGGTTGCCCACTCATTGGAGAACAATGAAGAGGTTGCGGACGAGATTTCGCTGTTCATGGGTCCTGGCGGCAGCGAAGAAAGGATTTATCAGGCGCAGACAGCATTTGTCAGAGGGGAAGATCAGCAGCCCATCGGCGTTGTGTCAATATTCAATGACATCACCGAGATCCGAAGTGTCGAGCGCATGAAAACAGCTTTCGTGTCCACGGTCTCCCACGAGCTGCGAACGCCGCTTACCTCCATCAAGGGCTTTGTCTCAACTTTGCTGGCGGATACTGAGGGATACTACGACCAGGCAACGCAGCGAGAGTTCTACCAAATCATTGATACGGAATGCGACCGCCTCACCAGGCTCATCAGCGATCTCCTGAACGTATCCAGGATCGAGGCCGGGCGAGCCCTGGATCTGAATCCAAAGCCGGTGCAGCTTCCTTCCCTCATCGAGAAGGTCGTTACCGCGCAGAAGTCGTATACCACCAAGCACACTTTCAAGCTGGACATCGAAGAAGATTTGCCCGCGGTCATCGCCGACGAGGACAAAGTTGATCAGATTCTGACCAACCTCGTCAGCAACGCGATCAAGTATTCGCCGAGGGGCGGCGAGGTTACGGTTGCCGGGCGCAAGGATAGCAACGGCGTGGCAATCAGCGTTCGCGACCAGGGCATAGGCATTCCGAAGGACCACTTGTTGAAGATATTCGATCGCTTCCACCGCGTGGACAACCGGGATGCCAGAGAGGTTGGCGGCACGGGCATCGGTTTGTACCTTGTTAAGCACCTTGTCGAGGCGCACGGCGGCAGGATATGGGTTGACAGCGAGGTGGAAAAGGGGTCTACCTTCACGTTCACGCTGCCCTGGAAGCCGCCCTCTCTCGAAGAAGAAGGCAAGGAGGCAGCCGCGTAACGGCGCTCCGCCATGGCCCTTGAACCGGTAACAGTATTGATCCAGAGAGAGCCTGGCACGGAGGACCTTCCTGCGCCTTCCTATGCTACACCGGGTTCCGCCGGGATTGACCTCCGCGCGGCGGTGGACTCGGACCTCATCCTCCAGCCCGGAGAACGAAAGCTCGTTCCCACAGGAATGCGCGTCGCCATCCCCGAAGGCTACGAAGGCCAGATCCGTCCCCGAAGCGGCCTCGCCCTCCGCAATGGGATCAGCCTCGTAAACTCCCCGGGCACCATTGATTCGGATTACCGCGGGCCGGTGCAGATCATTCTAATCAACCAGGGCGAAGAACCCTTCACCGTCCGCAGGGGCGACCGGATCGCGCAACTGGTCATCTCGCCCGTCGTCCGCGCTAGACTGGTCCAATCCGACGGCCTGCCGGAAACCGCGCGAAACGAGGGCGGCTTCGGGCATACAGGAGTCTAATAAGACGGTAGACCATAGACAGTAGACAGTAGACTTTGGGACGGTTCAATGAGCCGAGAAATGACCAAACGGGAACGGGTGGAGGCGGCGCTGAATCTGCAGCCGGTGGATAGAATCCCGGTGTACGATCTGCTCCGCAACGATGCGGTAATCGAGTATTATGCCGAAGAGCCGCTTACCATCGAGGACGGCCTGCGCATCACCTGCAAGGCCATCAGCCGTTGCTTCGACCTCACGCGGTCCATAACGGGCCCCGCCGAAGCCCGGACCATTGACGGCGGAAACGGATGGGTCCACGAGCAGAAGCGGTGGACGACGTGGATCGCGAAGCGCCCCTTCGAGGATCCCGAGCAGGCGGCTGAGTGGATGGAAAGGGATATGGAGGCCCGCGATGCGCTCAAACCCGGCGCCGCCGAAAGAGAGCAGTTCCGGGAAAGCTTCCTCAACCTCCAGGCGCTCTGCGGCGATACGGTGCTCATGCATGAGAACACCGGCGTCGGCATTGATGCCCTGTACCATACCGTGGGATGGGAAAACTTCGCGTGCATACTCGCCGATCGGCCGGAACTGGTTTCGGCCTGGCTGGACTCGCACACGAATTACCAGGTGCGCCGGATCCATGCGTGCGCCGACCGCAAGCTCTCGCCCGTCGCGCTGCCCTTCGGAGATATTGCATACAAGGGAACGACGCTCTTCTCGCCCGACTGGCTCCGGCGCGAGTTCATGCCCCGCCTGAAGCGCATCAACGACGCCTGGCACGAGCACGGCGTGAAGTGCATGTTCCACTCGGACGGCTACCTCATGGACGTGCTGCCTGACCTGATCGAAACCGGTATTGACGGGCTGAATCCGATCGAGGTGTGCGCGGGCATGAGCGTGAAGGAAGTCAAGGACCTGTACGGCGACCGGATCTTCATCGCGGGCGGCATTGACGTCAGCCAGCTCCTCGCATTCGGCACGCCGGACGAGGTTCGGGCCGCGTGCGAGCAGGCGATCCGCGATACCGGCGGCATCGGATTCCTGATGGGCTCCACGACCGAGCTCCACGACGCCGTCCCGCTCGACAACTTCCGCGCGATGGCGGAGACTGCCTGGAACACGCCGATACACCAAGGCTGACCGGTATCCGACCTCCCTCCCGCCAATAAATCTGCGTGCCCGCCTGGTCTCGGCCGCGCGTCTTTTGGTATAATGAGCAGGGAAGAGCGCTTAGCGGCAGTTTCTTCCCAGTGATGTGGAGGGCGAAAAATGATCTTCAAGGTAGTCTTGGAACCCAGCGATGAAGGCGGGTATACAGCCTTGGTGCCTTCGCTGCCGGGATGCATCAGCGAAGGCGAAACCGTCGAGGAAGCCATGCGGAATGTCCGGGAAGCCATCGAACTGTATCTCGAGCCCGTGGACGAGGAGCATCCTGTAGAGAACGGCGCGATCGTGAAGGAACTGGCGCTTTGAGTAAGGTTCCAAGCCTCAACTACGACCAGATTATTCGCGCCTCGGAGCGGGACGGTTGGACCGGCGTCAGGCAGCGCGGCAGCCACCGTCCGACTTTATAAGAAGATTGGCGCGGAGGTCTTGCGGGTCACGATACCCGCCCACAGGCCCGTCAAGCGATCTACGCTTTCTCATATTCTGAGACAGGCGCGGCTTGATGTAGACCGCTTTCTCCGACTGCTCTGAAGCTCCCCCGGCCTCGTCCACATCCCTCAGGACGTGTGAAGACACCGTGGTTCACAAAGGATGGGATTGCGCAACCGGGGCGCCGGCGCATCAGGCTGACCCGGTATAAATACCGGTTTTTCCCACATTGGAAGGAAGGCGCCCCCATTGACCTGCTGCCAACCCGCTGAGGTATAATACCAGGTGATCGCGGGCAGAGCGATCCAGGGCTTCTTTCAATACTCACCCCAAGGAGACGGAAAATGCGATTTCATCGTGCCAGGCGGCTTGCCTGGATGTTCGGGATTCCAGCAATGCTGTGCATGGCTGGCGGAGCCATTGCCCAGGAACTTGACCAGTACGGCGGCTGGACCGGCCTGAAGGGGCACAATACGAGCGGCTACTTCCGGGTCGAGAAGATCAACGGCCGCTACTGGCTCGTCACCCCGGATAACAACGTCTTCTGGTCAATCGGCCACTGTGTCACTCAATACAATGACACCTGGGGCGGCCGCGCTCCCGCACTGGGCTACTATCCGAATCCCTACGGCAACAAGGCGAAATACAACGGGGACTATTCCGCGTGGAAAGCCGCCATCAAGGCCCGGAACGCCGCCTGGGGCTTCAACACCATCGCTGCCTGGGGAGTGCAGGACTTCCCCGAAACGCCGGAATGCGCCCGCGCCTTCGGCATGACCGACCGGGCGAAGGCAACAGGATGCAGGATGGCGGACGACAGGTTCGCCGACGTATTCGATCCCAAGTTCGAGCTGGCCTGCGATGACCTGGCGAAGTCCCTGGCCGCAAACGCCACCAACAAGTGGACGATCGGCTCGTTCCCGGACAACGAAATCCATTGGGCGAATCCCGACGGCTACAAGACTTTGCCCGATGCCTTTATAGCTTTTACTCCGGATGCGCACGGCAAGCAGTACTGGGTGAATACCTTCCTCAAGGGCAAGTATGCCACGCTAGCCGAACTGAACGCCGCCTATGGCACGAGCTTCACCGACTGGACCGGTGACGGCAACACCGTCATAAACTGCACGGCTATCGAGGACGACCCGAAATACCTCGCGCGGCTGAACGATAAGATTGACTTCATGGAGGCTATCGCGGACCAATACTACCGCGTGACAACGACGAAGATGAGGCGGTACGACCCGAACCACCTCGTATTCTCGAGCCGTTGGGCGATGTGGCGGCAGGGATACGCAAGCGAGTACCACCGCCTATTCAACGAGCGCATATGGAAGAAGGCCGGCGAGTACTGCGACATCTTCGCAAACAACGGCTACGTGGACTTCGGGCAGACTGAGGAAATGTACCGGCACTCGTCGAGGGTCTTCACAAGCGCCGGGAAGCCGTTCATGATCACGGAGCACTCGTACCTGGCGAACGATTCCTATTTCCGCGAATCGGCATCCTGGCTGGCAACGCAGATGGATCGGGCGATTTGCCACCAGAATCACCTGAAAGCCGTCATGGATTTGGGCGTCAGCGTGGACCCGAACGACGGCCAACCGGCGAAGACGTGCATGGGCCTGCACTGGTTCCAGTATTACGATGAGCCATCGCTCGGCAGGCCGGATGGAGAAGCGGGTCAGTTCGGCCTGCTGAACGTGAAAGACGAGGCATTCGTCCCTCTGGTGGACGTTATGGCGACCGTTCACAGGCAGCTTTACAAGTACCTGACGCTGGGCCAGCCGTTTGTCGTTCCCGATGCGCCCAGAGCGTTCCGGCAGACCAGCGGAACGGCAACCCCCACGTTTCGATGGGGCGCCGTCCCGAACGCGGCCGGCTACACGCTCCTGTACTCGCCCGAGCGATGCTTCCCCGAAGAGCAGACCATCCGGGTGGATGGAATAACCGGCGCCTCGTATACGCCTGCTGTGCCGCTCTCGCCCGGGACGTGGTACTGGACGGCCAAGGCGGTTGATGCCCAGGGACGCGGCGGCCGTTACCTGAAGACGGTGCAATTCAAAGTGGGCAACATCCCCGATTCCCAGGTTGATCCGGCGCTGAACCTGCGATGCGAGCAGCTCACGGCCTGGTCGGTGACGGACAATAGCATGACGGGCGGAGACGGCGCCGTATGGGCATTCAGAGACACCGCGAGGAAAGTGGAGGGCGAGTCCTCGGCCAGGGTGGTGTTTACCGTGAACAGCCTGAGCAAGACGACCGGCCGGAAGAATGCAGGCGCCTCAAGCATCCCGTGGAAGTGGGTCGGGCCGCCGATGGACTACTCAAAGGCGTCAACTTTCGGCTTCAAGCTCTATCCGCAGAGGTTCGTTGACTCCTCGGGAAGCATTATTTCGCCTTCGAAGTACCTGCGCTTCAAGATGGTGGACGCGAATGCCGGGGTGGTCGTTGATGCACCCGTGGATCCGGACGGCGCCCTGCCCAGAGATGCCTGGAGCGCGGTCAACATCCCATTGGGCGGCGCGGCACGGACGCATGTCTCGGAGATTGTATTCTATATAAACTGCGGAGATGAAAAGCTTGCGTGGGACCAGCGCATGATTTTCAATATTGACGAAATGACCCAGGGCATTGCGCCCAAGTGAACCTACCGCATACGGCAGCCGCAGGCTTCATGCCTGCACGATACCCGAGACTATGTTCTGCGACGAGTGTATCTCCGGTAGCCGTACACCACGACTCCGATCAGAACCCAGAGCGGCGCGAAGATCGCTATCCAGATCACCAGCGACGCAAGCGTGCGGAACACGACCTGCAGCGCGTTCACGGCTCCGATTGCCGTTTTGGAGATGTCCCACGCTACTACTTTCCTTACCGCGGGTGTGGGCTCATTGAGCCGGACGTTGATCGTGGCCAGCGCCACCTGATTCTCCAGGAACTTGGACCTGCCGACGGCTTGCTCGATCTCGCCGCGCACCCGGCTCAGCTCGCTCTCGACGGCGAGGATATCAGGCACCTTCCGTGCCCTTTCCAGAACCTTGAGGAAAGCATCCTCTTCGCGCCTTACGTTCCGAATCCTCGACTGGAGGTCAACGTATTCTTCTGTGACATCCTCGCCTTTCTCTTCTTTCGAAAGCACCTTGCCAAGCTTGCTGACCTGCGCAAGAACGGATGAGTAGCGCTTGGCCGGGACACGGAGCGTGATCGTCGCCGTCTCCTGCCTGTCCTCTCGGTTGATTCCAGACCCTGTAACGAATCCTCCGGCCTTCGCAGCTATCTCCGTTACTTCCTCATGTGTCTTCTGAACATTCGAGACCTCCATGCTCAGATTCGCGGTGCTGATTACCATTCTGGGCACTGAGGCCGCATAGACGGCGCTCCACGGGATTGAATCGCTCGGAGCTGCACCGTACTCGGCGAGCCCAAGGGGGCCGGCCCTGTATGCCATGGGGAATGGCCTGTGGGCCGCCCTCCGGGCTCGGCTGAACACGGGAACCATGATCGCTGCCAGAATTACCGCCAAAACAAGCAGTGAGAGAATGATGAAGGCTGTCTTCCAGGGGTTCTTGCGGCCTGTTTCCATGACGACTCCTTTCGGCCTACGTAGGCAGTAAGATAATGGAGCAATACCCCCAAGCTGATTGAGCTGCGCGTGAGAGTCTTCAATTGGCGGCAGGACTACTTATTACATCATTCGCCGGCAGGCATCACATTCCTGCTGGGGTTACCTCAGCGGGCAATGTGGACTACGGCTCCCGGACCGGGAGTCGGGGAATTTGCGCCTCAGCCGCCTCCGCCCTGGCATCCGCCGATTACCAGCGGGATACCGAGCGCGAGAACAATTAGTGCTATGATTTTGGCCTTCACGTCAATCCTCTCCTTCCGTCAATGGAAACCCACTATTTAAACTTACCCGCAAACAGCGTTTCACTCTCGAATATGCGAGTCAGCCAGGCTCGCTTTCAAATCCTGTGCGATCTGTCGCACGACCGCCCGCTCGTGCGAGGTATTCGTAACTCTGAACCGATTTGCCTCCCAGGGATGGCTTCCGAAGATGGGCTTGTAGACAATCGTCGCGAGCAGGAAGCAGCACGCCAGGAAGACGAGTTGGCCTGCGAGGGCGGCGATCAGGTACTTCCGGGTCCATGCTTTGGCCGCAGCAGGCGCTTTGAAAACGAATCTCAGGATACCGGTGCGCTCCCCGGTGTGCTCGTCGTACCGATGGCGCAGGATTCGGAGGACGGCGCCGAGCGCGACTACCTGCGCGAGCAACAGTACAGCTAGTAGGCCCGGCCCTAACTCATCAAGACTCGGAACAATGCCCGGAAAGAGAGAGAAACACCAGAGAAATGCCATTCCCAGCACAATGGCAAGCGCCGGAAGGTAGATTACAAGAAACGTTCTGGCAAGCCAGCCTTCGCCCCAGGGCGGCGCCGCCAGGGCCGATTCCCTCCGCCGCTTCCTGATTATCGCCGGCAGCGTCCACATGAGCAGGAATACCACCATAAGGAGCGGGCAGAGATAGGTTGCCAGCACCAGGGCAACAGGGATTGCGAATGCGACGGCAATCCACTTCTCGAAAGGGTCATCCTTTATAGCTGATCGGCATGACTGGAATGCTCGCTCGAAGGCGCCGTCCACTCGCTTCATCGCCGCCAGCTCCTCCTTCATGCCGAAATCCTTGTAGATAGGCAGGAGCGGTTTCACGGCGATTGCGAATACAGCCTTGCCGACGAGCACGGAGATGATCGAAGGCGGCTCGGTTGACGCGATATTTACACCCATTCGGCAGACGCTCTCCAGGATTTCGCACGCCTCGCCTGCCTTTCCCTGCCTGAGGCGCTCGTTTGCGTTATCCACCTGGGCGCGTGCGAGATGCCGGGACTCAGCCATGTCCGGGAACGGCAGCGCGTAAACAGCCGGCCCACACAGCGCATCGAGCACGGGTTCGGTCGTCTCAGGGGAGTAGAGTCTGATCGCTCCCAGGCGGTTGGCGATCCTCATCTCCGCGCAAGCCTCGTCCGGCCGCCCGGCCTCCTGGAGCGCGAAGGCTTTACCGTAATGGACAAGGGCATTCGAGGGATCCGCCTTCGCCAGTACGTCCAGGCGTTTCAGCTTTTTCCCAAGGTTATCCGCCACGCTTATATCTTCCCGGTGCTTGCAAATCAGCCCGGCTGCAAGCCGACGAGCCTCGACGCCGAGCCTTCGCTCCTCCAGCAACCTCGGCAACTGGCGGCGTGGATACTGCCAGACAAGCGCCTGCTCGTAAAGGCTGTTGCCCGGGGACAGCCTGAGCGCTGCTTCGAGCCTTCGAACGGCGGCTTCCGAGCTTTCTGGGACCTTGCCCGTCTGGAAGATGTTCCACCCGCCGACGAACCAGGAATCGAGGTAGAGCTTCTCCGCCCTGGCCTCCTTGTTCAGGGGCTGCCAAAAGACGCGGAGCGCGGCTCCGAGGGCCAGAACCGCTATGATAGTGAGCTGCAGCCGCCTCGACGGCCATGTGCGTGTCCCTGTCACGGTTTGTACCCCTTTCCTGGAATCAGCCGCATTGGTCGCCCGCCCGGCTCCACAGCCCAAAGCTCCTCAGGGCCTTCTTCCGGTATATGTCGGGAGGCGACGTATGCCACTCTGCGACCTGTTGGAATGTATGCAAGGGGTTTAATGTATGAGAGCTCGGGATTCGTCGTCAGGTGTGTAGCTTTCAATGAAGCCGAGTCCACGAGGCTGAGAGTCGGGACGGCAAACTTGTTGTAGGTCGTGACGGCGAGGGCGCCTTCCCCCGCCCATAGGAGGTCGGGCGCGCGGCGGCCGGTCACCAGGGTGGCGACGCGCCCGGATTCGATATCGAGCGCCCGCAGGCTGGTGTTATCGTGGCTGCCGTACTCGTCCCTGGCGATCTCGAGAACTGCAATCCGCCTGCCCGCAGGCGAGAACTGGAGACTTTTAACGAGTTTACCTCCGGAAAAGACTTTCTTGAATCCCCGCTTGCCATCCAGGACGACGAGCGTGCCTGCCTGGTTGCGGGTGAATTCCGGCAATCCTTTCGATACCCTCGTTTGCACGCGAATCAGGGCCAGGAAGCGGCCGTCCGGCGACCGCACCGGCCCACGCGTCGGTCCCCTCACCAGCAACGTGGACTTGCCACTCTTGATTGAATAAAGATAGAAGCCTACCTCTTTTCCTCGCGACTCCTCCGAGTCGGCCACAACATAAATGAGGTGCGCGTCGTCCGGCGCCGGCGCTATTTCAGCCATGCCCTGGAGCTGCCTGCCTGACAGCTTCCCCAATAGTCGGCCCTTCGCGGTCCTGATGACAATGCCCCGGCCCTCGCTTATCTCATCGTAAAGGACAAGGCGGCCCGAGGGTGACGCCACTTTCGTTTGGTCATCTGGGACTGGAACCCCAGGGGGCGCACCGCCCTTTGGCTGAGGAGCAGACGGCAGGATTTCACCCGTCAGAAGATTCATCCGTACTGACCGGCTGCCGAAGATGCCCTCATAGCAGAAGGAGATGACGGCCGTTCCTGAATCGGGTTTGAACTCGCTCAGCGTGATGTACCTCACCTGGCTGACCAGCGCGAATTCCCGGGCGTTCATCGGCGCGCCGGGAGTGGGTCTCTCCAAACTGGAGAGAGGCGAAGACGTGCCTCACCCGCCAAAATCCGTGCTTTCCTCCCGGCAGCCGCCGAGGAGCAGCGGGATGGAAATCGCCAGCGCCAGTAGTGCGAGAGTTTTAATCTTCACTTTGATCCTCGGCAAGCCGTATCTATCGAGTTTAGACGAGCCATGAAAACACTTTGTTGCACATCCACGAGGCCCGGGTCGTCCTTTTATTCGTCAACATCCCTCCCGCGGATGCCGTCGCGGGTGAGGTTGATATCCGGCAGGCCGTCGTTCGCGGGACGGATCTGCCTGGCCCTCAGGTACTTGCAGTGGCCGTCGGCGAATAGGTAATTTCTCCCGCCTTCCCATGCGGTGGCGGGATCGTTCCAGCCCACGTGGGGCGATTCGTGATTGCTGAGCCATTCGGTCACGAGCGCCTTGCGGGATGGATATGAGATGGCCGCCTCGCGCTGCGTCGAACATGGCGGACCGGGAGCCGTCACGGTGTCGCCGAACGTCGTCATCGCGTTTACATCGGTTGGCGCGATATAAAAGGCCATCGAATATGCGTATGATGTGCTGTCATAGCTCTCCGAAGCCTTCAAATCGCTCGGGCAGAGCAGGATGTTCGCACCGTTGCCGACGGAATGCAGCGGATCTCCCGGGACTGGCTCAGCCTGCAGAGCGAGATACGGCTTCAGCGGCCACCTCCAGAACCGTCCCATCCAGAGAAAAGGGTTGCCGGTATTCGGATAGCAGCCGTCCCAGTCCTGAAGGTACATCTCGAACGCCGTGGCGATCTGGCGGAGATTCGACTGGCACACGGCCGCGCGGCCCTTCTGCCTGACTGCCGCAAAAACAGGAAACAGGAGCGACGCCAATATTGCAATAATGGCGACTACGACGAGCAGCTCGATCAGCGAGAATCCACACCTGCGTTGTGAGGTCACCGGCTATTTCCCCCGAAATCGCCGGAGTTCCAGAGCGATCATCGCCGGCGGAACCTCGACGAGCGTGCCCACTTTCTCGATCACCCTGGCGAGGGATCTTTCTGCAAGCTCGTCCGTAGGGGAACCCTCAGGCATGAGGACGTCTATCGTGTCCGAAATCGCCGCCAGCATCTCCTCGATGTACTTGGCTCTGAGCTGGGGGAGTTGTCTGAGATGGAGAGCGGCATACCTGCGCCCGACTGTCTCCAGAAGCCCTTCCCAGGACTTCGCGGCGGCGATCTCCGCTTGTCTCTTGCGGTAGGTGGCCTCCTTCAAGGCTTGCATGCTTTCGTCTTTGGCCTGCACCTGCTTCCAATCTTGAAGCGTGGTCCCTTCGATCACACGAAGGCTCAAGGGTGCGCCGGCGAACTCGCGGAGGGCGGATTCGATAGCATTCTGGTGCTCCGAGCTGGTCAGGTGGCCGCTCATGTGGAAGTTTCCCGAAGCAAGGCCGACCACGAACTCGTTGTTCTCGATGACGATGGGAACCGCCAGCTCCAGGCTTCGCCACAGGGTGGGATGGATGACCTTCAGCTTGACCTGGTTCACTGCTTTGTCCCAGATAGCGGCTATATTCACTTGGGCCTGCATTACGCAACCTCCTTCAACATCAGGGCAGCGAGCATCTCCAGCCCAGAGGGTTTATCTCTGCCCGCAAGATAATATATATCGTGAGCCGGGATTAAAGTCAAGTCGCCGAACGGTCACTCTGTGAATACTTCCACGGGCTGGGCGTGCGCGCTCCGGGAATTGGCGGGTTTAGGGCCGAGGCTTGTATATCAAAGCGCCCGATCTGGGGTTGGCAAAAAAAAGCGCCCCGACTGCCTTCAGCAGACCGGGGCAAATCCGGAAAGGAGAAAAGGAGAAAAAGGTGTCTTCCCATTCGATATTATTGGCCCGTCCCGCCGTATTCTTTAGGGATGTTGTATGGCTGCGAAGCGGTTTGGAGTGTAAACTTGTGACCAGGAGTTGACAAAAGTTGGAGAACTTGTTATAATACAACCAAACGCCTGTGAAGGTGGCGACACCAAAGATAGGCTATCACGAGCGTTTAGTACCGACAGCAAGCCTCTCCTTAGTTCTTCTCAACGTCCGATGTAAGCCTGCGTGCCTCAAAGATGGCCCGCCCGCCGCCGAAAATATAAATACAGGAAACTTTCCTGGCATCAGTGGCTTCAGAGGAGAATACAAGTTGCTTATTCAGGGTCAGGCTCAGGTACAGCAGCAGAGAATCGACCCCAAGATCATAATGGCGAATACTCTGCTCCAGATGTCGGGTCTAGAGATCCAGCAAACCATCGAGCAGGAGCTTACGCAGAACCCCGCGCTGGAGATGGAGGAAGAGCAGCCTTGTACAGGGTGCGAGCTGGCGCCCTTCATGTGCGAGCAGTGCCAGCACAACCCCCAGGTGCGGCATGAGAGCCAGTCGGTGGATGAGATAAGCCTGCACGACCTGGAGTACGCCTTCGACGCCAGCGCACCCGACCCCGATGAGCAAAGCGACCCCCTCAGCCGTATCCGGGCCGAAGTCTCCCTGCAGGAACATCTGAGGGAGCAGCTCAGGAACACAGTCTCCGGCAGGCTGTACGACCTAGGGGACTACCTGATCAACTACATCAATGAGAGAGGCTACCTGGAGTGCGATCTGCTGGAAGTGACGCTCGAACTGGATGCCTCCGACGAAGAGCTTGCCGAGGCCGTCTCGATCATCCAGACGTTTGATCCGCCGGGAGTGGGCGCCAGGGACCTGCACGAGTGCGTGCTGATCCAGCTATGCTACCTGGCGGAGGAAGGGCGAGGGAATCCAATAGCCGAGCGCATAGTGAGCGATTACTGGGAGGAAATGAAGACGCGGCGCCTCAATCGCATCGCGCGCCGGCTCAAGATCAAGCTAGAGCAGGTACAAGAGGCGGTGGATTTCATCCGAACCAAGCTGAGTCCATATCCCGCCGCCGGTTTCAGGTCGCCGTGGGACTATAAGACATCGGACAGCAAGACCGTCATCCGCCCCGATGCGGTTATACACAGGCTTCCGACCGGCCATGAGGTGGAGATTGTTGGAAATGAGTTTCTCACCCTCACCGTCAACCCGTATTACCGCCAGCTCTACAACGAGACGCGCAGCAGTCGCTCGAAGCACTCGGAGGATGAAAAGAAGCATGTCACCGAGTACGTCGAGCGCGCCGATCTCTTTATCAAGAACCTGAACCAGCGCCGCAAGACGCTCAGGAGCATCACGAAGTGCATTGCGGAGTACCAGCAGGGCTATCTGGAGACGGGCTCGAAGCTCTATCTGCGGCCACTTACCAGAGTCAAGGTCGCGGAAATGCTGAGCATGCATGAGTCCACCATAAGCCGAGCGACCGCGAATAAGTACGTCCAGCTCCCGAACGAAGAAGTCGTGCCCTTCGATTTCTTCTTCCAATCATCCCCCTCCGTTACGAATATGATAGCGCAGATGATAGCGCGCGAGGACCCGGCACGCCCGTTGAGCGACCAGGAAATCTCGAACATCCTCACGCAGCAAGGCCACCCAGTTGCCCGCCGGACAGTCGTCAAGTACAGGGAATCCCAGAAAATCCTCTCCTCCCGCCACCGCCGCCGCTGATCTAGGAGCCGCAGCCGCTAACCCCTCGTGTCCAACGTCCAAGTGGGGAGTATGGGAGTGTATGGGGGAACATCCAGCCGCCAGCCGTTAGCGGTTAGCCCCCAGCATCCAGCATCCAGTATCACTCGTTACTCGTCACTCATCACGTATCACGATCCACGAGAGTACGAGTAGGATTCACGAGTAAGAGTATGAGTTCCCTGGATCCCTTGACCCCTGGATTCCTCCCGATGAGTACTTATACTCTGCGGCGCAGGCGCCCTCGCTTGAAACCATGCACGGGCCGAGAGGATGATCGGGCGTGCAGGCTGTTCCGAAGGCGCTGCAACCAGTCGGTGATTTCAGCCCCTTGAGTATCAGCCCGCACTCGCAAGCCGTGTCCTCCGAGGGAGCAGCCGAATCCTTGGCGAGGAACTGCGATGCGTCGAATGCGGCAAATTCCGGCCTGAAGCGCAGACCGCTGCCGGGGATCGTTCCCAGGCCGCGCCATTCCGCATCCGCCGGCTCGAATATGGACTGCACACACTGCATGGCGGCGGGATTTCCTTCCCTCGAAACGGCTCTGGAGTACTGGACTTCGACCTCGGAGCGGCCAGCGACCGCCTGCCTTGCCAGCATGAGAAGCGATTGGAGAATGTCCAGCGGCTCGAAGCCCGCTATGACGCACGGGATGCTGCAGCCCCGGGCGATTGGCTCGTATGCGGCGCTTCCGATGATGGCGCTCACGTGGCCGGGGCAGATGAACCCGTTTATGGCGATTTCGGGGTCGCTCGCCAGTGCAGCCATCGCAGGCGGGATGAGCTTGTGGGCGCACAGCACGCAGAAATTGGCGAGGTCGGCCTTCCGCGCCTCCAGAACCGCAAGGGCCACGGCCGGCGCAGTAGTCTCAAACCCGACGCCGAAGAACACAACCCGCTTGTCCGGGTTCTCCCTGGCGACGGCCAGCGCGTCCAGGGGCGAGTACACCACCCGCACGTCGGCTCCACGCGCGCGCTCGGCTTCAAGGTTCGAGTGAGCGCCCGGCACGCGGATCATATCGCCGAACGTCGCAAGAATGGTGTTCGGAGACTTGCCCAAGCCGATGAACTGGTCTATCTGCGCCTGTGAGGTGACGCACACGGGACAGCCGGGGCCGGAGATGAGCCTCAGGTTCTCCGGCAGGAGGCCCTTAATCCCACAGCGAGCGATCGCCATCGTATGGGTGCCGCAAACCTCCATAAAGCAAAGCGAGCGCGTCGCCTCCCGCCGTATCCGCTCCGCGAGATCGCGAGCCAGGCCGCTGTCCCGGAACTCGTCAACGTATCTCATCGGCTATCATCCTAATCAGGCGCAGCGTCTCTTCGGCATCTTCCGGGCGCACCCGCTCGATTGCTACGCCCGCGTGCACCAGCACGAAATCGCCGACCTTTATGCCGCTGAGGAAATCTATCCTGGCCTCCCTGGAGACGCCCTCCTGCTCCACGCGGGCTGTGTTTCCCCTGATTTCGACTACTCTCATCGGTATGGCTAGGCACATGAAAGCGCGTACCTCCGCGAATCCAGTCCACAGCCCAGGGTTTTCAACCCTGGGCGCTCTGGGTCTTCCAGCATCTGCTGGCGGCCACGACCGCCTGGCCGAGCGAGATTCCGCCGTCGTTGCAGGGCACTATGCTGTGCCGGAATACCTCGAACCCACGGCTCCTCAGACGTTCGAGCGCCATTCCGAGCAGCAGCACGTTCTGGAAGACACCGCCGCTCAGCGCGACCTGATTCAAGCCCGTCTGATCTCTCACCTTGCAGCAGACCCTTGCTACAATGTCGGCAACCGTGGAATGGAACCGGCTCGAAACCGCCGCCACCGGAGTCCCCCGCCTGATCTCCTCCGCTATCCCGGCTATCATGGGTCGAACATCAATTTCGAGCGCGCCGGACGGGCCTTCGGAGATGTCGCAGGCGTAGGTCTGCTCCGTCGGCCCGGATGCCGCGGCCTCAAGCTCGATGGCGGCCTGCCCTTCGTATGTGACCTCCGCGCATATTCCGAGCAACGCCGAGACCGCGTCGAAAAGCCGTCCCATGCTCGATGTAAGGGGAGTATTCAGCCCCCGCTCGACCTGCATTCGGACTGCCTGCTCCTCGGCAGCCGCGAGTCCAGGCGCCGCTACAGCTTCCAACGGGCCGAACGCATGCAACAGGTAAGCCAGCGCCATTCTACCCGGCCTGCGAATTGCGGCTTCTCCGCCAGGCATCGGCATGTAGGCGAGATGAGCGGCCCGCCGGAAGCCATCATAATCCGCAACCAGGAATTCCCCGCCCCAGATGCGCCCGTCCGCGCCGAAGCCCGTCCCGTCGAAAGCGACCCCGATCACCGGCCCTGACAGGCGGTTCTCGGCCATGCAGCTTGCGACATGGGCATGGTGATGCTGCACGCCGATCCTGCGGTCCACCGTGGCGGACAACGACATCGCGTACCGCGTGGAGTGGTAATCCGGGTGGAGGTCGTGCGCGATTACCTCCGGCCGCACGGCAAAGAAGCTGCAGAAATGATCCACGATCCGCCGGTAATGGTCCAGAGTCGGCGCGTTATCGAGATCGCCGAGGTGCTGACTCAGCAGGGCAAGCCTGCCCTTGGTGAGGCAGAAAGCGCTCTTCAGATCGCCGCCGCACGCCAGCACTTGAGGCATTTCCATGTCAATCTCTATGGGCCTGGGGACGTATCCCCTTGCGCGCCTGATAACCATCGGGATGTCGTCGAAAACCCGCGCAACCGAGTCGTCGCATGGCATATGGATCGGCCTGTCGTGCGCCAGGATGCGATCGGCGATGCGGCCCAGGCGCTCGACTGCCTCCTCATTCAGGTGCACAATCGGCTCTTCGGCCAAATTGCCGCTCGTCATCACGAGCGAGGGCGGACTCTCCGCCAGTAGCAGTTGATGAAGTGGGGTATAAGGAAGCATCACACCGAGCGACCCGGTTCCCGGCGCCGCCAGCGGTGAGATGCCGCTGTCCCGGCGCGCCGGCATAAGGACGATTGGCCGCTCGGGAGATAGAAGCAGCGCCTCCGACGTGCGGTCAACCTCGCATATCCGGCGGATCTCGTCCAGGTCGGCGCACATCAACGCGAACGGCTTGCCGGCGCGTCCCTTGCGCGTCCTCAAAGTGCGCAGGGCCTCAGTGCTCCGGGCGTCGCAGGCCAGGTGGAATCCGCCCAGCCCCTTGACGGCCAGGATTTTGCCATCGCGCAGCAAGGCGGCCGCCCTCGAAACAGCCTCCGAGTCGTTCGGGTACTCGCGTCCGTCCAGGCTCAGGTGAGGGCCGCAGGCCGGACATGCGTTCGGCTGAGCGTGAAATCGCCGGTCGGCGGGGTTCTCGTACTCCGCCGCGCAATTGGGGCACATGTGGAATCCCTGCATCGTTGTATTAGGCCGGTCGTATGGGATTCGGCGGATAATCGTAAATCGCGGCCCGCAGTTGGTGCAGTTGGTGAAGGGATACAGGTGTCGGCGGTTCCCTGGTGTGAGGACATCGGCGATGCACTCAGCACAGGCAGCTACGTCCGGCGGCACGATAGGCTGAACCTCCGCGCCGCCGATGCTGCCGCGTATCAGAAAGTCCCTGCCGCCGGTGGGAGAAACGGGCTTCACCCGCACGTCGGACACCGAGGCGAGCGCCGGCGTCTCGGAGCGCAGTGACTCCAACAAGCGGCGGAGCTTCTCCTCGTCACCCTCGGCCTCGATCAGAACTCCGCCGGGCGTGTTGCATACCCATCCGGCGAGGTTATGCCTCCGGGCCAGTTGATACACGAACGGCCGGAAGCCTACTCCCTGCACTGTGCCGGAGACCGCGATCCGCCACCGGGTTCTCTCGCTTTTCTGGCTTCTAGTTCCAGCCATTCCATCCACCGATCAAAACCCTCGCCCGTAAGGCAGGACAGCTCTACCAGAGCTGCATCGGGATTCAGCTCCGCCAGATGCCGCCTGAAGTCGGGCAGGTTGAAGTTCAAATAGTTCAGCAAGTCCAGCTTGTTCAGCACGACGGCGGAGGCCAAGCTGAATATCGCGGGATACTTGAGGACCTTATCATCGCCTTCGGGGAGGCTGCACACGACCGCTTTGCACGCCTCGCCGAGGTCGAACTCAGCAGGGCATATCAAGTTGCCGACGTTTTCGATCAGCAGGACATCGAGCCCGGATGCATCCAGGCTGCCGAGCGCCTTCCTGACCATCGCCGCATCGAGGTGGCAGCCGCCGCCCGTGTTAATCTGCACCACGGGCACGCCGAAGCGGGCAATCCTGTCCGCGTCCAGCGAGGTCGCCAGGTCGCCTTCGATAACTCCCATCTTCATTCCGCCGGCGCGTTCGAGAGTTCGTTCGAGCAGGCTGGTCTTACCGGCGCCAGGCGAGCCGAGCAGATTGACGACGAACAGCCCCGCGTTCTCAAACTGCGCGCGCAGCTCCTCCGCGATGAGGTCATTCGCCGCCAGGACTTTTTGAATCACCGGTATCTGCATGTTGCACCTCTATTGATTCTACATAAATCTCCCTGCCGCTGGCAACTCTCCCTCTGCCGCCGGAGCACCGGGGGCAGTGGAATCGGCCTTCGACAGGCGTGTATTCGAGCCCGCAGCCCTCGCAGGCATACGTGACCGGCACAGCCTCGATGACGAGCTCGGCGCCCTCAGCCGGAGTCCCCCGCGCGAGGATACCGAAATAGAAGCGGATGCAGTCCGGCTCGAAGGTGGACCACTCGCCGACCTTCACCGATATCTTGGTGATCCATGCCGCGCCGACCCTGGCGGCCTCGCTCAGGGCAATGGAGAGGATATTCTGCGTGGCAGTGAGTTCGTGCATTAGTAATACCAGCCGGAAGCTGAAGGACGAGGAAACGCCAAGGCTTCTATCGGCATGGCTCCGCGGCGGACCGGAGCTGTGCGCGAGCAGGATTGTGGTGCTTCGCTACCATCTCGGGCGTCGGAGTCTTTATCGTTTGTACGACAGCTGATGCGGCCTTCAGGGGCGGGTACACGGATTTCGGGTACACCCCGATTGCCAGACACAGCGCCGCGAGGATCACCATCGCCGCCACAACCGTGAGAGGAGCCTCGCGCACGGTCGGCGCGTATGCCGAATCCGGCTGACCCCAGAATATCGCCTTCGCTGCTTTGGCGAACACAAGCAATGTAATCAGGCTGGTGCCTATTCCTATTATCACCGCCCACCAGTCGCCCGCTCTGGCGCCGGCAACGAACAATGCCAGTTTGCTCTGGAATCCGTTGAACGGAGGAATGCCGGACACTGCCAGCGCGCCCACGAAGAAGCAGAAGCTCGTGACGGGCATCCTCCTGGACAACCCGCCCAGTTGTGAAATCCTGCGGGCGCCTGTGGCGTATATCACCGATCCTGCGGCAAAGAAGAGAAGCGCCTTGCCGAGGGCGTGATTTAGCAGGTGGAAAAGCCCCGCGTATACGCCCAACTGCGTGCCGATTCCAAACCCCATCAGCACATAGCCTATCTGACTTACGGACGAGTAGGCGAGCATGCGCTTCAAATCGTCCTGGGCGAGGGCCATCAAGTCACCGATGACCATGGTGAACACGCCCAGAGCGAGCGCGAACATAGCGACCGGCGCAAAGCTCGGATAGAACATGCTGACGGTCCGCACCAGCGCATACATTGCCACTTTAATCATCACACCTGAGAGCAGGGCGGAAATAGGTGTAGGCGCTTCCGCATGCGCATCCGGCAGCCAGGGATGGAACGGCGCAACGCCGGCCTTCGTTCCGAAACCCACTATCAGGAAGGCCGATGCGAGAATGACCGTCGTTTTCGGGAACATCGCGGCGACCGATTTCAACTCCGACAGCAGCAGGCCCTTCGAGCCGCCGAGGATATTGGCCCCGGTTGCATAAACCAGAACACAGCCGAAGAGCGAGAACGTTATGCCGACCGTGAGCAGCATCAGGTACTTGTAGCCAGCTTCCAATGCCCGCTTATCCCAGTAAAACGCGACCAGGAGACCGCTCGCGATCGTGCTCGCCTCCACCGCGACGTAAAGCATGATAACGTTGTTCGAGAGGCAGGCCCACAGCATTGTGGAGATGAAAAGCATCAGCCAGCCGTAGTACGCGGTCAGCCGCCCGCTGGTAGTCGTGTGCGTCAGCCCGCCTTCCTGAACATGATGGCGCATGTATCTGAGCGAGTAGATGGTCGCCAGGAAGCCGATCCCGGAGACCAGAACGACGAGCAAGGCACTCAGGGCATCGGCACGGAATTGATCGCGGAACGAGGTAAGCACGCCGCCTCTCAGGGCCGCCTGTCCGATGCCCAGGGAGAAGGCCAGCGCGCCAGCAGATCCCAGGACGGCGAGCGCCTCCCGGAATCCCCCTACAAAGCGCCCCACTATGAATATCAGTGTTCCCGCCGCAGCCGGGATGATTACCACCAGCGCGGGCAAAACCGATGCTGTCTCAAAAGGCATACGTCACACCCCTACCAGTCTTATCTCTTACTCGTACTCTCGTGATGCGTGAGGCAGAGGGTCCGGCGGGCCCCTACCAGTGCAATTCCGAAAGCTGGAACGTATCAGTCGACCCGAACTTCTCCCTAATGCCACCTATGATGTAGAGCAGGAGATAGACTGTCACGACCACTTCCGTGGCGATCCCCGCAAGCGCGGTCTCCCTGATCGTCGGCGCTAGGCTGACAAGGCTGAGGTGAACGCCGTTTTCGAGCAGACACAGGCCGATGACGGTCTTTATCGCATCGCGCCGGGTCAGTATCGCGTAGACTCCCAACACGAACACTGTGAAGGCCACGGCCAAGTTGATCTCAGCGATCGAGGCCAGCTCGCCGCCTACATTGACGAACAGCGCTGCGTGGGCATGCGTGAACTTATACATCGCCGCCAGCAGCGCGATCAGGATAACAGCCGATATGCCGAAGCCGATCAGCGGCTTTTCCTCCTGCTCGGCGCCTGCCGTCGCCCGCCAGAGAAACCACGGCACGAGTATCGCCTTGGTGACGAGCGCAGTTGCGGCCCAGTAGAGCAAAGCCTCGTTTTGAGTCGCATAGGCCAGCAGCAATCCGCATATCAGCAGCGCCTGGAACAGGTAGGCGACGGTGGCATGCCGCAGGTTCCTTGCCTCCACTGCCGCGAAGCTGGTAAAGATCATCAGAAGGCTTAAAGTGTGAACCAACTCAGGACGGATTCCGGTCATTGCTACACTCCTATTACTGCGAGGATGAGAGCGGCGAGCGCCACGAACAGTACCCTGCCCATATAGTTCATTGACTGGTCTATTCTCAGCCTGGGGTTTACGCTGTCAATTACCCCCACTAATAGCAGAACCACAAGCACCTTCGCCAGGCCGATAGGGATCGCAAGTGCATGCGGCTTCACCATAGGCCAGGGAATGAATATTGATACCAGGACGAACGAGAAGACAAACTGTCGTGTATAGAAGGCCATCTTGTACAGAGCCAGCCGTGGGCCGCTGTACTCCATGAACGGCCCCCCTACGATCTCACTCTCGGCCTCTACAATATCGAAGGGCAGCCGGCCTGCGTTGGCCTGCAGTGCCAGGAAGAAGGCAATCCCTGCAATCGCCATGGACACGGTCGGGCCGTGAATTGATTGCCAGTCCATCATCCCGCCCATCGAGAGGGTTTGCGCTTTGAATCCGGCGGCGAGCAAAGCCACGATCACTATCGGCTCTACAGTGAGAAGCATCATCATCTCCCGGCTCGCGCCTTCGTAGGAGTATGGATTGCCGGACGCAAAGGCGCCCAGCATTATCGCCACAGCGCTCAACGATATCACGTATATCCATACGATCGCATCGCCCGCCAAACCGAAAGGCGGCTTGACTCCCAAAGGAGCAAGAGCCGCGGCCACGAGCATGGCTCCGAGAGCCACGACAGGCGCCATGCGGAATATGACCCCCCCGCCGGGTTGTAAGTCTTCCTTGCCCAGCAGCTTCAAAAGGTCTATGTACGGCTGGATGATAGGCGGCCCCTTCCTTGAGTGGATAACCGCCTTGAGCTTCCGCATGACGCCCTCGAATAAGGGCGCCAGCAGGAGGGCCAGGATTAGGTTGAGCAGAACTCCTCCGAGAACAGACATGTCCTACCTCCACCCCCATGAGAGCTTTTCGAAACTACCTAGCTGGCCGATCGGATCCGGTGCCAACATCCTATACATGCCCCCTAAGCAACAAGAAAAGTATGGCAAAAGCCAGGATCATGCCCACGAGCTGCCAAACCATGTATACCTGGGGTATCCCGCTGTGGGTTCGGCTCAATAGCTGGGTTATGCGGGCGCCGGCATTGACCAATGGGTTGTAGAGCCAACGATCCACGTCGAAGGCCCTCTTCAGCAGTTGCAGCGCGTGAATCCTGGGTACCCGCACGCTCGGGTAGACCTTGGCAAACGCATTCTTGAATGGCAGGCAGAATCCGTGAGCCCTGAACCTTACCAGTTCGGGCTGGTACTCTTCGCCGCCGTACCAGCCTTCCGTGTGGCGGGAAGGCGCATGTCCGGCGCGGGAGATTGCGTACGCGGCGGTGGCGCAAACAGCCAGTGCAGCAACCGCGTAAGCGGGATTCCACAGCCCTGCTACGCCCTTCCCGAGGTTTAACGCAATGCCGGATGCGTTTGAACCGAACAGGCTTGTAAAGCCAGGCACGAACGAAGCGCCAAGGATTTCCCGCACGGCGCCGTAAAGCAGCAGCAGCGGCAATATCGGTACCACTCCGAGCAGAACACAGACAGCGGACAGGCCGATCTGGGGAATCCTCATAGATATAGGCACATCGCCGGTTACCTTTTCCACACCCGCGGCCTGCTTCCCGAGGAAGATGGATCCCAGCAGTTTCATGAATGATGCCAGCGTTACCAGGGAGATAAACATCGCCACAAGGCCGAGGAGCAGGAACAATGGTGCGCGAATCCCACCTTGGAATGCGCCTTGGAAAGCAGACTGATAGATCAGCCATTTGCTGGCGAACCCGCTCAGTGGAGGAATGCCCGCGATGGAAAGCGAGGCAATTATGGCAGCCGCCGTCGTTACGCGCATGACGGAGCCAAGCCCGCCCATCTTGTTCAGGTCTCGCGTCCGCGTGTAATACTCCGCCGCTCCCACGTTTAGGAAGAGCAGCGACTTATAGCAGGCGTGGTTGATGACATGGTAGAGGCCGGCCATAAGCGCGACGGTCGCTAAGGCGGGACTACTTCGCAGGAAGAAAAGGCCTGTGCCAACGCCCAGCAGCATGTAGCCAATCTGGCCGATGATGTGGAACGACAGCACGCGTTTCGCATCGTCCTCGCGCAGCGCCGTAAGCGTTCCGACGAAAATGGACCCAGTGCCAAGCACTGCTATGATGGCTCCCCAGACAGTCGTCAACTGAGGCGCCTGGAAGAATTCGAAAAAGACCCTGACAATACCGTATATGCCCAGTTTCGTCATACTGCCGGCGAAAGCGGCAGATGCGGGGCTGGGCGCAGCCGGGTACGCTTGCGGCAGCCAGGCTCCGAGTGGAAACATTCCAGCCTTCGTGGCGAATCCGATCAGGAACAGCGCCATCAGGAGATGAACCAGGGCGGGGCTGCTCTGCGCCATCTCGCCGATTACCCGCGCGATATCCCCAAAAGCGAACGAGCCCGACCTGGTGTACGTGACGATGCCCGCGGCCAGAATGCACGCAGACGCTACATGAGTAACAATGAAGTACTGCCAGGCCGCACGCACTTTTGTTTCGTCGTCGCGCTCGAACCAGACAAGCACCCAGGATGTGAGCGTCATTAGCTCCCAGAAGATGAAGAAGAAGAGCAGGTCGGAGGCCGTAACGACACCCACGATCGCGGCCATCAGAAGCAGGGCGAATGGGTAATACCTCGCCGGACACTGGTTCGGATGAAGCTTCCTCATGTACTCTACCGCATAAAGCATGGCCGCCAGCCCTACGAAGGGCACCACCAGCAGGAAGACCGCGCTGAGTCTATCAACATGAAATGTGAGTGATGTGCCCAGCAGCCCGAATGCGAGGAAAGCGCGTGTATCCGCTGCTCCACAGGCGAGCACACGAGCGGCCAGTATCCAAAGCGCTGCGCTTGCAGCGGCCATGAATGTCACGGCGGCGTAGCCCGTCTTGCGCCAGTCATTGCGATACGCGCTCGACGCTATGGCTCCGGCCAGAAGAAGCCCGAAGGCCAACAAAAGCAATCGTTCCGCAACCAAATCGGCCATAAATTCCAACCTCTAGAGCTAGCGCAGCATAATCCCCTGAACGAGCGGTATTCCAGCAATCGGTGCCGCAAAGCAAGCTATGATTAGTGCTATCAGCACCCAATTCATGGTTCGCGGGGGATCGAGCGCGCCGGCTTCCTGGGCGGGCGGCGCATCAGCGGACGCGCCTTTTGCCTTGCCGAAGAACACCTTCTGGCCCACCCATAAGAACCAGCCGAATGTGACGAGGCTCTCGACGAGCACGAGTATCAGCGCAATAGGACCGAATGCGCCGGGAACCTGCAAAGCCCCCGCCAGAACGTAAATCTTGCTCCAGAAGCAGGCCAGCGGCGGCACGCCGGTCAACGCGAACGCGCCCACGAAGAACGCGACAGCGGCAATTGGCATGCTCTGCGCCATGCCGGACAGCTTCGAGATGCTTCGGGTCCCGGTGGCGTATGCGACCGCACCGACCGTCAGGAACAGCGTGGTCTTGGCGCACGCGTGCATCATTATGTGAAGAACCGCTCCCCTGAACGCCAGGGATGAGCCCAGCGCTCCCAATCCGATGCCGAGGAATATGTAGCTGAGCTGCGCTATGGTCGAGTAGGCGAGCAGGCGCTTCAGATCGTCCTGGAAGAAGTAGAGATAGAGGGCGGCGAACATCGTCACAAGCGCGCCGATGGAGAGCAGCAGACCCATTCCCGTCGGGAGCGCCCAGCCTGCCGATATGAGCCTCGCCGTCAGGAATACGCCAGCCTTAACCATTGCTGCGGCGTGCAGATAGGCGCTGATGGGCGTCGGCGCGGCCATCGCATCCGGCAGCCACGTATGGAATGGAAGCTGTGCGCTCTTCGCCCACGCGGCGATCATGAAGAATGCGAACGCCAGCGCGCGCGCTCCCGGCGTCATCAGGCCGAGCGCGGAGAACTTCGCCGACCCGGTCGCGCTGAAGACCCAAATCAGGCCGCCCAAGAAGAACAGCCCGCCGAAGGATGTCACCATCAGCGCCTTCATGCCGGCCTTCAGGCTCTCCTGGTTGTCGTAGAACGAGATCAAGGCCCAGGAGCAGAGCGTCGTCAGCTCCCAGAAGACAAGCAGTTGCAGCAGTGTGGGCGAGATGGCAATCCCCACCATGGAGCCGACAAACGCCAGCAGCCAGAAGTAATACCGCGCATGTCCGGCCTTCACAGGATGATCGCGGTTGCCCGGCGACAGGTATCCCGCCGAGTAAATAGCAATCGCGACGCCGATGACGGTCGAGACCAGCAGCATGGCGAACGCGAGCGGATCGAGTTGATAGCCGAAGAGGCCGTTCGACGCCGCTTCGCCCAGCCAGGGCATAGCGCCGAAGAGATGCGTCCTGACGGGCAGATTGACCGACAGCGCGACTGCAGCGGCAGCCGTGAGGAGCGTCGCCAGGGCAGCGACCGGCTTAGAGGCCCGGTCCCTGACAGCCAGGCACGCGACAGCGCCCAGGAACGGGATTGCCACTACAGCAGCTACCAACAGTTCCATTTGCGGTCCTTCCTCCCTCTAGCGGCACATATGCTACCTGCCTGGGGCCCATACAACTTGTATGGCCTAGAATCCCCAGGAATGAATTCCTGGGCTACCTTCGAGCAAAACCCTCCGGGTTAAAGTCCTTCCAGTCCGGCAGGACTTTGCCCACGTGTAGCCCAGGTGTTTTTCCCGCCGGAGCGGGATCCCGTACTCGGGACAACTCTGGGCCGGAGTGCGGCGTATTAAGTTGCAAAGGCACTAGCTCGGCAAGCATGCTAAAGCAAGCTGGCGCGCAGCCCAATCTCGCACAGATTTAGCTTGCTTCAGCATGCTTATTCCGTTATAGCCTGGCGCTTTAGCGTCAGGATTAACTAGCCAGAGGCCGCTGCCGGCTCGCCCTGCCATCTCTCCAAGTATTCACCGAGGTCGAAGCCGGGCGGCAGGTGCTGCTCGTGCCGAGCCGCCACTTTCTTGGGCACAAGGCCGAGCGCCAGCGCCGCACCGTAGATAATCGCTTCCGGCCTCGGCGGGCAGCCGGGAATGTACATATTAACCGGCACGATCTTATCCGCGCCGCCGAATATGTTATAGGTATCGAACCATATATTGCCGCCGACCGCGCACGCCCCGACAGCTATTACTACTTTGGGGTCGGGCACCGCCTCGTAAAGCCGCCTCAGCGCGGGCGCCACCTGCCTGCTGACCGAGCCGGATATGACCAGCGCATCCGCATGGCGCGCGCTTCCGACGAGCTTCATGCCAAAACGCTCCACGTCGTAGTACGGCGTGAGAACGTCAATGACCTCGATATCGCAGCCGTTGCACGCTCCGCAGTTCGCGTGGAACAGCCAGAGCGACTTCGGAAACATCTTCTTGCAGAGTTCGGGTATCATCGGTTTTCCTCGCCTTCTCTCACCAACGACTCAGGGCGTATGAACTCGATAGGCGGCTTGATCGGAAATATGCCGTGCTTGTTCTCCTCGCCGGGGCCTCTGCCGCGCCAGCGTTTGCTGCGGAACTTGTCTATCGCATTCTCCGTCTCGAAGCACCGGCCGCACCGCTGGCAGCTCGACATCCAGAGCGCCAGGTCGGATTTCAGGTCGGATTTGTCCGGCGTCGAAGTCTCGAATTGATCCGTCGGCCAGATCGCGTCTTCGGGGCAAACCTCGTAGCACCTGGCGCACTGGATGCACCGATCGAGGTGGAAGGTGATCCTCGAAACCTCGCCGATGTCCTCTATGACGATGCACCTGGGCGGGCATACATTCGCGCAGCCGCCGCATCCGATGCACTTGCGGGCGTCGAACTCGATCTTGCCGCGGAATTTGGGCGGCACCTGCGCCGGCTTGAACGGATATGGAAGAGTCACCCGGCCCGCGCCTAAGCATATCACCGCTTCCTTGAACTTGGCTTTGAACATGTGCGCCTACTCCTTCCGGCCTCTGCGCCTGGACATCTCCTCCAGCTCTGCTCTGGTGTATATGCGGACTTCCTTCGTATTCACGTCCAGCGTCTCGACGCGCTCCGTGCATGAGAAGCACGGGTCGTAGCTGCCAATGCTAATTGGAACATCCGCAAGCTGAAGGCCCTCGATCATGCACGGCACCGCCTGGAGGTTCGGGTACGTGGGCGCCCTGACCCGCCAGCGATACGGCCGATTCTCGTCGTCCGTCAGCACATAGTGATGCGACTCGCCCCTCGCGGCCTCAACCGAGCACAGGCCGATCTTCCCGTAGGGCAAATCCTGGACGATCTCGGCCATGACCGGCCCTGCCGGCATGTCATCCAGCGCCTTGCGAACCAGGCGGATGGACTCGAAGGTTTCGAGAACTCTCACAATCGTCCTCGCCCAGGAGTCGCAGCCGTCCTGATACTGGATTTGGACGCCGAGCTTCTCATATGCGGCGTAGGGATGATCCACCCGCACATCTATCGGCAGGTTCGACCCTCTGGCGGTCGGACCCACCGCGCCAAAGGCACGCGCGTTTTCCTCCGTGAGTATCCCAACGTCCTTCAGCCGGACCATCAGGGTTGTGTCTATCACAACTGCATCGGCGACGGCCTTGAACTCCGCCTCGACTTTATCCATAACCCGCCTGATGTCTTCGGCCGCGGCATCGTCTATATCGAATCGCACGCCACCGATCAGGTTTGACGAGTAATGCTTCCGGTTGCCGGTGACACGCTCCATCAGCCACATGACCGGCTCCCTGATCCGCCACACCTGCATCAGGATGGTGTCGAACCCGATTATGTGCCCGGCCAGGCCGACCCAGAGCAGGTGGCTGTGTATGCGTTCGAGCTCCAGGAGAAGGGAGCGGATATACTTCGCGCGGATCGGCGTATCTATGCCGCAGGCGTCCTCCACGGCCTGGCAGTACGCGCAGGAGTGGACCTGGCCGCAAATCCCGCATATCTGCTGCGCCACGAATGGAATCTGGTTGTAGTTAAGCTCGCTGTCCGCGAGCTTCTCGATGGCACGGTGATTGTAAAAGCCCCGGTAATCCGATCCGACAACGCGCTCGCCATCCATGAACAGCCTGAACTGAGCCGGCTCCTCAAGGACGGGATAGAACGGGCCTAGCGGGACGACCACCGTTCCCTCCGGCGCATCCTTCGGCGGCGGCGCGTTCTGCGGCTCGAATGGGAACCGCATGTTGTACGTGTACTCCCGGCGAAGGGGATGAACGTCCTTCGGGAAGTCATCGGAGAGCACCAGCCGGCGAGGATCAGGGTGGCCCACAGGCACGATGCCGAGCAGGTCGAACGCTTCGCGCTCCGCCCAGTTCGCCGCAGGCACTTCAGGCGTTATCGAGCCGACTGTGAGGTCGTCCGAGGGCACGTGGGACTGCAGCACGAGGAACTTCTTATCCCCATCGAAGGCCAGGATATAGGATACCCGGTAATCGCCGGTCTTGGGCTGCATGTCGGTAGCCACTGTGACGACGAATCTCGCGCCCAACTGGTTGACGGCGTACTTCGCCACCGCAGGCAATGCGTCACGCGGAATAGTGGCGACATACTGGCCCTTTACATATTCCTCGAAGCTCTCCAGGACGCCCGGGAACTGCGCCCACAGATCGGAGGGAAACTCCTGCTGCTTCACGTTTGTTCTCCCCTATTACTCCCGCCTCGTACTCATACTCATACTCTCTCCCGAAAGCCTCCGAAGAGTATGAGTATGACTAAAGTCAGGCTCTTTCGCTTGTCTGGGCGATTATGCTCCTCAATACCCCCGCGAGATACTCTGCCGAGCGTTTCACTTCGACGCACATTGGCGCGCCATGCCGCACGTCTTTTGGCTGGATCGCCAATACAAAGCACTTGCACTGCAACTCGCGCTCCAGGTAGTCCATCGTCAGCCTGAGCGGCGCCCTGTGAGTATCGAATCCGCTCGCCCGCAGGTCGCTCGGCGAGAGCAGAGCCGCGTCTCCGGGTGCGCCGCCGAAATCAACCGCGTCCACGAACAACACGGTATCGGGCGCCATCTCTCGGAGCTTCCACGTATCCAGCTCCGGCGACGCGCCGCTGTCAATCACGCGCTCGATGCCCGCCTCCGCGAGCAGTTGTATCACCAGCGGGCCCGCGCAGTCATCGCCACGCCTGACATCCCCGACGCCGACAACCGTTACTCTGCCCGAAAGTTTCGACGCTAGTTCTTCGTGTAACAAAGTCCTAAAGTTTCAGCTCGGGCAAGGCGCGCATCTGCTGATATGTGAATACCGGGCCTTCCGTGCAAAGATAGACATGGTTGACGCAGCAGTGCCCGCACTTCCCGACGCCGCATTTCATGTAGCGTTCTAGACTGGTTACTAGGCGGTCCTCCGAAAACCCCATCTTCAGGAGGCCGATGGTCACGAACTTGATCATGATCGCCGGGCCGCAGTTGAGCGCAACGGTGTTCCGGGCGTCAACCTTGATCTTGTCGAATAAGGTCGTCACGACGCCGACGTTGTCCTTCCAGGTATCGTCACCGATGTCCACCGTCTGAAGCAGGTGCATGTCGTCCCGCTTGGCCCACTCTTCCAGATCGTACTTGAAGTCGCGGTCCGCCGGCGTCCTCGCGCCGTAGAGCAGCCAGAACTCGCCGTAATCCTTTCGGTTCGCCAGTATCTGGAGAATCGCGGGCCGAAGCGGCGCGAGTCCGCAGCCTCCGCTGATAATCAGGAGGTCCATGCCCTTTACTGCTTCCAGGGGCCAGCAGTTGCCGAGCGGCCCTCGGATGCCGACCTGATCCCCTTTCTTGAGCTGGTGCATCGCCTGCGTGACCTTGCCTCGCGCGACGACAGTTAGCTCGAAAAAGGACTTTTCCAGCGGGTTCGAGGCGAATCCTATGGGCGCCTCCCCGGCGCCGAATACAGTTACCTCGACGAACTGACCGGGCTCCCAGCTAAACGACTCCGCGTATTCCTTATCCTCAAAGCGCAGCCTGAAGGTCTTGGTGTCGGGGGTTTCGTCAATAATATCGTCCACGACCGCGATCATCGGCATGTAGAGATTCTCGCTCGGCTGGTCGGTTACTCCCCACATTCTTCTCGGTTTGGTTGGTGTGAGAACCATTGCTTACACCTCGACGGCCCTGTCTTGGGGCTGAAGATACTTGTGCATTCCTCTTCTTATGCGCTTGACGACGTCGGCAACGCCCAGCTTCGTGAGACACGCGCTGACGCAGCGCCCGCAGCCGACGCATCCGTGCCTGCCGTCGCGCACTATGTATGGATAACTCGTTTTATGGTAGAATCGGCGCTGCACGCGGCTGCCGAACGTCGGCCTGGGATTGTGTCCGCTCGCCTCGCGCGTGAATCCGGCGTACTGGCAGGAGTCCCATGACCTGCATCTCGTGAAGGAGCCGTCAGCTTCGGCGCGATCGTCAACCGTATAGCAAGTGCATACCGGGCATAGATTCGTGCAGGCGGAGCACCTGAAACAGGTCGAGCCCAGCTCCTCCCATATCTCATCCGGAACCTCATCGGCCGATATGAAATTGATCGCCTTCGCGAGGTAAGCCGTCGTTTCAAAGAGTGAATCCGCCTGAAGCTCGATCCGGCGGCGCTCGGCGATATCGCCCGGCCCGGCTTTCACGAGCAGCGAGGCGCCGGCCTCGGTGGCCCTTGCTCCCTTCTCCGAGCCGATTTCGTAAAGGAACCTGTCGCCCAGGTCGGTCAACTGCACGTCGAAGCCCGCGTTCAGATACGGGCCTGAGTCGCAGCAGATGCAGAAGCACTCCTTCTTCGGCGGCATATTGCAGACCAGGCTGAACAGGACGGTGTTATCCGAATGCGCCTTGTAGTACGGATCAACGATCGGAGAGCCGAAGAATTTCTCCTGGAACCTGATCGCCGACACATCGCACGAGCGAATGCCGACAATCGCCTGGAGCGGCGCATCTTTTATGGCTTCGAGGCGAATGGCTTTACCACATTCGTAGCGGAACATGTCCTCAAAGTGCGGCAGCAGGAACCGCTTCGGCGGATAGATGTCGTGCCCGTAGTCCCAGGCGATCTCTTCGGGGGATTCGACGACTCCAAACATGACATCGCCGCCGAAGAGATACCTCGGCGCGACGAGCCGCATCTCCCCGGCCACGCCAGCGAAGAACTTCGACGCATCCGGCTTCTTCAGAACCCAGGTTTCGCTATCTTTCATTTCACCGCCTCGACATTCACCACAAGCGCCTTGTAGGCCGGCACCCCGGAGACCGGGTCGCACTCGTAGGAGGCCAACGCATTGGGCGAGTCGCCGCCGAAGAAGTGCGGCACATGCACGCAGCCCGGCGGCACGGAATCGGACAAAAGCAGCATACGCGCCAGGCTGCCCGACTTCGAGAATATCCTGATCGGCCGGCCGGACCTCACGCTCAGCTTCTCGGCATCGGCCTCGTTCATCTCGGCATAGGTTTCCGGATATTCGCGCGCCAGCACCGCGCTCCTTGCGGCCATCGTGCCCGTCTGCTGATGAAAATTGATCCTGCCGGCGATGAGCCGGAAGGGATAATCACGATCTTCCACACTAACGCCGCCCGAAACCGGAGCGAGTCTGGCGCGGGCGCGATCCACGGGCCACTGCTGCCCCCAGGACTCCTCCAACTTGTCATAAGAGATGCCCTTGTACAGGGAAACGCTCGTCGCTATTTCGGCCATCACCTTCCTGGGATCGCGCGGCATTTCCGCGCCCAGTGCAGAGGCCAGATCAGCGATTATATCGAGGTCCGATCTCGAATCGCCAAGTGGCTCGAAAGCCTTGCGCACTCGCTGTACGCGCCTTTCGATGTTGGTAAATGTGCCTTCCTTCTCCAGGAACGAGCAGGCGGGGAACACAACATCCGCCAGGCGCGCCGTCTCGGTCAGGTAGAGGTCCGCAACGGCGAGGAATTCCACCTTGTCCAACGCCTCGATGGATTCCTCCGTGTTCGGCGCTGAGAGCGCGACGTTCTCCCCGAATACCAGAAGCCCCTTGATCCCACCGGACTTGCAGGCGCGTATCATATCCACCGCCGACATGCCCGGCTTCGAGGGCAACTGGCAATCCCATATCACTTCCCAGACTTTTCTGGCTGCGGGATTCGCGAGCAGCGCATGGCCGGGAAGGAGATCGCAAACCAGGCCGAGATCGGAAGCTCCCTGAGCGTTGTTCTGGCCTCTCAGCGGCATCACCGAGCCGCCCAGGAGGATCGCAACATCCGCCAGCGCCTTCACAATCTGAGTGGAATTGAGCTGCTGAAGCACGCCAAGCCCGAACATGACAACGAGCGGCGGATTCTTTGCAAGGGTCTCAGCCGCCTCCACGATCTCGCCCGCATCTATGCCGCATGCAGCCCTGAGGTCGCCCGGCGCCTCGTCGAGCGAAGTGCGAAGCTCCTCAAAGCCCGGCATTTCAGGCGCGCTGTCCACGTAGAGCTTTCGGCCAACGATTGCCTTCACCAGCGCGCGTGCCCAAATCAAGTCGGTTCCCGGGCGAGGATGCAGGAACAAGCTCGTGTGCGGGGCAAGTCTGGAGGTCCGTGGGTCAACAGCAACAACCTTGCAACCGTTGTCCGCCGCGTCCTCGATTCGGGAGCCGATGTGCGCCAACTGCTCCATCACATTCGCGCCCGCGACGAGGAGCGACCCCGCCTGCGCCACTGCGTTTATGTCAACTTGGGAGCCAACCGTCCCTATCGTTTCGAGAAGCGCGTGCATAATCGAAGCATCGTAGAACCGGCACGCCCCGTCAATGTTGGGAGTCCTTATGACCCCTCTGGCGAGCCTGGCAAGCGAGTAGCATTCTTCGTTGGTTGTCTTCGCGGATCCGATGATCCCCACGCTCTGCGGGCCGATGTCGGAGATGAATCGTTTGAGGGAAGATGCGGTAAATGAGATCGCCTCGCTCCAGGATGCCGGTTCGAGCCGATCCCCTTTTCGAATCAGTGGCGTCGTGAGCCTGTCCGTACCGAGCATAGAGGGCGTTGCGTTCCACCCCTTTATGCACAGCCGGCCTGTGCTGACCGGATGATTGGCGCTCGGACAAAGATTGGCAACGCGACCGGCCCGAGGCTCGATATACAGCGCGCACCCGCAACTGCAGAAGCCGCATGTGGTGAGAACCGGATTCATCAAGCGTCCTCCTCGGCGCTGGGCAAAGCGTGAGAAACGCGGTGTCAGCAGGCAAACACCCTTAAAAGTTTAACTGCATGATATTAAGAAAATGTTAAGCGGGGCTTAGGAAAATATTAATTTTTGCCTGGCGGTTTAGGGGTTGCTCGCCGGCTGTACCGCTAAGGCGGCGGGCTACCCAGGCGACCTCATACTCGTAAATCGTACTCGTACTCGCGAATCAATCCGCGTGCGGGAGTCCCGCAGATGGATCCGCCGCGGCGGATTGCCCGCGAATTCATTCGCAGGGGCTTCGAAAGGCTAGGCGAAGAGCGCTGTGCTGAGGTAGCGCTCGCCTGTATCGGGGAGAACAACTACGATCAGCTTGCCCTTGTTCTCCTCGCGGAGGGCGACTTGTACGGCGGCCCAGGCGGCGGCGCCGGAGGAAATCCCGGCGAGTATGCCTTCTTCCCTCGCCAGACGCCTCGCCGTCTCCAGGGCGTCTTCGTTCGTCACCTGGATGACCTCATCAACCAGGTCGCGCCTCAAAACGTCCGGGACGAAGCCAGCGCCGATCCCCTGAATCGCATGCGGCCCAGGCCGGCCGCCGGACAGGACGGGCGAATCCGCAGGCTCTACCGCCACAACTCTGAAACCCGGCTTCTTCGGCTTGATGTACTCGGCGACGCCGGTTATCGTTCCGCCCGTCCCGACCCCGGCGACCAGTACATCGGCCTTGCCGTCGGTGTCGCTCCAAATCTCCGGGCCGGTGGTCTCCCTGTGGACCTTCGGGTTCGCCGGATTCTTGAACTGCATGGGCACGAACGAGTTCGGGATTTCCTGAGCCAGCTCCTCCGCTTTCTGGATTGCGCCCTTCATGCCCTCTTCGCCGGGTGTGAGGACTAGCTCCGCGCCGAACGCCTTCAGGAGTTTCCTGCGCTCGACGCTCATCGTATCCGGCATCGTGAGGATCAGCCGATAGCCCAGCGCAGCGCAGACGAAAGCCAGCCCAACGCCGGTATTGCCGCTCGTCGGCTCGACAATCACCGTGTCTGGCGCGATCCGGCCCTTCTCAATGGCGTCGCGGATCATGCTGACGCCGATCCTGTCCTTCACGCTGCCCGCGGGATTGAAGGATTCGAGCTTGGCGACCACCTCGGCGCGCGCATCTCCGACAATCTTGTTCAACCTCACCAGCGGCGTATTGCCCACCAGCTCGGTGATGTTATTCGCTATTCTCGCCATTTGAAATCTCCCGGCCGGCGGTGCTGCTGACGTTAAGCAAGCCTGGGGATGGGTGGCGATTTCCGAATCGCCACCCCAGGAAACCACTGGACCCCGAAATCCGGACTGGCCCATTTGTCGCGTAGGGGCGAGGTGACCTCGCCCCTACCATTGTTTATTCGCCCCGCCTTCCCCCTTCCCGTTTCGGGAAGGCCTGCCCTGAGTTTGTCGAAGGGGGGCCCCAGGGGGTTAGGTTGGAAAGGCGCGACATTATCAATGAACTCTATCATTCGGTGTTGGGTGTTTCGGGATTTGAGCGCAAGCGGAAATCCTGAAACCTGACTCAGTACGCTGCGATGTCGCTCTCGTCTCTCACTCTGAGCACGCGGTGGAGATCATCCCCGACCTTTTCACAGGAGGATACGCCCGTGACGACTACATACTCCCAATCGTCCTCGATGGTCACATCGCTTGGGACCACGCACTTCACGGTCACGCCGCTGCCGTCGTCTATCCTGAACCAGGTCGGAAGAGCGGGAGGCGTAACCGACTCGATCTCGACGACGTCGCCCCAGGTGGTCACAAGCAGGCCGATGTTGTTCAGGCCCGAGCCGTCCTTTACGCCCTTCTGGCCCTTGCCCGTGCCCTGGTCGTACTGCCAATCGCCCCCGCCGAGCGAGCGGTTGGGCATGCCGAGCGGCTTCGGAATAGGGTTGCTCGATGAAAGAACGAGCACGTCGGATGCATTGATCTGCCGCTCGCCGTCCATGGCGCCAAGCAGCCCCGCCACGCTCACGATGTCTCCCTCACGCACGATGCGGTCGGTCGCCACGCGGATGCCCGCGCTCCGGTCCGCCGCCTGCATGTAGAACGCTCCGCCGATCTCCTCCGTCCCCGCTGTCACGATGCATCCGGCCACAACGACAGACTCACCGTCCTGCCGCTGTTTCGCCGTGCCCAGAGAGACCGGAGTATTGTCTATGTTCACCTGCAGGGAAGCGATCGCACTGTTCCCGTAGTAGTCCTCCACCCATGCCGATACGTTCCTGAGGCCTCCTACCAGAAGCGAGGTATCCAACTCGGCAGTCCAGTTTCCTTCCTCGACTTCTGCCGGCGCTGCGTAGTACCCATCCACCAGAATCCATACCTCCGCAACCGCCTCGTCATCCCAGCACGTGCCGCTCATGGTGACGGTCCCGGTAAAGGTCTCTCCGCCGCTGTGCGAGGTGATAGCCACCGTCGGCGGAGGAGTCGGCGACTCGATCGCGAATGTCTTCGTCGCCTCTCCTCTGTTTCCGCTCGCATCTTCGGCGACAACCTTCAGGGCATACTCTCCGCTGACGTAGGGGGTCGTATCAACCTCACAGCTCCAACCCCCGTCCGGGTGTACATCCTCTCCCACTTGCCGGTCGTTCAGGTAGAATTGCACCCTGAGCACCCCGAGGTCGTCTGTCACATAGCATCCGAACTCCACCAACCCCGATATCGTTTCGCCCGTGGGACGACTGATGTATATCTGGGGCGGAGTGGTATCCTCCGGGAGTTCGGCGCTTATCGTGTAAAGACCCTCGCTGCTTATCTGCGCGCTCACCGTATTATCCGCTGTGTGTACCGTGCCGGGGAGGCACTCCCATGCGCCGGCCACGGCGTTGAAGTAGTACACCGCCAGGTTCTCGACACCCACTGCCGTCAGATCTTCACCCGCGAACGAGAGAGTCAAAACCGCCCCAGGAGGTATACTGCCGGTCGAGGAGGTGACATTGTACACGAAGCCGATGTATCCCTGAGGCGGGCTTGCGGCCGGATAATCCTCCGGGGAGACATAGTTCAGGATCAACTCGGGTGTCTCCTCCATCAGCCCGAACGTCCCCGGCGCCCCGGTCGGGAGGGCGACCGACGCCGGAGCAAGCGCGCCCTGGTATGGCCCTTCCACCCGGCCCTCCGGATACACCCAGATCGGCTGGCTCGCGATCCAGAGCCTCGGCTTCCCGGAGGTCTTGTACTCCCACTCGATGCGAACGTACCCTTCGTTTCCCGTGCACGTGTACGATGCGCTGCTTGCATTCTCGAAATAACCATTCGGCAGCGTGTCCGACGTCCACCACCACTTCTTCCCGATGAACTTGATTTTGTCCAGTATCACTCCGCCAACGGTGGAGACGCTGATGACCGGCCTGTCGCCGCTCGTGTCAACGGATATATTCAACTGGGGATACGGCGAGTTGCCCCAGGGGGTGCCATTGTTCGTCCAGTAGGACACGAACCTCCCTGATGCGAGGGCTTCCTTCACCTTCGCCCGCTTCACGTCCACGCTCGCGCCGTCCGGGTAGTATGCATGTGCCTCCACCCAGGTCGAGCCGTCTACACACTGCGCGAAGGGGACTCCTGGCGTGTAGTCATCCTCCGCGTAGCCGAACAGCGGATAGCGTTTTGCGCCCACACACGTGGAATAGCCGACACGCAACAACTGGTCCCACAGGCCGATGGCGTCCTCCCCGCAGGCGGCGGTCCGGATCGCGATCCCGGTCGGCAGCTTGCTCCCGCTCAGCAGGGCGATCATGGCGTCGAAGTTGAAGTTCTTTCCAAGGCCCAGCCCAATCTGATCCGGGTGCGGTATGAACGCCAGCCCGCCCATGTTCACGATCCGGTTGATGGTCGCCTGCGCTGAGTAGTACGGAGGGCCGTATCCCGAGCCAGTGTTGAACGGAACCTCCTCCAGCCAGGGGAGGCCGTCGTCCCATCTTGGATCCCTGTCCGGGCCGGTGTCCGCGAACGGGATGTTGGTGCCGTATCCCGTGGCGTTTTGACTGCCGATTGCAAGCACGTGGTACCAGGGCTCGTTGGGAGCATCATACGTCGTCACCTCGCTGCAGTAGTCCAGAGTGAACGTGTTCCCAGAGGTCAGGGAGTAGGTGGAGTGGTTGTGCTCCGTGAGACAAACAAAATCGTACGCGCTCCCCTCGTAGATCTCCAACACCTGATGAGGATACTTGGTGCGCCAGTTGCGATACCACCCGGCTCCCCAATCGCAGAACCAGTGGGCGTGCATTTGCCCCTTGAGGCGGTGGAGCGTCTCCCCGGAGGGAGGGGTGTAGGGATTGGCGGCTCGGACCGGATTTGAGGGAGGCGGAGGAGGCGGCGCGCCCGTGCCCCTGATGCCCAGGCTGTCCGAATAGCCCCCTGCGACCGCAGCGAACCCCGCGTTCGGCGCGGGCACGCTGCACTGGCCGTACTCGTTCCATCCCCAGGCGGCGATCGAGCCGTCCGCTTTCAGGCCCAGGCTGTGAGCCGCGCCCGCCGCAACTCCTACAAACCCACTGTTCGGCGAGGGCACGCTGCACACGCCGTAGCCGTTGTAGCCCCACGCGACGATGGAGCCGTCCGCTTTCAGCCCCAGGCTGTGCCAGCCGCCCGCCGCGAGCGCGACGAAGCCGGTGTTCGGCGCAGGCACGCTGCACACGCCGTAGAGGTCGTCTCCCCACGCGGCGATGGAGCCGTCGGATTTCAGGCCCAGGCTGTGACCATAGCCCGCCGCGACTGCCACAAAGCCCGTGTTCGGAGACGGCACGCTGCACTGGCCCTCGAAGTTCCGTCCCCACGCGGCGATCGAGCCGTCGGATTTCAGCCCCAGGCTGTGATCCCAGCCCGCCGCGATGGCAACAAACTCGGAGTTAGGAGAGGGGACGGTGCTGGACCCCCACGCGGCGATCGAGCCGTCGGACTTCAGGCCCAGGCTGTGACAGTAGCCCGCCGCGATTGCCACAAACCCGCTGTTCGGCGCGGGCACATTGCACTCGCCGTCGCCGTTGTCGCCCCACGCGACGATCGAGCCGTCCGACCTAAGACCCAGGCTGTGATAGCGGCCCGCCGCGACTGCCACAAAGCCGGTGTTCGGGGACGGCACATTGCACTGGCCGCAGCCATTCCATCCCCACGCGGCGATCGAGCCGTCGGATTTCAGCCCCAGGCTGTGATCGTAGCCCGCCGCGATTGCCACAAACCCCGAGTTCGGCGAGGGCACGCTGCACTGGCCGTAGCCGTTCCATCCCCACGCGGCGATCGAGCCGTCCGCTTTCAGACCCAGGCTGTGAGACGCACCTGCCGCGACCGCGACAAACCCGCTGTTCGGCGAGGGCACGCTGCACTGGCCGGAGTCGTTGTAGCCCCACGCGACGATCGAGCCGCCCGACTTCAGACCCAGGCTGTGAGACGCACCTGCCGCGATGGCCACAAACCCGCTATTCGGCGCCAGCACGTCGCACTGGCCCCAGTAGTTGTATCCCCACGCGACGATCGAGCCGCCCGACTTCAGCCCCAGGCTGTGCCGCCCGCCCACCGCGATTGCGACAAATCCCGTGTTCGGACTCGGCACGCTGCACTGGCCGTAGTAGTTGTAGCCCCACGCGACGATCGAGCCGTCCGCTTTCAGACCCAGGCTGTGATACTCGCCTGCCGCGATTGCGACAAATCCCGTGTTCGGACTCGGCACGCTGCACTGGCCGTAGCCGTTAGTTCCCCACGCGGCGATGGAGCCGTCCGACTTCAGGCCCAAGCTGTGGTGCTCTCCCGCCGCGATTGCGACAAATCCTATGTTCGGTGTTGGTACGTTGCACTGGCCGTCCCAGTTCGCTCCCCACGCGACGATGGAGCCGTCGGATTTCAGGCCCAGGCTGTGATAACAACCTGCCGCGACTGCCACAAAGCCCGCGCTGAGGTCCACCCCCACGACCTGCCCGCCCCAGCCGACGATGGAGCCAGACGCCCAGGCGGATAGAGACGCCGCCAGCATCAAAACCACAACTGCAATCAAAAACAGCTTGCGTTTCATTCCGGTTGACCTCCCTCGATCAGGGATCATCTCATACCGCTGATGTGAACTCGCCCGCTTGCAAGGCTTGTTAGCAGTGTACCTCCACACGGGGATTCTTTGCAAGCGGTTTCAAGGGGAAAAGCGAAAAACCGGTACTATTACCTGTTGACTTTAGGCTGCTTTAGTCAGCCGGCCCCCTTACGGAGGCTGCGATTCTATTCACCGGCGCATTCGAAATTTGTGGGCAGCGGGACCAGATCAATTTGGAGTGCGACGGCTCGACGTCGCTTTGTTTTCCGTACATAGACCCTACCTCTAAGGCGGATAGATGGATGTACGTCGGCAAGCAAAGCGGTGTCAAGACCACCGCAGTCCATAAAAGGGCATCTGCGTCCCGCCATGGGTGGGAGGTTTCCACCCACTCTGTGGAAACGCACGCCTCTCTTTGCGAGCAGCTTGACAGCCGAGCCGATTGTGGGGTAATGTTGACGAACCTGAGACAATGCCCCGTGAGCTGCTGAACAGGGATAGGAGGACAGCAAGATGGGTGAAGAATTCGGGATTGACACACTGGCGCTGCATGCCGGGCAGGAGCCTGATCCGGCAACGGGCGCGCGGGCGGTGCCGATCTATCAAACGACATCGTATGTGTTCAAGTCGGCGGAGCACGCGGCGAACCTGTTCGCGCTGCGCGAGTTCGGCAACATCTACACGCGAATAACGAACCCCACCACCGATGTCCTCGAGAAAAGGCTCGCCGAGCTGGACGGGGGAACCGGGGCGCTGGCAGTGGCTTCGGGGCAGGCGGCGATCACCCTCGCGGTTCTGAATATCGCGCGCGCCGGGCAGAACATCGTCTCCACCAGCTTCCTATATGGGGGAACATATACCCTATTCCACTACACCCTCCGAAAGCTGGGGATCGAGGCGCGCTTCGTTGATTCATCCGATCCCGCCAACGTGGAAGCCGCCATAGATGAGAATACGCGTCTCGTTTACATGGAATCCGTGGGCAATCCCAAGAACAACGTGGACGATTACCCCGCCATAGCCGAAGTCGCGCACAGGCACGGCATTCCGTTTGTTATGGACAACACCGTTAGCCCGCCTCCGCTCCTGCGTCCATTCGATCACGGTGCCGACGTCATCGTGTACTCGCTGACGAAGTTCATCGGCGGCCACGGAACGAGCATCGGCGGCGCCATAGTGGATTCCGGCAAGTTCAACTGGGCAAATGGAAAGTTCCCGGAGATCACCGAACCCGACCCCTCGTACCACGGCGTGAGCTACTGGGAGACATTCGGGCCGCACGACAAAGCTGTGATTCGTGGAATTGCCTACATCTTCAAGACGCGGGTGCAGCTCCTGAGGGATCTCGGGCCGGCGCTTTCGCCGTTCAACTCTTTCCTATTCCTTCAAGGGCTGGAGACGCTTCCGCTGCGCATCCGCCAGCAGTCCGCGAACGCGCTTGCGGTCGCGCGGTGGCTCGAAAAGCATCCGGCGGTGGCCTGGGTCAACTATCCGGGCCTTCCCAGCCATCGCGATTACGAGCGGGCGAGGCGCTTCCTGCCCGAGGGCCAGGGCGCGATCATCGGCTTCGGCATAAAGGGCGGACGCGAGCCCGGAATCAAGCTGATTGATTCCGTCAAGCTCTGCTCGCACCTGGCGAACATCGGCGATTCCAAGACCCTGATCATCCATCCGGCATCTACTACTCACCAGCAGTTGACCCCGGAGGAGCGGATATCAACCGGCGTGACCGATGACTACATCCGCCTTTCCGTGGGCCTGGAGAACGTGGAGGACATCACCGCGGACCTGGACCAGGCGCTGAGGAAATCCCAGGAATAGGGCCGGCCGGATGAGGCTGCGGCTGACCGAGGGGCGATGAGATTGCTGCAATCCGCCTTCGCTTAAGAGCGAGGCGCTAGCAGGCACCGGATAAAGTTGTTTTCTTGGAGCGGCAGTCTCGTGCTAGCCCTCACCCCCGTCCCCTCTCCCAAAATTGGGAGAGGGGTGTCCGAAGGACGGGGTGAGGGCTAGCACCTAGACCGAAACTTAAATCCGAGAGAACAAGATTTGATCCGTCGGCTGCTAGTACAGAGCGAGCATTATACCAAGGAGAGCGGCTGTGATGGCAAAACTGTACCATTATTCTGTGCTGATTGCCGTGTCGGCATCTCTGTGGGCGGTTCCTGTTTCAGCCGAAGATGCTGCTCCTGCGAGCCTGTCCCTTCAGGACTGCATCGAGATCGCCATGAAAAACCAGGTTGATGTCCTGGTCGGCGAAAACACGGTAGCTGCCACGAAGGCGCGCCGGACCCGCGCCTTGAGCGAGTATTATCCTCAGGTTACCGCGGAATACACGAGCAATCTTGCGCAGTCCGGGGCTGCAAGGCCGGGACAGACGAGCAATACCTCTCTGGCTGTCTCGCAGAACTTCTATGATGGAGGCTTGAGGGAGGCCAACGTGCGACGGTCGAGCGCGGAAGTCTCCCAGAATCAGTTTGGCCTGGAACGCGTCCGGCAGATCGTGACCTTCAGCGTCACCAGCGACTACTTCTCGCTGCTTCGCGCTCAGCATCTTGCGGACGTGCAGCGCGCACGAGTAAGGTATCTCGAAGGGCAGCTGGCACTGGTCCAGACACGCGTCCGGCTGGGTGATGCCGCTGAGGTCGAAGCGCTTCCCGTCGAGGCCCAGCTCGCCAACGCCCGGGTAGATCTGCTGTCGGCTGAGAACACCATTCGTACATCCGCCATTCAGCTTCAGAACACAATGGGGCTCTCGCCGGAGCCGGCGTTTTCCGTCCAAGAGGTCGGGGAGCCCGCATCCACCGAAATCCGCCCCGTTGACGACTATGTGGCTGCTGCACTAGCCGGCCGTCCAGACGTTCAGGAGGCGCAAGCCGGAGTGAAACTGGCGAAATCCTCGGTGGAATCAGCGAAGATTGCTCTGCGACCCCGCCCGGTCGTCTCCGGGCAGTACGAGAGGTTCTTCAACGGAGGTATCAGCGACACTCTCTCGTCCGGCGATGACTCCCTCCTTATCACCGGCGGCCTTGTATACGACATCTTCAACGGCGGGTATAACCGCGCACTGTACCACGAGGAGCTTGCCAACCTGTCAAGCGCAGAATTGCGCCCCATGCAGATCAAAAAGGATATCCAGTCGGAGGTGCAGCAAGCATACCTGAACCTTACGAATGCCAGAGAGCGAATAGCGGCCAGCGACCTCAGCCTGAAGGCGGCCCGGAAGAACTTCGATGCGCAGGAAGGTCGGTATAAGCAGGGGCTGGCTATCCCATTGGATCTGCTGAACGCAGAGCTGCAGGTAGTCACCGCGCAGAGCAATTCGGTGCAGGCACGCTATGATTACTACACTTCCATCGCACAGCTGGAGTATGCGATAGGCAAACCGGGAGGTCTGTATGGCAACTAGGCGAAAGCGCATTATCGCAGTGGCTTTGGCCGCTGCCGTGATAGTGGCAGGCATAATGATCCTCTTGCACCGACGGAATGGCCGGGAGCAGGCAATGCCCCAGACCGTGGTTGTGAGGCGGGGGACGGTAATCGCGAGCGTCTCAGGGAACGGCGTACTAAAGCCCGTGACGACTGTGGAGGTAAAATCCAACGTGGGAGGCCAGGTAGTCGAGTTGGCAGTAGACGAGGGGGACTTCGTGCAGGCCGGACAGCTCATAGCTCGTATTGACCCCTCGGATTTGCAGGCCAGCCTGGAGCAGGCACAAGCGGAGTACGAAAGCGCTTTGGCTAAACTACGCCAGGCCAGGCAGCAGGCGAACGTCCAGCCGAAGTTGACGAGCACGGCGATCAAACAGGCCGAGAGCGCCCTCGCATCGGCGCAGGCTGCGCTGAACCAGACCAAGACGGCTTTGATCCCTCAGAAGCTGGCATCAGTTCAATCATCTTACGACCAGGCGAAAGCCACTTACGATCAAGCAGAGAAGCACCTTAAGCGACAGAAAGCGCTGCTGGAGCAGGGCTTCGTGCCGAAGAGCCAGGTGGACGTCGCTGAGGAGCAATACGCCGTGGCGAAGGCCCAGTTGGAATCCGCACAAAGCAGATGGGAAACGGTTAAGCAGGAAGCCGACCAGGACCTGAAAGCCGCTGAGGCCAGGACCCAGGAAGCCAAAGCCGCGCTGGAATCGGCGGAGGCTAACGCCTATCAGAAAGACATAAAGCTTGAGGACATCATCCAGGCTCAGTCGCAAGTGGAGCGTGCAAGGGCGACGGTCAACAACGCCCGAACGCAGCTCGGCTACACCACGATTTATGCGCCCAGGTCTGGCGTGGTGGTTAAGAAGTACGTGGAAGCAGGCTCGATCGTTACGGCCGGGCGCGCTTCCTTCGCCGGGACCGGCGCCGGCGTCACCATTGTTGAAATCGCGGATGTGAACCGCATGCTCGTAGAGGTCAGCGTAGATGAGACTGACGTAGCGCAGATACGAGTAGGTCAGGTCGTGCATATCGCGGTTGACGCCTACCCGGACGAGCGGTTTGCGGGGAAAGTGGCCAAGATCGCTCCCAAGGCTGTAGTGGACCAGAACGTCACAACCATCCCGGTGACTGTGGAGATTGCTCGTCCCGACCAACGACTGAAACCGGGCATGAATGCAACGTGCGATTTCATCATCGAGCGCAGGGAGAATGTGCTTCTCGTGCCGAACGAGGCAGTCAAGGAAACGGCCGATGGAACGATGGTTACCGTAATGGAGCAGAAAATGCAGGTACCCCGCCGCGTAGAGGTAGGCATATCAGACGACCGGAACACCGAGATCACCAGCGGCCTGCGGGAGGGTGAAACTGTGGTGTCCAAGGTGATCGAGCCGGCAGGGGAGACATCATCACCCGGCGGTTCCCAACGGCGCATGCGCGGCGGCCCGCCCGGGCCGTTTTAGGAAGGCAGCGTTCGCATGATTAGCGTAAGGAATCTGCACAAGAATTACCATGTGGGAGACGTTGTCATACGCGCACTCAGGGGGGTCTCGCTGGAAATCTCAGTAGGCGAGTTTGTGGCGATTATGGGCCCCTCGGGCTCCGGCAAATCCACGTTCATGAACATCGTCGGCTGCCTGGACAAACCGACTGAAGGCTCATACGCCCTCGATGGTCAGGACGTAGCAGGCATGGATGAAGACCGGCTGGCACGGGTGCGCAATCAGAAGATCGGCTTCGTCTTTCAGACCTTTAACCTGGTTCCTCGCCGGGCGGCTGTGCGTCAGGTAATGCTGCCCTTGCTTTACAGTCCAGGACGTGCAGATGCAGAATCTAAGGCAATAGCTGCTCTCGAGCGCGTCGGCCTCGGCGATAAAATCCACCAGAAGCCGAATGAACTTTCCGGCGGACAACAGCAGAGGGTGGCTATAGCGCGGGCATTGGTGAACAATCCACTCATCATCCTGGGGGACGAGCCCACCGGCAATCTGGACTCACGCACCAGCGAGGAGATCATAGCGATCTTCCAGGATTTGCATGCCGAGGGCAAGACCGTAATTATCGTGACTCACGAAAGAGATATAGCCAGACACGCCCAGCGGGTTGTCCGCTTCAAAGATGGGCACATCCGTTCCGACCGGCGCGTAGATGCGCCTCTGGATGCGCGCGAGGAGCTGGCGAAACTTCCGGCGGAGGAAGAAGAATGAACCTGTGGGAGAGCATTTCGGTCGCCCTGGAGGGTCTGGCCGCCAACAAGATGCGTTCCGCTCTCACGATGCTGGGTGTTGTCATCGGCGTTTCGGCGGTCATCACCATGCTCGCGCTCGCTGGAGGCGCCCGAGAGCGGATGATGGCGCATATTCAGCAGATGGGCACCAATGTCCTGATCGTAAGGCCGGGGCAGGCGCAGCGGATGGCAGTTGCTGGAGGGCTCGGAAGCGTACAGTCTCTGACGCTGAAGGATTCCGAGGCTATAGCTGAGAGATGCCCATCGGTGGCCAAGACGGCCCCGGAAGTGATGATGAGCGCCCAAGTCAAGTATCGGAACCAGAACACAAACACAAGCATACTGGGCACTACACCCGACTTCTTGGGCGTGCGCAACTACCGCGTGCAGGAAGGCGGGTTCTTCACGGATCGCGACGTGAAATCGCTGCGGAAGGTGGCGGTCATCGGCCCCACCACGGCGAAGAACCTCTTTGGCGAGAGCTTGCCGGTCGGGAAGGCTATCAGCATCAAGGGAACGCGGTTCACCGTCGTCGGCCTTACGGCTGAGAAAGGCGCAGGGGGCTTCGGAGACCCCGACGATCAGATATTCATCCCTGTCACCACGGCCATGCGCAGGTTATTCGGCCTGCAGTATGTGCGCACAATCAGCGTGCAGGCACACAGCATGGCGCTGATGGATCAGGCCAGCGCGGAGGTTACAACACTGCTCCGCAAGCGCCACCGAATTGCCGCCGGCGCGGAAGACGACTTCGTTATCAGGAACCAGGCCGAGATCATCGAGATGGCAAGCGAGGCTTCCGGAATTTTCGCTATGCTCCTGGGCGGCATCGCCAGCGTTTCTCTCCTGGTCGGCGGGATCGGCATCATGAATATCATGCTCGTCTCGGTCACCGAGCGCACGCGGGAGATAGGCATCCGCATGGCGGTGGGCGCGCGACGCAGGGACATCCAAATGCAGTTCTTAGTAGAAGCCATGGTACTCTCCATGGTGGGCGGCATAGTGGGAATCCTGCTGGGCATGCTCGGATCCTTTGCAATCACAAGCCTTTCGGAACTGAGGGCCATAGTATCCGCTCCGTCCATCGTACTGTCGTTCAGCTTCGCGGCTTTCGTAGGTATCTTCTTCGGGTTTTACCCGGCTCGCAAGGCTTCGCGTCTGAACCCGATAGACGCACTGCGCTATGAATGAACCGACGGGCGATTCCCGAACCCTCCATGAGTGGAATGCGAACACGGAATGCGCTCCGGGTGATTGACATTCTGCAAATCGTAGAGTATAAGGTAGCTATAGGTCTTGCAGTTAGCATCCTACTACGGAGGTGGGCAAGATGGAAGTGTACATCGGGCGGGTCACGCACTACTTCACGCACCTCGGAGTAGCGGGGGTGAAGATCGAATCCGAGGGGCTCAAGGTCGGCGACACGATCCACATTCAGGGCCACACGACGGACCTCATCCAGACGGTTGAATCCTTGCAGCTCGAACATGAGGAAATCCAGGAAGCGAAGCCCGGAATGGACATCGGGCTGAAGGTCCGCGAACACGTCCGCGAGCACGACAGGGTGCTGAAGATCGTGAAGGAGTGAGGGCGTCGAGTTTCGCAGCGGATGCCCCTCATTACGACCCCTCGTCCGAGACGGCGACTGCATAGGCAAGTGCATAAGACCGGCAGTGCGATATGCTCACCATGACTTTTCGCATGCCGGTCAACGCCTCCGCGCCGTTTAGAAACCGGACGACGGGCTTTCCGCACTCATCAGCGAGTATCTCCACATCCTGCCAGGACAGGCTGATTCCCAAAGCCTTGGCTGCGGCCTCCTTCGCGGCGAATCTCCCCGCGAACCTCTGAGCCGGGCTGCTTCCCGCCAGGCAGTAATCGCGCTCCGCCGGCGTGAATACCCGCGCTGCAAACCTCTCCGTGCGCTCCAGAGCGCGCTCGATCCTGCTTACCTCCACTATATCGGTCCCGATGCCGGTAATCATCACACGTTTCCTCCCACTTATGAGAGTACGGCTCGCAGCGGCGGATTCCTCCTGGAGAAGCCGGCAATATGGAGGGGTGAGCCGCGCGCAGGCTTTTCCCAAGGCCGCTTATCTGATCCAGGTACAAGGTCCCGCTAAACCCCCAAACGGTTGCTGCTGTCAATATTTGCTGGTGGCGGGTAATAGTTATTCGCGCTTAATACGCTTGCAGCAGGTATACGAAGGTGATATAATTCTACCTGTCAGCTTGAGCTGGTACAGGGTATTGTGATGGCGAAATCGGTCTTTCGCTCAAGCGCAGGAGGAGATACGTTGGAGAAAGAGAAGGCGCTGGAACTCGCGCTCGCGCAGATCGAAAAGCAGTTCGGAAAGGGCTCCATCATGCGGCTCGGCCAGGCTGCGAGGCAGAACGTTGATGTCATCCCGACCGGCGCATTACCTCTGGACATCGCGCTCGGTGTCGGCGGAATCCCACGCGGCAGAGTGACGGAGATTTACGGCCCGGAGGCCTCAGGAAAAACCACCCTCGGCCTGCAGATCATCGCTGAGGCCCAGAGGATGGGCGGCACGGCGGCGTTCATTGATGCCGAGCACGCGGTTGACCCCCAGTACGCCGGGAATCTGGGCGTTGATGTTGATAATCTGCTGATCGCGCAGCCGGGGACGGGCGAAGAGGCCCTGGAAGTCATGGACAACCTCGTCCGGAGCGGCGCAGTAGATGTGGTGGTACTGGATTCCGTGGCGGCGCTCGTCCCGAAGGCAGAGGTCGAGGGGGAGATGGGCGACTCGCACGTCGGGCTTCAGGCGCGGTTGATGTCCCAGGCATTGCGGAAGCTCTCCGGCTCGCTCAGCCGCACGAACGCGGCGGCGGTCTTCATCAACCAGATCCGCGAGAAGATCGGCGTGATGTTCGGCAACCCGGAAACCACTCCCGGCGGCCGGGCGCTCAAATTCTGGGCGTCCGTCCGGCTGGAAATCCGCAGGGTGGACACGCTGAAGCAGGGCACGGCGATGGTGGGCAACCGCACTCGGGTCAAGGTCGCAAAGAACAAAGTCGCTCCACCATTCCAGCAGGCGGAATTCGACATCATGTTCGGCAAGGGTATTTCGAAGGCCGGAGCCGTTCTGGACATGGCTGTCGAGGCCGGCATCGTCGGCAGGATCGGCGCGTGGTTCACTTACGGCAATGTCAGGCTGGGCCAGGGACGCGAAAACGCGAAGGAATACCTGGAGCAGAACCCAGACATCGCCGGGGAGATTGAGGAATCGGTAAGAGCTTCGGCCGGGGGACTGGACACTCGCCTCGCTGGCCGATGAGGAAAACGCGGCCGAACCGGCTGCGTGAGTCTAGCGCTGGAGGATGATACCCGCAAAGCATCGAATATAGTTGTTAAATACATGCGGTATGCGGCAGACGAGCGTGCAAAATGGTTACATGCGTGCAGTGTGGATGTGGATTTCAGCCGGTAACTACTGGGGCGAGATACTGTAGTAAGGATTGCAGAAGTGCTGCCTTGCGCAGACGAATACGCGTGACTTGCCGAGTCTGCGGGACACGATTCGAAACTGTTCCGTCCAGGCTGTCCAGCGCACGTGGCAAGTACTGCTCGCGTGAATGCTCCGGTCGAGGCAGGCGGGCGACTACGACCGCCAAGTGTGCGGCCTGCGGTAGGGTGTTCACCCCGAAGAAACGGCGGCAAAGATACTGTAGCCTCTCGTGCTCAGCGGCCGCACAACGTGTTCGGATCGAACGCACTTGCGCGCACTGCGGACAGCCTTTCCAGGAGATACCCGCGAGAATACGTAACGGGCGTGGAAAGTTCTGCAGCCAAACGTGCAAGTACGCGGCTAGGATGCTGCAGATTACTAATGCCTGCGATCACTGCGGTAAAGTGTTTACCCGAGATCCCTCCAAGTCTAGTAGGTACAACAACAGCTTCTGCAGCTTCAAGTGCTATGCCGAACACGGTAGGAAGCTGAAGACTTGCATCACCTGTGGAAAGCAGTTCGTGACTACGCGTTGCAAAGACCGTTCATTCTGCAGCTACGGCTGTATGGGCCGAGCTAAGTGGGATCGAGAGAATAGACAGTGCGAAGTATGCCACAAAAGCTTTTGGGTAGCAACGGGCCAAGCGGCAAAAGGCTACGGGCGTTACTGTTCTTTTAGGTGTTTTCTGCAATCCCGAGGCGTAACAAATATCGAGGCTGCTGTAGCAGCTGAGTTAGAGAGGAGAAACATCAAGTTCGAACGTGAGGTAAAAATAAGCCGGTATCACCTAGATTTTCTGCTTCCTCAATGGGACGCAGTAATCGAATGCGATGGCGCATTTTGGCATAGTAGCGATCAAGCCAGGGAGCGTGATGCCAGGAAGGATAAGTATCTTACGGAGCGAGGATTGATCGTCTTCCGCCTCACGTCCACCCAAATTGAAGAATCGTTAACTGATTGCATTGATCGCATTGTAAATATGTTGGAGAGTTAGATAGACATGAAGAAGGAATTCATTGTTGAGAGAAATGGAAAGTCGTTCGTCCTATACGCCGGATTGCTCGATGAGGCGCATACTCAGGGCTTAAATGAGATATACACGGAGCTTATCCAGGTTCCTGACGAGGCCAACGGCCAGGTAGCAATCGCACGAGCGCGCGTCCGAACCGAAAAGGGTTGCTTTTCCGGGATCGGCGATGCGTCCCCAGCCAACGTGAGCAACATGCTATCGACGTGCCTGATCCGCATGGCGGAGACACGGGCTAAAGCCCGGGCTTTTCGAGATGCGGTAAACGTGGGAATGGCTGCGCTGGAGGAGTTGGCGGACGATGAAGTTCATCAAGCCGAGGCCACGCCGAGCGCACATGATCTTTCAGAAGAGGAGCTCATAGTGGGGGCTAAGAGAGGCGCAGCCGAAGGTCGTCTTACGTGCGCCGACTGCGGCAAGGAGATGACGAAGGGCCAGCACGACTACAGTATGCGGGCCTTCGGCGCGGCGTACTGCCCCGCCTGCCAGCGCATGAAGGCTAAGTAGGGCATTGTTAAGGAAGCCGATGGGGCATTCGGGGCGAAGATAGCAGTCGTAATGGCGCCAGCCTCCGCAGCCCAGGAGCTTACCTCCCGTCCTACCTATCCGTCGCTGGAATTTATTCAGGGGCTATGGACCGCGAACCCTACTTCTTCCTCTTCAGGGCCTTCTCGCGTTCTTTCAGGAATGCCAGCTCGGCGGCTTCCAGATCGGCGCTTGTAAGGGGCTTGCCCGGCTCCTCTTTTGCTGTAACCTTCTCGGGCGGGGCAGGCTTTGCTGCGGCCTTCCGAGCCGGCTTCCCGGCCTTCTCAGCAACCAGCTTCTGCGGCGTTTCGGCTTGCTCAGGCGCTGTTTTCGGAGGGTTTAAGGGGCGCATGCTCTTGATCGCAACCGGCTTGGCCTCGCCGGGCTTCACGCTCTCCAGGTCGGTGGATTGGACCAGTATGGTGTATGCCAGCTCGAATCGCTTCTCCTCGGGCCTGAGCTTGTTGCGCGCCTCACCTGAAAGGCCGTTCAGCCACTTCTGCCTTATGGATTCCTGAATGTCCAGATGCCTCTTCAGGATGTCCTCGGGGAGACTCTCCGGGTCAACCCTGACGCAAATCTCCTTGTCGTAAATCCTGTCCACCACTCCCGCCAGGCCGCAGAAATACCGGTAGAACGTTCCATTCTTAACGTCGGTCGAGGATACCTCCCGCTTGATTATTCTTACGTGGTTACCTTCTTTGAACCTCATGTCGTGCTCTCCCCTCGAACTGCGTCCCATGGTTTCCGATCTCTGCTCACACAACCATTTTAGCACAAAAGCGTCCTGATTTCCAATGTGGCGTGAGGAGTGACGAGTGATGAGTGATGCCGGATGCTGTATGCTAACTGGCTAGCGGCTAGTGCTCTGTTAAGCTAGATTTGCAGCATAGCGTAATATGGTGTAAGATGGGTTTATGAAAATAAAACACCCCGTACACCTAACCGAAGAACAACG
>Ga0315289_10000278_pt1 | contig 82099 bp, 84 predicted proteins | sample YL17G11_40_MG_FD_203452 | JGI IMG/M metagenome (GOLD analysis project Ga0315289, IMG submission 203452) | Sediment microbial communities from Yellowstone Lake, YNP, Wyoming, USA - YL17G11_40 | ecosystem: Environmental > Aquatic > Freshwater > Lake > Sediment | place: USA: Wyoming | collected...
AGGGCCCGCGAGTCCACATCAACGGCCCTGTTCGGCACCTCGATGTCGGCTCATCTTATCCTGGGGCTGGAGAAGGTCCCAAGGGTTTGGCTGTTCGCCAATTAAAAAGGTACGTGAGCTGGGTTCAGACCGTCAACAAAGAGACCCATAAGATATCGAGAGAACACGGCGGCTTTCCGCAGAAATGCGGTTTGAAAAAATCGACTCATATCGGTGAAACCCTATCTTGACAATTTAACCTGTCGTATGGATAGGGTAATACCGAGGGAAGTCGTCCCGTTTATCGGGATTGACCCCGTAGAGACTCAGTCTTTTAAGACTGGATGGAAATCCTTAGGATTCCATAATACGTCGATCTCCCGCTTACAGCGGGATGGTGGTATAGTCCAAATAAATTGCGTGAGACAGGTTGGTCCCTATCTACCGCAGGCGTTGAACCTTGAGAGGAGTCGTCTCTAGTACGAGAGGACCGAGATGAACCAACCTCTGGTCTACCAGTTGTTCCGCCAGGAGCATTGCTGGGTAGCTATGTTGGGAACTGATAAGGGCTGAAAGCATCTAAGCCCGAAGCAGACCTCAAGATTAGGGTTCTAGCTTCCTCAGAGACTATGAGGTCGATAGGGTGCAGGTGTAAGTCCCGTGAGGGATTGAGCCGAGCACTACTAATAAAGCGATTATTTGCTCTTAGCTAGCAATTAATGGTCACTTTTCTTTAATAAATAGCGTCTTGGTAGCGGCTATACCGGAGTTGTTCCACCTGATTCCATTCCGAACTCAGAAGTGAAATACTCCAAGGCCAATGATAGTGTCCTTTTAGGATGTGAAAGTAGGTAGCCGCTGCCAAGGCGCTTTTTTATTTCCAAAATAAAAAAAGAGCGCCATAAGGCGCCTAGGAAAAATGCAACAAAGAATTTTACTTTATCAAAATTTCATTTATAATAGGATAATAATTCATAATCCGATACAGGTATATGGAGGTCCGTTTCCGATTTGAGAAAAGCAAAGAGGCCAATCCACCGCTCCGGGAGTTTGAATTACCCAGTACCTTTCAAAAGGCCATACCCCCGCACAGAAAGAACCGAACGTTCCTTGTCCTTCACCTTGTTCACATCCCTCCTGATTATGTATTATGATTTTGTAATCTTCACCGTTCGATGCATAAAGAATCTCGCTCATCGCTACTCCGACTCCACAGAATTCTTGAGGGTCGTGTGGTAACTGGGGCATAACTCCATGAGCAACCAGTAAGGGTATATAATCATTAGGGAGATCACAAGATGTTCTTACCCTGATGAGATCCACGAAAGGAGGCACAGAGGAACAATCAGATGGTGGAGCTTCAGGATTCCAACCACAGGTATTAGGATAATGTTGAAGAGTAATATATTCAATTTCTAGTGCTAAGCTCAAGTTTCTTAATATCGCGACTCGTTGGGCACTTCGAGCTGATGCTCGTGCTCGCCCCAGAGATGTAATAACAATTCCAGAAAGTATTCCAATAATCGCAATAACAACAAGTAATTCAATAAGAGTGAAACCAGTTTTATTTTTCAGCATACATTCAGATTTAATAATCCTTAGCTGCACTTTAAGTATAGCAGCCCTCTTTTTTTAAACAAATTATTTATTATAGGATTTTCATTTCCAGTGATTTTATTTATAATAAAATAACCATACTTCCAGAGTAGTGGCAGGTGGATAAATAGATAATAGAAATAATTCTATGAGATTTACCCTTAAAAAAAATAAGATTCTGATTATAATTATTGGAATCTTAGTTATCTTATTTTTAAATTTATTCCAGAAAGAAGTTAGGGGTTTTGTTTATACATTTTCTAGACCTGTCCAAAAAATTTTCTGGCAGGGAGGCCAAAAAATATCTTATTATTTTGAAACAATTTCTGAAATTAGGAATTTGAAAAAGAATAATGAAGAATTAAAAGCTAGAAATCAAGAATTAATTACAGAAAATATAATTTTAAAAGAGTTAAGAAAAGAGAATGAGAACCTAAGGGAAGCCTTGAATATCAATCTCCAGAAAGATTTTAAACTGGAAATAGCTCAAGTATTGGGTAAAAATATCTCGCAAGATTCTTTTTTTCTTGATAAAGGAGAAAAAGATGAAATATCTGAAGGTCTGCCAGTAATTTCACAATCAAAGGTTCTCTTGGGAAGAATTGGTAAGGTATATAAAAACAATTCAGAAACAATTCTAGTCTCTAATCAAGGGAGTAATATATCAGTAAAAGTAGGAGATGGAGAAATAGGGGGGATCGTAAGGGGAGAGGGTAATTTTAAGGTCCTTTTAGACCTTATTCCTCTAGATAAAGAGATAAAGATTGGAGATATGGTTGTTACCAGCGGTATAGAAGGGAACTTGCCAAAGGACCTCTTAATAGGTAGGGTTAGTAATGTTTTGAGAAACGATATTCAGCCCCACCAACAGGCAGAGATTGAGCCAGCTTCCGATATTAATAAGATTGATTCTATATTTATCATTACTAATTATTAAAAAACTTGATTAAAAGAATTTTAATTATTATTTTATTTTTTTACATTCTAGTCCTTATCCAAACTAGTTTTTTGGCCCATTTTATGATAGCTGGAATGATTCCCAATCTTATTTTAATTGTATTGATTCTTCTGAATCTTCTTGAAGACTCTCGGGAAAATACAGGTATAATAAGTGCTATTATTGCTGGTCTTTTCTTAGATATTTTTTCTCAAAGATTTTTCGGTTTTTATATATTAATTTTATTTATTCTGTCAATTTTTTTAAAATTTATTCTAAGAAAAAATGTTCGAATTCCGTTTGCCAAAAAATCTTAGGAGAAGAAAAATAAAGAGTAACTCTAGGGAAGATATTGAACCCCAGGAGGTTTTTTTAGATAATTTGGCTCAAAAGAAAGAAAGGGAATTGGGAATTTCGGAAAAGAAGTTTGAAGTGCCTCTTCCCCAAAAAATTCTTCGCTATTCTTATTTCGCTTTCTTAGTTATAATCTTAATTTTCTTTATTAAAACTTTCGAGATCCAAGTATTAAAATGCGATTACTTTTCTTCTTTGGCTAAAGAGAATAAGGCCAGAATCGAATTGACCAGGGCTGAGCGAGGGGTAATCTATGACAGATCTGGCAAGCAACTTGTCAGAAACCAGCCTAGTTTTGATTTGGTTCTAGATAAACGGGATCTTCCCTGGGACAATAAAGATAGAGAAAGAATTCTTAAAGAAATTTCCAAGATTGCGGATAAAGATTTTGAGAAATTGAGAAAGGAGGTTGAAGAAAGTGAAAATCCCCAGATCTTACTATTAGAAAATATTCCCCAGGAAAAATTAATATTACTTGAAACAAACCCTCTAGTTTCAGAAGAAAAAAGTCTAGGCCTTAAAATTGAAAAGAATACAGTCAGAGATTATTTATCGGGCCCCATCTTTTCTCAACTGGTCGGGTATACTGGAAAAATAGACCAGAATGAATTAAAGAAATTTCAAGATCATTCAGTCACAGATTATATCGGTAAAACGGGGCTGGAAAGGTCTTATGAGGAAATTTTAAGAGGGAACCCGGGAAAGATTCAGATTGAAAATGATGTTTTTGGAAATTTTAAATCAAAGGAAAAAGTATCCGATCCTGAACCTGGAAAGAGTTTGGCCCTTTGGCTAGACTCGGACCTCCAAAGTAAGGCCGGAGAAGAGCTGGAAAAATCACTTCAAAAGACCGGGGCAAAAAGAGGGGCAGTAATTGCGATGGACCCCAAAACCGGTGGGATATTGTCTTTGGTGAGCCTGCCTAATTATGACAATAATCTATTCAGTAAGGGTGTGGATATTGGAGGAATTAAAAAGATACTAGATGACCCCTTACAACCTCTTTTCAATTTGGTAATCTCTGGAGAATACCCCACAGGTTCTACTATAAAACCTTTGATGGCTTCGGCCGCTCTTCAAGAAAAGATAATTTCACCAGAAAAGCAGATTTTTGATACAGGGAAAATAGAGGTTCCTAACGAATACAATCCAGAAATTATTTACACATTCTTGGATTGGAAACCCCACGGTTGGGTAGACTTAAGAAAGGCAATAGCTGTCTCTTGTAATGTCTACTTTTATACGGTAGGAGGAGGATATAAAGACCAAAAGGGGTTAGGGGCAGAAAGAATTAAAAAGTACCTTCAATTCTTTGGCTGGGGAACAAAAACTGGTATTGATTTACCTGGAGAAAAAGAGGGCTTAATTCCCGATTCTGATTGGAAAATAAAGAATATTGGAGAAGATTGGTATACCGGTGATACTTATAATTTATCAATTGGCCAAGGATATTTAGGAGTTACCCCCTTGCAAGTAGTCACTGCATTTTCAGCAATCGCTAATGGTGGAAAACTTTTACAACCTCAGGTTGTTCAAAAAATCATAGATAATCAGAAAGGGACTAGCGAAGAAATAAAGCCAAAGATAATCAGGGAAAATTTTATTGATCCAGAAAACCTTAGAATTGTCAGAGAAGGAATGAGGGACGCTGTAACCTATGGTTCGTCGGTCATTCTAAATGATTTATCAGTAAGGGCCGCTGCCAAAACCGGAACAGCTGAAACTGGAAAAGAAAGAGTCTACCATAATTGGGTGACAGTTTTCGCTCCTTATGATGACCCACAAATAGTTTTAACTGTTGTTATTGAAAAAGTGCCGGAAGCACAGGTTGCAGCTTTACCTGTTGCGAAAGGAATTCTGGAGTGGTATTTCTCAAGATAAAAATTAATAAATGGAAAAATATTTTACCCCCGAGGGGTTAGAAAAATTAAAAAAGGATCTTGATAATTTAAAGAAGATAAAGAGAAAGGAGATTGCTGAAAGATTGAAACTTGCCGCTTCTTTTGGCGACCTGACAGAGAATGCAGCTTATCAGGAAGCCAAAGAAGAGCAGGCCTTTCTAGAAGGAAAGATTTTAGAACTGGGAGATCTAGTTAAAAATGCTATTTTAATTAAAAATAAACCTAAAAACCAGATAGAAATAGGCTCAACAGTTTGGCTGTCTCAAGGCTGGCAAAAAGAAAAATTTAGAATTGTAGGCGCAACCGAGGTTAACTCGTTAGAAGGTAAAATCTCAATTGAATCTCCGTTAGGGAAGACATTAGTTGGGAAGAATAAAGGAGAGGTTATTGAGGTTGAGGCCCCAGAGGGGAAAATTAAATATAAGATTTTAAAGATAGATTAGCCATTTTGACTTCAATAATTAATTGGGCTAAAATAAAAGTAGCCCAATTTTTTATTTTTTGATTCTTATGGCTCAGATTGAAAATTTAAGAAAAGAAAGGTTAAAAAAATTACAGGCTATAGGGAAGGCCGGTTTTTCGGTATATCCAGGTAAAACTAAGAGAACCCATACCTGCCAAGAGGCCTTAAAAGCTTTTACAGGATTAGCTAAGTCAAGGAAAGAGATCATTTTAGCTGGGCGGATTAAATCAAAAAGAGAGCATGGAAAGGTTACTTTTTGCCATATTGAAGATAGTTCTGGGCAGATTCAGGCCTATTTAAGACAAGATCAAATAGGGGAGTCAGGCTATAAATTTTTCTTAGCTAATTTCGATATCGGCGATTTTATTGAAGTTAAAGGAATATTATTTAAGACCAAAACAGGAGAAAAAACAATAGAGGTGAGAGATTTCAAAATTTTAGCCAAAGCTCTTTTACCATTACCCGAGAAATGGCATGGCCTAAAAGATATTGAAGAAAGATATCGAAAGAGATATTTAGATTTAATTTTTAATCCAGAGGTTAAAGAAAAATTTACAATTCGTGCGAGAATAATTAAAGAAATAAGGGAATTTCTAGGAAAAGAGGGATTTTTAGAAGTTGAGACGCCAATTTTGCAGCCAATTTACGGCGGAGCAAGAGCTAAGCCCTTTAAGACTCACCTTGAATCCTTAGCTCTCCCTTTATATTTAAGAATTTCTCCTGAACTTTATTTAAAGAGATTAATTATTGGCGGTTTTGAGAAGGTCTACGAAATTGGTAGGGTTTTTCGTAATGAAGGGATGGATAGATCTCACAATCCAGATTTCACAATGCTGGAATTCTATTGGGCGTATGCTGATTATAAAGATCTAATGAAATTAACAGAGAAATTATTCAATTATCTTTTAAAGGAAATATTCGGTAAATTAGAAATAAGTTACGAAGGTAAGAAAGTAAATTTTAAATCTCCTTGGCCGAGAAGAGAATTCTCTCAAATTCTAAGACAAAATACAAAAATTAATTTAAAAGAAATTAATATTGGGGCTCTCAGAAAAAAGGCTCAGGATTTAGGAATAACAGTTGAGAAAGGAGAGCAGAAAGCTGAGATTGCAGACAGAATTTACAAGAAATTATGCTTACCAAAAATTTGGCAGCCGACTTTTATTATTCATCATCCTTTGGGATCATTTCCTTTGGCAAAACAATTGGATAAAGATCCTTCTAATCTGGCTAATTTCCAGTTAGTGGTGGCTGGCTGGGAGTTAATAAATGCCTTTTCAGAGCTTAATAATCCTTTAGAGCAGAAAAGAAGATTTGAAGAACAAGAAAAATTCTACAAAGAGGGGCTTCAAGAGGCCCAGAGAATGGATACTGATTTTCTGGAGGCCCTAGAATATGGAATGCCTCCCTCTGCCGGCTTTGGTATGGGGATTGATAGATTGGTAGCTTTATTAACCAACTCTCATTCTCTTAGAGAGGTAATTTTATTTCCGACAATGAAACCTCGTTAGTATGTTAGATATTAAATTTATAAGGGAAAACCCAGAGATTGTTAAAGAGGGGTGCCGAAAAAAAGGAGCTAAAGTTGATATTGCCCGGATTTTAGTCGTAGATAAAGAGTTGAAAGAATTAAAAAAAATAGAGGAAGATATTAATAAGATAAAGAACAGGGGGAGCAAGAGAATTGGCAGCGCCACGGGCGGAAAATTAATAGAAGCTGGCGTTAGAGATACCGTTATTAAAGATACTGTTTCGGAGGTAAAATCTTATCTTGATCAATATCATTCTCTAAGATTACCAGATAAAAGCATTAAAGAAGAGCGCGACGTCAGAGAAAATATTAAGAAACTCACAGAAGAATTTAATGATTTGATGCTTCAGATCCCCAATTTGCCGTTAGACGACGTGCCAGAAGGAAAAGATGAAAATGATAATGTGGTTTTGAGAGAAATAAATAAAAAACCAAAATTTAGCTTTGAACCTAAAGACTATCTTGAAATTTCTGAAGAGCTTGATCTAATTGATGTCAAAAGAGCGGTTAAAATTTCTGGCACTCGTTTTGGTTTTATTAAAAGAGAGGCAGCTTTAATGGAATTTGCTCTAATCAAATTAGCTTTTGACGTTCTACTTAAAGAGAATTTTATACCGGTAATTCCTCCTGTAATGATTAAAGAAGAGATGGCGCAGGGTATGGGTTATTTGGACCAGACTAACAAAGAAGAGGCCTATTTTTTACCAAAAGATAATTTGTATTTGATAGGAACCTCCGAACAGTCTTTAGGTACGATGCATGCTGGTGAAATTTTTAAAGAGAACGAACTACCTCGAAGATATGTTGGCTTTTCCACCTGTTTTCGCAGAGAAGCAGGTTCTTACGGTAAAGATACAAAAGGAATTCTTAGGGTTCATCAATTTGATAAAGTAGAAATGTTTAGTTTCAGCAAGCCAGCAGATTCAGTTACGGAGCATAAATTTTTACTGAAAATGGAGGAAAAGTTAATACAGGAATTAGGGCTTCCTTATAGAGTGGTTAATATTTGTACCGGAGATTTGGGACTACCAGCTGCCGCCAAATACGACATTGAAGCTTGGTTTCCTTCCCAAAAACGTTACCGCGAAACCCACTCCACTTCCAATTGCACAGATTTTCAGGCAAGACGTTTGAATATCCGTTACCGGGATAAATCCGGTAAAGTAAATTTTGTTCATACCTTAAACGGTACAGCATTTTCTCAAAGACCAATCTTGGCAATTTTAGAAAATTATCAGCAAAAGGATGGCTCTGTAAAAATACCCGAAGTATTACAGAAATATACTGGGTTTAAGGAAATAAAAAGCCCCAGTACCAGAGTAAAACTCGGTACGGGGCAAAGCAAACGGGGCTGAGCAAAGCTCAGCCCCTTGAGAGAATGATAATCAGTCAAGAGATTGAAGAAAAGCAGATTCTCATAAACGACTTAGAGATAAATTATAAAATATCTGGTAAAGGCCAACCTGTTTTAATTTTACATGGCTGGGGAGGTTCTTCCGATTCTTGGGTCCAAGTTCAAAAGATTTTAGCTGAAAAAGAATTGAAGATTATTGTTCCTGATTTTCCAGGTTTCGGAAAAAGCAGAACTCCAAGCAAGGCCTGGAATGTCGATAGTTACGTTGAATGGATTAATGGTTTTATTGCAGAAATAAGTAAAGCCTATGGCGAGCCGATTGAACCATTTTTCTTATTAGGCCATTCTTTCGGAGGTAGAATATCTATTAAATTTGCTGCAAAATATCCTGGAGAAATAAAAGCCCTGATTCTTTGTTCTTCAGCTGGCATTAAACCAAAAGGGGAGATAAATAAAAAAATATTCTATTATTTAGCTCGGATTGGAGATTATTTATTCTCTTTGAAGCCTTTATTAAGATTCAAAGATGGAGCCAGGAATAAATTTTATACATTGATTCGTAAGAAAGACTATTTAAAGGCTGAAGGTGTCATGAGAGAGACTATAAAAAATGTCTTAGATGAAGATCTTTCAGATTTCTTACCAAAGATTAAAAATAAGACTTTAATTGTATGGGGCAAACTAGACCGTATGGTCCCCATAAAATATGCTTATATTATGAAAGAAAAAATCCCTAATTCCCAGTTAATTGTTCTGCCTAAGGCAGGCCATAGCCCCCAGCTCGATTTACCAGAGAAACTTGCAGAAATAATTAATCAGTTCATCGAAACATAAGATAATAACTTTAATAATTCTAAAATGATTTTTAATATATTAGCTACTGTCTGGTGGATTAGGACAACTAAGGTTGTCTTATTTTATCTTTATTTGTGGCAATTAAAAGAATATCATATTGGCCGCTTTTTAGATCATTTTCAAACAGCAAAAGGGAAAAAACTTATTTTCAACAGATTAACTTTTTTGAAAATAATAATTTTTATTGTATATTTCTACCTTATTTATTTCTTCCCATCTTTTATTTATCTTCCAAGTTTTTTGATATTTTTTCTTTTCACCATATACCTCGCCGAGTCTCTAAAGGCCCTATCTGATCTCTTAAAAAGGAAATTGAAATTACCAGTCCCTACAGCAAAGGCGCTTATTTTAGTCCTAGTAGTCTTTTCTTTTGAGACTCTTTTTATCTTTCTAACTTTAAATTTTGCTAAAGACACAATCTCCTTTATTCTTTTTCTCTTATCTTTTGATATCTTGGCCCCAGCAATAATTTCAGCTATTGTATTAATTCTTCAGCCCCTAACAGTTGTTTTAAGAAGTGGAATTATTTTAAGAGCTAAAATGAAGAGAAAATCCTTAAAAGACCTTTTTGTTATAGGTATTACTGGTAGCTATGGCAAGACTTCAACAAAGGAATTTCTATATACAATTTTATCCCAGAAATTTAGCACCGTAAGGACTAAAGAGCATCAGAATTCAGAGGTAGGTATTTCTCGCTGTATTATAAATGAATTACGTCCAGACCACGAAATTTTCATTGTCGAAATGGGAGCTTACGGCCGGGGAGGAATAAAATTATTGGCTGATATTACAAAACCAAAAATTGGGGTATTGATGGGGGCAAACGAACAGCATCTCTCTCTTTTTCATTCAATTGAGAATATAATTTCAGCAGAAGGAGGCAAGGAGCTTATTGACTCATTACCAGAAGACAGCCTGGGTATTTTTAATGGTGATAATAAATATTCTTTAGAGCTCTATGAAATGTCTGGTAAGCCAAAAAGGATTTTTAGTGCCTGGCCAAAAAACCTTAAATTTCAGCCAGATATCTGGGCAGAAGGAACAATAGTTGATAAAAAATCACTATTCTTTAAAACCTGTAGCAAAGAAGGTTGCACTAATTTTAAAGTTTATCTATCTGGTGCCCATTTTGTTCCAAATCTCTTGGCGGCGATCACTACAGCAAAAGAATTAGGGATGAGTTCCGAAGAGATTAATGACGCCTGTCTTAAAATTAGACCCCAAGAAAATACAATGAATATCATAGAAGGAATAGGCAATCTTTTAATAGTTGATGATTCTTACTCAGCTAATCCCGAAGGGGTTATGGCAGCTCTAGAATATCTAAAGATCTACCCCCAAAAGAAAGTGATTATTATGCCTTCCTTGATCGAATTAGGTTCTGCCTCAAAAGAGGTTCACAAAAGAATAGGAGAGAAAATTGGTCAAGTTTGTAATTTAGCTATAATTACAACAGAGGACAGGTTCAAAGAGATAGAAGAGGGGACGATTGAAGCCGGTCTCTATAGAGAAAATATTTTATTTATCGAAAATCCTGAGGAAATCTTTAATAAAATAATCGATTTCTGTAACGGAGAAGGAATAATATTGTTAGAGGGCAGGACGCCAGAAAGATTAATTAATTTATTAACTCAGAAATGATATATGTCTTCTTTCCGTCCTATATCGATATCTTTGTCGCCAAATACTGAAAGAGATGATATTCATCTAGCTTTAAAATTGTTTTTCAAGCCGTGGCTTTGGAAAAGGGGAGAATCCGAAGAATTTCTAGAAAAAGAATTCAAGAATTATCTCGAAATAGAATACGCAATTTCTTTTAACAGCGGGAGATCAGCGCTCTTAGCAATTTTAAAATCTCTTGACCTAAAAGAGAATAATGAGATTTTGCTTCAGGCCTTTACCTGTAATGCGGCTGTCAGCCCAATTCTATGGGCTAGTTTAAAGCCAATTTTTATTGATTGCGATGAGAAGACTTTTAATATTGATATTACAAATTTAGAAAGAACCCTTTTAGAAACCCGGGGCAAGAAATCCAAGGTATTGATGGTTCAGCATACTTTTGGTTTACCAGCTGAAATGGATAAAATTCTAGAAATTTGCAAGAAAAATAATTTAATTTTAATTGAAGACTGTGCCCATTCTTTAGGAGCGGAATATAGGGGAAAAAAGGTGGGGACTTTTGGTGATGTTGCATTTTTTAGTTTCTCAAGGGATAAAGTAATTTCGTCAGTTTATGGAGGTATAGTGGTGACAAATAATGAGAATCTGGCCAAAAAAATTAAAGAATTTAAAGAAAAAATCGGTTACCCTTCTTATTTCTGGATTTTCCAACAGCTATTGCACCCTGTTTTAATGAATTATTTAATATTACCAACCTATTCTTTTTTAAGAACTGGAAAAACCTTATTAATTATATTTCAATGGCTGAAAGTCCTGTCAAAAGCGGTCCATTGGCTGGAAAAAAGGGGCAAAAAACCGGGATATTTTCCGAAAAGACTTCCTAATGCTTTGGCTATTTTAGCTTTAAATCAATTCAAAAAATTAGATAAATTTAATCAGCATCGAAAGAAAATAGCTGAATTTTATAGAAAAGAATTAAAAGAAACTTCATTTAAATTACCTACGGAATCGGAACAAATTTATCTTAGATTCACTATAAAAACATCCAAAAACCTGTCTACCGACAGGCAGGCTCATAATATCATTAGGAAAGCTTGGCAACAAAATATTTTAATTGGGGATTGGTATACCACAGCTATTGCGCCACACGATACTAAATTGGAAAAAATGGGATATAAGTTAGGGAGTTGTTCGAAAGCCGAGAAGTTGGCTAAAGAAACTTTTAATTTGCCAACCCATATTAATATTTCCCGAAAAGAAGCCGAAAAAATCGTAGATTTTTTAAAAAATATAAAATAGATTTGGGTTATGATTAAGTTGGGATTTCCGGTTATAGATTTGCATACCCACCTAAGAAATAATATTCCCCTGCATACAAAATTCGCCAAAGAAAGTGGCATCGATGTTGTAATTTACGTGGCGAACAGCTCGCCCCCTCTTGATAATTTAATGGCAATTAAAATGTCTTTAAAAGAAAAAAGGTATTGTAGGGCAATTCCGGTAAGCGCTATGACAAAAAAACTTGAAGGAAAAGAATTAGTAGAAATTGATAAAATAAAACCGTATGTTGTAGGGTTTAGCGATGATGGAAATTATTTAAAAGATCTGGGTTTACTTAAAGAAATTCTATCCAGGAAAGTTCTTGTCTTGGCTCATTGTTCGCCTCCTTATGAAATAAGCGTAAAGAGTCCAAGTTTAGAGACTAAATTTATCGAAAGATATCTAAACCTTTTCTATCGAGATACCAAAGAAATCAAGGGATGGCTGCATATTCAACATCTCAGCAGGAAAAGCAGTGTTAAACTAATCAAGGAAGCTAAAAGAAAGGAAATAAACCTAACTTGCGAAACCTGCCCCCATTATTTCACTTATTCAAAAGCCGATTTAAGTGTAAGGGTTAATCCGCCTTTGGGCTCAAAAGAAGATATTATTGCTATTAAAGAAGGGTTATATGACGGCACAATTGATGTTATTGCTAGCGACTACGCGCCATTGCCGAGAAAAAGCGGAATAGCGGACTTTAGGTCTTTTTTGTCGCTTTCTTACGGATTAGTTTTGGAAAAGGATTTAACGAAAAACCAACTAAAGGAAAAAGTATTTCTAAATCCTAGAAAAATAATTGCAAAAGGTAGCTATAAATTAAAAATATGAATATTTTGGAAATAAAAGAAAAAGATATTTGGGAGAACTTTCTTTTAGGGTGTGAAGAAAAAACTTTTTTAGATTCCTGGAATTGGGGAGAATTTCAAATAAAAATGGGAAATAAAATCTGGCGGCTGGGTGTCTATACCAAGGAACAAGGAACAGCGAACAACGAACAATTAGTTGCCATTGCTTTGGTTACTAAAATAAAGGCAAAAAGAGGGATTTTCTTACTAATACAGCATGGGCCAACCATTAAGAAACAAGCAGCAGGCGATAAGAAACAGGTTTTAGAGCTCTTTTTGGAGGAATTAAAAAAAATAGGAAAAGAAGAAAATTGTAGTTTTATTAGAATGAATCCTTTATGGGAGCCGGATCAAGAGAATCAGAATATCTTGCGAGATTTGAGATTTAGAGAAGCGCCAATGCATGCTAATGCTTATGAGGCCACTTGGAAACTTGATTTAGCTCTCTCTGAAGATGAGCTTTTTAAAAATATGAGAAAAACTACCCGCTATCTTATCCGTCAAGCTCTTAAAAACCAAGATATTACAGTTGAAAGAAGCGAAAGATTAGAAGATATTGAAATATATCAAAAACTTAATATGGAAGTGGCTGAAAGGCAAAATTTTACTCCTTTTTCTTTTGAATATATAAAAAACGAATTCGAAGTTTTTTCAAAAGATAATCAATCTCTATGGTTATTCGGGAAATATAAAGGCGAATTAACAGCTGCTGCTTTAATTATCTTCTGGTCTGGAATCGGCTTTTATCATCAGGCAGCTTCAAATTTAAAATATCTAAAATTTTCTATTCCTTATCTGGTCCAATGGGAAGCAATAAAGGAAGCAAAAAAAAGAGGATGTAAGCTTTATGATTTTTGGGGGTTCGTTGACCCTAAAAAAGAACCCCGGCATCCCTGGGCGGGGCCTACACTTTTTAAGATGGGGTTTGGTGGATATAAAAAAGAGTATGTTAAAACCCAGGATTTACCGATATCTAAGAAATATTGGCTAAGCTATACCATAGAAAAGATAAGAAAATCCAAAAGAAGACTTTAAATTATATGCCCCGTAGGAAACCAGAAGGATTTTCGTGGAAAAAAAGAATAGGTGAAATATTTTCTATTAAAAATCCCCACGTTATCTACAGGGATTGTAAATTATACATTATTTAAAGGTCTAGATATATTACCAACTGAAAATATTTACCCCGTATGAAATTATTGATCATTTTTATAATAAATTCAGCGTATCTATCAATTACTTGTGGAACAGAAACAATATGTAAATTAGTTTCATACGGGGTTTAATTTCCTACGGGGTATGGGTGCCCGAAGAATAAAAAGGCGATACCGGATTAAAAGGAAAAGATCAATTTTTCACAGTCGATTCTTTTTACCGATTATTTTATTTTTGATTTTATTCGGTGGCAGTTGTTATCTATTTATTTTTTCATCTTATTTCCAAATAAGAGAAATTCAGATATCTGGAAATAAAGAAATCCGGACTCAAGACCTCCAAGAATTAGTTGAAAATAAAATAAATCAAAAATTATTATTCTATCAGATTAAGAATATTTTTTTAGTTAATTCAGAGGATATTAAAAAAACAATTACTGATGGTTTTCCTAAAATTGCCGAAGTCAATTTAAAGAGAAAATTTCCGAACAGTCTGATTGTAGAAGCTAAAGAAAGGGAGCCTATTTTTATCTGGTGCAAAGATTCATCGCCTTGTTTCTATCTAGATAAAGAGGGAATAATTTTTGAAGAGGTTTCTGGTGATTCGCCAGGTTTATTAAAAATTAAGAGTCCAGGGATAGAGGGTTTTAAATTGGGCAGCAGAATAATTGAGAAAGAAACTATGATTATTTTAGAAGAGATTCAATCAAAACTAAGAGATAATTTAAGAATTTCCATAAAAGAGATTTCAATCTCTGGGGGGAAAATTATAGTTCAAACCGAAAAATCCTGGCAGATTTATTTCGATCTTAATGAAAATCCTGATCAAGAAATCTTGAATCTTAGCCAAGTTTTAGAAAAAGAAATCTCTCCTGAAAAGAGAGAAAGTCTTGAGTATATTGATTTAAGATTCGGCAACCGAGTCTACTATAAATTCAGAGGATCGGGTACTCAATCTATAAAATAATTTACCTTTTTATTTTATCTGGTAGACAAAAATCGAGTAGCCGATTTTTTTTATTGGCTGATATTTATCAAGCCAGTTGTAATAGCCGGACGGTTGGTTAAATCCTGGCACAGGTTTTCCTCTTCCTCCTTGTAAGAATGTGGCTGAAACCGCTAAATAGCTTCCCTTCGGTAGTTCTCTGGGGTCACCGTCTCCTTGCCAAGATCTAAGTTTCTTTCCTAAATAATATTCGGTATCAGCACCGCCGAAATAATCAACATAGATTTTATCAATTCCTGATTTATCAACCCAACTTTTTAATCTTTTCAAGTCCTGACCCCAGTCAAAGTTGGAATCAACTGTGTAGCGATAAAGATTATCTGGGCCGCCAGCAATTTCATTGCCGTAAGATAAGAAATAAGGATAGACCCTAATGACTGAAATAAATTGCCAGAGGATTAAGATGGTCAAAATTGAATATCCGGCGAATTTAAATAGAATATTTTTCACTCTTGATAACAGAGCAATAATTACCCCCGCAACTAAAATATAGGTGAAAGGAAAGACGGGGAGAAGATGGCGAACCCCAATATTTAAATTGCTGCTTAGACTTATTCCCCAATAAATTATAAGCCAGATTAGGAAGATAAATTCAGTAAAGTGGTTTTTAATCCAGTTTGTAATCCTCGAAAAGGTATGCTCCCAGAACGGTCTCTTTATTGAATAAGCAGCGAATAGAAGGGTAATTATGGTTAGAATATGAAAAGCCAAGGGTTCTTTAAGAATATAGACAATCGGGAAATATTGAGCCCAGCCACTAGCTGAAACTTCACCCATAAAATAAGTAGTATTTCCTCCCGCAGCCCTTTCGGTGGCCATGAAGACACCTAAGGCATAACAACTTAAAGGTTTAAGAACCGGTTTGTCAGCCATCCAGCTAACAATTTCTATAGTGCCTCCTATTTTAACAGGCAACTTGGAGAATATTTGATTGAGAGGGTGGGCTACTAAAAATTCCTTAGCATAGGTTTTTATTCTCTCTGACGGTAAATTTAAAGTATGATAAAAATAAACTAACCAAATAACAAAGAAAGCAATAAAAACAATTAAAACTGATTTTAAGCCATAGGTGATAAATTTCTCTATTTTTCCTTTCTCTACCTTAAATATTATCCAAGCTAGAAAAATAATTACAAAGAGGGGAAAGAGAAGAACTAAAGAAAATTTAAATAGCTGAGCTATCGCAAAAGCAATGCCAGCAAAAATAATATTTCTATAATTGGGTGATTGCAAAAATTTTAGAAAATAGTATATACTCACAACAGCTCCTGCGGCAGCTGCAACATCAGTAGTAACCAATCTGCCGTGAGCTAAAAAAGTAGGGGAGAAGGAATAGAAGAATAGAGCCAATAAGGCAGCCCTATTTCCAAAAAGTTCCTTAGTCCATTTGAATATAAAAAATCCTAAGAAAATTAAGAGGAGAATCATTGGGATTCTTCCCCAGAAAATCATTTCGTCCGCTGGACTTCCGGTTTTAAAAAGAAAAAAATTGCCAAATCCCCACTGGCCACTTAAATCCTGTTTCCAGTCTTTTATTTCGGACGGAAATTTTATGCCTTTAATAAACAATAAAGGAATAGCTGCTAAATCCTTAGCCAGCGGAGGGTGTTCGGGGTTCAATCTCATATCTTTCTGCGTTAAATAAGAATAACCAGCAGGCAAATGGGCAAGTTCATCCATTGTCAAAGAATCATCCTTAATACTAGAAACAGCCATTAAAAACATAATGGCTAATAAAAATCCAGCAATAATATTTGTGAACCGATCAATCATTTATTAATAATCTATTTATAGTCAATTTTATATACGCAAATTTCTCCTTCTGTAATTATTCTACCATAAGGCCATCTTCTTTTGAACTCATTAAGAAGATTCTGGTCGCACTTCATAGGGACAATTACGGTCTCTTTTTTTATTTTAATCTGATCCAAATTTTCTGGCAATAAATAAGTTGATTGGGGATGTCCAAACCTTGTACTTTCAATGAACATCACTGTTTGGGCTGGCATAGGGATACCATTCGGCCAGGGGACAGGAACGCCGGGCTCATTAACAATAACATATTTTTCAACCCCAAGAGGTAAAGAATTAAGATAATAGCCAATATCAGCAAAATTTTTGGTAAAAGCGCCCTCTACATTTTTATCTTTCGCCCAAATAAAAAAGTATTTGTTAAATTCGGCCAAACCGACAAGGACAAGAAATAAAAGACAAAAAACAAGAAGCAATTTCCGGTTTTTTATAATCTTTTTAAGTTTTTCGTAGGTCCACCAGCCGCCAATTCCAGCAAAGATGTAGGCAACTGGGATAACTCCAATTACTCTTAGGGCATGGGGTATTCCTTCATATGTTAAAATTCCGGGTAAAAGCATTGCGAAGAGCCAGGTGAATAGTAGAGAATAGATGATAAACAGAGGACAATCTTTCTTGCGGGCACCTTCTATCAATTCTTTAATAGAGATTCCTATTCCTAATAAAAACAATATTCCAACTGGCCAAGGCAGCATTGGGGTGCCAGCATAATTATGCCGCCAATTATTATCTCCGTGGAAATTAAACATTCCTAAGTGAACAACTAGGCTCAAAATCGCAGTTTTGACTGGATTTCCCTGTTTGAAGATCGATACGCCAGAGGCCCTGCCTATAAAATCTTGGGGATGTTGGAGAAAGTATATACCAATTGGCAAGGCAACCAAAAATATTACCAACAAAAATAATTTAAATTTCCACCAGCCATCTTTAATATACATTTTGTTCCACCACCACTTCCATTTAATCTCCGGCTTATTTTCTTTAAAGTATTCTATAATTTTTAAAATAGAAATTACGCCCAGAATTATTACCGCCATTCTGAAAGCAATATATGTGTAAAAACCAAGCCCCCAGAAAATACCGGCAAAAATAAAATCCAGAACTCTTTTTGTTCTAAAAGCCTTAATCAAAAAATAGAGAGCGAAAACTAAAATAAGAGGCACTAATATTGCCCGGAAACCAATTCTGGAAAAGTTGGTGTGCCAAAAGGAGGTAGCGAGGAAAAAAGCAGAGAGGAGAGCGATGATCTCTGATTTTTTATCCCCAGAGATCCGAAATAATTCTTTAGTCAAAAGATATAATCCAAGAACCGTAAAAATACCAATGAGCGCTGTAACTATTTTTATTGACCAAATACCAATACCGAAAACCGAAAAAGAAAGAGCCAATAGCCACATATAAAGGCCTTCCCTCCCATTATTTTCCGGGTAGAAAACCCTGAAATTACCAGTTTGCAGGGTATTAAGGCCATCATTGGCATAAATAGCAACATCAGGATAAAGGCCGGGGGGAACAGAATCTAATTCCCATAATCTAAAAAAAGCGGCTATAACCAGAATAGCCAGGAGGGTAATTAAGACCAACTTTCTTTCTTTATTTAGGCTCATTAAGTTATTTTAACAAATCCAAAGAAAGATATACAAGGGCCGTTTTGCTATTCGCCGCTCAAAATTATCACTCTCAACTCTTGACTGATAATCTTGCTCTGCTATACTAAATAGAAGAAATATATGCCTCGTAGGAAACCAAAGGGTTTTCATTGATAAAAAGGGATATAAAACTTAAAATCAGATTTCCTCAGGGCATATATAGATTCAAATATTTTCTATCCAAAAACCCTTGATTATATAGACAACAATAATTATCAAAGATATTCAAAGGTTTTAATATAACAAAGGAAAATACTTAATTTCCTACGGGGTATGGGGATTACAGAAAGGCAAAAATTAATATTAGATAGAGTAGTTAAAGAATATATTGATTCTGCCTTGCCAATAAGCTCTCAATTGCTTGAAAAAAAGTATGATTTTGGTATTAGTCCGCCAATGATTAGAATTGAAATGCAAAGACTAACCGAAAAAGGTTATCTCTATCAACCTTATACTTCAGCTGGTAGAATACCTACAGATAAAGGTTATCGATTCTTTGTGAATGATTTATCCGAAGAAGATCTTTTGAATTTTGATAAAAGATTTTATAATGAGATCCATCAGATAGAAAAGGAGTTTGAAGATTCTTTAAAATTTATTCAGATCCTGACTAAAAGAATGGCTGAGATTACTTCAAATCTGGTAGTAAGTTATTTGGATAGAGAGGGGATTGTTTTTAAAGAAGGCTGGGAAGAAGTCTCAAGAGAGCCTGAATTTAAGGATTCAAATTATTTTTCAAAATTTATTGATATGATGGAAGATTGGGAAGAAAATATTGAAGATATTGAGATTCTGTCTGAGCTTAAGATTTATATCGGCAAAGAGAACCCTTTGCCAAAAGCGAAAGAATTCAGTACAATTATTTCGCCATGCTCCTTTACCCAAGACCAAAAAGGAGTTTTGGCAATTTTGGGGCCGAAAAGAATGGCCTACGATAAAAATATTAGTTTAATTAATTCTTTAACAAAATTATTGGAAAAACTTTAGTATGGAAGAAAAAAAAGAGGAGGAAATAAATTTAGAAGAACTAAAGAAGGAGCTTGAAGAATGTCAGAAGCAAAAAGAAGAATATTTGGCTGGTTGGCAAAGAACTAGGGCAGATTTTTTAAATTATAAAAAAGAGGAAATGGAGAGAATTGGAGAATTAATAAATTATGCTGGCGAAGGTTTTATTTTAAAGATTTTACCAATCTTGGATAATTTTGAGGTCGCTGAAAAGAAAATATTAGAAGATTTTGAAAAAGACGAAAACCCCGAAGGAAAGCCTTCGACTTCCTACGGGGCAAGTTTTAAAGGAATTTTACAGATTAAAAATCAAATTTTAGATTTTTTAAAGAGTTGCGGAGTCGAAGAAATAAAATCAGTAGGGGAGAAGTTTGATCCGAATCTACATGAGGTTGTCGAAGAGGTTGAAATAAAAGACCCCAGTAGTACAGCAGAGCTGACTACGGGGCAAGGTAAAGAGCCTGGTATTATAATAGAAGAAATCCAAAAAGGATATAAAATAAACGATAGGTTATTAAGACCCGCGAAAGTCAAGGTTACGAAGTAACCGCAGACCCCGTATAAATTTTGCCACCCCATCCTGCAATTTCTTCCAGATATTATAAGAATTTGAAGAACTTCGCGATACGCGGGACCGAATAGGTCTTTCCGAAGGAGAGCGTATCGTCAAAGATAAATCTGCAAAATTTGTGCTGGGGGTCAAAATTGTGAAGTAGAAAATTAATATAAAAAGGTCGGCATGACATTAAAATTAGTCAAATTTAAAATATGAATAGTCAACCACAACAAATTCAGATCAAAGCCAAAGATGATGATTTAAAAGGAGCTTATTCGAATTTAATGCAAGTTCTTCATACAAAAGAAGAGTTTATTCTAGACTTTTTTCTGACTGCTCCACCCCAAGGAGTTTTAGCTTCTCGAGTTATTATGAGTCCTGGACATGTTAAAAGAATGCTTAAGGCTCTGCAGGAGAATATTTCAAAATACGAAGAGAAATTTGGGAAAATCAAAGAAGCCGAGGCACCAGAAGCAAAAATAGGGTTTTAGTATTGGAAGAGAGCCAAAATGTTAGGAATATGGATGATTTAAGAGTAAAAATAGAAGAATTTGCATCGCCAGATATTTTTAGTCAAGCTGATGCTTATTTATATTCAATTGCTCAAAGAAAATGGTCTTTAGATCAACATATAGCCATTCTAAAAGAATTGAATATTATAGATTTTTCTCATAGTATAAATAGGTCTGCAGAAGATATTAACATTAGTTTTATTACACAGGGAAGAGGATCAATAGATGACAAAGAGAAAATCGAATCATATCGGTTAGAATCAAATATGAATTTCGATGAATTCCTATTTAATGCTGTAAGTATCTTAGATTCTTTAGCTCACCTAGTTTTCGCTCTTTATCCAATGGAGCAGCAAAAGTCTGATAGAATATATCTTAGAGAGTCTTTCATAAGAAGTCTTAAGGAAAAATATCCCAAAAAAAAGATAGCAGAGACATTAGAACAATTACTAACTAAAGATTGGTATGAACAATTAAATTATTATCGTGATGTCGCTACCCACGAACGAGTTATAGAAACTCAAATAGTCACTACGAAATCTGCTATTAATATTCTTTTACCAGACAATCCAAGATCGACTCCGTTAACATATAACGATGAAAGAAAATTAACGTTATTCATAGAAAATGTTAATAAAGGAATAGATTTATTACTAACAAATGCTTTCAACAGCATAAAAGATGATCTAGACAACTTCAGGCGAATTCCATTACCAATTGGATAATATTAGAAAATAAAATTCGTAAAATTATAAAGGTTGATAATAAATAATTAATTAAAATAAAAAATAATAGAAAGTAATGTGGTCACCCCAGCACCGAATTTTACGAAGATATATTCCGGCAGTCCGCTTCGCCCGATAAGGGATTCCGCTATTCGCGGAACGCAGACTGCAAAAATTTCTTACAGGTTTTTCTGAATCCACCAGTAAAAATATTCTGAGATAGTAAAATTGGTGCGGGGTTGCCATATTCGCTTCGCGAATATGTCAAAAATATTAGGTATTGATTTAGGCACATCTATTTCAAAGATGGCCACAATTATACAAGGTGAACCAAAATGCTTAGAAGGCAGAGAGGGTTCGGTTTTGATACCCTCGGTTGTGGCTTTATCAAAAACCGGAGAAAGACTGGTCGGCATTTTGGCTGAAAGACAATCAGTCACTAATCCTAAAAACACAATTCATTCAGTAAAAAGATTTATTGGGAGAAGGTTCTCTGATCCCGAAGTTCAAAAAGAATTAAAACTTCTGTCTTATGAAACAAAAGAAAGAGCAGATGGCGGAGTGGAAGTAAAAATGGGAGATAAGTGGTACAGCCCTATTGAGATTTCTGCTCAGATATTGCAGAAGTTAAAGTTAGATGCTGAAGAAAAATTAGGAGAGAAAATTACTTCGGCTGTTATCACTTGCCCGGCTAATTTTGATGATTCCCAGAGAAAAGCGACAAAGGCAGCTGGAGAGATTGCCGGTTTTAACGTCTTGAGAATAATTAATGAACCGACAGCTGCAGCTTTAGTTTATGGATTTACAAAAAAAGAGAATCTCAAAATTATTGTTTATGATTTTGGAGGTGGAACTTTTGATGTTTCTATATTAAACACCACACCAGATATTGTTGAGGTGGTAGCAACTGGTGGAGAAGCTCACCTTGGCGGAAGAGATTTTGACCAGAGAATTATCAATTGGATAGTTGATCAATTCAAAAAAGACCAAGGGATTGATTTATCAAAAGACTCCTTGGCCTTACAGAGATTAAAAGAAACTGCAGAAAGGGCAAAAATTGAACTTTCTTCGGCTATGGAAACTGAAATTAACCTTCCTTTTATAACTTCTGACGCTTCGGGGCCAAAACATCTTTTATACAAATTAAGCAGAGCCCAGTTCGAGAATTTAACTAGGGATTTTGTTGAAAGATCGGTTGAAAGAGTAAGAAAGACCATAGAAGAAGCTAAAATGAAAAAAGACGATATTAATGAAGTTATTTTAGTAGGTGGAACAACTTTGACCCCAGTAGTTAGGGAAAAAGTAAAAGAATTTTTTGGCAGAGAGCCTAATAAATCAATTAATCCAGAAGAAGTAGTAGCTATGGGAGCTGCTATTGAGGCAGAAATTTTGAAAGCAAAAGAAGAGGGAAGAGCGCCCGAGGGTGATATTAAAAGTGTGCTTTTGTTGGATGTCTTGCCTCTTTCTCTTGGGATTGAGACTTTAGGCGCGGTAAATACAGTTATGATTTCAAAAAATACTACTATTCCCACGGCTAAAACCCAGGTTTTCTCAACGGCAGCGGATAGCCAAACTTCGGTTGAAATAAACGTTCTCCAGGGCGAAAGATCTATGGCTGGCGATAATCGTTCAATCGGAAGATTTATTCTAGACGGCATACCTCCTTCTCCCAGGGGTATTCCCCAGATTGAAGTTGCCTTTGATATTGATGCCAACGGAATTTTAACAGCCGCTGCTAAGGATAAAGCCACTAATCGTTCTCAATCAATTAGAATTGAAGGCTCAATTGGATTGTCAAAAGATGAGATTGAAAAAATGAAAAAAGATGCCGAACTTCATGCCGAAGAAGATAAAAATAAAAAAGAATTGATTGAAGCCAGGAATCTTGCTGATAATTTAATTTACACAACAGAAAAAACCTTAAAAGAGGCTGGTGATAAGGTTTCATCTGAAACAAAAAAAGAGATTGAAGATAAGGTTGAAGCTTTAAAGAAGGTTAGAGATAATGATAATATAGAGGAAATAAAGACTAAAACCCAGGAACTTTCACAGATTATTCAAAAAATCGGTGCAGAAATGTATCGTCAAACTCCGAAAGAAGGGCCGCAAGGGCCGAAAGAAAAGAAAGGGCCGGAAGTCGAAGAGGGGGAATTTAAAGAAAAATAATTATCTTGAAATATGAAAGATTATTATCAAATTTTAGGCATTTCCCGAAGTGCTTCAGTAGAAGAAATTAAAAAAGCCTATTATAAGTTGGCCCATAAATACCATCCAGATAAGGGCAGTGGAGATGAAAAGAAATTTAAGGAAATAAATGAGGCCTATCAAGTTCTTTCTGATAAAGAAAAGAGGTCTCAATATGATAGATTTGGTCAGGTTTTTGAGGGTGGAGCTGCCGGGGCCGAACCAGGCTCTGATTTCGTTTGGAATTGGGGAAGATCGGGCGAAGATTCAGAATTTGATTTTGGAGATTTGGGCGAAATGGTTGAAGAAATGTTTGGTTTCGGAAGAACTCAAGGCCAAAGGAAAAGGGATTTGAGGAGAGGGAAAGATATTGAAGTTGATTTAGAAATTCCCTTGGAAGAAACTTTAAGAGGTAGAGAAAGAGATATTTCGTTGTATAAAATGATTTTTTGTTTGCGTTGCCAGGGTCAAGGGGCAGAACCGGGCACTTCAGTCAAGGAATGTTTCTCTTGTCGAGGAACAGGACAAGTACAGCAAATAAGAAGAACATTCTTTGGCTCTTTTACTCGCTCTGTCATATGCCCCGAGTGCGGTGGAGAAGGAAAGAAACCAGAGAAACCCTGTAATGTCTGTAAGGGAGAAGGGAGAATCAAAGGGCAAGAGAATATAAAAATTTTTATTCCGGCAGGAGTTGACTCTAATCAAGTTATAAAAGTTGAAGGCAGGGGAGAAGCAGGAAGGAGGGGTGGCAAACCAGGAGATTTATACATCAGAATTTTTATTAAGAAACATCCTATATTCAAGAGAAAGGGAGACGATTTATATATTTCTTTACCAATTTTTTTCTCGCAAGCTGCTCTAGGTGAAGAGATTGAGGCTCCAACCTTGGAGGGAAGTAAAATCTTATTAAGAATACCATCTGGTACCGAATCTGGAAAAATTCTGCGGATTTCCAACAAAGGAATACCTCATTTTTCTGGTTATGGAAGAGGAAATTTATATTTTGAATTGGTCGTTAAAACTCCCAAAAAATTAACTAAAAGACAAAGAGATCTTCTAGAAAAACTAAAAGAAGAAGGAATGTAAATTACGTCTAATCAATTAAAATCAACTGTTGAGACAGTTGATTTTAATTTTAAATATGATAAATTAATATAACGATTATCTCCTTTATAACTCAATCAGCCCTGGTAACTCAATTGGCCCCGCACCATCTGGGCCCCGTTAACTCAACAGGTAGAGTAGCGGCCTTTTAAGCCGAAAGTTGCAGGTTCGATTCCTGCACGGGGCATAGATGGTGCGGGGTAGACGCCGCAACGGCCTTCTTGCCCCGAACTTAACTTTGTTATAGTTTGGGGTTAAGCCGGAAGTTGTGAGTTCGACTCTCACCCGGGGCATAAAAATTTATGAAAGAGAAAATTAGTAGATTAATTAACAAGGAAAAAATCAAGAAATTTACTCAAAATAGAATTGTTAATGTGATTATAATTCTTATTGTTGTACTGGTTGCTATTTATGTTGCTTGGTCTTCTTTGATTTCTCCTTATATAAATAGAAAAAGTTTAATAAGCTGTCTGAAAGAAGCTTACGCAGACCTCGATAGAGAACAGAAGGCAGGGTGCATTTTAGAAGGAAAAGAGATCGATAATGATGGCTTGTGCGTGTTGAGCTCTGAAAAAGTAAATAAATTATCAGAACAGTATGACGCTAGAAGGGATGAATGTTTAGCGAAATATCCAGCCAAATACTAAATAGATTAAGAAAGGAGTAAATCTAGCCTTAAAAAATATATTTCAAAGGCTATTTTTGTTGATTATTTCAGGAATACTCCGCAAGTAAGCTCTCGGTTGGATTTCCTGAAATAATGAGGAGTCCAGAGGAGGCTACTCCTTTGGTCGGCGGACGGTTGGATGAATGCCCCGCCCGCCGAAACGTAATTTACTTTACTTTGAAATTTTGCTATAAATAAAATATTGGTATGAAATTCCCAGTTAAAAAATTTTTCATTGTTTATTTTATAGTAGTAGCTCTCTTGATTAGTTTTGGAGCGGGAATTTTTGTTGGAAGATCCACAACAGCGCCAAAAATAATTTTTGGTATTTCTAATCCAGAGGAAGGTAAACCAACAAACGTTGACTTTTCTTTATTCTGGAGAGCCTGGGCAGAAATACAGGAAAAATTTGTTGACAAGGGAAAACTTGATAACCAGAAAATGCTTTTTGGTGCAATCTCCGGGATGGTAAAGAGCCTTGGTGACCCCTACACTGTTTTTATGAGCCCTGAAGAAAGAAAAAGGTTTCAGGAAGATGTTGAAGGATCCTTTGAAGGAGTTGGAATGGAAATTGGCGAAAAGAAAGGCGAATTAACAGTTATTGCTCCTTTAGAGGGGACACCAGCCCAAAGGGCGGGTTTAAGGGCTGGTGATAAAATCCTGAAGATTAATGATACCTTAACTGCCGATTTAACAATTGATGAAGCAGTGAATTTAATCAGAGGGCCAAGAGGGACAGAGGTTACTCTGACGGTTTCTAGAAAAGATTGGGACATACCCAAAGAGATAAAAGTAACTAGAGATGTTATTCAAGTCCCATCGACAAAATGGGAAATTAAAGAAGGGAATATTGCTTATATAAAACTTTATCAATTCTCTGAAAAAGCAGCAGATGATTTTAGAAATGCTACTTTCGAAATTTCAAATAGTCCAGCCAAAAAGATAATTCTCGATTTACGAAATAATAGCGGTGGGTATCTAGAAGTATCCCAATACATTGCTAGTTTATTTTTGAATAAAGGACAGGTTGTAGTAATTGAAGACTTTGGGGGAAAGAAAGAAAAAGAAGAATATAAATCTGATATAAATGGTCCCTTAAAAGATTACCCAATAGTTGTTTTGATAAATCAGGGGACAGCTTCAGCTGCCGAGATTCTAGCAGGAGCTTTAAGAGATAATCAGGGCGTAAAATTAATAGGAGAAAAGTCTTTTGGCAAGGGCTCTGTTCAGGAGCTAGAAGAATTACCAGGTGGTTCTTCTCTTAAAATTACAATTGCCAGATGGTTAACGCCAAAGGGTAATCTTATTACTGATGTCGGTTTAGAACCCGATATAAAGGTAGAGCTGACAGACAAAGACTATGAAGAGGGTAAAGATCCCCAGCTAGATAAAGCCATAGAAATAGTCAAACAGTTCTGAGGCGAGATATGAGAAAAAGGGTAGCTATTTTAGTCTCAGGTTATGTGCAGGGAGTTTTCTATCGGGCAACAACCTTAAAGAAAGCAAAAGAGCTAAATTTAACCGGGTTTGTTAGAAATGAGAAAGATGGAAAAGTAAAGATTGTTGCAGAAGGAGAAGAAAAGCAGCTAGAAGAATTCATCGAACGTATAAAAAAAGGTACTTTGTTTGCTAACGTTAGTAAAATTGAGGTAAAATGGGATAAAGCTCAAGGAGAATTCAAAGATTTCGAGATAAGGTATTAATAATTCGTAGAGGTATGCTCCGTAGGAAATAATTATGTTTTACGCTAATATTCTCCAAAACCTAAAATATGGTAAATTATACATATAATAGATTTAAAAAATAATCTTCGAAAAAAAATAATAAAACATAATTTAGGTAAAGTATTTTCTACCAAATCAAGACGACCATTTAGATTAATTTATCTCGAAATTTGTTTAAACAAAAGAGATGCAAAACAAAGAGAAAAATATCTTAAAACTGGAACAGGGAAAATATTTATCAAAAACAGACTTAAATATTATTTTAAAGGTCATCCATTATGATAACGGAAAATACTTTGTTTCCTACGGGGTATGAAAGTTATTCTTCTTCAAAACGTTGAGAAATTAGGATCTAAATACGAAGTGAAGAATGTTAAGGCAGGCTACGCCAGGAATCTTTTAATTCCTAAAGGTTTGGCAAAACCAGCAACCAAAGAAGCTCTAAAGTGGCTAGAGACCCAGAAGGAAAATGAAGAAAAAAAAGCTGAGGAAGAGTTAAAAAAGATCCAGGAATTAGCTACCAGTCTTGATGGTCAGGAGTTTTCCTTTCAAGTTAAAATTGGCGAAGAAGACCAGCTTTTTGAATCAATAACCACTCAAAAAATTTGGGAGAAACTTAAAGAGTCTGGCCTTGAAATTAAAAAGACGCAAATTGAACTGAAGGAACCAATTAAAGAATTGGGGGAATTTCCAGCAAAGATTAAATTTCCCCATAATCTAGAAACAGAAATAAAAATAATAGTCACAGAAGAAAAATAATTCAATCTTAGAAGCCATAAGGGCCATTATAGCCGTAAAAGTTTCTGGAAGCTGGCTCCATTGGCTTCTATAGCTATTGCAGCTTTATGGCTCGTTTTATTTTTGTCGCAGGCGGAGTAATGTCAGGTATTGGTAAGGGAGTGGCGACAGCATCAATCGGAAAAATATTACAAAGCAAGGGCTTTAAAATAACGGCAGTTAAGATTGACCCTTATATTAATGTTGATGCGGGCACTATGAATCCCATCGAACATGGGGAAGTTTTTGTAACCGATGATGGTACAGAGTGCGATCAGGATGTTGGGAATTATGAAAGATTCTTGGATGTGAATTTGAGCACTGATAACTATATTACCACTGGTAGGGTTTATCAGGCAGTAATTAATCGTGAAAGAAATTTAGAATATGATGGTAGATGTGTTGAGGTTGTCCCGCATATTCCAGAAGAGGTAATTTCTCGGATTAAAAAAGCTGCTAAAATTAATAAAGCCGATTTTGTTTTAATTGAAATTGGAGGAACAGTAGGGGAATACCAAAATCTCCTGTTCCTAGAAGCTGCCCGAATGATGAAATTGGCACATCCTGAAGATGTGCTTTTCATTTTAGTTAGTTATCTGCCCGTACCCAAAATGATTGGGGAGATGAAAACAAAACCTACCCAGCATGCGGTAAGAAATCTAAATATGGCTGGGATTCAGCCAGATATAATTTTAGCTCGTTCAGTAGCTCCATTAGATGAGCCAAGGAAAAGAAAAATATCAACATTTTGCAATGTGGCGCCAGAAGATGTTATTTCTGCTCCAGATGTCGCGGCAATATATGAGATTCCAATAAATTTTGAAAAAGAAAATTTAGGGAATCAAATTATCAAAAAATTTGGATTAAAGAAGAAAAAAGACAATCTTAAAGATTGGTCTAATTTGGTTAGAACGGTGAAGAATACTAAAAAATCAGTTAAGATTGGTATGGTCGGGAAATATTTTGAGACTGGCCGTTTTACTTTAATGGATTCTTATATTTCAATAATTGAGGCAATAAAACATGCTAGCTGGTTTTTTAAGAGAAAACCAGAAATTTTTTGGCTGTCAGCAGAGAAATATGAGAAAGACCCTAAAACATTAAGAGAATTAAAGAATTATGATGGGATAATTGTGCCTGGTGGTTTTGGGAGTAGGGGAGTGGAAGGAAAAATAAAAGCAATTGGGTACTGTAGAAAGAATAAGATTCCATTTTTAGGACTTTGTTTTGGAATGCAGTTGGCAGTAATTGAATTTGCTAGAAATGCCTGCGGTCTCAAAAGAGCATCTTCTACAGAGTTTGTTTCTTCTCAAAACAGGAAGAGAGTCCAGCCAGTCATTGATGTGATGGAAGGGCAAAAAGAACATTTAAGAGAGAAAAAATATGGAGGAACAATGCGGTTGGGGAAATACGGATGTTTTCTTAAAGATAATACCCTTACAAAGGGAGCGTATATGAGAGGAGGAGAAAAAAGGTCTTTAATTTATGAGAGACACCGTCATCGTTACGAAGTTAATAATGAATACCGAGAATTACTTGAAAAGAAGGGAATGGTAATATCGGGAATTAATCCTGAAGCTGATCTTATAGAAATTATTGAGCTTAAAAATCATCCATTCTTTGTAGTAACCCAATTTCATCCTGAATTTAAGTCAAGGCCATTAAAGCCTCACCCGTTATTTAAAGAATTTATCAAGGTTTCTATAAAAAAATAAAACCGTTCACTTCGCTCACTGTAATTATTCAACAGTTAAGAAAAAAACAGGCGTTTTATGTCCTGTTCTGGATAAAGAGGAATCAAAGATGGTTATTTTTGATTCACATTAACAATTTTTGCAATCCTTTGAGAATTATCAAATCTTCTTATTCGTTTTGTGGTAAAGTAAACTACACCCTCTTTTAAGGCATAGAGAGTATCATCACCACCTTTTTTAACATTTTTACCAGGAAGAAATTTAGTACCTCGCTGTCGAATAATTATCATTCCAGGTTTTATTTTCTGGCCCGCAAATAATTTTACTCCTAGATATTTAGGTAGTGAATCCCTTCCTAGTTTTGTAGCGCCTGCAGCTTTAGTTTTAGCCATAGATCAATTTTTATATTTTGTATCATACCTTTTTTATTTAATGAAGTCAATATTTTTAATAGCCAAAGAGTTTACAAAAGAGCATTTAGATGATATCATCCTTTTAATTGGGATTATTTTAATTTCTTTATTATCTTTCGCGGCAGGTTATATTACTGCTTCTTTATCAGTAAAAGAACCTCTTCAGATTGAAGAAAACTCAAATTTATGACAAAAGTTCCATATCACTTAGCTGTTATCATTGATGGTAACCGGAGATGGGCTAAAAAAAGAGGACTACCTTCTTTTGAAGGTCATCGTCGGGGCCTGGAAAAAGTAAAAAAACTGGGAAAGTGGTGCAAGGAAAAAGGGGTTAAAGTTTTAACTTTGTTTGCTTTTTCAACCGAAAATTGGGATCGTTCTAAGACAGAAATTAAATATCTAATGCGCCTATTAAAAGAAGCTCTATCTAAAAAGAATATTCAAGGTATAAATAAAGAAGGAATGAGAATTAAAATAATCGGTCAGAAAGATAGATTATCTAGAGAGATGCAAGAAACAATAAGGGCAGCTGAAGATCTTACTAAAGAAAATAAAAATGGGATTTTGAATATTGCCTTAAGTTATGGCGGGAGGGCAGAAATTATAAATGCAGTTGAGAATATAGTTAAAAAAAATCCTTCACCTAAAATTACCGAAGATTTAATTAATCAGAATTTATGGACGGCAGGAGAGCCAGATCCTGATTTAATAATTAGAACGGGTGGGGAAGAAAGGATATCTAATTTTCTAATTTGGCAGACGGCTTATTCTGAACTTTATTTTTCAAAAAAATACTGGCCAGATTTTACCGAAGATGATTTAGACGAGGCTTTTAGGGAGTACAGCCGTCGCCAGAGAAGATTTGGGAGATAAAGATCCTCTTCATTTATAGAGGTCTTCAAGCCATTTTTGTGCTTGATTTTTTTATATAATAGTGTTTAAAATCAAGAGATAGAACTTTTACAACTTGGAGAAAAAGGAGGTGAAGAAATGGACCCGACAGTCCGATTGATTAAATCAGAATCACGAGCTAAGTGGGCTCCATTTAGATTCGGTCAGCATCCTGATTTCGAGAAGGATTATAGAAGATGTTATAGGCAGGCACGTCGTAAATTTAGGAAGGGGCAATTCTGCGATGCATTATTGGGACGGGAGATTCATCTTCGGGAATTAACTGATCCACGTCACCCGGATGTTTTTATAATTCCGCGAAATCGCCATCTTTATGTTGTTGATGAGTGGGGTGACGCTATTGGTTTCGAAAGGAGAACGTTCCCTTTCAGCTCAACAGATTTTTATGTTGACCTTGATAGGCCAGGATTATTTCATGAATTTGGCCGTTCTGCAGCTTTTTCTCGCTTAGGTCAGATTAACCAACTTGGCTATCTAGTTCCGCCCAGACCTGATGAATGGGATGGAAGTATGCATGTTGCCTACCTTATCCCTCAATTCTATTCAACTCGCTGGGATCATTCCTTATTAGTTGCGATAATTATGGAGATTACTCTAGCAAGGAATGATTTTTCAAAAGAGAAGAGAATACCAGTAGTACTAACAGCTGGGTGTCATGATATTGCCACTCCAGCTGGTGGTGACTCAATAAAACGAGTTGACCCTAAAAATCTAGACGAAGAAGAAAATTTCAGTTGGTTGTTAGAATACCATAATTTAGCTGAACGGTGGGCTAAGCAATTCGGATTTAATCTTGCTCTCGCCCAGAGTTGGGTAAAAGGTGAAGGATTATTTGGTCGGCTCTTAGATGTTATTGATAAAATTTCCTACACTGCAATTGACTGTTATCATCTCGGTTTGATAAGGGCAGGAAAAGCCAGAAAACTCTGCCTTGGACATCCATTGATTATGGATGTTTGGCAAAGTATCAGATTTTCTCCAGACCAAAATAATTTTGCCTTTACTCAACCCGAACAGCTTTTTTGGTTCCTTCTACTTAGGGCATATGAATATCAAGAATTTCTATTCAATCCTTACTGTCGAGCATTAGATCTTTTCTTAAATAAGCTGGTCAAACCTCTCTATAAAGCAGGAATCATCACCAAAGAACAGCTTTTAACTCACGGCGATGACTGGTTGAATTGGGAATTGAATAAATACTACCCCGAAGAAATTAAGGCAATTATTGAGCCAGAAGAGTTCTCATTTGAGAGATTCGAAACCGCGGAAGAACAAAGAGAATTTTGCGTAAAGCTTGGAGAGAGAGTTGAACGCACCGAAAATATTACTGGTTTTACGACGGGTCTAGACTGGTCAGTATTTAGCCAAGAGGGAATAGTACCTCTAAGAAGGGTTATTTCCCAAGAAGAAATTGAGTTATTGGAGGGTGTTGCAGACTCAACCAAAGGCTATTACGTCTACTACAGATTATAAAATCCTCCTATTCTATTTAGGAGGTTTTTTGTTGAATAAGAAAGAGGTTTAATATTGTGCGACATTTAATATGGGGGAATTAGAAGGAAATGGGAAAGCTCTTATAGTATCCCCATATTTTTTATTGTTCTAATATATTTTTCTTATTATTCTTTTAAATTCTTTCCGCTATGGAATCTACGGTGAACATCGCGCAATCTATGTTGTGCGACGTTTTATTGTAGAGTTTGAACTTTGACGAAAATAGAGGTAGAGTGAAAGAAGAAATATGCATGAAGAAACTAAAGAAAAAATTAAAATCCTGATTGAAAAATACGAGAAAGTTAGGGATAGCGGTAAATTAAAATCTTACACGGAAGAGGAAACAAAGAATGTTTTTATTAAACCGCTTTTTGAGCTTCTTGGTTGGGATTTTTCAAAAAAAGAAGAAGTTTCCGCTGAAGAAAATATATCTGGAAAAAGAGTTGACCACGGATTTTATATTAACGATAGAATCAAATTTTATTTGGAGGCTAAAAGATTGAGTGCTGATTTACATAACGAAGATTTTGCCAATCAAACAATTCGTTATTCCTGGAATAAAGGTGCAGTTTGGGCAGTGTTGACGGACTTTGAGAGTATTAAAGTATTTAATGCCCAAGATATTAAAAGATCTCTTGCTGATAAACTCTATTTTGAAATTCCATATACCGATTATTTGAATCGTTTTGATCAATTATGGCTTTTATCAAAGGAATGTTTTGAGAACGATTCCCTTGATAAAGATGCTGAAGCTCATGGGAAAAAGTTTCAGAGAATACCCGTAACCTCTCTTTTGTATGAAGATTTAGAAAAATGCCGAGAGATGCTTACAAAAGAGTTGGGACAGATGAATGAAAAAGTAAGTCCGGATTTACTGGACGAAGGAGTGCAAAAACTTTTGGATCGGCTTATATTTATCAGAGTTGCCGAAGATAGAGGAGTGGAGGATAAGATTTTGATTCCCCTAGTAAGAGAGGCGAGATTTGGAAATGGAAATGGAAAATTATACGAATCAATGGTGAAAAAATTCAGAGAATTCGATAGTTTTTATAATTCCAATTTATTTTTACCGCATCCATTTGAACAATGGGAAGAGTATAGTGGAGTTACAGAGCGTGTTATTAATACTCTTTATGGTAAAACAGGGTATTATGAATACGATTTTAAAGCAATGCCAGCAGATGTTTTAGGCGCTGTTTACGAAAGTTATCTTGGGCATAGGCTCGCGAAATCTAAAAAGGGATTAACCGTTGCAAAAGACGCTGGAAAACGCAAAGAGCACGGTATTTATTATACGCCAAGTTTTATCGTGGATTATATTGTGAAAAACGCTTTAGGCCCTATTTTGGATAAATGTAATAGCATTTCCGATTTAAAAAAGATTAGAGTTTTGGATCCCGCCTGCGGTTCGGGCTCTTTTCTTATTAAGGCTTTTAATATAATAAGCGAGAAGTACAAGAGTTTTGGCGCTCCTAATAACGAATTAATGAAGATTCAAATTCTTGAAGAAAATATTTATGGCATAGATTTAGATCCGCAAGCAGTTGAAATAACTAGATTGAATTTACTGATAAATGCTTTAGACGAACGAATGAAGTTGCCGTTTTTGGATAATATCAAAAATGGCAATTCACTTTTAATGAATTGGAAAGAAGAATTTCCCGAAGTATTTAAGGACGGAGGATTTGACATGATAATTGGTAATCCTCCTTACATAAAAGAATTTGTTAATAAGGCCGCTTTTGATGACCTGCATAACAGCCCATATTATCAAGGGAAAATGGATATATGGACATTGTTTGGTTGTGTTGCGATAGATTTACTTAAAGAAGGTGGAATTCTAAGTTTCATCGCTCAAAATAATTGGGTAAGCAATGCTGGGGCGAGTATTTTTAGGAATAAAATTTTAAAAGAGGGAGAGTTAAAGTCATTTATTGACTTCGGAGAATATAAAGTTTTTGAAGGCGCAGGCATACAAACAATGATTTTTTCATTTGAGAAGGGCAATCCTAGCCCTAAATATTCTATTGATTATTTGAGGGTCATTGATAAAAATATCGTAGAAGATAAGTTAATCGCAGAACTTTATAATAGGAAAACGAAAATCGATATTAAACCGGAAGAACTGGTTGATAAAAATATTACATTTGAAAATTCTAAAATTAACTCAATTTTAAACAAAATAAAAAAGAGGAAAAATTTCGAATTAAAAGAAAAAGAAGTTGGACAAGGAATAGTTTGTCCGCAGGAATATGTGATAGATAAACATCTATTATTAATAAAAAATGCAGAAATCGGAGAGGGAGTATTTATCCTAAAGACTGATGAGGTAAAAAAACTAAATCTTAGCAAAAAAGAGCTCGAAGTTATAAAGCCTTTTTACACGACTGAACAAATATCAAGATATTTTATTAATAATAAAAATAAATTTTGGATTATTTATAGCGATAGAAAAATAAATAAAAATATAGATAAATATCCAAAGATTAAACAGCATCTACAAAAATATGCACAAATAATCACGTCTGATTTTGGCCCATTCGGTTTGCATCGTGCTAGAGATGAAAAATTTTTTAAAGGGCCGAGCATTTTTTCTATACGAAAAACCGAACGACCGCAATTTTCTTATGTTGATTTTCCTTGTTATGTTTCGCAGACGTATTTCATTATTTCAACTGAAAGAGCGAACCTTAAATTTCTTACCGGCCTTTTAAATTCTAGGCTTATATATTTTTGGTTGAAAAACAGAGGTAAATTACAAGGAGATTTATTACAGATTGATAAAGAACCACTTTTAGGGACCCCACTTTGTATTGGAGATAAAAATCAGCAGAAACAAATAGTTATTTTAGTTGATAAAATGGTTGAATTTAATAGAGAACTTCAAAAAACTCCAGAAAATTCTAATAAATGGAATTTAATAAAATCTGAAATCGAAAAAACCGACAAAAAAATCGATAAAGAAGTTTATAAACTCTACGGTCTTACCCCAGAAGAGATAAAAATAGTAGAGTCATCGCTAAAAAATTAAAGATAAAATCTCCGACCTTTGGGAAGAATAAAATATGGATAAAACATTTTCGCTTAAAGAATTTATGAATCATTTAAGGGGCCTTATTAAAGAACCGCCTTATTTGATGTTTATTTTTATTAGTTCCACGCTTTTAATAGTTTCTTTGATTTGGCAAGAAAATTATATTAGGTCCTTCCTTATACTTTTAATATACTCAATGGCTGGCGTCGTTTGGCGGCACGCTATAAAAGATTTTAGAGGAAGAATAAAAGAATTATACGACAAAACCCCCGAAAAGTTCAACAAGATAAATTTATGGCTAACAGGCATTTATCAGTTAATCAATCTTGTGCTTGTCATTATTTTAGTTATCGTTTTGAAAGATTTAAGAATATGGCGCTAAATATACATTTACTAATTTATCTAATATCAATATGTCCAAATACAACTTCTTAATAGCTTTTAATAAAAGAAAAGATCTAAAGAAGTATGATAACCCTCTTGCTCTTTTCGCTTTGCAATTATTTTTTGGAATTGAAGATATCGAGACGATTGGAGCAGATGATATTATAGTCGACGGACCGGATGACGGGGCCATCGATTTTGTCCATGTTGACGCTGAAAAGAAATTTGCGGTAATAGGACAAGAGTATTTTGCAATAGGCAAGAGATTAGTTCCTCATTCCAAAAAGGTAAGAGATTTATCTAGCGCACTCGCCCTTTTGTTGAGAGTACCCATTGAAAAGGTACCTGAAAAGGTTCGCTCTTCGGCTGAAAAATTAAGGAGAGCTGTTGCCGATAAAGAAATCGAAACTTTGCATATTTGGTTTGTCCATAATTTATCTGGATCAAAGAATGTGCAGCAAGAATTAAGGACAGCGGAAGCCAATGCAAAAGCCCTTGTGGGGAATAACATCGAGGTACGCTGTTTGGAGGTTTGCGCCGAAGAAATGGAAAAAAAGTACAATTCTGTTTCAACTCCAATTTTAATAAAAGATACCTTTGAATTGCCCCTTTTGACGAAGGGAATGTTTATCAAACAAGGAGATTGGAAGGCTTTTGTCACATCCGTTCCCTTAAAATGGTTTTACGAGCAATTCAAAAGATACGGAACAGATTTATTTTCCGCTAACGTTAGAGATTACATGGGCATCGTAAAAAAAGCTGATAAGAATATAAATAGGGGGATTCAAGATACGGCTGGGAACGACCCTCTACATTTTTGGATTTTTAATAACGGCATGACTGCATTAGTCAATAAATTTGAAATAACCAAAAATAAAAACTTAAAATTTCAAGGAATTTCTATCTTAAACGGGGCCCAGACCACAGGCGCAGTGGGTAATTTGCAAAAAATACCGAAAAAAACCGCGTTAGTACAGGTAAGGTTTGTTGAATGCATCAAAGAGAAAACAGTTGTCAAAATTAAAAGGTATAACAATAGCCAAAATAAAATTGAGGCCCCCGATTTTAGAAGCAATGATTTAATTCAGAATAGACTTAAGAAAGAATTTAATTTGACAGATATTAATTATCTCCCTCGGCGAGGAGGAGTGGAAGATTTTGTAACGCGTAAGGCCAATTCGTTACCATCTATTTCGGCCGGTCAAGTACTCGCCGCTTTTCATATGAGACCGGACACTGCTTATCATGAGAAAACGAAGATCTGGGAGGACGATAATTTATATATGCAGTATTTTAACACCCTAACGACTGCAAAACATATTGTTTTTGCCTACTCTCTTTTTGAAGCCGTAAAAGATAAAAAATTATCTCTTGCTAGGAAAAATAAGAAAAACGAGCTAAAAAAAATTGAACAAGATCAGCTTTCTTTCTTTCAGACAAGGGGTTCCATTTTTTTGCTGACAGCGGCAATTTCAAATTGTTTAGAAACCTTTCTTGATAAAACGATTGCTAATAAATTTCGTCTTGTATTCAATAAAAATAAATCTCTCAAGGAAGCGGTTGCAGAATGGATGCCTATTGTGGAGATTTCTTCCCAGCTCTCATCCAATCTAATGGGAGGTTTTTCCGAAGGTGCTATACGTAGAGAGAAAGCGGATGAGGCCATTAAAAAATTTTCCCAATTGGTAGCGGCAACACAAGGGAATAATAAAGTAATTTTTTCAAAATTTGCAAGGAGCGTTAAAGAGGTCTAGCGAACTAATTCCTTGGTTTGTTTTAGAGTAACCTCCGGAAACTTAAGGGCCTTATTCCAATCTAATTTACTAAAATCGTCCGCCAACGCGAGGAGAGTAGAATCAAAGCTTTGCAATTCTGTCCCATAAGGTATAAAAATCGACAAAATTTAGCCCATATGAAAAAGGTTGTAAAATATAATAAGTTAATCAGAGATAAAATCCCGGGAATTATAAAAGAAGCCGGTTGGGTGCCGACGGTGAGAATTTTGAAGAAAAGCGAATTTTTAAAAGCAATCAAAAAGAAAGTTCTTGAAGAAGCCAGAGAATTAATCCAGACAAAGGATAAAAAGGGGATTATTGATGAAATTGTAGATATCCAGGAATTATTAGATGTTTTAGCGTCGGAGATAAAGTTAACAAAATCCGAAATCAAAAAATTTCAGATTGCCAAAAGAAAAAAGCGAGGCGGATTTAAAAAACGTTTATTTCTAATCGAGGAAGAAAAATAATCAAAGTTTAACCTATAAAAACAGACAAAAGGTACAAAGAAGTAGGGGATATCAAAAAAAATCGCCAATAGAGCGGTTTTTTGATAGAATTGAGATATGAAAATTAGAGAAATACAATGTAAGTCAGCCATTGGAAAATGTGGTTTTCCTGGAGGAGGATTAGCAATAAATCCTTATGTTGGTTGTGGCCACGGCTGTGTTTATTGTTATGCCCGCTTTATAAAAAGATTTACAGGCCACACTGAAGAATGGGGGACTTTTGTAGATGCGAGAATGAACATCGCCGATATTCTCAAAAAACAATTAAAATCGCCCGAACATAAAGGTGAACGAATTTATATAGGCACAGTTACTGACCCATATCAGCCAGTTGAGAAAAAATATAAACTTACAAGAAGTATACTGCAGGTTTTAATGAATTATAAAAATCCAGTGAGTGTATTAACAAAATCTGATTTAGTGCTTCGTGACATTGATTTATTGAAAAAATTTAAAAATGTTGACGTTAATTTCACGATGGCCACTCTTGATAAAAAATGGAAGAAACTCACCGAACCAAATTCCTCAACAATAAAAGAGCGCTTAAAAGCAATGGGGAATTTAACCAAGGAAGGAATAACTGTTTTAGCAATGATGGGGCCTTATTGGCCGACTTTTACAGACCCCCAAGCATTATTTGAAGAATTCAAAAGATTAGGAGTAAGGCATATCTTCACAGAAAGTTTTAATACGGTCGGAGGGAATTGGACTGGCGTTGAAAGGGTACTTAAAAAACATTACCCCAAACTTTTACCAGAGATAAAAGAAACCCTCTTTAATAAAAAGAAGTTTTATAATTTTTATAATAAAGCTCAAAGCAAAATTAAGCAGTTGTCAAAAGAATATAATATTCCCGTAACTATTTATTTTGGATTAGGACACGCCGCAAAGTTCAAGTAAACAGATTCTAACATCGTCCAAGCCCCGCAGGGAATAGGATTCGAACTCAAAACGCTCTAATATTGTGCGATATTTACTGGACAACAAAAAAACAGCGATTTCAAAAATTTCGCTGTTTTTATTTACCTTTGCTAAGAGAATGATATTGTTTATGGATATCGCGCAGTCTTTTATTTGTTACGTGAGTATAAATTTGGGTAGTAACGATATTTTTGTGTCCCAAGAATTCCTGGATAGTTCTTAAATCAACTCCTTGGGTTAAAAGATCAGTTGCCATAGAGTGGCGTAGGGTATGGGGGGTCGTAAAAAAGGGAACTCCTGACAAGAGCGCGTATTTTTTAACGATTCTTTCAATGGAACGGGGGGTAAGACGAGATTCGGAACCTTCCCGAGACCTGTAATGGATAAATAATGCTTTTTCTTTATCTTTACGAGTCTCTAAATATTTCTTAACCCAATCTAAGGCTCTTTCTGAAAAGTAAACTGTTCTGGGATGAGCTCCTTTGCCAATAATACCAAGCTCCAGCTCCTTTTTGTTTTTTATATTAACAAACTGTTCACGGTTTAAAGCTACCAATTCGGCTATTCTAAGGCCGGTTGAGAAAAGAGACTCTAAAATAGCCTTGTTCCTTAGGTCAGTGGGATTATCCGTCTCGGGAGCATCTAAAAGCTTCTCTACCTGCTCTAGATTGAGGAATTTAACGGTCTTTTCGCCCTTAGCGTCCTTTGGAAGGGCTATTTTGTCTGGGGGCAGTGATTCTATGTCTTTGGCTATAAAATAGCCCAAAAGGGCTCTTAAAGCGATAAGGTAATAGTTCTGGGTAACCTTCTTGAGCGGACGGCCCTTTTGGTCCTGAAAACGGCTTAAATATAGGCGGTAAGCCCAAATATGGTCGGCAGTAAGCTGATGGGGTAAAAAAGCCTCTTTTTTGGCTGTTTTGAGCCATAAAATGAACTTTTGGAGGTACCTCTGGTAGTTTTCCTGGGTTTTAGAAGAGAGGCCTTTTTCAACCTCACAATAATCAAGAAAATCAGTTATATGTTTTATAATCGGAGTAGAGGATTTTTCCATAAAATATTTTTTAAATTATTTTCTATAATATTATTATGTATTATTTTGGGATGTTTCCCGAGAGACTCTTTTTAAAGGCCTCCGAGAGGAGCCCCGAACAAGCCCTATATAGAATGTCGCTTAACCTACATTGTCCGACCTTTCCTACCTTCATAATAACGGGGTTAAAACCCCTCGTCAAGCACTCCCCTATGGATTAGATATACCCAAAACAGCTTCTAAGGCAACTGGTAATTCAAAAATATTGTCGTCTCCGGAAAAATGTTTCATATTATGGGAAATAATTAATTTTGCGCCGAGTTTTTCTTTGAAAACATCTCCGTAAGAAAGGGCTACATAAGGGTCGTCATCCGAATGGATGGCCACAAATGCGCGAGCCCGGCTTTTAACCTTAGAGAAGTCAACTGGGGCTTCAAAGAAGCTGGAAAGCTCTTTATAGCCCAGATCGTCTGTGAAGCCTGCAACCAGTACTGCTCCCCCTACTTTTTCGCCATCTTTTAGTCCTTCCAAATACCGAAGGATGGTAATGCATCCTAAACTATGGCCAACAAAATAATCTTCTGGCTTGGATTTACCGACTAATTCAGCAAGGCAAGACACCCATTTTTGCATTTTCGGATTATTAGTGTTGGGCATAGCTGGAACCGAAACTATAAATCCCCTATCTTCTAATTCTTTTTTCAGCCAAGGCCGCCAACCCTCTTCTGGGCGACCTTCCCAGCCGTGAATTATAAATACTCTTTTTGGCATAAAAATTTACTTTTTATACCTTCGCTCGTTGGTTTTGTAACCGGTATCTGACGACCAAAAGAGAAATAATCTCTTTTTAAATCCGCCTTTTCTTTTATTGCTTTCTTTTTGTGCATTTTCTATTTGACGATTTGAAATTCTCTTAAATCTCTTTATCTCCTGGATAACATCTAAAACATCGGTCAGCTCTAAAATAAACTTTTCTTTAGTCTTTGCAGAAATTAAACCGTCTGCCTCCTCCCCTACTTTCTTTATCAATTCCTTTTCAAAATCTTTTGCTTTTAATTTTTTAATTTTAAAATCTCCCCCACTCCTTTTAATAATTTCGGGTATTTTATCGCGGATTAATTTATTGTAATAAATTTTCTCCATATATTAATTCTACCAAGAAAACTGCTAGTTAGCTTTTTGCTAAATGGAATTTAGAGTACGGAATTTAGAGTAATGAATTAAGTTTATCAATTAAAATTTGTCTGGCCCGCAAACCGACAGCTTTTTCTATTGGTTTTCCATTCTTGAAAATAATAAGAGTGGGAGTAGCCGGAATTCCATATAACTTAGCAGTTTCAGGATTCTCTATTATATTTAACTTTCCAACCTCTACCCTGTCCTTAAGTTCCCTAGCTACCTCCTCAATAATCGGCTCCATTGTTAAACAAGGTCCGCATCCCGGCCTCCAAAAACTAACCAAAACCAGCCTCTCGCTTTTTAAAACTTCCTTTTCAAAATTCTGATCGTTTAATTCCAGCACGTTAGTTAATTAGAATATTGGAAATAAAGTTTACTGCCATTCCAGCCAGGATTATCAGCTTTCAATACGCCCGTTCCTCCTCCTGGCGTAGGGGTCGTAATAGTTAAAGTAACAGGCTCTGAAGAGCTCTCGAGGTTGGCGTATATAGCACATTTTTTTCCATCGGCTGTTACGGTATAAATATATTTTGATTCGGTTTCAGTGCCTGTTTTAGGATCTTTTGGTATATTTGAGAGGAATTTACTTTGCTCCGGATATTTACTAAGAATTTCATTCGCGAGCAAGACAAGATCATAATCCCCTTCTCCTCCGTTTGGTAAATAGCAAGAGAGTATTAGAAATCTTCCAATTTGAGAGATTTCTGCTTTTCGTCTTACGTCTCGGGCTTTCTCTCGCACGTTTAAAAGTGCCACCATTATAATTGATGTTAAAATTCCAATAATGAAAATAACAACCAATGTTTCAATCAAGGTAAACCCGCGGGTTTGTGAAAAATTTTTGTTTCTTTTCATTTTTGTTATTTTACCAAAAAATCGCCGTTTAAGCGATTAAAACTATCAGACACAAAAAGACAAGCCCGCAAAAATTTTAAAGAAATTTTTGCGGGCAAAAGAAACATCACATAAGAATAGAAGATTAGTTTAGTCTCCTAATAACTCTTTCTTTTCTTTTTCTAATTCTCCCGGGAGTTTTTCTTTTCTCATTTCAACTTCTTTACCAAATATTGACAGAATTTTTATCCAGATTTTTTCAATTTTGGGCCAAATATAAGAATTCCAAAGATCTTTGAAGAAATTAGCCATCTTTCGCCAGATTGTTAAAGCTTCCTGCCAAGCCCCCTTTATAACTGTAGGAAAAATATTTAGAGCCTTTTGCACAATAGTTAAGATCTCATCCCAATTTTCAGGAATCTTCGGCGGCTGAGTTACCTGTTGATTCGCAGCTTGAATAAAAGAAAAATTCGGTAGAATTAGACCAACTATTGACAATATTATTAAAAAATGTGATAATTTTTTCCTCATATTATCTCACCAGATCTTTTGCCTCTTTCATTCTTTTTAATACTTTCTCTTTGCTTAAAATTTCAGCTATTTCAAAAGGTCCGGCTGAAGCTTCTTTTCCAGTTAATGCAACTCGGAGAGGCCAGAGCAAGTATCCCCTATCCCCTATTCTTTCTGCCTCTGGTAATAAAATATTCTCTAAGTTTTCTTTTCTAAAGTCCTTAGAATCTATTTTAGATATTATTTTTTCTAGTCTCTCGAGAGAATCTTTGATTTCCCCATCTGTCATCTCCCGCCATTTTAATAGTTCTTTATTATATTCTAGTTTTTCTTTGAAGAAAAAGTCAACTAATCCGGTGATTTCTGATAACCTTTTCAGCCTTTCTTGATATATAGCAATAAATTTTCCTAGATGGTCCAATCCTATAATTTCCCCCGTTTCTTTTATCCGATATTTTGGTTTTTTATTTTCAAATAATCTTAATTCTTCAGGCGGATCATCATCTAAAGAGCTGCCACCTGCCTCTTCTATAAATCCAGCCTCCATTAAATATGGTAAACAGAGCTCGGTTAGTTTCTCAATTGGTTTCTGACGGATATAGAATCCATTTAGAAAATCAAGTCTTTTAATATTAAAAATTGCTCCTCCCTTCTGAACTTTTTCTAAGGAAAAATCTTTTATTATGGCAGGCATTGAATAGATTTCCCGTTCGGTTCCAGGATTCCATCCCAAAAAAGCAATAAAATTAATGATGGCCTCTGGTAAATAGCCTAATTTTCGATATTCTCCAATCGAAGTTGCGCCGTGTCTCTTTGATAATTTTGCCCTATCTGGTCCTAGAATTAAAGGAAGATGGGCATATTCTGGTTGAGGGAAATTTAGGGATTTTTGAAGCAGGATTTGTTTTGGGGTATTTGAAATATGATCTTCTCCTCTAATAACATGGGTTATTTTCATTTCAAAATCATCAATAACCACGGCAAAATTATATAAGGGAGTGGATATGTTTTTAGCAATAGAGAAATCTCCTATCAAATTCGATTCAAAACTAATTTCACCTCTGATTAAATCAATAAATTTTATCGTTTTTTGACCGGCTACTTTAAAACGAATAATTGGCTTTTTCCCTTCAGCCAAATTTTTTTTAATTTCTTCTGGTAAAAGATTACGGCATTTTCTGTCATAAATCGGCAGTTGACCGATTGACATCTGGTACTGTCTTTTAGATTCAAGTTCCTCTTCTGAACAGAAACAATGATAAGCATTCCCCTCTTTTAAAAGCTTTTCAAGGTTTCTCTTATAACTCTTTAATCTCTCACTCTGACGGTAGGGTCCGAACTTGCCTTCAATATCAGGACCTTCGTCCCACTGGATTCCAAGCCATTTAAGATTCTCAATAATATCTGTTTCAAATTTAGGATCTGATCTTTCAATATCGGTATCTTCAATTCTCAAAACAAAAACCCCTTGGTTTTTTTTAGCAAAAAGATAATTAAAGAGAGCAGTTCGGGCTAGACCAATATGAAGAGTTCCAGTAGGAGAAGGTGCAATTCTGGTCCTGACCCCTTTTTGTTTAATTATTTCAGATTCCCCCATTTTCAGTAGATTTTATGATGATAAATAATCAAGCAGATATTGGGTAATTACCAAAGCTGCCTGAGGCTGAGCAAACTCTTTGGCCTTTCTTGCCATTTCCGCTGTCTCGTGAGGATGAGAAAAGAGATATCTCAAACGGTCTAAAAAAAAGTTTGGCGTTAAATTCTCTTCCTCAATGGCTATTGCTCTGCCATCTTGGGCGAAGGCGAAAGCATTTTCTGCTTGATGATTTTGAGCAGATCCAGATAGAGGGATCAGAATACTCGGTTTACCTAAAGCGGCTATCTCAAAAATGGAACCTGACCCTGCCCTCGATACTATCAAATCTGCTGCTTGATAAGCATGGCTTAATCCTATTTCGTCTAAAAATGGGGAAAGATGATACAATCTCGCTTGCTCTTCATTAATAATTGCGTTAGCTTCAGTTCTGACGCCTCCTATATTCTTATCTCCGCATTGATGGATTACTTCATAACTATCTAAAAGCTTTGGTAAAATATGCAAGATTAAATCATTAATTCTTTGAGCTCCCTGGCTTCCTCCTAAAATCAGGATTACTGGTTTCTGATTGCTCAATTTAAAACGGATTTGAGCCTCTTCTTTTGAGCCCTCCAAGAGCTCTAGTCTAATTGGATTACCAGTTAAGACCATCTTTTTAAGAGAAAAATATTCAGTCTTAGGGAATGATGTAAAAACAACCAAAGAGAATCGGCTGATAATTTTATTTGCCAATCCTGGAACAATATCAGACTCATGCAGAAAAATTGGCACCCCCATATTCCAGCCTGAAAATACTACTGGCCAAGAACCATATCCTCCCTTGCTGAAAATAATATCGGGGGAAATAAAGAAGATATGAAAAAATGATTGAAAAATACCTATAGGTGTTTTAATAAAAATATCAAAAAAATTCTCGATAATTGATTTCAGATTAAAATATCTCCTTATTTTTCCAGCTAGAATTGGCTGGAATTCAATTTCCTCTTGAGAAAGTAAGAGTTGGGCGAAATAATCTTTTGGGCCAAGATAGAAAAATTTTAAATCCTCCTGAAAAATACCTTCAGATTTTTGTCTTTTTAGTTCTCTAACAATAGCCAAGATTGGGAAAATATGTCCCCCGGTACCGCCACCGGTAAAAAGAATTCTCATAAAATTTAAATTAATTATATCTCGATATATTTAATAAAATCCCCACTCCGATAAGTTCAGCAATCAGATGACTCCCGCCATAACTGATAAAAGGTAATGGTATTCCAGTTATGGGTAAAATGCCAATCATTGCTCCTATATTCACAAAAGCTTGGATACCAATCCATGATGATATTCCCATAGCTAAAAGTTTGGAGAACTTATCAGAAGATTTTTTGGAGACTCTAAAACCCAGCCAAACAAAAATTAGAAAAATTAATATCAGAATAATAGCTCCAACAAATCCATTTTCTTCTGCAAAAATTGCAAAAATAGAATCTTGCATTGATTGTGGCAGAAAACCAAACTTTTGACGCGATAAGCCTAATCCTAATCCAAAAATTCCTCCAGATCCTATGGCAATTAGAGACTGTTTAATCTGGTAGCCTATACCTAAAGGATCAGTCTCGGGATTAAGAAAAACTAAAAGACGAGCCGCCCTATAAGGAGCAATTTTAATTAAAGAAATTAAGCCAGAAATACCAACCAAAATTATTAAAATGCTCTGCCAAATCGGAGTGCCTGATCCAAAATATACCAAAAGAGCCATTGCAAATAATACAGAGAGGGTGCCGACGTTAGGTTGTAAAATCAAGAAGATACCCAATATACCTAATAGTATAAAAAAAACCAATAAAGGTGAATTGCTATCTTTTGTTCTTTTCTTAAGAGATGAATTAAAGCGGGAAGAAAGCCAAGCAGCAAAATAGAGCAAAAAGGTAATCTTTAGAAATTCAGCTGGCTGTAGTGAAATAGGACCAAGATTTAACCAGCGTTTTGCCCCACCTGACTTGAGACTAAGCTGGGGGATAAAAACTAAACTTAAGATTATTAAATTTAACAAGAATAGAGGCAGGGCGATTTTTCTTAAAAATTCTATAGGAATTCTGAAAAATATGAAAGCCAAGATAAAACCTGGCAATAATCCATACAATAACTGATGCACCAAATAATAATAAGGATAGCCAAACTTTTCCTGGCTAAGAGCGGCTGAGACACTGGCTAGAATCAAAATTGCCAAAAACACCAAGAGGGCAGAAAAGGTTAATAATATATAATCTGGGCTTTTCTTCTTCATTATTGTCTTTTTGCAAATTTTCTTACCAATTTCTTAAACAAATTACCTCTTTCTTCGTAGTCCTTAAATAGGTTGAAACTGGCTGAAGCCGGGGATAGAAGACAGATTCTTCCCCTTTGAGTATATTCATAGGCTAATTTTACAGCATCTTCCATATTATCTACAAAAAAATAACGAGGGGTATTTTTCACTCTTTTCTTTTCAGTCTCCCGCCAGATTCTTTGGCCAGTGGTGGGAAATAAAATTAAATTTCCAATCTTACTTTTCAAAATTATCTTTGCTAGATTTTTAAAGTCCTGTCCCCTATCGAATCCTCCCAGAATAATTGTTTGTAGATCTTTCCCGAGAGTTTCGATTGCTAGAATTGTAGCTTCTGGAATCGTCGCCAGAGAATCATTATAAAATTTAATTCCTTTATAAGTGTCGACAAATTCTAAGCGGTGGGGTAAGGCCTTAAAATTATTCACGGCTTTTAGAATTTTTTTCTCTGGAATATTAAAAATTCTCCCAACTTCTATTGCAGCTCTTTTATTCAAAATACTAAATTCTCCTTTTATTGGAATTTTCTTTGCTTTTGATTTTTGAGCAATCTTTCTGACAATATTATTTCCTGAATTGTAAATTAGATAATCTTTTCTACCCTGATAGCGAGTTATATTAGATTTTACCCTGACGTATTCTTTAAAATTTCTGTAATAGTCTAAATGTTCAGGAAAAATATTTAGAATGACAGAAATATGCGGGCTTTTCTTGATATTCATTAGTTGATGGCTGGATAGCTCGTAAACATAAACATCCTTAGATGTCGCTGAAAACAGAGGTTGTAAAGCTGGTTTTCCGATATTTCCGACCAAATGGGCTTTAATACCTTCAGCTTTTAATATCTTATAGATTAGAGAGGCCGTAGTGCTTTTCCCTTTAGTTCCAGTGACTCCTATAACTTTTCCCGGACAGTTTTCGAGGAAAATATCTGTTTGAGAGGTGATCTTTTGTTTATTTTTGATAAAAGGAGCTATTATCTTTTTGGGTATTCCTGGCGATTTAATTATCGCATCGTAATATTTAAGGGCTTGCAAATAATTCTTACCCAAATGCCAGATAGTTTTTGGGAATTTGGATTTTGAAATCTGGATTTTTTTCTGATCCGCTATTCCTAGAATTTTCTTGGGGAAAATCTTCCTTAAAAACCAAAAATTATCTCTTCCCTCTCTTCCGAATCCTAAGATCAAAATTTGCTTATCTTTAAGTTTATTTAAATCCATTTCTATTTATAGATTAACATAAACCCCGTTAAAAATAAACTTTTAACGGGGCAAATTCTCTTCAAGACAAAAGAACCTCTTGTGAGACTCTCTATCGATTTTTCACCCCCGATCTTAATATTCTATTAAAGTCTTTCGGTAAATTATTTTGGTTATTCCAGGTTTTTAATATCCCTTTTGATTCTTTATTCAAATTAGGATAATTTGGTAAAATTTTTCTTTCAAAATATTGTAAGAGAAACGGCTTCTCTCTTTTTGTCATTGCCTTTTTCCAGCTCAAGTAGAAAGCGATTAGGCTTTCTTTTTTTGTTCCGACGCATTCAAATGGCTTAAATCTCTTTTCACCAATTAGTTCCTCCATCAATGGCAATAATCCTCTTTTTCTAAATAGATTTTGCCCAAATATTTTTATTAATTGCCCATTTTCAAGGAAAAGATAAAGAATCGCAAAAATAAACAGACATTTAGGACATTTCCCACACCATTTCTTTGTTGGTTTTTTTCTTCCAGAGCAGGTTTTATGAGTCTCATTGCAGCTTAAAAAGATGGGAAAATATTTAGGGAATCTACTAAATATTTTTGCAATTTGAATTTCGTATAAGGGCCGTAAAAAACTGAAATATTCAACATCTTTAATTAAATATTTTTTAGAATATTTTCTAAATTTTCTCTCAAAATCAAAACTTTTTGAATATTGATGATTGATTATCTTTCCTAGATATCTAACATTGCCCTCATTTGAACTTCTTTCATTGGAAAAAGCAATATATTTATAGTCAAAAATTGCAGCGGATAGGACGCTTAAGAAAGCTAAATAAGCAGAAAAAGGAGTATGGCCGTTTAAGAAGCCTGTTCGATTTAATTCCAGTAGATTCTTATCAATTTTCCGTTCAATAATTATTGGCTTCCCGCACCCTCCGATCTTCATTATATTTTTAGCAGCTTCTGTTGGGTTCAAAGAGAAACAGCTGATATTTTTCTTAGCTTTTCTTAAAATTTCTAGAGTTACCGCCGAATCCTTGCCGCCTCCCATCGGCACTAATAATCGATTTTTTAAATTCTTACTATAAAAATTCTTATCAGAATTATTTTTAGGCACAGTTTTAATTTTCAGAAACTTAGGTTTTTTAAAGTTAATCTTATTCTCATAAAAAAACTGGCCCATTCCTCTAATTATTAAATTTTTCAACCATCTGATTTGCTCTTTATTTAAATGGCCAGCTTGAATTTCTATTATCGGAGAACAGGTTGCTTTCCAATAACTTAGAATCTCTATTAGACCCAGATGGAAGACTAAATTATTCAATACCCTATCCCCTGCTCTTTTAATATCTGATTTATTAATATTCTTTATAACTACCTTTGGCTGAAAAGAAATATTTGGTTCAATTCCGAAATTAAAAAAGATTGCCAAATCTTTTTTAAAGATTTGATAAGAATACTTTTTATAGATAAATTTGGGGTACTCTTTTCTTAATTTTCTTAGTCCCCTATTTTTCATTTTACCCTATTAGCCGAGTAATCTTATAGCGACCCCGATAATAGCTAAAATAATTCCTATTAACCAAAAGCGCATTGTTACTTTATAATGGGGCCAGCCTTTGGCTTCGAAGTGATGATGAATTGGAGTACAAAGCCAGATTTTTTTCTTCCTGAATTTCTTTGATAAAAGCTGTAAAATTACTGAACCAGATTCTACAACTAACAGACCTCCAATGATTGGCAAAACAATCACTGAATCAGTTAAAAAAGCAATAACAGCTAGGGTACAAGTTAGACCTATCATTCCTGTTTCGCCCATATAAAATCTGGCTGGAGGGATATTAAACCACAAAAAAGCTAAGATAGTTCCAAAAATAACAGCCGAGAAAGCGGCCAAGTCAAACTTAGCTTCGGCAAAAGAAATAATTGCGAATGCGCCGAAAATTGAGGTGAAAGCTCCTCCTGCTAAACCATCTAACCCATCAATTACGCCACCCGACCAACAGGCGAGCATAACCAATATAAAAAGGATAATAAAAAGCGGTGATCCTAGAGAAAGACTGCCAATCGAGATTAGATTTCCCAGGCTAATATCCCCATTTCCTGGAATGTGAATTGTATTCCAGCCCAATTTAGCTGAAAACCACCAGCCACCAATAACCCCAATCAGAACTATAATTATTAGTCTTTGCCAGAAAGTGAGACCACCGGCAAAATATCTACCTCTGCCTTTAACCTGGAGAAAATCATCCACCAAACCAAGCGAGGCTGCTGCCACAAGGGTAAATAAGGGTAACCAGGTCTCTTTCCGGCTTAGAAAATTTAAATTTTTTAACCAGTAATTGCCAGAAACTTGCGATAGTCCCCAGAAAATTAAGACCACGATAACTGTTACTGTCCAAATTAAAAGACCACCAAATCGTGGTATATTTATTTCCCTCTCTTTATGGAGCTGATAGAAGACGGGGGCTTCAGCTCCAGTGATTGTCTTTTTCCTTGCTTCCTTTCTCCAGAGCCGATGCTTATAAAGAAAATTAGTTAGAAATGGAGTTAAAGCTGCAGCCAAAACTACAGCAACGGTAGCCAAGATAAAAATTCTGATGGCATTAAAGGTAAATAATAGATTCTGATTAAAGAGCATATTTTATTAATTTCTCCATTTCGCCAAAACGATCTTCAGACCCTAAAATAACATTTATTAAAAGACTATTATCTTTAGGATCTCTAAGTATCAAAAGAAGACATCCTTTAGCCTGGCTGGTTTCTCCGGTCTTGCCACCAATAATTTGGGGATACTCTTTTAAGAGCTCATTAGTATTTAAGAGGTGATGATGAAAAATTCCATCTGGATCATAAAGATCAAATTCAGGAATTTTTGTAATTTTAAAAATCTCAGATTTTTTTTCTAGTAAATATTGGCTAAATTGAACTAAATCACGGGCAGTTGAATAATTTTCTGGCCCCCACCCTCCGGGATCAACAAAATGCGTATTTTTAAGATCTAAAAACTTGGCCTCAATATTCATTAAATCAACAAGGGCATCCTTCCCTATTAAGTCAGATATCGCATAAGCTGCATCATTGCTCGATTCAATTAACATCATATAGAGAAGGTTTTCAATCGATAGCTTTTCGCCTATTTTTAGTTGTCCTGTATCCTCTGGTTGGTCTGTCGCTTCCCGGCTAATTCTTATTTTTTCTGAAAGATCATAATTTTCAAAGACAATTAAAGCAGCCATTAGCTTAGTCAGAGAAGCAATCGGTAATATTTCGTCAGGATTTTTTTCAAAGAGAATCCTCTGACTACCTGCTCTATCAACTTTAACTGAAAGGGCCGATTTAGCTTCTATCTGTGGAATTTCTTTCTTCGGGCTAAGGAAAGAAGTCTGAAGAGCTTGAGCCGAGAAAAGTTGAGGAGAATAATAAAATTGGGAAAATAAAAAGCCTTCGAGATATCCAGTAGAAACGTTCACCCCCCATCCTAAGAATAAAGTTATAAGAAAAGCGGAAAAGAAAAACTTTAGATTCTGGCTCATAAAAATTGAGAAGTCTGATACAGCTATTTTTCTTTTGTTATTTTAATGTGTAATTCTTTCAATTGGTAATCTTCTACTTCAGAGGGGGCATCCATCATTGGATCTCTGGAGTCTCCGGTTTTAGGAAATGCCATCACTTCTCTGATGTTTTTTTCGTTAAAAAGCACCATTAAAATCCTGTCTAGCCCCAAAGCTATGCCGCCGTGAGGCGGAACTCCGTATTTAAAAGAATCTAGCATATGGCCAAATTTATTTCTAATTTCCTCTTTCGTATGGCCCATTATTTCAAAAACTGCTTCAAGCATTTCAGGTTTATAAGATCTTAAACTTCCTCCACCAACCTCATTGCCGTTTAAAACAAAATCATACTGGTAAGATAAGGCTTTTTCAGGATTTTCTTTTAATTTCTTAATATCTTTTTCCTGCGGTAGAGTAAATGGATGCTGAGGGGTATCCCATCTTTTTTCTTCATCTAACCACTCAAACATTGGGAAATCGTAAACTATGCCAAAAGCTAGTTCATCAGGGTCGTTTTTATTTTTTCTTAAATCGGGCCTGTCAGTATTATGTTTTTCCATAACCTTCTGCTGGGTGAATCTGGGGAAAGGAATCTGAAGTATCCTTTTTTCAGGAAAATTTTTCCTGATAATATAGATAAAAAGCTGCTCAATTAAATTCAAAATATCTTCTCTTTCTATAAACGACATTTCAATGTCAACCTGAGTAAATTCAGCTTGCCGGTCGGCTCGTGGGTCTTCATCTCTAAAACATCTGGCTATCTGAAAATATTTCTCAAGGCCTGCTACCATCAAGAGTTGTTTATATTGTTGAGGGCTTTGTGGCAAAGCGTAAAATTTTCCTGGTTGCAGCCTCGAAGGAACTAAGTAATCTCGAGCACCTTCGGGTGTAGCTTTAGTCAGAATTGGTGTCTCAATCTCAATAAACCCTTCTTTTAATAAAAACTCTCTCATTGCCTGAATTATTTTCTGTCTATAAATTAAATTTTTCTTCATTCTTTCCCTTCTTAAATCCAGATAGCGATATTTCAGTCTTTTTTCTTCCGATATTTCATAACCATCTGTCTCAATAGAAAAAGGCACAGTCTTTGCCCGAGAGAAAACTTCTAGATTCTTTGGATGAAGCTCTATACTACCTGTTTCAATCTTTGGATTTACCATTCCAGAGGGTCTTTTCTGGACCGTACCTTCAACTCCAATCACCCATTCTGGTCTTAATGTCTGAGCTAACTCGTATAGATTCTTCTCTTTGGGAGCCTGTTCTGAGCCTGTCGAAGGAGTGAAAACAACTTGTAAGAGCCCAGACCTATCTCTTAGGTCAATAAAAAGGATCTTCCCATGAGATCTAATTGTATTTACCCAGCCTGCCACCTTTACCTCTTTACCAAGATATTTTATTGTTTCTGTACTTAGAATTCTTTTCATAAACGGAGCCTTTCGTATTCTTATTATCAATTTTTAATTATAGCCCATATATTATGGGATATCAAGCAGATTTTTCCACCCAAAAAGCGTCCCGTAATCGGGACACTTTTTGGGGTTCTTATCTAAATCCGCCTTAGGTTATGTGATTACTTTACCAGTCTTTTAAAACGGCTATAATTAAACAATAAGGCTAAAATTATGGAACTTATTATTTTACTTATTCTATCTATCTTCGCATCGTTTCTGTTCCTAATTATTAGCTTTTTCTCCCTCAATCTCAGCGGTGAATTAACCTTCTTAGTTATCAGTTTGTTATTTTTACTAATCCTTGGTTTATTATTTCTTCGAAAACAAATTGGTATCTTTTTAATCTTTAGTATATTTTTTGGCACAATGAGTATAATGAGTGGTTTTGTATTCGCTCCCCTTTGGTTATCCTATTCAAAAATAGGTATTTTAGGAGTGGGAGCTCTTTTTCTTGTTGGAATCTTAGCCTTTTTACCTTCCAACCTCTCTAAAAAAATTTTAGTTAGAATCATTAATTTCCTTGTTTCAATGCTAATAGTCCTGATATTTATATTTAATCATGGTTTTTTTATTAAAATACCTGGCGGATATTCTGGTGACTGGGAGATGATACCATTTGTAATTTACGGCTCATTATTATTCGGACTATTCTGTCTTCCCTTTTTAATTCTTAAATCCCGACGGGTTAGGAAGGTTGTGGAAAATCCAACTAGACAATTATAAAAACTAGTGCACAATAAGGTATAGTATCTTAAAAATTGAATAATGGTTGAAGGAGGCCGGACTCATGAGAAGGTTGCTATGTTTGTATGTTCTTATTATCTTGTTTTTTCTGACAATCTGGCAAGGATGTGGTGAAACTGGTAGCCTATCTGGAATATCAGAAGAGAAAGGGTTTGAATCATTCTCTTTCGCGATTATAACCGATGTTCATGTTGGTCGCGGATTCTCTGATTACGGAGCCGAAGGCTGGGCAGATTATAATCTTAATACTGGTCAAGCAAATGACGGCAATGAGGGCGGTTTTAATTACGTTACAGATAGACTTACGGCTACAGTGAACTGGCTAAACGAAAATTATCAGAAAGAAAACATCAAATTTTTGGTTATTTTGGGTGATATTTCAGATACTGCTGAAATGTCAGAATTCTTCCGAGCAAAAAAGATTCTTGATAGTCTAGAAATCCCCTATATTCCTCTAATGGGGAACCATGACTATTGGGCTTATGTAAATGAAACATCTACATTAGATCGAGTGCCAATAGGTGATTTTTATTTCGAGAACATCTTCTGGAATGAATTCCATAACAGAAATAATATCAAAAAAATAAAAAGTCTCTTTAAGGATACATGGAAGAAACAAGAAAAAACTAAGCCAGGTTATCTCCAGAATTATGCATTTAGTTATCAAGGAATAAATTTTATTGCTTTAGATTACGCACGAAGAGATTTAAATTTGGCAGCATCTCTTGCTGAACCATTCCAGGAAACAAAAGAATGGCTTGAAGATAATCTAGGAGGACATCAAAGAGAAACAGGTATTGTTTTCTCACATTATCCCTATATGGTAAGAGGTGGTTTTGAACCTTGGGAAGCAGATTATCTGGCTGAAGCTGCCTCTCAAAATGAAGTTTCTGTTTTGAATTTCGGCGGTCATATCCATTATAGTAATAATGTCAATGAGACCTTCGGAAAAGATTCTAAAGCTCCTGTAATTGTAACTAAGGGATTGATGGGAGGAGAAAGTAATTTACAAGAAAAAGAAGACCCTGACTTTCTCCGAATTGTGAGAGTAAAAGGATTAAAGATTGAGGATGTTGATTACAGTAATGAGGGGTTCGTCTCTGGCGGAACAGGTATTGTTACCATTTCGACAGGTACACCCACTCCCACTCCGACAGCTGTTCAGACGGCCACTGCTACAATAGCATGCCCTTCAGAAGGAAAACCAAAGTTTGCCATTAGCCAGGAAGTGATTACAACTGATGCTCTGAAAGTCAGAGAAAATCCTGGTCTTGCTGCTCTCGAAATCAGAAACCAACCCAAAGGAACATCGGGGAAAATTCTAGAAGGGCCAGTTTGCGCGGATAACTATATTTGGTGGAAAGTTGAATATCAAGATGGAGCAGTCGGCTGGTCAGCTCAAGACTGGCTGGGAGTTAAAGAATCGCAATTCCAAAGATCCTATCTTTGCGATTTCTCACAGCCCGTTCCCTTAAGAGAAACTACTCAATATGGAATTTTCGGAAATGATAATTTTGATACAATCGTCTGTGGATATTTAAAATCTAAAGAAATACCCTTTCCGGTAGAGCATTATAATGCTTACCTTGTAATCAGTGATTTTCTCCATGAAGGCCTTATCAGAAGCATTGATAAAGAAATTAGAATTGGTAATTCAGTCAACATTAAAGAAGGAAACGATTATTGGTTTAACTTGGGCTGCCTTAAGGACGGAGAGATAATCAGTGGAGCTGACATTAATACTCAAACCCAACAGGCCATTCTAGATTCTTCGCCCTCAAAACCAGTCTCACTTGTCCTTTCATTTGAAAAACACCCAGGGTATGATTGTGATTGCTGCAATTTGGCGAATAAAATAAGTCTGTATCCACCTATCTCTCCCATTATCCCGGAGGTTGATGCACAGAAAGCCAAAGAGAACGCTCTCTCACACGCAATAGAAACAAATTCCAGGGGCGATATGCTTCTTATTAATAATCCAGAATATCAGATTATATATTTTGCAAAAGAAGACCAATTTCTGATCTCAATCCAAAAAAGTCCTTTTGAAGAATGGAGACAGAAAGCAGAAGAAGAATTTCTCCAGATAACCAAGGCTGAAAAGCGTATTGCCTGCCAGTTAAATGTTGTGGTATCAACACCTCAATTTGCTAATCCTGAAGAATCCGGCAAGATATTCCCTCCGAGTTTTTGCTTAGTACCATAAGCTAAAATCTCTGCCATTGGCAGAGATTTTCTATTTCTCAGAGATATTAATGTGCTTAAATTTACTTCACCGGTAGTTCAATAAAGAAGGTTGAACCTTTGCCCGGGCCTTCAGATTTTGCCCAGACGCGACCGCCATGGATTTCAGTGAATTTCCTGGCAATGTAGAGACCTAAACCCAAGCCAGCACTCCAGAAAGAGGCTCCAGCCTTACCTCGGGAGTAGCTTTCAAACATTTTCTCCAGCTCTTCTTTGGTCATGCCAGCGCCAGTATCTTTAATTTCAATGAGGATTTTACCCTGAGGCCATTGGGCCGAAGGGTTCTTTAATTCGGTCGTAATGATAAGTCCGCCTTTTTCTGTGTATTTTATACAGTTATCTATTATGTTTAAAATAACCTGCCTAATTTTACCGGGATCCACTGTAATTTCGGGCAGAGGCTTCGGAGATTTTTCCCATTTCAAATAAAGTTTCTTCTCGTCGGCTTTAATCTTTATCTCGTCCAAAATAGAAGAAATCATATTATCCAAAGAGGTTTTTTCAAGGTCCAATTTTAGCGTTCCGCTCTCAATCCGCGAGATATTCAACAAATCATTTACTAGGCTTATTAATCTTTCATTGCTCTGATAGACTTTTCCCAAGGGAGATCTGCTTTTTTCTTCAAATTTTCCGTAGCTTCCCTCCAATAACATTGAAATATAGCCTTTAATAGCGGTTAGAGGCGTTCTCAACTGATGAGAGGCAATAGAGATAAACTCTGACTTTGCCCGCGATAACCTGTCAACTTCTTCGTAAAGCCTCTGCAACTCCGCCCTTCGCTGAATTTCGACGATAACACTTCTAATTAAGAGATACCCAAAATAGACAAAGATTAAAAATAATCCAAATCTCCAACCACGATCAAACCAAGTCTCTGAAGTTATTGCTTGGGCTAAAAGCAAAATAGCAATAACTCCCACCAAGGCTTGAGTTAAAATCACCTGAATACCAAATAGTTTTTGCTTCACAATGGCAAAGGCAGTAAAACCAAGTATAAAAATGAGTGAATAGTTACCAAACTGGTAATATCGAATATCACCTCGAAAAACGGGAAGAATTACATTAAAAATAAGGTTAAATAAAGTAGCAAGAGAAAGTCCGATCAAAAAATATTGAACTTTCATTTTCTCTTTGAGTGGAAGAGAAAAATACTTTCTTAAAAAATTAAAAATAATCAGTCCTGCAAATAATACTATAGTAGCATAAAAGATCATGCCTCCTAGTTGACTCATTACAGGACCTGTCCCCCAATTTTCAATATAAACATCTTTTATTAAAAAATTAGAAAAAGCCGAGAGGCAAAAAATTAAACCACCTATTAAAATTACAACCTTATCAAGTGTGTTTAAATATTTTTTTTCTTCTACGGGAAAGTAAATAGAGAATAGATATATGCTGACGAAAGAAATAGCAATAGAAGCAAATGATAATTTAATAGATATTAAAATCAACTGTGGTGTTTTGATCAAATCTGAAAAATAAGCAAATGCAATCCACCCTACGAAAGACGCTGTCATTAAAAAAAATATTTTGTTTATTTTCGCCCTTCTATCAGAAAAGTATACCCAAAAACCCATTACCATACTTGCGATGCTAATGATTACAACAAATAAGCGATTTATTGAATCAAATCCGTCCATATAATAATTTTCCTATTAAAATAAAAATTGGCCACAATAAAAATTCTCCATCGACAATAACATTATATAAGAATGCCGTATTAATTTTAGCTGACCGTGATAATTTTAGGTAATAATATGTATAAGGAACGGTAAGAAGAAGAAACACAGAAATCATCGGAATGATATTTAAGTAAATGCCGAAAATTATAGGCAATATCGCAAAGATAGTTATTAGACTTAATAAGCTAATTAATCTTTCTTTGCCTAAAACAACTGCCAAGGTTAATAAATGCTCTTCGCTATCACTTTTTATGTCTTTAATATCGAAAAAGCTTGTGTTTACAATCCATCGTAAAAATATAAAGACAAAGAGAATAAAAATCGACAAATCTAAAGGATGAGAATAGTATAGGGTAAAAAAAACGATAACCAATGCCCACAATAAAGAAACAAAAATATCTTTAAGAGCGATTATTTTCCTAGTGAGTGTTTTGAAAAAGATGCTGTAAAGAAATCCTAAAACAACTACAAAAGAACTAAAAATTAACGCGGGTATTTTATGGAAATACAATTGGATTAGAAAGAAAATTAAGAGAAACAAAAGAATAATAAAGGGAATTTTTTTATAATATTTTTCTAGATGCACTGTTCTCTCAGGATTGGTTAGACTATCCTTCTCGATTTCTTTATATCGGTTAAATAAATAAGCGGATTGAAAAGCCAAATAAACAATTAATAAAAAGTCCCATGTTATTTCTATGTTTAACAAAATAGAGGCGGTATAGGCAATACTCGCCCCACCCAATGAAAGTAGGTGACCTCCAAAAATAAATTCGTTTTTCACTATCTTAAAAATTTTTTTAATCCTTTGCATAAAAACTCACGTCTTTTGTGCTGAAAATAGATAATATCTCACAGCCCCTTCTTTAAAGGCGTAATATTGGCTAACAACTGCTTTTGTACCGCCATAAGATTGATGTAATTTAAATAATTCTAGTATCTTAAAAATAAGACGTATAAATCTCCCTATGATAATATACATTCTCTTCGAAGAAGGCTCTACTTCCTTCGTTTTATCGAGATATTCTATATTTTTAAAACCTGCTGTTTCTAATTTTTTTGAAAAATCCACCAACGTTGACAAATTAGGCATTTCCCACCCTCGGCACCATTCATTTACTAAATTTCTTCTTTTCTCGTCTAAGTTTTCTTCTACAAAAAAATCAGCAACAACTAATTTTCCTCCAGTCTTTAAAATCCTGAACGCCTCATTTATAAAGTCTTCTTTATTTTCGGCATGACATACGCTTTCTATTGAAAATATTTTCGTAAACGATCCGGTAGTAAAACCAGTATCGCAAAAATCTCTTACATAAAATTTCACCAAATGATCAACCTTTTCTCCTTTAGCATAATTTATTGCTGATTCAGCTTGTTTTTCTGAAAGGGTTATTCCTGTTACATTAACGCCATAATTTTTAGCTAACCAAATGGTCGTCCCGCCCACCCCACAACCAGCATCTAGGACTATATCATCTTTTCTAATTTCTAATCTATCAGCAATTACCTTATTTTCGTTTAATATAGCTTCGTGTAAATTTTTTATACCTTCTTCCCAAAAACCGTAATGCATCCCTAGGTTTTTTTTATTCATCCAGAAGAAATTATAAATTGGCTGAACACGGTCGTAGTGTTCTTTAACTTTTTCGTTTTGTTTTTTCATTTTTTATGATTTTCATATAAACTCATCCCAAATTAAACTCATAATTCGCCCGATTTTCATAACCTTATTATTATTTTACTATTATTTTTAAACCAACACAAACAAACCCCCGCACCGCGAAGCGGCGCAGGGAACAAAGAAAGCGAAGCTTTGCTCCGCTCTTTAAAGAAGAATTAAGTAATACTTACTCCCCTAAGACTGGATGATAAAATTCGACTTCTTTTACTCTACAAAAATGCATTCCTTTTTCCACGCCCTTTTCGTCCCAGAAGTAAATCCACCAAGTAGCGTATGTATAATAAGTGTATGAGCTTTTATCAAGATATTCAACTTCAACTTTAATCTTTGGTACGTCCTCCACTCTCTCAAATTGCATGGGCCATAATTGAATTTGACTATAGGGAATAATCTCAAATTTTATTTTTCTAATATCTTTAATAGAAATCTCAAATATATTGCCGTCAGGATCAACGAGGGGTAATAAATACTTAACGCCCACTCTCATAGCAACCTTTATATCTATAAATTCTGTGGTTACAGGAGTTTCATCTTTAGTGAGGTAGGTGGTTATTCCTAGGTACTTTCCCGGCGTTGGTGTCAGTGTGGGTGTGGGTGTGGGTGTCGGTGTTACTGTGGGCGTGGTTGTTGGCGTAATAGTTTCTGGCATAGAGGTTTGGGTTTGCGTCGGGGCAATGGCAGTGGTAGTTGTAGGCAGAACGGTTGGAGTTTCTAGTTCTGGTGTAGGAATCTCTGGAGTCGACGTGAGGGCTGGTGTAGGCGTTGGTGTAATTATTTGGGTAATAACCGGTGTTTCAGAAATTGGATTTTTCTTTGAAAACAATACCGAGTAATCAATACTATCTTCTCTTACTTGAACAATTCGGATAGGTTTACCGGTTCTGTTTTCAAGAGGTAAAACTTTGATTTCTCCAATATCTTCAGTTAGTATCTCAAATTTGCTGGCATCTGGCCGTTGAACTTCAGTAGTATGCTGGTGGCCAGCGAAGTTATATATCCAGCGATAATCTTCAAGAATTACATACTTTACCATCCCACCGAATCCGAGCGGATAGTGGGAGAAAAGAATTACTGTGTTTCTCTCTGAAGTATGATTTTTTGTGTATTCTTGGGAGAATTCTATGGTTTGCGGATGGTCTACGGCAAAAGCACCTCTCCAATCCCCTGGTCGAGCCGAAGGTTCATCTACACGATAAAGCGGAGGATCCGCCCTAGGAGCCAAATCTAAAGTGATAAAAGTTATCTTCCCATAAGAAAATCCGTAATTCTGGAGGTAAACAGGATGATTGACTCCTGGCAGGTCATTAATCGGATTCTCACTTTTCTGCCAAGAATCACCAAAAAGATCTTTTATCAGTTGAAGATTTTTCTCATTACCACCACCCCAAAAGATTTCCTCGAAAAACTGATCACCAAGGGCATAATCTGCAATTGTCTGATGACGATTTCTATCACCAGGGTTAAAATTCTCTTCTGTCTGCGTATAGGGCCACACATCATGATTCCCGATTAAAGGAATATAAGGGATGCTAATATTATTTAGTCCATTTAATATCTCTCTTGCTCTTAGAAATTCTGATTTTTCAGCAGTATCTGAAATATCACCAAGGACTACTACAAACTTAATATTGAATCTGCCTTTTTCTTCAATTATCCGTTCAACAACACCTTGGAGAATCTCTGTCTGACTATCCTTTTGACCATCATTTCTAGCAGGACTTCCTTGGATACCATCAGACCAGTCTTTACCAACTTCTGTTGGATAATCTGGAAAGTAATTTGGGATACCATAACCAATGTGTAAATCAGTAATAACAGCAAAAGAAAAGTATTCTGATTCTATCGGCGGCGGGGTGGATTCCCCTGCTCCATTGCAAGCAACTCCTATGGTTAAGAGCACTGCTGAAATCAATATTATCTGGAATATCACTTTTCTCATGGTATTATCTCCTTCCTCCTTCTTCAGTTTTTAAAGGACGAATTTATATTCTATTATATTCTATATTAAGATTTTGCCAACTGTTTCAGATAGTTGTTTTTATCAAGCACTAACAGTATTATAAGTATTCCTGAAATATATAGAGTTGGATTAAAAATTGGATTGAGAATGTCTCCAAATGCAGAGGTTGCGGGATAGTCAAGAATTATTTTATAGGTTCGATAAGTTACATAGCAAATTTCGATTATCAAAAAGGATAATGTTCCCCACCAAGCCCAGCTTTTTCTTTTAAAGAACGAAAAACCAAGTAAAATTAATATGATGGTGAATAAAAAATACGGTAAGAGAGGGTAAACTCCACCAACCGGACCACTAAGAATATCGCCTGAGATTAAAAAAGCACTGGGCATAAGTAAAATAGCTCCGATGGTAGTTTCAAATAAAAGGGCGTAGGATTTAGTTACATTAGCATAAATAGAAAATAATATTCCTAATAACAGAGAGCTGCCAGAGATTACTCCAATAATTATCATTGCCCAAGCTACAAATTTTGTTTTTGCCGGTAGAAATGATTGATTCACAAAGAATAATTTATTATTTCGTGGCTAATTTTTATTCCCCTATTATTTGGATTTGGACCTTTCTTTTTCTGACTTTGTCTAGTTCAAAAAATAGAATTCTTTGCCATTGGCCGAGCTGAATTTCATCATCAATTAGATTCAAAGTTATATTTACTGGTAGATGAATTGCTTTACAGTGAGAATGACCATTAATACATTCATCATTGCATAGATTCACCGTCCTTTTACCGAAATCGTCGTGATTGTATTTAAAAGTATTTGGAGCAATTCTTTGTAAATTAGATTTGATATCTTCAATTAAAAGGGGCTCGTTTTCGTTAAGAATAAGGCTGGTGGTGGTATGAAGAGTTTGAATATTAACTAGGCCATTTTTAATTCCGCTTTCTTTAATGAAGGCTTTAACCTCGTCAGTAATATCAATAAAATCAAATAAGCCTTTGGTTTGGTATTCAAGTATCTTATGGGCAGTTTTCATAATATTTTAGCCAAATTAAACTATTTTTCCCTCACTAAAATAAAGTCTGCCAAATCCTGTAAAATATTATTCCATTTATTCTGGGGAAGCAATCTTAAGCTTTTTTTCGCCTCTTTAACAAATTGTCTGCCTAATTGATAAGCTTTCTGCTGACTATTTGTCTTCCTAATTAATTTCATTCCTCTTTTGATATCACTATCGGTAATCTCCCCCTTTTTCTCTATTATTTTTAAAAAGCTCTTTTTATCAGCAGGTTTCATTTCTTTCAGAGCCAAGAGAATGACAATATTCCCTTCTTTCCGTTCTTGGACATCTCTGCCAATTTTTTTCTTAAACTTTTTCTCCTGACCAAAAATATCCAAAATATCATCAGTAATTTGAAATAACATACCTAGATTAAATCCATACTTTCTTAGTGCTTCCAATTCTTTCTTTTTAGCTCTAGTGCAAATTCCTCCTATTTCGCAACTTGTTCGAAGGAGAGCTGCAGTTTTTTTGCTAATCATCCCAAAATAATCTTTCTCCTTTACCCTTTTATAGCGATTTTTGATAATATATGGCTCTTTTTCCCTACCTACTCTCTCAAAAAGAATATCTAGAATTTCACCATTAACAAGTTCTTTAATAGTTCTTGCGAAAATTTCCGATATTAAAGCAGGGTTCTTTGATTTATTTGCTGCTTGGAAAATAGTGGCCGCATAATCTATGCCTACGCATTGAGCAATTGAGTTACCAAATTTAAACCAGCAGGTAGGCTTTCCCCTTCTTAAACTACTATCATCAATCATATCGTCAACAATCAGGGTATAATTATGCAGAATCTCCAAACCAGCAGCAGGATATAAAACGTCTCTTAATTTACCGCCGAGCATTAGACAGGAAATTACAGCTAAGGCTGGCCTTAATCTTTTTCCGCCAGTTAAAATCGGATATTCAACAAGCTGCTGAAATTTTTTATCAACATTAGAGACAAGAATTTTTTTGATAACAGGCTCAATAACTTTTGTGAATTTATTAAAAATTGATTCTAATTCTTTTCCCTTCATACCCCGTAGGAAATTAAATATTTTCAGTTGATATTATATTTAGACCTTTAATCAAAGTATCACTCATAACCCTGTAGACAACTTGGGATTTCTGGTAGAAAATATTTTAACCATTCTTTTTTTCCACGAAAATCCCTTTGGTTCCCTACGGGGCATATTTATTAAATAGCTTTGTATTTTAGTTTTCTTAGGTCAATTTTTAGCCAGGGAGTATATCTATTATGGTTTTTTTTAATAGCTTTTCTGATTTTTTTGAAATCGGCCCATTTCCAATCGGAAATTTCTTTAGGATTAGGTTTAATTCTTTTAGGATTGCACTTACCTATTAATAGAGCGCAAAGTTCATTTTCAGAGCCTATATTTCTATATCTAGCCTGGTATTGGAATTTATCAATTAATTTAAGCTGGCAAGTAAAACCGAATTCTTCTTTTAGTCTATTTTTGCCAGCCCGAATATAGCTCTGTCCTCTTAGGGGATGGCTTGAACAGGTATTGTCCCAAAAAAGAGGCCAAAGTTTCTTTGATTTACTTCTTTTGGCAAGTAAAACCTGATTTTTTCTATTGAAAACTAAAATAGAAAAGGCTCGATGCAATATTCCCTTTCCTTTGTGGCAATTCTCAAGAGTTTCGCTTCCTATAATTTTATCTCTTTTATTAACAACTAATAGTCTTTTGACCACTATTTTTATTTTAACAGCTTATTTTAGAAAACAAAAGAGAGAGCTATATAGGCTCTCTTTTTCTATTTTCCGTATACTTGGATGATTAAATGTCTCGGTAGTCTTCCTTCAGGATCGAAGTCGAAGAATAGAACTGATTGCCACTGACCAAGATCTAGTTGCCCATCTCTGAAAATTAGAGTAATAGATGGCTCTAAGAAAGATGATTTTATATGGGCAGCAGCATTCATTCTTTCGTTAGGGCCAAGATTTTCAGTTCTTTTCTTAAGATTATCGTGATCATAATCTCCATCGTCAGGAGCTATTCTTCCTAACACTCTAGAGAGGTCATCCATTAATCCAGACTCATCTTCCTGGACCAATAATCCAACTCTTAAGAAACCGGTTGTGGTATGTCTTGTTTGAATTATTACATGACCTTCCCGAAGGCCCGATCTACCGATAACCTTATTGATTAAGCCGGTGATGTTCAATCTAAAGTGAAAACCAGGGACTTTTATTTCTTCCTCCACGGTGGAGATAGTACACATCATCTTCCCTCCCAGCGCATTATGAAAAGAGCTTAGTTAAATACTAAGCCTATATTAACAGAATAAATTCGAAAAACAAGCCCCTTCTCTTTTAAATATTAAAGTTAAAAAATAAATTGGCTATTTATTTTCCGGGGGGATTTTACTTTCTTCTTCGTCCGTCGAGAGGTTTTTCATTTTTTTCTGGCGGTACCACCAATAGGTAAGGGAAACAATAATTACTGCCAGAACAAAAATTATTAAGGGTAGATCCTGCCTCATAAATTTTTATTATAGTTAATCTTAGACTACTGAGGTAATACTTGAGAGGGTGGATTGGCTTCTTGACCTTTGGGAACTTTCTTCTTCCTTCCCCTTAATAGAAAATAAACCACCATAGCAATCACTAAAACCGATATAATTATTCCCACAATGGTTGCAATATACTCTTTCATATTAATCTCTATTATTCCATTTTCGCTTTAGTACTTACCTATGTCAAGTCTTTAGTTATTATATTTGTAGTGAATCAACTAATTTATAGGCGACATCTATACCCAATATTTAATTATAGAAGTTCAACTAGTTTATAGATGTCGCCTGCGCCCATTATTAAAACAACGTCATTTGATTTTAATCTTTTTTTAAGGAATTGAGGAATCTTTTTAAAATTCCCAATAAAATGAACTTTTAATCCTTGCTTTCTAACTTCCTCGGCTAATTTCTGCGAACTGACTTTTTCTTTGATTTTCTTTTCCTCCCTGCCAGCTACATCATAGATATCAGTTAAAATGATTTCATCAGCCAGATTGAAGGCTAAAGTAAATTCATTAAATAAATAATAAGTTCTTTGATATTGATGCGGCTGGAAAATTACCCAAACCTTACTCTTTTTAAATTTTTCTCGGGTGGCGACTAAAGTAGCTTTAATTTCTGTAGGATGGTGTGCATAATCACTGATAATTGGTATTTTATATTTTGTATTTGGTATTTTATATTCTCTCTCTTCGAAACGACGCCAAGTTCCTTTATATTCTGACAAGGCCCGGAGAGAAGCTTTGTTTGAAATTTTCAGAATTCGAGCAATTGTCAGGGCAGCTAAAGCGTTAGAGACATTATGAATCCCTGGGATTTTTAAAAGCTTTTTAATTTTTCTTGTTTCTGGTTGCTTTAAGCTATATTTTTTAACTCTAAATCCCAATTTTTTCTTTAACAATTGGCGAATATTCGTATCATCACTATCAGCTACCAATATTCCTTCTTTTGGTAAATGAGAAATATATTTTCTATAAGTTTTTAGAATATGGTCTAAGCCTCTATAGTAATCGAGGTGTTCTTTTTCAATATTGGTTAGAACAATAATTTTTGGCCAATAATTTAGAAATGACGCCTGCCATTCATCAGCCTCAATCACCAAATATTTAGATTTACCTACCCTGCAATTAGAGTTGTTAAATTCTTTTATTTTTGTACCGACGATAACAGTAGGATCAAAACCAGCTCTTTTAAGTATCAGGCCGATCATTGCCGTGGTTGTGCTTTTTCCATGGGTACCAGATACAGCGATAGTAAAATATTTTTTGGTTAGTTCTCCGAGGGCTTGAGGGTATGATTGCGTTTTTATCTTATAATTCCTGGCTTTTTTTAATTCGGGATTCTCTGGTTTTACTGCCGGGCTATAAATGACTAAATTAGTGTTCTTTACTAAATTTTTACCCTTATGCTTACCGATATTGGTTTTTGCCCCAAGACTCTTTAAGTCATTGGTTATTTCTGAAGAAAATAGGTCAGAACCCGAAACCTGCCAGCCATTTTTTAAATAATATTTAGCTAAAGCTGAAACACCTATCCCGCCAATACCTATAAAATGAACCTTTCTCATAATTTATTCTCCAAGGGAATTGATTCTAAAATAAAATAATCGGGACCAGTCGGCTTGAGATGGCTCTCCATAACCTCAATTGAATTCACTGGTATGGTTATAGAAATATTTTCTTCGACTTTCGGTTTCCTCTGAAGCCGTCGCCATTCAATCATTTTTATTCTACCTAGAGTAATGTGGGGCTTAAATTCTCGGTCCTCTCTTTTAGATTGAATATCCCCTATTTCTTCTTCGAGCTCCTTTTTTAATAGAGACAACTCCTCGCTATTTTTGCCTTCTGCCCAAAACATCCTAGGAGTTTTTCCGGGCGGACCAAGATAAATCCTGTTAAGATATATCAAAAAAGATTGATGTTTTTTAACTACCATTCTTGTTTTCTCTAAAATTTCTAGAATTTCAGAATCTGCGACATAACCTAAAAAAATCAGGGTAAAATGTAAATTCTCTTTCTTTGTCCATCTTACTGGTAGATTCTGCCATTTTCTCTGATAAGAAATTAATTCTTGTTTAATTTCCGGCGGGAAATTGATTGCAATAAAAACCCGATGTCTACTCATAATTATAATCTATAATTCTAATTGTAAAATATCATAAAAATAGCTATAATTGAAGTGTAAAATATGAAAAAAGAAGCCCTCCTCTATAAAAAGTTAAAAAGTCGAAAGGTTCAGTGCCAAAATTGCGCCCATTACTGTGTTATTCCGCCGGGAAAACGAGGTATTTGTGCTGTTAGGGAAAATATTGATGGTAAACTTTATACTTTAGTTTACGGAAAAGCAGTTGTCTGCCACATTGATCCCATCGAGAAAAAACCTTTTTTTCACTTCTTACCAGGAAGTCATTCGCTCTCAATTGCTACTGTTGGTTGCAACCTTTCCTGCAGGTGGTGCCAGAATTATGATATTTCTCAACGACCACAGATGAACGGCGATATTGTTGGAGAGAACCTGCCACCCAAAGAAATTGTCAGGGTTGCTAAGGGAAAAGGGCTTCCAAGTATTTCTTATACCTATACAGAACCCACAATCTTTCTGGAATATGCCTTAGATACGATGAAATTGGCCAGGAAAGAAGGAATCAAAAATACTTGGGTTACTAATGGTTTTCTATCAAAAGAGGCTTTTGAATCTATTTCTCCTTACTTGGATGCAGCCAATGTCGATTTGAAAGGTTTTTCAGAAGAATTTTATAGAAAATATTGCGGCGGAAGACTCCAGCCAGTTTTAGATACTTTAATAAGAATGAAAGAAAATAGAATCTGGGTAGAAATAACAACTTTGATTATCCCGACAATTAACGATAATGAAAAATGGTTCAGGGGTATTGCTAAATTTATTAAAAATGAGTTAGGATCTGAAACTCCTTGGCACGTTACCCAGTTTTCCGGAGCTATTTCCTGGCAAATGAGAGACTTACCCGATACACCCGTCGAAACAATTGAAAAGGCCTATGGAATTGGAAAGAAGGCTGGCTTAAAATATGTTTATAGCGGTAATATTCCTGATCTGCCTTCAGAAGACACTTTCTGCCCCAAATGCCAGGCTCTAGTTATTGATAGAACCGGCTATATTATCCACCGCTACGATAAAGATGGCCACTGCCCAAAATGCAGCCAAAAATTAGATCTGATTCTCAAATAAAATGTACGATCCAATAAAACCTTACAAGAAAGTTATTTCAGAATTAATTAAACAGACCTGGCAGACTCCTTACATTTCAATCAAAGAAAATATATACCCAATAATTGAGAAAAAGATTAATTATCCAGAGGTTGACCATACAGATGGTATTGGAACAAAAGGGTTCTATCATTGGCAACAAGGGACTTTTAAAAATGCGGTATTAGATGCTTTAGCTATGAATCTTAATGATCTAGCGGTTGTTAGAGCCATACCATACAAACTCCAAGATCACATATTAGTGCCAAAAGAGGATGAAAGAATCATAGAAATTATAAAGGAACTTTCAAAAGAGTGTAAAAAGAGAAATATTGCCATTACAGGTGGAGAAAATTCATTTCAAGATAATATTGACGGATTCGACATAAGCCTGACTATCTCTGGATTCATTAAAGATCCTGGGCTTAATAGATTAGAAAACGGCGATGTCTTAATAGGAATTGAAAGTAGCGGTTTACATTCTAATGGTTTTACTGCTGTGAGAAAAGTTTTTGGTAAAGAATTTAGACCCGAATTTGTTATACCAACAAATATTTATTTAGATACGATTGCAGATTTAAATAAAGAGTTCGATATTCACGGAATGGTCCACATCACCGGCGGAGCATATACTAAATTTAAGGATTTATTATTTAATACTGACGCAAGGATAAATAAAGATCACAAATTAGAACCTCCAAAAATATTCTGGGATTTATATGAAAGAGGAATTTCTGATGAAGAGATGTATAAAACATTTAATTGCGGGGTAGGTTTTGTTTTATCAGTGGATAGAAAAGATGCTGAAGGTATCCTAAAAGCAATAAAAGACTTTAATGCCGATGTCATAGGAGAGATAATCCCGGGAAATGGAAATGTAATAATTGAGTCTAATTTTAGTAAAAAGAGAGTAATCTTTTAATCGATTATGCTAACTTTTGCTTCAATTTGTCCCCATCCTCCCATTATAATCCCGACTATAGGTTCGCCGTCAGACCTTGATAAGGTGGGAAAGACAATTGAAGGGATGCAAAGACTTGCTGATATTTTTGCTGAAGCTAGCCCCCGGACAGTTTTGGTTATATCTCCCCATGGCCCATTGGAACTAAAACAATTTTCGGTTGTTAATTCCCCTGCCCTAGCCGGTCATTTCTATAACTTTGGCGATTCTCAAACCGAACTCATCTTCAGAAATGAGAGAAAGATAGTTGGGAAAATCCAAAAAGAATGTCAAAAATTAAGAATTCCTCTAAGCTTAACAGATGTTAAAGAAATTGACCATGGAGTTTTGGTCCCTATCTACTATCTTTCTCAGAAATTACCAAATATAAAAATAGTCCCCCTCACCTATTCCTTCTTGGATTTAGAAACTCATTTTAAATTCGGTCAAGTTTTGAGGTCAATAATTGATAAAGAAAAATCTAAAATCGGAATTATAGCCTCTGGCGATCTCTCTCATCGTTTAACTCCAGAGGCTCCGGCAGGTTATACTCTCCGAGGCGAAGAATTTGATAATCTTTTAACAGGCCTATTAAAAAAGAGAGATGTTAGGGGAATTTTAGGTATGGATAAAAATTTAATTGAAGAGGCCGCTGAATGCGGCTATCGCTCAATAGTAATTTTACTTGGAGCCTTAAATGGAACAAATTGGCAGCCAGAAATTCTGTCTTATGAAGGACCTTTTGGCGTTGGCTATCTGGTAGCGAATTTCAGAATCTAATTATATGAAATTTGAAATAAATGATACATCTAAAGAGAATATTTATAATTTAATGAGAGAGATTGGCTATATTTTTCAACAAAAAGATGAAATAAGAAAAGAATTAAACTTTATCCGGCCCTTAGAAAGAAGCGGATATCCAAGATTTCACCTCTATCTAAAAACCGAAGGCGAGAATTTAATTTTTAATTTACACCTAGACCAAAAGAAACCTCTATATAAAGGTGTGCCAGCCCACAGCGGTGAATATGAAGGTAAAGTTGTAGAAGAAGAAACTGAAAGAATTAGAAAGATTTTAGAGACCGAAAAAACATAACCTAATTGAATTTTAATATATTTAGATTATGAGCCCTTTAGTTTCTCTGGCAAAATCTGCTGTTGAGGCCTATATTATTGACGGAAAGATAATTTCTCCCCCTGATATTTTACCAGGAGAATTCTTAAAAAGACGAGCTGGAGCTTTTGTTACGATTGAAAAAAACAGAAAATTAAGGGGTTGTATTGGTACCTATTCAGCAACAAAAAAAAATATCGTAGAAGAGATTATTCATAACGCAATATCTGCCGCCATTAATGACTACCGTTTTAATCCAATAAAAGTAGGAGAATTAGCCGAATTATCTTATACAGTTTATATTCTGACCGAACCTGAACTTGTGAGAGATATTTCCGAACTGAATCCAAAAAAGTTTGGCATAATTGTAAAAGGCCAAGGATTTTCTTCTCCTGATGTAATATTTAGCCCTGCCCCCAGGCCTTATCAAAAAACAGGGATCTTATTGCCGGATTTGGAGGGTATAGATACTGCAGAAAAACAAATTTCTATCGTTTGCCAAAAAGCCGAAATTGATTCAAATAGAGAAAATATCATTATTTATAGGTTTAGCGTTGAAAAATATGATTAAAAGGGCAAAAAAGAAACTCGTCTCTTCGGCGCACTCTCCAAAGAGACGCAAAAAGAGCAAAAAGAAAATTCAGGAAGAAACGGCTATTCAGAAAATCGTTAATCACTACTTTTTTACCAAAGGTTTAACTTTGGGAAAAATTAAAAGAGATGCTAAAAAGAGAAGGATAATTTATTCTAGGTTTACGAGACCGGCAAAACAACTCTTGGAATTAGCAGGTTCTGTCAGGAGGGCGAAAAAAGCAATTACAAGGGTGGCTGAATGGGCGAAATCAAGAAAACTTGATTATGCTATTGAAACTGTTTTTAAAAAGTGGCTTGAATTAGACAAGTTAAAGCCGAAAGAAATTATCAAAAAACCCTATTTTCGGGATAATCCAATGGTCTGGTCAGAAACAAAGAAAAAATGGTATGTTATTGATGATAATGGCGATTGGTTAGAATTCGCCGGAAAAGAAGCAGATATTGAGTGGAGAACCATTAAATAATATATTAGAAATATGGAAAACAAAACTAGTCCAAAATTTATTTTTTTAGGGAACCCGGAATTCGGAGCAATTATTCTAGAAAAACTTATTGAAGAAGACTATAAACCAACCCTCGTTATAACCAACCCTGATAAACCAGTGGGTAGAAAAAAGATTCTTACTTCTCCTCCGGTAAAACTAATTGCTCAAAAATACAATATCCCAATAACTCAACCAGAGAGAATTATAACTTTAAAAGAACAACTTCAAAATATCGATCCTGATTTAATAATTGTTGCGGCTTTCGGCCAAATTTTACCAAAGGAAATCCTAGAAATTCCTAAATACGGCTGTCTAAACATTCATCCCTCGCTTTTACCCCGTTGGCAAGGAGCTTCTCCAATCCAATTTACAATCCTATATGGTGATGGAGAGACGGGTGTGACAATAATCTTAATGGATGAAAAAATGGATCATGGCCAGATAATATCAAATATTAAATATCCAATATCAGATATTAAAATAACATATAAAGAGCTGGAAAAAGATCTGGCAAAACTTGGCGCAGAATTATTAATTAAGGTGATTCCGGAATGGATTAACGGAAAAATTAAACCACGACCTCAAGATGAATCTGAGGCTACTTTTACAAAAATCCTAGACAGAGAAGATGGAAAAATAGATTGGAGAAAATCGGCCCAAGATATTGAAAGGCAGATAAGAGCATTTGATCCCTGGCCGGGTAGTTATTGCTTTTGGCCTGAAGATGGCAGAAAAAAAAGAATGATAATCCTAAAAGCTAATGTTTTGGAGCAAAAAAGCCACGGACCATTTGGGGTAGAAGGAAAAACCTTTCTAGCTCCAAATAGCAGAATTGCAGTCCAAGCCGGAAAAGATTTTTTGATAATTGAAGAATTACAAATGGAAGGGGCAAAACCTACAACTTCGGAAGAATTTTTGAAGGGCAATTTGGATTTAATTGGTTATACTCTAGAATAATACTATGCTAAGCCATACTGATTTAAAAAAAGGTGCGAGAATTATTCTTGATAAGGAGCCTTACGAGATTTTAGAGGCCCGACCCCTGAAAAAAGCCCAACGAAGGGTTGTTATCCAGACAAAAGTCAGAAATCTAATTAACGGTAATGTTTTTTCCCGGAATTTTCATCAAGGAGATATCTTTGAAGAAGCTGAACTTTTAAAAACAGAGGCTAAATTCCTGTATAACAATCGCGGTAATTATTTCTTTTGCGAAAAAGATAACCCCTCTAAACGCTTTGATTTGACTGGAGAACAAATTGGTCCTCAAGCTCAATTTCTGAAAGCGAACCAGATTGTCGAAGCATTAATTTTCCAAAATAAAATAATAAATATTTCCCTGCCAATTAAAGTCCACCTAAAGATTATTGAGGCTCCACCTGGGGTTAAAGGCGGCAGAGCGCAACCGGGAACAAAACAGATTACTTTAGAAACAGGAGCTAAAATAAATGCTCCTCTTTTTATTGAAAAGGGTGAAATTATTGAGGTTAATACTGAAACTGGAGAATATGTGAGAAGAATTGAGTAAAGATTTGTTATATTGTTAGATAACCAAAAAATCGTCCCGCCCAGGCGGGACGATTTTTTGGTATTTGATATACCTTTTTGTAGACTTATTTTATTATTAATATCTCTAATAAAACCACTACACTACCCAAAAGGAGAGAAATTAAGATTACAATCCACCATTTTATTTTTCTTAATAAGAAAGGAGGTCTTTTTTCTTCGCTCATAAAATCTTACTTCATTATACCTCTCCTTTTTCAAAACAAAAAGGCGGGTATTGGCCTCTGCCTCACCGCTTTGGATTTGACCCTTCTTTTATTCAGTCGCTCTTGGCGACCGCGTAATTATATCAACTAGCTCAACGAATTCTTCTACGTCTTGAAGAGTCGGCTTCTCGCCCTCTTTATCAAATACTTTGTCATTTATCTCTTCGGGCACTACCTTAGAAAGATATGGGTCTTTACAAAGGACTAGGGTTCTTTCCAGTCCAGTAGCCCCAATGCCTATGGCATATGCGTATCCGCACTCCACTGCATACTCTGCCGAACACCAGTCCATCCAAGATACATGTGGTGGCGTCTGTATGAATAGTCCGAATCTTTCACCTCCGCCGAGTTCGACGGTTACCATTGGGGTTGCCCAAAGAGTAGCGGGTTCATGATGAACTCCGACTACTCCACTACCAGAACCTCTGATGATTGTGGCTCGTTGCCTTTCTCCCCGATTAATGAGAACCTGAATGGCTCTGTCGTAGAGGCCTAACAAGAGAGGTTTGAAGCTTTCAAACTCCCTTCCTTCCTCTTCGGCTCGAGCCTCAGCTATTTCTTGAGCTCTTTGTTTCTCCCGATTCGCTTCCGCTTGTCGCTCTAAGAGCTTCACGGTACGTTTACCTCCTTTGAAAGGTGCAAATCTCCTAGTTAAGATTTAACAAATCCCTATCAATAAGTCAAGGCCAAAACAAAAAACCGCCTTCTTGGCGATGAACAAAACTGTTGACTTCCCTACTCTCGTAACTTATTTTTTATTGTAAATATTTTTCCTTATATTTTAAAATAGTATTTTTTGTGTATGGGTTAAGGGGCAGCGCTAATGCTTCGTCAATTGTTACCCAGACATACTCTATCCCCTCTCTTCCGTCAAGGACGACATCTGTGTTTTTTGCTTTACAGACATATTCTATGAAGATGAAATGTTTTTCCTTGTAAAATTCCTTGCCAAAAATAAATTCTTGTATCTCTAAAAATTGTATATTAAACACATCTAAATTCGTTTCTTCTTTCACTTCTCGCCTAACAGTATCTTCAATATTCTCTCCAAACTCTATGTGGCCGCCCGGAAGACTATACTTTCCCTTCCATTTAGGAGAAGTCATCAGAAAAACTTTTCCTTCTTGATTGAAGATTAAAGCGCCAACAGTTGGCTCTGGATATTTTTGCTCGGTCATATTTCAATTCTATCAAAAAACCGCCTTCTTGGCGATTTCTCAATTTTTCATATTTCCTAAGTCACAAACTTGACATTTCACTAATCTATTATTAAGATAAAAAAGGGGATATCACCTGCTCTTTATATCAAGAATTTCGAATCATATTGAAAGGAGGAGGAGGACAAATGTTCGAGTTAGAAAAAATATTAGGTTGTCTTTCTCATAAGAAAACTCCTGATAGTGCCGCACGAAGACGGCAACCAGCCGAGTTAGATGAAGATTTGTGGATACTGCATTTCGGCAATGATTATTTTATTGATGCTCATGGAAAAATTCTTGTAAGCAAAGCGTTCAGAAGGCTTGATTCAAAAACCCAGGTTTTAACAGCAAACATCAATCCTCATGTGCGCAAGCGAAATTCTCATACCTCTGAAGTAGTAAACGCTTCCGCAATAATCGCCAGAATTCTGGGACTGAATGAAAACTTGTGTCTTGCGATTGCTCTTGGACATGATATTGGACATGCACCATTTGGCCATCTTGGCGAGGACTTTATTTCCAGGATTACTGGTAAAGATTTTCGCCATGAAATATTTGGGGTTGTTATAGCCCAACACATTGAACGCCAGGGCAAGGGGTTAAACTTAACCCACCAGGTGCTTGAAGGCATTAGAAACCACGCCAGGGGCCGCAATGATCTCTCGAGGAAAGGAAACATTTCCGAAGAAGCAAATGTGGTGATGTGTGCCGACAAAATCGCTTATATCCTGGCCGATATCAATGATATCTTCGAAAGAACAAGAATTTTGGACTACAGAAAATTCCCTCAAATTTCCAGACCGGCTCATATGTGCGGAGGAAATCAACGTGAACGAATGGCCTTTTGTATAAAAGCTCTCTGTCAGGAGTCAGCGGAAAAGGGATATGTTTCTTTTGAAACATCCGAAGCCGCAAGAATCTTTTCTGAACTCAAAGATAGTATGTATGGAGTTTACGGATTAGTTAATCTACAAAACAGCACCGAAATTTTAGGAAAGGTTTATTCTTTCCTATCCGAAACTAGACTGATTGGAGATGTTGATCCGGCGCTCGTTCTTGCTCTTATGACTGACGCTGAGGTTGTTTATCTTTATGGAAAAGATTGCATTAGCGGTAGAGATTTCTACGACTGTTCAGTAGTAGAAATCATCGAACATTTGAATGGTAAAGATATAGATTTTTCAGACCCAGATTTAGATTGGTAGAAAGAAACAATATAAAGGACTCAAAAGGGTCCTTTTTTTGTGCCTTAGCTTTTTAAATAATTACTGTGTGCCCCGGTCCAGAACCAAGGTTTTAAGGGGAAAATTCGGGCTATTTTGGGCTCCCCCGCTGAAGCGTCTCGGTCGGGGACTTACTTTACTATCTTGACGCAGAATAAGACAAATGAGACGGTATAAAAAAGTGGTCAACACATTTTTTCCAATGAATCGTCCAAATACTTCCCAATCAACCTATCCTTTGCTTCTTGCATTTTCTCATCATTCAATAATTGACGATACTTCCGGATTTTTCCTTTTGCGCTAAAAGATCTTAGATAGTGATCGCAGTAAATCTTTGGATTTATAAAAAATATTCCATTTCTTAACTGCCAACCATGTTGCATATTATAGTCGTATCCAATCCTGTGTCCAATCAAGGACAGCCATTGATGAGCTAAAACGTTGCGCCATCCATGGATCAAATTAGCTATCGAAGAAAATCTGGTATCTGCGGTTTCTCCGTCAATAAAATTTTTAAGGAAAAAACTGTATCCAGTAAATCCTCCTTTATCAAACAAACCTTTTGAAATAGTTAGTGCAACAGCATGCGTGCCTAAAAACATAAGTGACGTTTGGTGGTTATTCCCTTCTGTGGTTAATTTTATTTCATTATTAAAAAAATTATCTAAAGAATTGAGCAAACTATCAATTACTTCTTCTGGGGGAAGATTCTTAAAACGGTCTATTCTTTTTTGCATCGATTCTGCATGTGCTCTGTTTTTCATATATACTTTCTAAAATTTTTCCTCTGTTAGAAGCAGTGTATTCTAAAAATCCACGATTACTGTGTACCTCAGTCTAGAACGGACATTTTAAGGGGATTTTGAAGCATTTTTGGTGTTCTAAAATGACGCGTCTCGGTCGGGCTTATTTAGCCTCTAAAAGGATTTTTTATAAAGAAAGACAAAATCCATAGAATAAAAACAATGAAACCGATTATGCGCAAAACAAGAGGAACCTTTAGATCAGAACGGTGTTGAACTAGAATTATAATTCCAATTATTATTGGGAAAATTGGTATCAGCATAATCGTTTCAAGCGTACTTCCCTCTCCTGGCGAAGGTAAAAACATGGATATTGTAAAGAAGACCAAAGAGATTCCTGATATTATTAAAATAATTTTTTCGGTTTTATTCATAATTTTATTTAAACGTCTCGGTCGGGGCTAATTTATTAAGTTTAATTTAAAAATGACCAATTGTTAACATAAGAGTAGCAAATGCCCAAAACAAGAGTAGAGGTATTGGAGACAAATCTTTGCCCTTAATCAATGGGTCAATAAGCACCACTAGGATAAAAGTAGCAAGGAATGAAACAAAACTAACTTCTAAAATAGAAGTAAAAAATTCTCGTAATCCGTCTGAACTAAAACCAATCATCACTATGGTTAAAATAAAAATAAAAATTGACGGATAAAATGTTGGGTTATTTTTTGAAACTGATGTTAAATATTTTTTCATCTCAGCGATTTTGGCTGCCCCCTAACGACGTATCTCGGTTTAAGATGTTACGCTTTTCCCTTCTGGCATATCTTCAATAAATCCTTTGGTTAATGCGTCCATCTCTAACCAATGAACCGTCAAATCAATTAACTTTTTTAGATCTTGTAAATCTTTACCTGCCCATATCTTTAAATAATGCGTTTCATCGTTGCCAAGCCAAGCTGCTCTCTTGGCAACATTTTTAATGTTTTCATTTTCAATATCATCAGAAATACATTTACCAAGGAATTTCTCTTTGATTTCTTCTTCTTTTGCAGGATTTAATCTTATTAAATAATCTTTAACTAAAAATTCTAAAGATTTTCTGTAGCCTACGCCGCAAACTTCAATGAGTCCACCTTCTTCGGCACTAAGTGATTGATTATAAATTGTACAAAAGTTTTCAGAGATATTTCTTATCGTCTCGCTAAATTTTCTTCCAATTTTAGTAATGGGCTGACAATTCTGAAATCTAAACGAAGTACAACTAGAATCACTTGCTTCATAATTGGCAATAAATAATTTTTGACAGGCTCTCCTAGGGCACCTAAAGATTATTTGTAGACAATCACTTTTATCCCATTGCGCCCGATCATAATAAGCTTGGGGATGAAATAAAACGGATGTTATAAAGTGATGGCAAATTGGACACTCGTCTGGATAGTAATCTATTTGCACCGCCCCAGGTTGATTTTGTATGTTATTTGTTTCGATATGCATCATAAAATTAAATTTTTATTTTAATTTTTGCTGTGTGCCTCGGTCTAGGATGGACATTTTAAGGGGATTTTCAGCAATTTTGGCTACCCCTAATTATACATCACGGTCGGGTATTGACATGTTATGTTGGTTAGGTATATACTGTAATTACGGGACACACGTCTCATACTAAAGGTCGATAAGAAAAAATTATTAAACCGCTAAAAAATAATGGAAGAAAACAAAAAAGTAAAGATAATTCTTACTGGTGCGGTGAATTACAAATCAGAAATTACTCTCAATACTGCTGCGTCTATTCTCCATTTGTGTTCAGTAACACCGGAGGGGAAAAACGATACGAAAACATTTCCGCCCGAACTTCAGCAAGGAGAAAAAATTTCTTTGGGTGAATATGTCCATAAACATCAGCCTACAACATATCCAGAAAAAATAATTGCAATTGCGGCATATCAACAAGAGATCAAAGGGCATGAAACCTTTTCTCCTGAGGATATCCGTCCTTTGTTTAAGGATATCGGTGAAGTACCTCCCAAAAATTTTAGCCGTGATTTCTGGAACGCAGTTAGCAATAGTTGGATAGCAAAAGATGATAGTGGTAGCTTCTACGTTGCAAATCTAGGATTCAAAGCACTTAAATCTAGCTTCTCAGAAAAGGAAGGAATTAAGAAACATAAATTCCGTAAGCGAAAGAAGAAAAATAGTAGCGCAGGGTCTAAGAGCACGGAGAAATAATCTCCGTGCTCTTAGTTTTTAATATTTGGTATTAATGAACCTCTCGGTCTCTCGATACTACAAACTGACTGCTGGGAGGGATGGACTCGAACCATCATGCTAGGTTCCAGAGACCTATATCCTACCATTAGATGACCTCCCAACCCTAGATACAATTTTTAGTATGGGGCCGTTAGACGATCCCCGAATATTACAGAGAAAAATCTTAATCTATTTTATACCTCTAAATACCTTCTAATGGCGACGATGCTGGAGATTACTCCTATACCTATTGCGGTAGCTAGCTGGATTAGAACTAAACTAAAGAGATTATTTTTGAAATAATTGAGAAGACTAAAGCCAGGGAGAAAAGCGCCAATTTTAGAGTTAAAAAAGAGAATAATTATAGTAAAGATAAAGAGGGTAAAGAAAGTGGCAATTATGCCGGCAATTATACCCTGGATTAAAAATGGTCCTCGGATAAACCAGTTTGAAGCTCCGACTAGTCGCATTATTGAGATTTCTTCTCTTGAGCTATAAATTGCTAATCTTACGGTATTGAAGGCGACTAAAAGGGCAACAATTCCTAAAATTATACTAAAAACAATTCCGGCTGTCCTAATATTCCTCGAAATCTTAGAAATTTCTTCAATAATCTGTTTATTTTGCCGGTAATCAACCTTTTCAATAATATTTCCAAAGCTGCTATTCTCCAAGAAAGTAGCTATCTGTTCGTATTGATTAGATTGAAAAGCATGGATATTTAAAGATGACAATAAAGGATTTTCACCGACTTCAGCTAAAGATTGTATTAAAGTAGGGTCATCTTTATGTTTTTGGGTGAACCTTGCTAGAGCATCTTCCCTCGAGACATATTCAATGTTTTTTACCTCTGGGTTATGGCTTAATTCATCTTTTAGTTTTAAGATATCCTCGGCTTGAGAATCTTCTTTAAAATAGACTGAAACATCAATCCTTCCCTGAAGATCAGAAGTTAAAAATTGGGCTATTCCCTGAAGAAGAAAAAGGAGGGTGACCAGAGAAATGGTCATTATCATAATAGAAATAGTGGCAACAGAAAGAGCGCTCTGTCTTTTAAGATTCAACCAGCCCGACCGAATTATTCTTTTGAGTGAATTAATCATACTAGAATTTATAATATAAATCGGCCTCTTTGCGCATCTCTAATTAATTTTCCTTTTTCTAGGGTAATGACCCGCTTGCCCAAGCTATTTATTACCTCTTTATTGTGGGTAGCTAAAATTACGGTCGTCCCCAGTTCATTGATTTTTATCAACAGATTAATAATATCCCGAGCATGATAAGGATCAAGATTGCCAGTCGGTTCATCAGCTAATAAAACATCTGGCCGATGAATTAAGGCCCGGGCTATTGCCACTCTTTGGCGTTCACCACCTGAAAGCTCTTTGGGGAAGTTTTGGGTTTTATCTGCTAAACCAACCACTTTTAATACCTGAAGAGTTTCTTTTTCTATCTCTTCATCTGTTGCACCCATAACCTCTAGGGCATAGGCAACATTTTCATAGGCAGTTTTTGATGGTAAAAGTTTGTAGTCTTGAAAAATAGCGCCAATCCTTCGGCGCAGAGAATGGAGATCCCCCATCTTTATTTTGTGGACATCCTGGTCGTCTAAAAAAACACGGCCTTTAGTCGGTTTTTCTTCAGCCATAAGCAGCTTAAGAAGAGTCGTTTTCCCAGCCCCTGACTTACCAACAAGCGAAATAAACTCTTTTTTATCAACCTTAAAGGAAACATTATCTAAGGCAATGCTATTGGGATTGTAAATCTTGGTTATATTTTGAAATTTAATCACTTTTTATTGTTTATGGGGTAATTTAATTTCTGCTTCAATAAATTCATCTAAGTTGCCGTCTAAGACAGCTTCAACATTAGAATTTTCCAGGCCGGTTCTGTGATCTTTCACTAATTTGTAAGGGTGCAAGACATAAGATCTTATTTGATTTCCCCAACTTGCCGATACACCCACTCCTTTTATCTTTGATAATTCTTTCTGCTTTTCAGCTTCTTTTAATTGATGAAGTCTTGAGTAAAGAATCTTCATTGCCTTTTCCCGATTTTGACCCTGTAATCTTTCTAATTGACAAGAGACAGAGATCCCAGTAGACAGATGAGTTATCCTGACGGCTGTTTCCCGACGATTAACATATTGACCACCAGGACCAGAGGCTCGATAAAAATCAATCCTTAGCTCTTCTGGTTTAATCTGTATTTCAGTTTCTTTTTCTATCTCAGGAAGAACTTCAACAAGGGCAAAAGAAGTGTGGCGAAGCTTTTGAGTAGAGAAAGGCGAAATACGAACCAACCTATGAACCCCTGACTCACTTTTTAAGAAACCATAAGCATAAGACCCTCTAATTTCTAAAGTTACAGACTTTGTTCCAATTCTTCCTTCTGGCCCTCCTCCTTCTCCAAAGGAGTGATTTAAAATTTTGGCTTGAAAATTTTTCTTCTGGCAATATCTCTCATACATCCTTAATAAAATTGTTGCCCAATCCTGGCTATCTTGCCCTCCCGCTCCAGCTGATATTGATAAAATTGCAGAATCCCTGTCATATTTTTTAGAAAGAAATACTTCCAACTCTTTTTCTTCTAATCTTTTCTCAAATTCTCCTATGTTTCTTTCATTTAATTCCTTCAGTCCCACCTTTAGACTATCGAATCCGCCAATTTCTTCTCTAAGTTGAGCCATTTCCTGATTAATCCTGATTGCTGCCTCTTTTTCCGTCCAAAAATCAGGCTTTTGGGCTTCTCTGGTTAATTCCTCGATTTTTTTTCTTTTTTCCCCTAAGTCAAAGACAGTCCTCCAAATGGAGGAGCCGTTTATTTATATTCTCAATTTTTTCAGAAAAATCAGCCATATTTATCCACTAATATTTTAACAAATTTTACCTAAAAAGTAAATATAAGCCGAGGAGAGGAGTTGAACCTCCAACCTATCCCGCCCTTTCATCTAGAGCCGTCCGTCGGACTTGCACCGACAACCTGCACTTTACGAAAGTGCTGCTCTGCTATTAAGCTAGGACGGCATAAGAAAGGGCGGGGTTGCTCTGCCATTGAGCTACTCCGGCATCCTATTAAGCGGGAATTAAACGCTTTCAAACTTTCTCTATCATCTTACCAAACTTAATTCATAAGTCAAAGAAACTAGACTTAAACCGCTAAAACCTTACCCCCGACTATATACACTTTCGTGGTTCATCTCTATTATCTTTTTGGTTGGCTCGGTCGCTCGCTTTGGCTCGCTCCCTCACCCTTATTTTGTATTCAAAAACGGGTTGAAAAAGTCAAAAATCCTCTGAAATCTCGCCTTCTGGCGAGAATCAAAAGTTGACATTTATTTGACATCCCCGAATGTCAAGTTTTGAGACCCAAAATAGTCTTTTTTATTCTACCAAAAAACCGCCCCTTGTGCGAGGCGGCGGGAATTTGCTCCGACTACGGGACGATGTTATAACCTGTTTGGCGGGAATTTAGCTTAAAATTTATTATCCCACCCTACTACTAACTATATTTTGAAGGTTTCAAGTTTTATCTTTTTCCCCAAAACAATAAACAAAAAGGCGGATATGAGTGCCATAATACTGCCAAAGATAAATGGCACGCTAACGCCAATATAAGTCCAAAGCAATCCAGCGATAAGAGAAGCAAAAAAAGTGCATAGACCGATTGTGGTCTGATAAACACCAAAAGCCGTACCTGTCTTTTCTTGGGGAACTAAATTGGAAATGTAGGCCTTTCCCACGCCTTCGGTGAGGGCCATATAAATTCCATAAACCGGGAAAAGGAACCAAAGGAAAAGACTGGAATGTGCCAGGCCGAAAAAAAGATACACGGCGGAAAAAAGCAAAAAGCCGGTCAAAAGCACTTTTTTAGGCCCGATTTTATCAGAAATAATTCCGGCAGGCATTGAAAATACGGCATAGGTAAAATTGAAAAGGACATAGGCCAGTACAACCAAAATCAATGATAAACCCAAATTTTGCGCTCGCAAAATTAAAAAGGCGTCCGAACTGTTGCCCAAGGCAAAAATGAAACTGATCAATAAAAAAATCTTAAAAGACGGATTAAGCTCGCGCCAACTAAAATGAAAAGCAAGGGAAGAATTTGCTTCTTTCTTTTTTTCTTTCACAAAAAAGAGCAACAAGAGAATCCCAATAAAAGCCGGGATAAAGGCGAGAAAGAAGATTAAGCGAAATTTATTATCTAAAAAATGAATTGCCAAAAGAG
>Ga0315289_10000280_pt1 | contig 81805 bp, 76 predicted proteins | sample YL17G11_40_MG_FD_203452 | JGI IMG/M metagenome (GOLD analysis project Ga0315289, IMG submission 203452) | Sediment microbial communities from Yellowstone Lake, YNP, Wyoming, USA - YL17G11_40 | ecosystem: Environmental > Aquatic > Freshwater > Lake > Sediment | place: USA: Wyoming | collected...
TCTTTGGCTTTGCGACATTGGAAGAGCGATGGCTCTTTTTGAATTTGATGACGGTTTCCGGTGTGGGACCTCGGTTGGCATTGGCGATACTTTCGGGGGCACAAACCGACGATATTCGCCAAGCCGTGGTTCAGGGAGATGCTGATCGTCTGCAAGCCATTCCTCGCGTGGGGGCGAAATTGGCTAACCGCCTGGTTCTGGAATTGCGAGAAAAATTGGCCGAGATGGTGCCGGAGGCCGAGGCAGGCCTTCCTTCGAAAGATGGGGGAGCGCGCGAAGCCATTCAGGCCTTGCTGGCCTTGGGATTCAGCCGAGTCCAAGCGGAAAAAGCCGTGAGAACCGCCGTACAAGGTGGCGCCCAGAAGACTGAGGAAATCGTTCGACATGCTTTGAGGGTGAGCTGATGCCCCGAATTGCTCAACCGGATGTCCTGGAAGAGGATCGCGATCTCGACCTATCGCTGCGGCCAACAACTTTTGATGATTTTGTCGGCCAGTCGAAAGTAACGCAGCAATTGCAGATCTTTTTTCAGGCGGCACGAGAACGAGGCGAAGCCTTAGATCATTGCCTGTTCTGTGGGCCTCCCGGCTTGGGCAAGACCACTCTTGCGCATCTGATTGCACGCGGTATGGGAACGCAGATCCGTGTGACGACAGGCCCGGTTTTGGAGAGGCCAGCCGACCTTGCGGGATTGCTTACGAATCTGAAAAACGGCGATGTTTTGTTCATTGATGAGATTCATCGCTTGAATTCCGCGATCGAGGAATACCTCTACCCCGCGATGGAGGATTTCAAACTGGACATCCTTATTGACCGGGGCCTCGCCGCTCGCACTCTGCAACTCTCATTGCCGCGCTTCACTCTCGTCGGTGCAACGACACGAGCCGGTCTCTTGAGCGCGCCGCTCTTGGCCCGTTTTGGAATTTCTTTTCGGTTGGACTACTACGCGCCCGAGGAGGTGCTGCGGATTCTAAACCGCTCGGCACGCATTCTAAGTGTTTTGGCTGATGATGCGGCCCTGCGGGAGATTGCTTGCCGTTCGCGTGGAACGCCCCGAGTGGCCAACCGCCTGTTGCGGCGCATTCGGGATGTTGCGCAGGTGCGCGGAAATGGACGCGTGACGCTCCAAATTACTCGCGAGGCTTTAGAGCTGCTTGAGATAGATGTCAGAGGTTTTGATGAGATGGATACGCGTTTGATGCGCGCCTTGATCGAGAAGTATCGTGGCGGACCGGTAGGATTAGGGACTCTTGCCGTCACGGTGGGGGAAGATGAGGGGACTTTGGAAGAGATTTACGAACCCTTCCTAATTCGTGAAGGATTCTTGGAGCGCACGCCTCGCGGTCGGAAGGCCACACGCCTGGCCTTGGAACACTTTGGATATCCGATAACGGAGGGTTCGCAGGAGAAATTGCTCTAAAGGAGGTGTCCTGAACGCTATGCCGATAACATCTTCCACCTATCAGTCCCGGGGATTGCAGACAACACCCCGTCTTTCCGATTTCAAATTTCACCTGCCTGAAAAATATATCGCTCAGGAGCCCCCACCCCGCCGTGACAGTTCGCGTCTTCTGGTGGTGGATCGCGCCACAGGCACTTTCTACGATGGCAAATTTCCTGACATCGTCAAATACCTTTCGCCGGGCGATTGTCTGGTGATCAATAAAACGCGTGTCTTTCCAGCGCGCTTAGCAGGATGTAAAGAGAAAACGGAGGCCGATATTGAGGTTTTTCTCTTGCGCAGGTTAACAGGTGATCTTTGGGAAGTGCTTGTCAAACCGGCACGGAAGGTGCGCACGGGAAATACGATTCATATCGGCGAGGGTATGTATTGCGAAGTGATAGACAACACAACTTCCGGAGGACGCGTCGTCCGCTTCCATTATGAAGGGGATTTCAACGAGATGGTCGAGAAATATGGAAGGCCGCCCTTGCCGCCTTACATTCGCAGAGAGCCGCGCCCTGAGGACACGGAGCGATACCAGACTGTCTATGCGCAGGTGACAGGCGCCGTGGCCGCACCGACCGCCGGTCTGCATTTTACCCAAAGCCTGCTGGACCGCGTCGCCCGAAGCGGCGTGCATATTGCGCCTCTGGTCCTGCATGTCGGCTTGGGCAGTTTCCGACCGGTGCAAGTGGAGGACTTGGCACGCCATCGTATGGATTCGGAGTACTTTGACATCAGCTCTGAGTCTGTATCACTTATCAACAATGTTATTGCGCAAGGCAAGAAAATCATCGCTGTCGGCACCTCCACGACGCGCACTTTGGAAACCGTTGCCAATTTCGATGGCGGCGTCAAACCCGCCTCAGGTTGGACAGACAAATTCATTTATCCGCCTTACCAATTCAAGGTCGTTGACAAACTTCTGACAAACTTCCACCTGCCGGGTTCAACGCTGTTGATGCTTGTCTGCGCTTTTGCCGATATGGAATTAATCATGGGAGCCTATCGCCATGCGATCAAGGAGAAATATCGGTTTTATAGCTATGGCGATAGTATGTTGATTCTTTGAAAGCCGGTCTTCTGCTCTTGGCCGCCGGTGAGGGTGAACGTTTCGGCGGGGCGTTGCCCAAAATTCTGATGCCGGTTGCGGGCACGCCAATGTTGAATCGCTCGCTGGCTCCTTTTCTTGGCATTCGAGCTGTCAGCGAAATTGTCGTGGCAGCGCCGCCGCGATTTCTTGAGCAAGTGCGAAATTCACTGGAAGGAATGCCGAGGACAAAAGTCGTGGCCGGTGGCCAAACAAGGCAACAGTCGGCGCACTTGGCGCTCGGCGCGCTCAGCAATGACTTGGATTTCGTCCTGACTCACGATGCGGCTCGGCCTCTGGTATCGCAAGAGTTGATTGAGCGCGTCTTGGCGGCGGCTGAAACGCATGGAGCCGCGATAGCGGCTCTTCCGTTAATGGATACGGTTAAGCGTGTTCGCGAAGGATTCGTCGAAGCGACACTGAGGCGGGAGGTACTCTGGATAGTGCAAACGCCCCAGGCTTTTCGGTTGGCTTTGTTCCAGACGGCACATGTCCGCGCGGCGGATGAGGGTATTCTGGCTACAGACGATGCCGCTCTCGTGGAACATTTCGGCCTGTCGGATGTGGCGGTGGTCGAGGGCAGCCCTCGCAACATTAAGATCACCCACCCTGAAGACCTTGCGCTTGCCGAATTCTATCTCACCCATCCATAAGTATGGAAATGAAAGAAGTGAGGGCTTACCTGAATAGAGAGCAGGTGGCCCTTTTTTCTCTCTTTGAGTGTGCTGTTTATGCGAATCGGTATTGGCTTTGACGCCCACCGAAAGGTGGCCGGGCGCGCGTTGGTCTTGGGCGGAGTGACGATTCCGTCTCCCTGGGGTCTTGAAGCTCACAGCGACGGAGATGTCATCGCACATGCGATCATGGACGCGCTTTTGGGGGCTGCAAATTTGGGCGACAAGGGATGCCTTTTTCCACCGGACGATCCGCGGTTCAAGACCATCCGCTCGGTTCTGCTCCTCGAACAAGTGCGCAAACTTCTAACCGAAAAAGGATTCGTCGTTAGAAACATAGATGCCACGGTCATTTGTCAGGAACCAAAGCTTTCGCCGTACATTCAAGAGATGAAGGCGACTTTGGCAGCGGCACTTGCCGTCTCAATCATGCAAGTGTCAATTAAGGCAACCACAACAGAGAAGATGGGATTTACCGGGCGCGGCGAAGGAATTGCCGCTATGGCGGTGGCCTTGGTAGAGAGTCAATCGCTGCCGATCGGATGAATAATGGAATCTTCGGCTCGAAGCACACGGGGGACATATCGGTGAATGTTCGCGTGCGATTTGCACCCAGCCCCACGGGATTTGTGCATGTTGGCGGCTTGCGTACAGCTCTTTTCAATTATTTATTTGCTCGCCAGCAGCAGGGCAAGTTCATTCTGCGCATCGAAGACACGGATCAGAGCCGATTTGTCGAAGGCGCTGTTGAGAATTTGATTGCCGTCTTTGACTGGCTGGGGCTGTCGTTTGACGAGGGGCCACATGTTGGAGGTGATTTCGGTCCCTATGTTCAATCGGAGCGTTTGGAGATTTATCGCCGCCATTGCGAACGGCTGCTTACAGCAGGTCAAGCATATCGGTGTTTTTGCAGTCCTGATGAGCTCGAGTCAATGCGCGCGGAACAAACCAAGCGCGGCATGGTTCCGATGTATGATCGTCGCTGCCGAAAATTGGATGTCGAGAGTTCTCGTCGCCGTGAGGAGGCCGGCGAGAGCTGTGTCGTCCGTTTGGCCGTTCCCTTGACAGGCACAATTAGTTTTTCTGACTTGGTGCGCGGAGACATCTCTTTTCGAGCCGACGCGATTGACGACCAAGTGCTCCTGAAATCCGACGGTTTTCCGACCTATCATCTCGCGAATGTGGTGGATGACCATCTCATGCAGGTTACCCACGTTATTCGTGGGGAAGAGTGGCTCTCCTCAACTCCGAAGCATATTCTCCTTTATCAATCTTTCGGCTGGAGTATTCCCGCTTTTGCTCATTTGCCGCTTCTCCTGAATCCGGATCGCTCGAAATTATCGAAACGGACTGCGGATGTAGCGGTCGAAGCCTATCGAGATGAGGGGATATTGCCCGAAGTTCTCTTGAATTTCGTGGCGCTCTTAGGTTGGCATCCGAAGGGCGAGCAGGAAATCTTCTCAGTCTCTGAGCTCATCAACGAATTTGACCTGGCGCGAACCGGCAAGGCGGGAGCCGTTTTCGACATCACCAAACTGCGCTGGCTCAATGCCGAATATCTGAAGCGAGAATCGGATGATGAACTTTATGGAAAGATTCATCCCTTCTTCCCGCGTGATTTTGTTCAGCAGCACAGCGAGTCAAGGCTTCGATTTGCAGTGACCGTGCTTCGCGCGGGTGCAGTGACCTATGCGGAATTGGCGCGCCGAATTGAAGACATCTTCTCACCAACGCCGATGCCCGACCAGGAGGCGATCGAGCACATTTCAAGTGATAGTGCGCAAAAGCTGCTCGTGCTTTTGCGTGACAGGCTGGCGGAAATCCCCGTCGGCGTATGGGAGAATTATGAGGGTATTGGCGACGCTTTCAAGGAGGTCTGCAAGCGTACAGGCGATGAGGTCGGCGTGAAAGGGAAAGAGCTTTGGCAGGCAGTGCGCGCTCGCTTAACGGGGCGACTTCACGGTCCGGAACTTGCAAAGCTCATCGCCATTTGGGGGCGGGAGCGAGTACTTCACGAGTTGAATCAAGCTACCCATCACTGAACCTTCCAAAATACGGTACTCGTGCACCATGAAGGAATGAGATAAGGGCATTCCAAGATATGCGAGGTCTGCAAAGATCAGGACAACTTGTCCTCGGTCTCGCCATTCTTCTGATATTCGGCTTTCTTTTGCCGGAGACAGAAAGGATAGGAGTCACATATCTGGCGGCATTGCTGCTGGGTCTTTTGGCCGGTTTCAAGGGATTCAGCGTTCTTCGAGAAAAGCCACTATCTCTTCATCTTGCCATCGCGGCCGGAGGCCTCGTTTTTTTTGGGCTTTTCTTCCATTTGATAAGAGGATTATACTTGGGTGGAGGAAAGGGAGCTCAACTGGCAAGACATGGAGCGATTTTTGTTCTTTCTCTCTTCTTCGTATGGTTTCTGCTTGCGGTCTTACTCGAACTGCGCAGGACCCACCAAGGTTGGCGACGGATTCTTTTTTATGGCGTCTTCATTCTCCTCGCCCTTGTCGCGCTTCTCCCCGGCGGTGTGACGGGTGCAGTATTCTTTTGGATTGTTTTCTTACTTCTGGGATTCCGTTGGCGGCAAGTTCGATCGCTCAGCCCGGGTCTCTTGGCGTTTCTCGTACTGGCAGCAGGGATAGTAGCTTTTACCCCGTTTCTTGGTGAAAGGCTCGGAGCAGCCGCATTTATTCCCTCGATTCCCTCTACGAAAATGGGTTTTTCGGCTGGAAGTCTGGCCGCGGGATTCTTTGACATCTTGCGTGTCGGTGTGCGCTGCTTCTGTGGTTTCTTTGCGGTTCTGGGAGCCTATCACTGGATGGCGGTTCTGCTATTCGGGCAAGGACGCCTGCGAGCCAAGCTTCTCGGAATCTATTTTTTGACGGCGCTTATTCCTCTTGTCCTCTTTGCGGTGCTCGTGCTTTTCGGTTTCTACCTTATCGTCGCGAGTTATCGCTCGACATTGACGAAGAATCTCTTTCTGGAGCAGCAGGTTCGCTTTCAACGCTGGTTAGCAGCGACTTCTTCACGGCCTGCCTTTTGGGAGAGTCTTCGCCCGGTTGAAGGAGGAGTCCGCCGGTTGCCGCTGGCTCAGCTCGATCTTTACCCGAAAGCTCTCTTCGATGTATTGCGTGAAGTGGGGCAGGAATCGGATAGTGTCTGGGTCTATGCAACTATCGGCGCGGATGACACCATCCGCATTCCACAGGAGTTGCGCGAAGGTGGAACGATCATGGGAGTTCGCACGGGTGAGCTTTGTCTCTATGCTCTCTTGCCCACGAGGGGTTTTATGCTGCGGGGATGGACACCGATCACGCGAGACTTCCTGCTCTATTTCAAGGAAATCGCGGGAACCGACATTACGATCTACCCGGCCGAGTCGAAGTCAACTCCGCGTCGTTTTTCAAGCCGCCTCGGGGGCTCGGAGATGATCCATGTGGAGTTTTCCATTGCTGACGCTGACTCCGTGGCCGCCTTCACCCAAATCTCCACTCGCGAGCCACACGAGAAACGAGGTTGGCCAAACGAGGAATTCGTCGTCGGGATGAATACGCTTAGGGGAATTGACTGGCAGACGGGTGCAATGGTTGACTATTTATACATCCTGCGGTTGACACCGTTGCGGCTTTGGCAGACGATTTTCAATCCCCACGAGCCTATCAATCTGGGGATGCGTGCGGCCTTTTATTTGCTGGCCATCATTTTTTTTGGTGGGATTGTCGCGATCAGTTGGGTGGGGTGGAGAGTCGCGGGCGGCGTTAATCGCTCTGCGCGTTCGCTCGAAAAGGGAGTTCAAGAATTGCGAGCAGGCCATCTTGACTATGTGATGCCTTCGATGGGGGGGGCGGAATTTCGCCAAGTGGCGGAATCCTTCAACTTATTGACCGGCGATATTCGACGGATGCTGCGAGATTTGACCGAAAAGGAGCGGTTGGAAAGCGAGTTGACCGTGGCTCGAGCGATTCAAGAAGCTCTTTTGCCTCGCACCTTGCCTTGTTTGCGCAGTGTGGAAATGGCCGCGCGCAGCCTTCCCGCGCGAATCGTCGGCGGAGACTTCTACGATGTCATCTCTCAAGGCGATGGAAACATTCTGATTGCACTCGGCGATGTGTCGGGAAAGGGAATTGCCTCGGCCTTAGTGACAGCCAAAGTGCAGGCATCGCTGCGCACCCTGGCGATGACCTATTTGTCACTCCCTGAGCTCATGACGAAGTTGAATCAGGCGGCTTGCCAAGGAGCGACACCGGGGATGTTCGTCAGTCTGTTCTTGGCACGGCTTGACCCTCAGCGCATATCCCTCGAGTATGTCAACGGCGGGCATGATTTCCCCATTCTGTGTCGGGATGGACGAATTGAGTATCTGAGACATGGCGGGCTAATTCTTGGCGTATTTCCCGACGCAAGCTACGACCAAGGAGTCGCCGAAGGATTGGAAAGAAGCCGACTTCTGATTTACACTGATGGCCTTGCGGAAACTCGGAATCCGCAAGATCGCGAGTTCGGTACAGAAGCCTTGACCGAAATTGTCAAAATGCACGATGGCCCCGCAGACGGTCTCCTTGATACTCTTTTCAATGAAGTAGAAACTTTTTCAGAAGGGCAGATGGCCGAAGATGATCGCACAGCGATGGCGTTGCTCTTTTGAGGATCCATCATGTGGGCAACCGATGCAAGACGCGAGAAACAGGTCATGAAAATTGTTGTTCTTTGCGGCGGAGATTCGGCTGAACGAGTCGTATCGCTGGCCTCGGGAGATGCGGTTGGCGAGTGGTTGGCTGTGGCCGGTTACGAAGTGCTCAAACTCGACCCATCGAGGCCAGAAGAAGTCTATCGAACTGACCAGCCAATGGCACCGGCACAGATTGGTGCAGAGCCTCCGCTGGCACCGCCGCAGCAAAATTTTGACCCGTCACGCGTGTCACGCTTTCTATCGGCGCTGGAACGAGTAGCTCCCGACCTTGCCTTTCCAATTCTTCATGGTGGCTGGGGTGAAGATGGCATCATTCAAAGCCTTTTGGAATGGATCGGCCTTCCTTATACAGGCTCAGGTCCTTTGGCCTGTGCCCTCGCAATGAACAAGCAGAAGGCAAAGGACGTTTGGCGCTCCTTCGATGTTCTGACACCAAACGGACGAGTAGTGCGCTGCAACGAAATCGTCGAAGGCAGCGCTATTGCCACCCTTTCGGATTTGACCTTGCCAGTAGTCTTCAAACCTCTTCATGGAGGTTCGACCGTGGGATTGACTATCGTGAGAAGGAAGGAAGAAATTGAACGGGCCGCGCAAGCTGTGGCGAATCTCGGAGATGACCTGCTGATAGAAACCTTTATCAATGGTCGCGAAATCACAGCGGTTATTCTTGGGAATGAAGCAATGCCGCTGATTGAGATTCGCCCTCATGAAGGATTCTATGACTATCACAACAAATACACCTCCGGGCGTTCGGATTATCTCTGTCCCGCCCCTTTGCAGGAAGAACTCACGGAACAGACAAAGAAGACCGCATTGAAAGCCTACGATGCTTTGGATTGCCGAGGATTCGCGCGAGTTGATTTTCTCTTGACTTCTGAGAATGAAATCTATTGTCTCGAACTCAACACCCTTCCGGGAATGACTCGAACTTCCCTCGTGCCGAAAGCAGCCAAGGCGGCGGGGATTGAACCGCCATCGCTCGTGGACCGTATTGTGAAAGAGGCTTATGGCAGGTAGTCGGGACGACGATTTCATGCGCATGGCGATGCGCGAAGCTCTTCGGGGTCGAGGGCGGACGAGCCCGAATCCCCTCGTCGGCGCTGTGATTACGAAAAGAGGTCGCGTGATTGCGCGAGGCCATCATTCTTTCTTTGGCGGTCCGCACAGCGAAATCGTGGCGCTTTCAAAGTTGCCCGAAGGGCGTGCGCAGGGTGCGACTCTCTATGTGAATCTGGAACCCTGCTGCTATCATGGAAAGACGCCGCCTTGCACGAAGGCGATTTTGGCATCGGGGATACGCCGCGTGGTCATCGGATGTGAGGATCCGAATCCCCTTGTGTCTGGAAAAGGAATCGCTGAAATCAGAGGTTCGGGAATTGAGGTCACGGCGGGCATTTTGGAACAGGAGGCTCGACGGCTAAACGCGCCGTATTTCACTTTCGTGACTCAGAAGCGTCCGTGGGTGCTTCTGAAAATGGCACAGACAATAGACGGTCGCCTCGCTTTGGCTTCGGGTCAGTCGCGATGGATAACGGGCGAAGCGGCGCGCCGTGAGGCTCATCGTCTGCGCTCGTGGCTTGATGCGGTGTTGGTCGGTGTTCAGACGATTCTTCAAGATGATCCAGAATTGACGGTGCGCCTCGTTCGAGGACGAGATCCGTGGCGCGTCGTCTTTGATTCGAGCTTGCGTATTCCTCTGAAGGCACGCGTGCTTCATCATCAGGAGCCTGCCAAGACCATTATTTTCACCACGAACAAAGCACCGGCGGAAAAACGAAGCTCCCTTGAAAAAATCGGCGCGCGAGTTTTTGAAGTTCCGGCCTCCAGCGAGGGGTTTGTAGATCTGCACGCGGCTCTTGGCAAAATGGCAGGGCTTGGAATCATGTCACTCCTCGTGGAAGGTGGCGGTACGGTGCATCGCTCATTTCTGCTGGCTGGTTTGGCGGACCAATTGACGGTCGCCATTGCGCCAAAGCTAATCGGCGCAGATGGTCGAGAGAGTGTCGGCCCGCTCGGACTGCAGTCGCTTGCAGAGATGTCGGAATTTCGCTGGCTGCGCAGACGCATGGTCGGCGAGGACCTTTGGTTGGAGCTGGAGAGATGTTCACCGGTTTGATTGAAGAGATTGGCAAAGTTGACCTCGTGCAAAGTCGCCCGGGAACATGGCGACTTGGAATCGCATCGCCACATATCGCAGCAGACTTGAAAATTGGAGACAGCATAGCGATCAACGGTGCATGTGCGACGGTCGTTTGGTGCGATGCCCCCCGCTTCCAATGCGATATCATGGAAGAGACGATTCGCAAAACGACTTTGGGGAACCTTCAGGTAGGAGATTCTGTTAATCTGGAAAGAGCGATTCCTGCACAAGGTAGATTCGGCGGGCACTTCGTGCAGGGTCATATTGACGGGCTTGGAACGGTTCGTCGCGTCGCATCTGGTGAACCTGAACGCATGATTGAAATCACTCTGCCCAAGGAACTCGCCAAATATGTGGTTCCGACAGGCTCCATAGCCGTGGATGGCGTGAGTCTGACTGTGGCACGAGTGGATGGACTGCGCGTGACGATTGCAGTCATTCCTCACACATGGGAGACGACCACTCTCGGCAAGCTGCGAGCGGGGGTGAAAGTGAACATCGAAGTGGATGTCATTGGCAAGTATGTGGAGAAGCTCCTACAGCGTATCTCAAAAATATCAGAGTGATACTTCTGCATAGGCAAGGCAAAGTCAGGGACGAACCCCCTGTTATCCCCCTACTGAAGTAGGGGGACGCGCGATCGGTTCTTCCCCTACTTCAGTAGGGGAAGCCAGAAGGGGTTTCTCTTGCCGAATCCAATCGGCTCCAACACGCGATGATTCTGGCGCTTCGCCATCGCCAATCGCCCTTGATTCTCCTATGATAATTTTGTAATGTGCTCCAGTGAAGCACTCGAGATATGGCTTATCGGTGTTCGCTTTAAAGACCATGAATCGCAAGAATATATCTTCAGGCTCTCCGATGGAGAAGCCGATCGGTTTCTCGCGTGCGGTCAGAATCGGCAACATGATTTCAGTTTCAGGCACGGCGCCCATTGCTCTAGATGGAAACGCAATTCATCCAGACAATGTCTACGAACAAACCCGATGCTGTATCGAAATCATAAAGAAAGCCATCGAGGAAGCTGGAGGTCAGCTTGAGGATGTCATCCGTACTCGCATCATGCTCACGGACATTTCAAAATGGGAAGAAGCCGCCACGGCCCATCGAGAGTTTTTCTCAAACATTCGGCCCGCGTGCACTTTTGTGGAAGTAAAAGGTTTCATCAAACGCGACTGGCTCGTGGAGATCGAAGCCGATTGTGTGGTTGAAGACGGAGAATAACACCATTAGAGTGCGTGTGCAGACTCGATTTCTATCGCACATGCGCGGAAATAGACGACCATGTTGAATCGTGTTGAGGATGCCATTGCGGATTTCGCGCAAGGCAAGATGCTTATTGTTGTGGATGATGAGGATCGCGAGAACGAAGGCGATTTCATCCAGGCGGCTGAGAAAGTGACACCGCAGTCTATCAATTTCATGACGAAGCACGGCCGCGGCATGGTATGTATCCCGATGACCGAAGAGCGAGCTGACCAACTCGCATTGCCACCGATGGTTCGCGAGAATACGGCACTCTTGGGAACGCCATTTACCATTTCGATAGACTATCGCCACGGAACTTCGACCGGAATCTCCGCTTATGATCGCGCGCGAACAATCTTGGCAGCGTGCGATTTACAGGTGAAGCCCGAGGATTTCGCCAGGCCTGGTCATATTCACCCGCTACGGGGGAGAGATGGGGGCGTGCTTCGTCGCGCTGGACACACGGAAGCCACAATTGATTTGGCGCGCTTGGCAGGTCTCTTTCCGGCAGGTGTTCTCTGCGAAATCCTTGCCGAAGACGGCTCAATGGCACGCATGCCGGAACTCGCGGCACTGGCTCAACGCTTTGAGCTCAAGATTATTTCGGTGAAAGACCTTATCGCCTATCGTCAGCGGAAGGAAACACTTGTCAAACATGTGGTGACGGTAGATTTCCCTACCCGTTGGGGCCATTTCAAGCTTCTGCACTTCCAAGACATGCTCGAGAACAAAGATCACCTGGCGATGGTGAAAGGACAAGTAGATGGCCTCGAACCGGTATTGGTGCGGGTTCATTCGGAATGCTTAACGGGAGATGTTTTCGGATCACTTCGGTGCGACTGCGGGGATCAACTTGCTGCCGCTCTGCAGATGGTCGAGAAGGCAGGGCGTGGCGTTGTCCTCTACATGCGTCAAGAAGGCCGGGGTATTGGCTTGGCGGCCAAGCTCCAATCCTATCTCCTTCAGGATAAGGGGAAAGACACGGTCGAGGCCAATATTGCTCTCGGTTTCAAGCCGGACCTGCGCGACTATGGTATCGGTGCCCAGATTCTACGGATGCTGGGCATTCGAAGAATCCGCCTCATGACAAATAATCCTAAGAAGATTGTCGGTCTTGAAGGCTATAATTTGGAAATCGTCGAGCGTGTCCCCATTGAAGTGCTGCCGACGGACACGAATCGCGGCTATCTCTTGACAAAACGGGACAAACTGGGGCATCTGCTTACGGTCGTCGCGCACAAGCATGACGATCCAACACCATAAAATCAGGCAGGCCTATGCGAGCGGTGGTTCAGCGAGTATTGTCAGCGCAAGTTCGTGTGAAAGGCGAAATAGTCGGTAGAATCGGGAAGGGGCTACTCATTCTCTTGGGGGTTGCTCCCAGTGATACGGAAGCGGAAGTCGCCTGGATGGCAGAAAAATGCGCGGGGCTGCGCATTTTCGAGGACGACGAAGGTAAGATGAACCGTTCCCTCGAAGAGGTGGGCGGCGCTGCTCTGGTGATATCTCAGTTCACGCTCTTCGGTGATTGTCGGAAGGGTAAGCGTCCGAGTTTTGTCGGGGCGGCTCCACCCGAAATGGCAAATGCCCTCTATGAAAAATTTGTGGAAGTTCTAAATAATTGCGGCATCCCCACGCAGAGTGGAATCTTTGCGGCTCGGATGGAGGTCGAACTAACCAACTACGGCCCCGTGACCTTGATCATAGACAAATGAGTTCAAGATGCCACAGGCGTTGCCCGGCCGCTATATTTTCCGCATCAAGCCAATGACTTTTCCCAAGATTTGAAAATCGCGGTTTCCCTTCTCGACGATAATCGGCGAAAAGCGCGGATTAGCAGGCATAAGACAAATGCGCTTCCTCTCGAGGCGGAAATACTTGACCGTCGCTTCCCCTTCAAGCATCGCGACCACAATATCCCCACTCTGAGCCATGGATTGAGGGCGGGCAAAAAGAATGTCCCCGTCGAAAATCCCGGCTTCCTTCATACTATCTCCCTTGACCCGCAGCGCGAAGGTGTCGCCGCTCCCCACGACGGTTTGATCAGCTGCCACATGCCCTTCAAGATTTTCCTCAGCAAGAAGTGGCGAACCCGCCGCAATTCGGCCAACTAACGGAATCATTCGCGTCCCTTTTGGCCTTCGTGCGCTCTTGTCTGTCAGCGCAACAGCTCGGGAGAGAAGGGGGCTGCGGGAAAGATACCCCTTGCGTACAAGGCCGTCCAACAGATACCTGACGCCATTCGTCGAAGAGATTCCTATCGCCTGGCCTACCTCGCGAAAAGTCGGCGGACGGTCGTACTCCTGAAGATATCGCCGGATAAAGCTCAGCACGCTCTCCTGTTTCTCTGATAGGTCTGGCCGCATGGCTCTGCCTTTCTTTTGTTCGTTTGTTCAAATATACTGAACATTCGTGCAAAAGTCAAGCGAAAAATGAATTAATTTGCTTGCACGCTCGACACAGGGAATCTTGCAGCTTCGCAGTCAGGGCGGGTGCGAGGATTTAGGCCTTTCCAAGTCTTTTGCGGGTGTAGGGGATTAGACCTCCGGCGTCAACGATGCCGAGAATGGCCTCGGGGAGGGGGGGAAAATCGAAAGTGTCTGTGGGAGTCGTGATTCTGCCTTTTTTGAAGTCAATGGTGACCGCGTCGCCCGGTCTGATATGATCAGAGGCTTCGCTGGAAGTCACCATGGGCAGCCCGATATTGATGCAATTGCGGAAATAGATGCGCGAGAAACTCTTCGCCACGATGGCGCCGACGCCAGCCTCTTTCAAACATATCGCCGCCTGTTCCCGCGAGCTCCCGCATCCGAAGTTCTTGCCCGCGACGATGATGTCCCCCGGCTTCACCTTTTGAACAAATTCGGGATCCGCATCTTCCATGGCATGCTTCGCCATTTCCTTCGGGTCGTTGATGGTGTAGGTGTATTTGCCGGGAAAAATAACATCCGTATTGACATTATCGCCATATTTCCAGACGCGACCTTTGACAATTTCTGGCATGGGCATTCCTTTCGATTCTGGCATGATTATGGTCGTGTAAGCACTTCACTAATTTGGATAAGGCCGTCCGAATGTCAGCCTTGTTTCGATTCTTTCGCAGCCCTCTTCTTCCGACGGTTGGCACTCTCTCTTAGATCCAATCGGACTCTTTCGTATTTTGTGCGAAGCAAATTGATGAAGTTCTCGCCGTTGGCTACTCGTCTTAGATCGTCCTCATCCACTACTACTATGACCATACCACGATCCTGGAATACTTTCAGTTGTTCGCGTTCACCATATAGCGTCTTTCCTTGACCGGATATTCCCCACCTCGAAAACACTATGCCGAACCGTGACTTTATCGAGTCTAGTACCCGGCAGAATTTGGCTATCGTTGTGTAATCAGCTGGCATTACGGTGTCTTTGCATTCACATACGAACACGCGTCCAAATTCAGAACGAAAATCGACATCAAATCCGTCTATGGAACAAATGATGTCGTAGTCACTGGATCCGCTTCTTTTTCTCCAATTCGTTCTCCACCCAGGCATGCACGAGAGGAGATATTCAGCCAGCTTTTCCCAAGTTTTCCCTGTCATATCCCTCGGTTTCGAGATAAGATTGTTCACATATCGAGAATTGATAGTGTACATTGAGACTTCTTTGGGATCGGGAAAGTCCGTCATCCATCTCGTGTCCAAGCGTTGAAGTATCCATTCCGGGAATACGGCCTCCGATGGATATTCCTGATATAATTCAAATGCTAGTTTTGAGTATCTCTTGAATTCGCTGTCAGACAGTCCGTACCGCCAAATGAGTCGAAAATAAACGCCCGTGGTTTCAATTGGTATGTTTCCCTTCCATCGAATGGCATCTTCGCATAGAGTGAGCATAATGTATCGTTTAGCATGTATTCGAAAACCCATATAGAGATAGCAGTCACTTATCCAGCAAAGTGGCATGCCTTTGTGATACCAGTTTCCTTCGGTTTCTTGGGTCAGAAGGATCTGGTCGTACAAAAGAGAGAAAATGGAAAGTGCCTCATAGAGGCGTTTCTGGTTCAAGTAGTACAAGCCTACTAATTCCCACGCTCGCTGTGCATTGGATTGTTCGGCAACTTCATTTGGTTTGAATATGCTGGGCAAGTGCTCCGCGAATTTAGCCGGACCATCGCGATCATAAAGCAGCAATAATGATTTGGCTGGAAGCTTTTCCACCAATTCAAAAGCTGCCGTGAATCTCTCCGCCGCAAATGTCTGCGTCAAGTCGAAAGCCATCGTTAATTGCCCGGCGTCGAATTTCGCGACCGTTTCGAAGAGCAAGACCTGATCGCCGGGTGGAAGCGTGCTCGCCAATTCTCGAAGCCGTTCCATGTGTTGAGGCGAGAATTTGTGATTGAGCTCTGGGGGAATTTCAATATCCATAGCAGCTACCATCTCTTAGAGGCAATCGGTTGGGTGCCTGCGGCCTGCGGCTCTTCCAAATTTGCCAATTTGCCTTCCTGCAAGGGCCTAGATTGACTGAGTTCATTTAACGCCGCGCGGCGGTGGGCATTATTGTGAGATTTCATAGCCCAGCAAGCTGGGCGCTACGATTTCTGGCACTAAAGCCACTTGCTGACCAAAATCCCGGCGGCAAGAAGGAGACCATATTGCATGTGGAGCTGCGCCGTCATAACATCCGCAAAGGCGAGAGGCGAATCCGGTTTGTCGTCCAACGCGCGCACGACTTTGATGACTTTCAAAGCCGCGGGCAGAGAAAGTAGAGCAACGAAGACATACCACTCCAGAAGGCCCGTCAGTACCATAGGGAGCAGCCAGAGAAATGCCAGAGCCACGAGGCCGCAGTAGAACACCGAAGAGGTTCGGGGATTCAGATGAACCGACAGCGTTTTGAATCCGGCTTTTTGATCTGTAAGGATGTCGCGCAAATTGTTAGCGTGAACGATGGCCGTCACGAGCAGAGCCACGGGAACACTAATTATCATGGGTTCCCAGGCAAAGCTGCCGGTTTGCACAAACCATGCACCCCAAACCATGAGAACTCCGAAGAGAAGGAAGATCAGTGGCTCACCCAGGGCGCGATACTTCAGGTGGACAGGCTTGGCTGTATAGAAGTATCCGCCCAACAGTCCGCCTATTCCTAAGGCTACGATGACCCAGCCGCGCACCGCCACCAAATAAATCCCAATTAGAAACGCGAGCAGGAACATTAAGAGAGCGGCGTGATAGATCTGTTCCGGCCGCAGCACTTTTTGCACCAGAAGTCCTGAGCCGTTCGTGGGCTGGGTATCTGCACCCAGCTTGTAATCAAAGTAATCGTTAAAGAGATTGCTGCCCGCGTGAATGAAGAGCCCTCCCAGAAGCGCCGCGATGAAATAAAGCGGATGGAAGTAGCCTTGCGTAGCCGCCAAGGCTGTTCCCACCAAAACGGGCGTCAGAGACGCCGTGAAACTGAATGGTCGAGTGGAACGAAACCATATCTTTGCGGATGGCATAGGAAGTCACCTTTCTTAATATGAAGCCATCTCAGACTTGATATTCTCATTCTGACCCCCCCTATCCCCCCCGCGAGCAGGGGGGAACCTGAAGTCTCCCCCCGTTTACGGGGGGACGAAAGGGGGGTGGGGTCAGATCGCGAACTGCATTCTAAGATGCGTTCATGCTCTCTATTACGGATGAAGTGTGATCTTACAGATCGCGGAAGTCAACTATCTGGCCAGCAATCGCGCTGGCTGCAACGGTTCGTGGTGACGCCAAGTAGATTTCCGCTTTTGGATTTCCCATCCGACCGAGGAAATTCCTGTTCGATGCAGAGATGCAAACATCGCCATCCGCCAGAATGCCCTCATGATTGCCCATGCACGGGCCGCATCCGGGATTTAGGAAGATGGCTCCCGCTTCCACAAGAGTCTGCACATGACCTTCCTTCAGCGCAGCCAGCAGCGTCTCTCGCGAGGCAGGAATGCAAATCATACGCACGCCCGGATGAATCCTCTTTCCCCGCAGCACTTGAGCGGCGGCCGCAATGTCCTCAAGGCGATTATTACAGCAAGAACCCAGGAAGGCTTGATGAATCTTTTTCCCTGCGAATTCCCTTGCGGGTTTGGCCGCGTCAACATTGTGTGGGCCAGAAACCATCGGTGGCAGCTCCGAAACATCAAAGGTCAAAGTCTCGGTATAGCGAGCATCGGGATCAGGTTCGACCTTCGTGTACGATTTGCGTGCCCGTCCCTTGAGCCAGGTGTCCGTGATGTGGTCGGCTCGAATGTAGCCATTTTTTGCCCCAATTTCGACGGCCAAATTCGGCATCACGGCGCGGCTGGCCAGGCTCATTTCGTCCACGACAGGGCCGCAGAATTCAATGGAGCGGTAGAGAGCTCCGTCAACGCCAATTTCGCGAGCGAGGTGAAGCATGAAATCCTTTGACGTCACTCCAGCTTGGAATCGTCCCTTCAAACAAATCTGCATGCTTTCGGGGACTCTCAGCCAGATTCTTCCCGTCGCCATGATCACGGCAGCTTCGGAGCGGGTAATGCCTGTGCCGAAGGCGCCATAAGCACCATAGGTTGTCGAATGGCTGTCCGCACCGACGACAAGAGTTCCCGGCAGCGCCCAACCCATCTCGGGAAGAACTTGATGGCATATTCCCATGTCAATGTCATAGAGCGTGATCCCCTGTTCAGCGGCAAATGCACGTGCCTCTCTGTGATTATTAGCGAATTTCTCATTGGCTGCGGGAACGCAATGGTCCAAAGTAACCACATGAATGGATGGATCCCAGACTTTTTCGACACCGATTTTCTTGAAGGTTTGAGCAATATACGCCGTATTATCATGCGTCATGCAAACATCCGGCGTAACCTCAACGATTTCTCCGGGAATGGTTTTGCTTTTTCCGGTTTTTAGGGCGAGCAGCTTCTCTGCGAAAGTGAGCCCCATCGGCATATCCTTTGCTTAAAATCCTATTTGTAAAGGGAATTTCTTCGACAAGAAATAGCAGCTTGAATCGGCGCATGTCGAAATCTATTGAGCAATTATATAAGCAAAAAAACACACAAAATCAAGAGAGCAAATGAATCCGGCCTTGACACGAAAAGATGAACCAAGTGATGTTGACGCACAGCAATCATCTTCCACAATGCAAGAGAATGCAGATTTCGAACGCGTCGAACTGGCACGCGTCGGAGCCCTTTTGCCGGGGATTGTCCACAATCTCTCGACCCCGCTCTCCGGTGTTTTGGGCGGTATCCAAATGCTGGAGATGCGTGCACTGAACATTGCCGAGAGCATCGAAAAACCTGACAGACCCACCGCAGCGCAATGGAAGGAGCTGGTGAGTCATCTCGCGCGGAATCAGAAAACTATCGAACTTGTGTCTCGAAATGCTCAGAATCTCGCTGTGCTGCTGCAGAATCTCGCAAACCGTATCGCCTATTTTTCGATAAAAACCCCTGATATTCACTCCCTGAATCAACTGGTGCAGACAGAAATGCGATTTCTGGAATCTGATCTTACTTTCAAGCATCGAGTGCGACGGTCAGTCCATCTTGCCAACGACTTGCCTCCTTTGAAGTGCGTATTTTCCATCTTTGCAGAGACTTTTGATGAAATTACTTATTCTGCTATGGCGTGCCACGAGCCGAGCCGGAGCGCTCTGCCTGAAATGGTGTTCACGACAGCGATGGAGTCAGACCTGCTGGTGCTGAGGGTTGAGTGCGACACGCCGATGTCACGCTTTGAAGAAGACAAATCAATCCCAGTTTCGGTTTTCTCTTCCCGGCCTTCTCTTCGTAAATATTTTGACCGCTTGCGCCACGATGGTTGGCAAGTGGAGATGTTGGCCACCGATCTGGGAACAGCCTTTGAGCTAAGGCATGCGCCCGTCGTGGTTGCGTCCCAAAAGTAAAATGTGTATCTTGACACGCCCAAACCTTTCCCAGGACAGTCATTCGCACTTCATTCATTTTCCATGATTGATTCCCATATTCTGAGTTTCGCTGCGCAGACCAGCCGTTCCGTTCGAGTTGCTCTGGAGGCTGCGATCCGCGGCGGCGAAGTGCTTCTTAAATTCTGGCAGGGTCTCAGCTCCAATCGCATCGGCGAGAAGAACAGGGGAGACCTTGTCACTCAGGCGGACATCGAGTCGGAAAATGCCATTGTCAGTTTCTTGCAGAAAGAGACGCCGGAATGGAGTGTGATTGCCGAAGAGGGGACCGAGCGAGCTGTCAGTGACATGATCTGGTTTGTGGATCCTCTGGACGGAACCACGAACTTTGTGCAGAGGTTTCCCATCTTTGCCATTTCGATTGGACTGGCGAAGCAGCTTCCTGATGGCGGTCATGATTTGCTTGCCGGAGCTGTGTGGAATCCGATTTCGGGAGAGGTTTTTTGGGGTGCCAAAGGTAAGGGCAGCTATTGCGGATTGGAGCGTTTGCGTGTTTCCACAAAAGAGAGACTCGCCGATGCGGTCATTGGCACGGGTTTCCCGCGCGCGCCTGAAGAATTGTCAAAGTATTTGCGGGAATTTGCTGCGCTCTATCCTCAATGCAGGGCGATTCGCCGTCCCGGAGCGGCTTCCCTCGATCTATGCTGGACAGCGCAGGGTATTTACGACGCGTTCTGGGAACACCGCTTGGCCCCTTGGGATATCGCGGCAGGCTCTCTAATTGTCATGGAAGCCGGAGGGATTTGCAGTGATTTTCGTGGTGAAGCTCGTTTTCTGAAATCAGGGAACATCCTCGCCGCATCTCCTGTGTTTCACCAACAAATACTCTTGATTCTTCGACGATTGCAGAACGGCGAGCATTAATCACCAGAATTATTCTTGCACCAAAAGAAAACCCCCGGTCAAATTGACCAGGGGTTTCTTTATGACGCTGCTTCAATCTATTGTTCCACCGAAGAGACGACACGATAGAATTTAATTGAATCTGAAGCGGCCCCCATATCAACGAAGAAAGTATCAGGGGTTGAACCCTCGAGTGTCGAAAAAGCGCCGAAAGCCTCGGGGTCGCTATAGATGTGATAGTGGGGCCCGCCGTTTGAACTCCAGCGCAGCACGGCGTCACTGCCCGACGGATACACAACAATATGCGGTGCAATCCAATTGATGGTGAAATTGCCGTCGGAAACATCGCTGACACCGGGAGCTGAAACACTTGAAATCCGAATTCGGGCGCTGCTGGTTCCGGGTCCTGTAACCAACCAAGCCTGTGCCTGATTCCCCACTGGAACAGCGGGAAACAGTGTTTCCCATGTGCCCGACGGGTAGTCACGATTCAGTTCGAGCTTGACATCTCCCGAAATACCCATGGATGACCATTCGATCGTGCCGCTCGTGCCTGCATTCCAATTCTCCCCACCATCGGGAGCCAGAACGGTGATGCTGGTGCTGGTAATGGCTGCTTCTCCCATATAGGGGTCGCAGTCGTGGCCGGTTACGACAACATGTAATGTTCCCGGACTACTCGCGCCGCCGCCGAGATTCATCACGGCCGTTCCGCCGGAGAAAAGGTACTGAGTGGAGTAGACTTCGTTATTGTCGTCGTAAACGCAGATGAGAACCCAGTCGCTGAATCCCGTCACGGCTACATCGAAAGTCGTCTGTCCAACAAGAAGCTCTGTGGCATGCGACACGCCGATGGCGGCGGGAACGGCTGTCCACAGATCTATCGAAGGATCGCCCATGATGTTGTACATCTCGAGATAGCGGCGAGTCGTCGAGTTATTTCCAAAGTAGGCGTAGTAGCGGATTTTCCCATAATTCATCATGCCGGCCGTCCAGGTTTGATTTTCCTGGCCGGAGTACACATTGGCGCAGAATCCTTCCATCACCCGCTTCTCGAGGATATCGTCTTCTGTCCAGTAGGAAGTCACTGAGGACCCCATCGCGGCAATCGCGGCATGGTCATCCCGAATCCAGGTTTCCATGAGGCATTCGGCATAGGTGAAATCACCGGTCAGACAGGCGTAGCTCTGCACAAAAGGATAGACGGTATTGGTCAAGCCATTTACATCACTCTGGTAGAAAACCGGCCCATCCGCCCAATAGGTATAATCTCCGTGACCCGAATAGATGGACAGAGAACGACCCGCATTGTGGGAATTGCGCACTTGCTGGGTCGTTGCGCTATAAGTATGGCAATAGAGTCGGTCGTAGCTGTACCCGTCCGGCGCCAGGTAGTTTGTGATGACATAATTGTGGGTGCCTTCACTAACGGTGTAGTTATCGTTGGATGCCATTAAGACGGCGTACTTCTCCCAGGTGTCATTCCCAGTCCAGCCAACCTGTTCATAGGAAAGTGTCTTGCTGACAATGCGCTGCATGTGTGTCGTGGTCGTGATGGACCAGCGCGCCAAGTCAATGTCAGGGAGATAATCTGAGCCCGCGAGCATCGAGTAGTTCAAGTCGGTCTTTGGTGTGCCGGCACCACTTCCTGTCCACGCAGGGATTGCGGCCGCATCGCCGATTAGAAGCACAAAGGTGGGGGGAATCGTCCAGTTGTTATAGGCATTCTGAATATAGGCCTTGATGGCCGTTGTTGTGGTCCCCGTTGTGTCCGTCGTAACGAGTCTCGGGCGGAATCCCTTGCTGGATTTCCATGCCACATAATTCAACAAGTCAGAATTGGATAGATAGGTCGGAGCGCTGATGATCAAGAGCATGGGAGCATCAGGCAATCCGTTTGTCTCGAGAATCCCGACATCGAGCGAGCTTTTCAGCATGAGGCGGTCCGTCAGCGTCTCGAAAGGGAAGCTTGAATACCGTGCCCTTATTGCCTGGGTCTGTTCCATATCCGCACCGCTCAAAATGATTTTCAGGCGAGCGGACATGAGTACCTTCACTTCCTGACGCACAGGATTAACATCGGCCGGATAGAGGATGACCTCCACGAACCGATACCCTCGGAGCATACCGACTTGACCAAGCTCCACCAAAGAAACTAACTGGTAGCCATCTTTGTCGTAAACCCGCTGGTCCAAGTTGAAGGGTGCGTTTTCCAGAGCGCCTGGAATTTTTTCGATCGGAGCTTGAACGGGCAGAAAGGGGGCGGCAATGCCCAGCTCTTCAAAGGTGAATGTCTGCGTTTCGAGATAGACTATCTGAAGCGTGCATTCGGCGCCATAGGGAATCGAAACAAGTTTGCGCACAGCCGGCAGTTCCGGATGCCCTACATCACCCCAAATACCTCCATCCTCGACCGCCAAACGCGTAAAATCGCCACCCTGTGTGCTGACTGGACTCCGCAAGAGACCGGGCAGGGTAAATTGCAGCTCAAACGATTCCGTTGTGGCGGTGACAATTTCCAACTTGGGAGAACTCTGCCGAGAAACTCCATCAAGTGCCACCCAATCATTCTGAGCAGCGCGGGCGGCAGAGCCAGCAGAGAGAATGACAGCCAGTGACAATCCACACCACAAAAAGCGCAGACACAAACCAATTGACTTCATGAAATCCTCCATGAACATGATAAATCCATGTTTTCTATGCACTGATATTCAAATACCGTATCTTCGCGGCATTTCATATTGATTTCGTGATTGTACCGATCTCTTTCAATCCGCAGGCGGGTCCATATCCTGTTAAGCGCAACAAACGAATACGCTTAACTCCTGATTCCGGCTCCGCCCTCGGACATGCCTTCAAATTGTCAATTTACGAAAAATTTTCCAGAATCGCAATAGAAAAGAGGCTCACCACCGTACAGACCTCTCGTTCCCCCTGCACAGCGGCAGGTGAAGTTCTCATTTCGTGGACGAATTGTGGCTTCTTAGCCATTGACAGAAGTCGGCAAGTCCCTCCCTGAAAGGAACCATGCGGTGAAACCCAAGCTCGCGCTCGGCAAGAGTGGTGTCGGCATAGGTCTGGGAAACATCGCCGGGTTGCAGGGGAAGTATCTCGCGCTTAGGCAATATCTCCAGGATTTCTCCAAGGTACTTAATCGATTCATTCAGAGATATCGGGTTCTTCGAGCCAAGATTGAAGATACCGTAGTGAGGCGAGACGGACTTGCGGCACCATTCCATCGCGCCATTGACACCGGTCAGAATATCTTGAATGTGTGTGTAGTCGCGCTGCGATGTGCCGTCGCCAAAAACGGGTAAGGGCCGATTCGCTACCATGAGCTCGGCGAACTTGCGAATGGCCAAGTCGGGTCGCTGCCGGGGGCCGTACACCGTGAAGAAGCGCAGGCAGGCGATGGAGATTCCATAGAGATGATGGTAAGTGTAACAAATGGCCTCGCCCGCTTTCTTGCTTGCGCCATAGGGGGAAAGCGGGCGGTCGGTGGGATCTGATTCGCGGAAAGGAACTTCCGAGCGCTCTCCATACACTGACGACGAGGAAGCAAAGATGAATTTCTTGACGCCTGCCTTTCGAGCGGCCTCAAGCTGGACAAGGGTACCTCGCACATTAACATCCACGCATCGTTCCGGCTCCAGGATGGATGACCGGACTCCCGCTCGCGCAGCCAGATGAATGACAAGCGAAATGCCGTGTTCGCGCAAGACCTGCGCGGCCAAATCCGCATCTCGAATATCACCTTCGACAAGCGAGAAGTTGGAGTTTGTCTTGGCCCGGATTAGATTCGCCTCCTTTTCCTTGCGCGAGTAGTAGTCGTCGAAATTATCCAGCCCAATAACTCGGTTGCCCTTTGCAAGGAGCATGTCACAAACATGCGAGCCAATGAAGCCCGCCGCGCCGGTCACCAAGATAGGCAGAAATGCACTATTCATCAACGATTAACCTCAATTTCACAGGTTGGATTCTCTATGCCAGATAGAGGCACACTAATGTAACAACAATATTTTTGAGAGTCAACGCGTCCTGATTCGACCCAAACAACGAGGAACTGCCCAAGATTCGGCGACTTGATAATAGAGGACAAATTGTATCTCAAATAGATTCACTGCTTGACAAGTCTGAATATATGTATTATATTTGCATGTGACTCTATAAATTTTGGGCAAAGTGTCAATCATTTCTGGGATTCTAATCCAAATTTTGAGGAGGACAGGACTATGCAGGCAAAAGTGACTATTCTCGCTATCATCGCGTTGTTCATGGTAGCAACCACAGCGACGGCCGATGTGCCGCACATGATCAATTACCAGGGTGCACTAACCGATTCGTCTGGCATTCCCATCGAAGGCACCAAGGAAATGAAATTCGAGATTTTTGCCAATCCTACCGGGGGAAGCTCTCTTTGGTCTGAGACTCGAACATGCACCGTAAAGAATGGGCTTTTCAGCGTTGTGCTGGGGGAGGTAGGACAGATTGATTATTCTGTCTTCGACGGCTCTATTCGCTGGTTGCAGGTTACGGTCGAAGAAGAAGTGCTTTCACCCCGAAAGGAATTGGTGAGCGTCAGTTATGCATTCAAAGCTCATCATGCGCAGCAAGCAGATACGGCTTTTCATGCACCTCCCGATAACGATTGGGTCATATCAGGTAATAACATCTACCGCCTCACTGGAAATGTCGGCATCGGGACGACGAGTCCATCACAGAAACTGGACATAGTGGGCGGAAACATCGAGCTCTCAGACGATCGATGGATTGGCGATGATGCTGCAAGACCTAGGATCCAGTTCGATTCCACTGGGAGTGATATCGAGATGATGGACGCTGATGTCGGCATCGGGACGACGAGTCCTCAACAGAAGTTGCATGTTGAAGGGAATGTTCTTGTTAACGGAGAACTCAATGTAGACAGTCTCGTGACCGGATTCGACTACAGCTCGGGCTGGAATCATGTGGAGGCAGGCAACTTTGAAACCTGGACCCACAATCTGCTGGGCGATGCCTCAAAGTACATAGTGTTCTTCGATGGTAAGTCCTCGGATGGAAACTATATACATCAAAAGAACTATGGTACCAACTATACCGCACTTGGATACACTGGGGCCGAATGGGGCAGGCTCACCAACACGACAATTACAGTCTGGAGAGGATCGAGGGACGACGCCGGTGCTTTGCCGCCCAGTGATGATTGGTATTACATCAGGATTCGCATCATCAAGAATCAATGATGGCGCTCCGCAATATGCAACCAATCATCAATGCTATCCGTTCAGGTAACAGGAGGTAACTATGCGACGAAATAAATCTGTGACAGGGAAATACCCTCTACGATATGCCATGTATATCGTCTTGTTTCTCCTTCTTGCTTCGGCTTTGGCCGCTTTCGTTTTCGCCCAAGCATTCAGCGATAACTACATTATCCCAAGAGATGTCTTGGATACTGGGGGTGGGCGAGACAGTTCAACCAATTATATTATGGAAGAATCCATTGGGCAATCCACACCCATTGGAGAGTCGGGAAGCACTAATTATCGCCTTTATGCCGGATTTCAAATACCATTTCCATGCGAGCCCGTTGCGCCGACGAATGCCACGATCATTGCCAATCGGGATTCGTTGTGCAATTACCAAGGTCTGGCAGTGATTCGATGGACGCCCAGCAGCTCACCGTTCTACAACATCTATCGCTCGACGACAGATCCATTTGCGGGATTCACACGAATTGGGACGGTCCCGACCGCGATTGACTCCTTCATTGATCCGATTGGCGCGAACACGAAGGCATTCTATTATGTCACTGGTTCGTGCGACTCACTGGGAGAAGCGCCTGAATCTGACCCGTCAAATAGAATCGGTTTCGTATCCATCGTCTGTCCTCAGACTAGCTACACACCATTTGGCCTGCCATTTACCTTCTGGGATGTTGTCAACTGTGTTCCACAATACGGCGTTCCGACCTGCAAACCGTCAGATATCATTGGCGCGCAGTTTAGCGCAGGGAGCGGTGCCACAGGTGATCGGGTGATTCGACAAGATAACGGTTTGTGGGCCTATCGTACGACAACGCCGGCTCTGTGGGCAGGGCCTCTGGAGATCGATGGATGCATGGAGTGCGGTCGCGCCTTCAATATTTGGAATAGACACTCGTCCGCCCAGACCATGGTTCTAGCGGGTGAGGTGGATACTTCAGCATGTGGTCCTATATGGATCGCTCCGAATGCATGGACACCTCTGAGCTTTCGCGACGCACGGGTGCGGCCGATTCGCAATATCAATCTCCTCACATCCGGATTCACGGGTGGGACTGGTGCAACTTCGGATCGCCTTATTGAACAAGGCACTGGCAGCTATGCCTTCTTCAGCACGGGTAGCATGACCTGGGTGTACTATCCTACAAGCTTCACATCGGTTAGCCCCGGCAAAGCGTACAGGATTTGGAATAGGCATGGGACTGGTTGGAACTACAACTATGGTTCCGGTCCGGTTTCTCGCCCTCCGGACCGTCCAGATGACAATCGGGCCAGTTCGCATTGAGCAGGAGAATTGTGTTGCGAACAAGGATTCCTTTGGCCTATTCTGTCATGCGTTCCGAGAACGGCGCACTGCAGAAGGGAAGGAGGATGAGCCGCGACCGGTGAAGGTCGGTCGTGGTTCTGCTCGGATCCTGAGATTCTTGGCATGGAGGTCTGGTCGGCAGGGTACATAAATTCTTGACAAGGAAGGCGGGTATTGGACAAGTCGGTAGCAAAGCTGGCTTGACAATACCCGCCGATTTTTTTATATTGAACGATTGAATTTCGGCGGAGTAGCTCAGTCGGCAGAGCGGTGGCTTCATAAGCCATGTGTCGGGGGTTCGAGTCCCCCCTCCGCTACCATTTGTCACGCATATATCACAACCACATGACGGGAGATTTGATGGAGAGATTGATTGCCTATTGTGGATTGGTTTGCAGCGAATGCCAGGCCTACATCGCCACGCAGAAGGATGATGACGCCGAACGGGCAAAAGTTGCAGAAACTTGGTCGAAGGAGTACGGCAGCGACATCAAACCGGAAAATATCAACTGCGACGGCTGCAGATCGGAGGGCAATAGACATCTGGCCTATTGCAATATCTGTGAGATTCGTTTGTGTGGGGTAGACCGAGAGGTTATCAATTGCGCCTACTGCATGGATTATCCGTGTGAGAAACTGGAGAACTTCTTCAAGATGGCGCCACAGGCAAAGACCACTTTGGAGAGTATCAAAGTAAGCATAGGGTGAAGTCGCGGCATATCGTATTCAAAGCTACCGTAGCAATTTTGCCCGCCGCATGGCGGGTTCTTCGTTTGCGTGAGAACAATCGTGCAAGATTCTGAATTCGAAATTCTGTCAAGTGTCCGCGCTGTACTGGAAGAAGAGGCAGCCGGCTGCAAGTTCTTGCTTGCTGTTTCCGGTGGCGTAGATTCTGTTGCGATGCTTGACATGATTGCACGAATGGCTCCGGAAATGGATTGCCGACTTGTTGTAGGGCATGTTGACCACGGGCTGCGCCCGGAATCCTGCGCGGACGCAGAATTCGTCTCGGAGTTGGCAGACCGTCTTGGATTGCCATTCGTTGAGCAAAGAGTGGATGTCCTTGCTCTCGCTCGGGCCGAAAATCTTTCGCAGGAAGCGGCGGCGAGAAAAGCACGCTACCAAGCACTGGAAGAGATGGCCGGGGCTTGGCAATGCGAACGCATACTCACCGCTCACACGGCAGATGATTCCGGCGAGACATTTCTCATGCGATTCATCCAAAGCCCTGATTGGTGGGAATGGACTTCGATTCCCAAGAAACGCGGAAAGATTCTGCGCCCGTTGCTTGCGCTGCGCCGTCAACAAGTTCGGAGCTATGCCCTGATGAGAGGACTCTCCTGGCGCAATGACATAAGCAACGAGAATGAACGATTTATGCGCAATTACCTGCGCTTGAGCATGCTGCCGCGATTGGCAGAACAGGGCGGAGAAGTGGATCTTCTGGCGTTGGCTAAAGCAGGGGAAGAAATCCGGGAAGTTGTTGAGAATATCTTACAAGAGGCGGACAAGTTCGTTCAGGAACAGAGGGATAGGCACGGGAAAATGATGCTTGCAATTCCCGATATTTTGTCTTATTTTAATTTGATGTGTTGGGCGCCTGTTGAACGCGCAGCGGCTTCACTGATGGGAGACTCGAATTTTCGGTGGCCTGCGCGGCGACGAAGGCAGGTTGCGGATTTCATTGCGGCGCGCCATTCAAAAGGCATGCTTCATCTTGAAATGGGCATCCACCTGTTGCGGTACGGGTGTACGCTCGGCGTCGTCTCCCAACTTCCTGAAACTGTTTGTCATTTCTTGCAGGGATGCGGGCGGCATGTTGTTGATGGTTTAGGCGAGATGAGTCTGTCTATCGGCGCAAACGGCGGCACCCTGAACAAGGGCAATCGCATCTATGTGCGCCCAGACCTGGCGGATATGACATTGCAGCTTCGCACCTGGCGGCCGGGCGATCGTTTGAATATTTCTCACCGAGGGCACCGCAAAATCTCGGATTTGCTGAACGAATTGCATAGTGATCCAATCGCCAGAATGAATGCCTTGGTTTTATGCGATAATGAAGGCCCTTTCTGGCTTGTCGGCCATTGGAGTGATCAGCGTGTCACACCCTCGCCTGAGGACAAACTTGTTTTGGAAGTGGAATGGAGAACAACCTGACTGTCGCATTAGTTGAACCCGGCGAAATCGTGGGAGAGCCGCCGCGTCGCTTTCGGCGTTTCTTGCAGGCGGATGTCATTGATCGGCGCGTGCGCGAAATCGCCCAGGAGGTCCGGGCGAATTATGCCGACAAATGCCCCATCATGGTCGGCGTGTTGAACGGCAGTTTTGTCTTCTTGGCGGACCTGATTCGCTATATGGCCATCCCGTGCGAAATTGACTTCGTCAAGATCTCGAGCTATGAGAAGGCCATGCGTTCATCGGGAGCGGTTCTGATGAAGAAAGACCTTGACGCTCAAGTGACGGGGCGACATGTTCTCTTGGTCGAGGATATCGTGGACACGGGCGGGTCTGTCCGATTTCTTCTTGACCATTTTATGCAGAAGAAACCCGCGAGTCTTGCTGTGGCGACGCTTTTTCTGAAGCCGGAGGTTTTTCAACCGAAGTGCCAATTGGATTATGTGGGTTTTGAGATACCCAATCGGTTTGTTGTTGGGTATGGATTGGATTGCGTTCAGCAGTGGCGCCATCTTCCGGATCTATATGCTCTGATAGACGAGTCGTCTTAATGCGTTTGGAGTGAGTAAGCTGTGGACGAGAAACGCGACAAGAAAAAGAGGCCGCCTGACGACAAAATTGAGTGGAGGCGCGCAACGAAGACTCTTTATATCTTTCTTCTCATTGCAGCAGCCGTGATCGTCCTTTCACAGATCCGATTGGGCGAGCGGGAGGAGTCTATTCCTTATGACCGTTTTGAGCAACTGGTTGATGATGGGAAAGTGGATCGGGGAGTAATCCTCGATCAGATTTTCTACGGCTTCTTGAAGTCGGGAGGCCGATTCCGCACAACCCTGCCGCCTTACATGGACAACGCGATGCTGAACCATTGGCGTGAAAAGGGCGTCTCCTACGAATTCCGCGTCAAGCGCTCGGACTTGGGTGTTCACTTATTTAATATGCTTCCTTGGCTTCTTCTCTTGGTTTTTGGATTCTTCATTTTGCGCCGAATTCAAAGCGGAGGTGCACCACGCGGGATCTTCTCGTTTGGCAAAAGCCGAGCCAAACTTTTTGTAGAAAACAAGTCGCTCGTGACTTTCGCCAATGTCGCGGGCGCCGATGAGGCGAAAGAGGAATTACAGGAGATTATTGAGTTCCTGCGCAATCCCAAAAAATTTCAGAAGCTGGGTGGTCGAATTCCGCGCGGAGCGCTGCTTCTTGGCCCCCCCGGGACAGGCAAAACGCTCTTGGCGCGAGCCGTGGCGGGTGAAGCGGAGGTGCCTTTCTTTTCGATGAGTGGCGCCGACTTTGTTGAGATGTTTGTAGGAGTGGGAGCGAGTCGAGTGCGCGATTTGTTTGAGCAAGGCAAGAAACACGCGCCTTGCATCATTTTCATTGACGAGATTGACGCCGTAGGCCGCCAGCGGGGCGCAGGATTGGGTGGGGGGCATGATGAACGCGAGCAGACGCTCAACCAGCTTCTGGTAGAAATGGACGGCTTTGACCCCAATGAGGGAGTCATTTTGCTGGCAGCCACGAACCGGCCTGACATTCTCGACCCGGCGCTTACCCGGCCCGGCCGCTTCGACAGGCAGATTATCGTAGACCGCCCCGATGTTCGTGGGCGTGAAGGGATTCTGCGCGTCCATACGAAGAACATTCCGCTGGGAGAAGATGTGGATATGGCCGTACTGGCAAAGGGAACACCCGGTCTTGCAGGCGCGGAGCTGGCGAATCTTGTGAATGAAGCCGCGCTCATTGGGGCACGGCGAGATGCTGATTTCGTCACCATGGCCGACATGGAACAAGCCAAAGATAAGGTCATGATGGGCGCTGAACGCAAATCTCTCCTTATCAGCCCCGTTGAGAAGCGCTCAACCGCCTACCATGAGGCAGGCCATGTACTGGTGGCCAAACTCATTCCCAATAGCGATCCGGTCCACAAGGTTACGATTATTCCTCGGGGTCGAGCTCTGGGACTGACGCACTTCTTGCCTCTCGATGAAAAGCACAACTACCCTCGCAGCTATCTTGAAAGTGTGTTGGCTCGCCTTCTGGGAGGTCGCGCCGCCGAGCTTCTCGTTTTTAGCGAAACGACGACCGGTGCTGGAGATGATCTTGAAAAGGCAACCCAGATTGCCCGCAAAATGGTCTGCGAATGGGGGATGTCTCCGGAGCTGGGGCCTTTGACTTTCGGTCAAAAGGAGGAAGAGATTTTCATCGGACGCGAAATCGCTCAAGTCCGCGACTATAGCGAGCAAACGGCAGAGCTTATTGATGCGGAAATCCGTCGCATCGTCAGCGGTGCGGATGAAATCGCTCATGGGCTGCTTCGTGAACAGCGCGAAAGACTCGACAAGCTGGCGAGTGCTCTCCTCGAACGCGAAAACCTGGATGGTGCTGAGATTGACGAGATTTTGCAGCTCTCACAACAAGATTCCCTCACAACTTCTTAGAAGAAACCGACGAGGTTCATACTAACCATGATGCACATTGGGGCACTTCCGCGTGGTTGACCAGGACAAAATTAGGCAGGCTGTCCACCTACTGATTGAAGGGATTGGAGAAGATCCTTCGCGCACGGGTCTCGTCGAGACTCCGGAGCGTGTGGCGCGCATGTATGAAGAGATCTTCAGTGGCGTTGGAAGCAATCCATCCGAACAGGTGCAGCTCTTCCCGACTGAGAACGAGGACGAGATGATTATTGTTCGCGATTTGCCGTTCTATTCCATGTGCGAACACCATCTCCTGCCGTTCTGGGGTTCAGTCTCGATTGCCTATATCCCCAAGAACAACCTGGTGACCGGTTTTTCAAATCTGGCGCGCATTATCCATCTTTTTGCCGCTCGCCCGCAGCTCCAGGAGCGCATGACAGTGGAAATTGCTGAAACCCTCATGGCAACGCTGAAACCTTTAGGCGTTTTTGTGGTTCTTCAGGCGCAGCACCTGTGCCTCATGATGCGCGGGGAAAAAGTCCATGGAACATGGACAGTAACTTCCGCCATGCGGGGTGCGATGCGCCGCGAGGCGACACGACTTGAAGCCCTGCATCTAATGGGTCACAAGTAAGCTATGGCTGCCGTCGCCTCGACACATAGGGAAATCTCTTTGGCAGAGCGGGCGAGACCTCGTGTGTTTCGTCATGCGGGCGGCGAGCTTCCAATTGGCCGGCGGACTTTACTGATGGGCGTGGTCAATGTAACGCCGAATTCCTTTTCCGATGGCGGTCTTTTTCTGAGTCCCGAAGCCGCCGTGCGTCAAGCTCTTCTTTTGATTGAGCAGGGCGCTGACATCCTTGATATAGGAGCTGAATCAACGCGCCCCGGGAGCGCCCCAATTTCCGCCGCGAGCGAGCTTGAGCGTCTTCTGCCGATTATCGAATCAATCGCATTGAAGACGGAAGTTCCGATTTCAGTGGATACATACAAAGCGCGCGTCGCTGACGAAGCACTCAAAGCCGGGGCGGTTATCGTCAACGATATTTCGGGATTCCATTTTGATAAAGCTATGCCGGAAGTCTGTGCGCGACACAAGGCAGGTGTCATTCTCATGCATATCAAAGGAACCCCGGGCGATATGCAACTCGACCCAATCTATGGGGATCTTCTTGGAGAAATCATTGCTTATTTGAAAGAGGGTTTGCAGCGAGCCGAGGCTACCGGTGTCGAAAGAGAGCGAATTCTGCTTGATCCCGGCATCGGTTTCGGCAAGACCTTCGACGACAATTATCGGCTTATTCGTGGATTGCGAAAATTAGCGGCGCTGGGCTTTCCTGTTATTGTCGGACCGTCGCGCAAGGGTTTTACAGGGCAATTCAGCGGTCTGCCGCCACACAAACGGCAGTTCGCAACGGCCGCTGCTGTCAGCCTTTCGATTCTTAATGGTGCATCGGTCGTGCGGGTGCACGATGTGGCGGAAATGAAAGAAGTCGCCGCTATCGTGGACCGCTTTCTTCAGGTCGCAGATGATGACTAAGAACGCACTGCAAATCGCCCCAATGACAGGCGAACATCTGACGGAAGTCCTCGCGATTGAGAAATCGTCTTTTCATGATCCTTGGTCTCCCGTAGGTTTTCTTGATTCCATCGGAGAACCTCCCATAAGCTGGGTGGCGCTCGAGAACGAGCGCGTCGCTGGGTACTTGGTGACACTGTGGGTCTGCGACGAGGTCCACATTCTGAATTTTGCCGTGCGAGAGGATCTTCGCCATCGTGGCATTGGCACTTGTCTCATGGATTTCCTGCTCCAAAAGGCCCACGCCCGAGGGATTCGGGCGATTTTCCTCGAAGTGCGCCGCTCGAATCAGGCTGCCATTGAATTCTACCGGAAGAATGGATTTCAACCGCTCTATCACCGCAAGGCATACTATAGTGATGGTGAGGATGCCTGGGTGATGGAATGTCGAATTCACCAGAGATCGGAATCTGCTGAGGAAATAGTGAAGCTGCAATCAAATCGGACGAGTCTTTCGAGGTAGCGGCGCATGGATTGGTTCCGAAAAGGTCGGGAAGGTTTGACACCACAGGCGAAACGGGAGACGCCCGATGGTCTTTGGGTCAAATGCGATACCTGCGGCGAGATTATTTTCCGTCGAGAACTCGAAAAGCTCTTCCTGGTCTGTCCCAAATGCCGCTTTCACTTTCCGATGGAAAGCTCCCAGTATATTTCACTTCTTATTGACGAAGGGACCTGGGAGGAGATGGATGCAAACTTGCGTCCGCAAGACCCGCTGCTTTTTCGTGACACCCAGAAATATCCCGAGCGCGTTGCGAAAGCCGTTAAAAATACGGGGCACCAAGAAGCCATAACCACGGGCGTGGGCGGCTTGGCCGAATATCGCGTGACACTTGGGGTCATGGATTTCAGTTTCTTTGGAGGCTCCGTCGGCTCCGTGGTCGGTGAGAAGATTGCGCGTGCCGTGGACCGTGCGATTGCTGAGCAACGCGCTGTAGTCATCATCAGCTCTTCGGGCGGAATGCGGATGCAAGAGGGGATGGTCTCATTGATGCAAATGGCGAAAGTCAGTGTCAAGTTTAGCCAGCTTGCGGCCGCGAAGCTTCCTTACATCTCCGTGTTGACGAATCCCACAACGGGGGGTACGACAGCATCCTTCTCGATGCAGGGGGATGTCATTATGGCTGAGCCGCGAGCGCTCATTGGTTTTGCGGGGCCTCGGGTCATCAAACAGACCATTGGCCAAGACCTCCCCGAGGGATTTCAGCGATCCGAGTTTCTATTGGAGCATGGATTCATTGACCGAATTGTCGAGCGCAAGGACATGAAGAAGGAACTGGCGCAAATTCTATATTTCTTTGCCGGTGAGAACTCGAAGTGAGAATTCTTCTTTCCAACGATGACGGAATCCAATCCGTCGGATTGCACGCACTGGCGCAAGGCGTACGCGATTTGGGAGAAATTTGGGTCGTCGCGCCGGACCGAGAGCAGTCGTCGGTCGGACACGCGATTACGCTGTCTGACCCGATTTGGCTTCGGCCCTATCCCTTTGACGGAGTGCATGCTGCTTTTTCTGTGGGAGGCACTCCGGCTGATTGTGTGAAACTCGCACTAACCGCCTTGATGCCGCAACGACCGGATGTTATTCTTTCCGGCATCAATCGCGGCGAGAATACCGGCATTTCCACCATTTATTCCGGCACCGTGTCCGCGGCAACGGAGGGGACAATTAGCGGAGTTCCTTCTCTGGCTATTTCGCTGGATTCGTTTACTTCGAATCGCTTTGATTTTGCCGCGCGGGTGGCTCGCCATTTGGCAAAGTTGGTTGCTCGGCACGGACTTCCGACTGGAACGCTCCTTAGCGTGAATGTTCCCGATTTGCCGGAAGAAAAGATCCGCGGCATTTGCATCACTCGACAGGGACGGGCTCGCTGGAAGGAGACTTTCGAGAAACGCATTGATCCCAGAGGTCGCACCTATTTCTGGATGGACGGTCACAAGATCGAACTCGAAGAACCGCGGGATACTGACGGCCGGGCGCTATCGGATGGTTTTGTTGCTGTGACGCCTATTCGCCTTGACATGACTCACCATGAGTTCATCGCCGAACTGAAAACCTGGCCACTGGAACTGCCCGATACGAATCCCATTTTCATTCCTGAAACATAGGAGAATTTTCCATCGAGCGAATCGTCGTTCTGGATTTTGGCTCGCAGACCACCCAGCTCATTGCCCGTCGTGTCCGCGAGGTGGGAGTCTACTGCGAGATATTGCCGCATCGCACTGAGCTTCGCGAGATCGTCGGCAAGCAAACGCGCGGAGTTATTCTTTCGGGTAGTCCGTCCAGCACGAGGTCTCGCAAATCGCCTCGTCCCCCTGATGGGCTTTTTGATCTGGATCTGCCGCTCTTGGGGATTTGCTATGGAATGCAACTTGTTGGGCGACACTTCGGAGCGGAGGTGCTCACGCGGGATCAACGCGAGTTCGGTCGAGCACAACTTCACTTGACAGGCGAGAGCCCGCTTTGGAAAGGTCTTGAACCGGAGCAAGTCGTTTGGATGAGCCACGGGAACTATCTGCCGGAACCTCCCAAGGATTTTGTGCAGATTGCGCAAACCGAAGGCAAAGCGGTTTCCGCATTGATGCACAAGACGCGTCCGATCTTTGGCGTGCAATTCCATCCGGAGGTTTCGCACACTCTCCAGGGAAGCCGGATTCTCGCGAATTTTGTCTATGAGATCTGCCATTGTGCCGGAGGATGGGGAGCCGCCGCTTTTTTGGAGCGCGCGATTCCCGAAATCCGAGAAAAGATTGGGAACAAGCGTGTCCTTTGCGGACTTTCGGGCGGAGTGGATTCGGCAGTAACGGCGATGCTCATCGCTCGCGCTGTGGGGAATCGGTTGATCTGCGTCTTTGTGGATAATGGTGTTTTGCGTAAAGACGAAGCGTCGCAAGTTGTCAACACTTTCAATGCGCAGCGTCATGTGAGTCTTCTCGTTGTTGATGCTCGTGAGCGGTTTCTGAGGCGACTTGCGGGAGTCATTGACCCTGAACAGAAACGCAAGATAATCGGCGAGGAATTTGTAGCTGTCTTTCAAGAGGAAGCCGCGAAGATTGAGGACCTTGATTTCCTCGCTCAAGGAACTCTTTACCCCGATGTAATTGAAAGCACTTCGGTACGTGGGCCATCGGCAACGATTAAGTCCCATCACAATGTTGGGGGTCTTCCTGAAGCGCTGCATCTGAAACTTGTCGAACCGCTGCGAGAGCTCTTTAAGGACGAAGTTCGGGCCGTGGGCCGCCTGTTGGAGTTGCCGCCTGAGATTGTCGAACGACATCCGTTTCCCGGTCCGGGCTTGGCGGTTCGCATCATCGGCGAAGTGACGCCCGAGAGATTGGCGATTTTGCGCGAAGCTGATGCCATTTTTCTCGAGGAACTGCGCCGCTCGGGTTGGTACGAGCGCGTCGCCCAGGCTTTCGCGATTTTGCTCCCCGTCCAAACGGTTGGCGTCATGGGAGATGAACGCACCTACGAATCGGTCGTGGCCTTGCGTGCAGTGGACACATCGGATTTCATGACGGCGGATTTTTCGCGGATTCCTTGGGACATTCTCGCCCGTGTGGCCAGTCGAATTGCCAACGAGGTGCGCGGAGTGAACCGCGTCGTTTTTGATGTAACGACCAAACCCCCCGCGACGGTGGAATGGGAGTAGGTTGCGAAGCTTCTGCGCGAAACGGGAGCTGTTCAGGTATCTCCCTCAAGTATGAGATTTTCCAAGGCATAGTCGTTTTTCGTTTCATTCAGGATAAGGCTGCGCATGTGTGGAATCATCGGATATGTTGGGGACCGGGAAGTCATCCCTTTGCTCATCCAAGGGCTGAAGCGGATGGAATACCGCGGCTATGACTCGGCCGGGGTTGGTCTTTTTGGTCCCGACGGACTTTTTCTGAGGAAAGACAAAGGAAAAGTTGCTGACTTGGAATCCGCTCTGAGCTCTGTGCGCATCGAAAGTCACGCAGGAATCGGCCACACGCGGTGGGCGACGCATGGTGTGCCAAATGCCATCAACGCCCATCCACACATGGACGACAAAGGTCTTATCATCTTGGCTCACAACGGCATTATCGAGAACTACGAGGCTTTGCGCGAGGAATTGACTCGCAGCGGTCACCGATTTGTGAGCGATACGGACACCGAGACCGTTGCCCATCTTATCGAAGAGGTCTACGAAGGTGATCTTCTGGTAGCGGTTCAACGAGCGCTGCGTCTTGTTCGAGGCACTTATGGTCTTGTGATTATGTGTTCTCAGGCGCCGGATCAGATTGTTGCCGCGCGGCTTGGCAGTCCTCTGATTATTGGTCATGGCAAGGGCGAGAACTTTGTCGCTTCGGACTTGGCGGCGTTCGTCGAGTTCACGCGAGATGTCACCTATATGGAAGATGGTGAAGTGGCTCTGATCACAAAGGACAAGATTGTCCACAAAACTCTGGCTGATCAGTTCGTTCCTAAAAAGGTCGAAAAGATTTCTTTTGATATTGAGCAAATCGAAAAAGGCGGCTTTTCTCATTTCATGCTGAAAGAGATCAACGAGCAACCTCGCACGATTGCGGACGCCATGCGAGGTCGGTTGCTTGTTGAGGAGGGAACGGTTCGCTTCGGCGGGATGAGCGAGCGAGAGACGGAATTTGCCGGAGCGAAGCGCGCCATATTCGTCGCCTGCGGGACTTCATGGCATGCGGCGCTCGTCGGGGAATATCTCTTTGAAGAATTGGCCGGGCTGCCCGTCGAAGTCGAATATGCTTCTGAGTTCCGCTATCGAAGTCCGATTCTTGATGATCACACGGTCGTCTTTGCCATTTCTCAATCGGGTGAAACCGCGGACACTTTGGCGGCGATTCGGGAAGCAAAAAGCAGGGGAGCCACGGTTTTCGGCGTCTGCAATGTCGTGGGTTCTTCGATCGCACGGGAAACTCACGCGGGCGTTTTCCTTCACGCAGGGCCCGAAATCGGTGTCGCCTCGACCAAGTCATTCACCTCGCAGATTGCCGTGCTTTCGATGTTGGCGCTCAGCCTGGGACGTCGTCGGCGTATCTCGGCCGCCGAAGGCCGCCGTCTCATAGAAGACTTGCGAGCCATTCCGCGCAAAGTGGCAAGCATTCTCAATAGCGTAGATGAGATTCAGACGATTGCTCAGCAGTATAGAAATCATCGCAACTTCCTCTATCTGGGGCGAGGAGTCAATTTTCCGGTGGCACTCGAAGGCGCATTGAAACTGAAGGAAATCTCCTACATTCATGCCGAAGGGTATCCCGCTGCCGAGATGAAACATGGGCCAATCGCTTTGATTGATGAGGCGATGCCCGTGGTGTTCATCGCGATTCGTGATGGGACTTACGAAAAGATTCTTTCCAATATCGCCGAAGTGAGGGCTCGACGCGGACGCGTCATTGCTGTCGCAACAGAAGGAGACCGTGACATCGCCGGAAGAGTGGATCATGTCATCTATGTCCCCGAGACGCATCCGATGCTAAGCCCTCTTCTGACGGTGGTGCCGCTCCAACTTCTGGCCTATCATATCGCGGTCCTGCGTGGGTGCGATGTGGACATGCCGCGTAATCTTGCCAAGAGTGTTACCGTTGAGTAAAAGCAAACGATTCTCTTTTGGACGCACCTTCCATCCGTGGGTGCAACACCGCTTTGTAAGTGCCATTTTGGGCGGCCTCGCGGTTTTCCTGTTTTCCTCTGGGGTGTCTGCCGGATCCCTATTGGATGAAGCATTGGAATCCTTCCGCCGAGGCGATTTGAGCCACTCTCAAAGGGTGCTCGAAGAAATTCTCAGTCGGCCAGCGCCTCCTCAGGAAGACGCGGCGATGTTCCTGCTCCTTCGAGTCCATTTGGCTCGTCATGACGGAGCGAAGGCCACCGACTTGGCCGAACGATTCCTGAAAAAATTTCCTGAAAGTCGCTATGAGGACGATGCACACTATGCCCGGGCGGAAGCTCTTTTCCTGGAAAAGGAGCTGGTCGCCTGTGCCCAGGAACTTGTATGGGTGGTTGAGAACGCTGCGGATAATCGCTTGCGAGAGAAAGCCTTGTGGGTACTGCCCCGCCTGACTGAAAAGTCGCGCACCGCTCAAGAGCGAAAACGGCTCACGGAGATCGTGGTGCAGGTGCCGGAAGAGCTGCCAATTCCCGCGACGGCGGTCGTCGTGCTGCTGGCCTTTCCCGAAGGCGAGGCACCGGAAGCTCAAGCTCTCCGGCAGTCCATGGAATTTGCCCTGCAACATACTTCCCCGCGCGTCTTGGTCACTTTCAAGGAAGTTGCCAGCACTTATGAATGCGCTCAAGCGGCCCGTCAGCTCATGGACGATGACAGAACTCGGCTTCTGATTTTTGCCGGCGATGAAGGTTCCGCGGCCACGCTGGCGCTTCTCTCCAACAGCTACCAAATCCCTGTCTTGATGCTCACAGGCTATGCCCATTCCTTCACGGATTTGAGCGACTATGTTTTTGAGTTTCTTCCGAGCCGCTTCACACAAAGCTCGGCGCTGGCTCAATTCGCTACAAAGGATCTGCAGATTCGTTCATTCCTTGAATTGGTCGCCTCCGACGACGAAGGTCGTGCTCTCGAAGAGGGATTTCGAAGGGGCGTTGAACGAGCAGGGGGCGCGGTCAAAGCGGTGGAATGGTATTCTCCGCGGGCACCTTCGGTGCGTGCACCTCTGCGTTCTCTTTTTGCGGCATCGGGGACGAACTCCAAAGAGGATGCCCAGCTCAGCGCGGCTCTCACGGATTCAGAGTTGACGGCCCTCTGGGGGGGGAGCGAAGGAGAAGTGCTTCTACTCAACCGAGAGGATAGCTTGCAGGTCCTCACGCAAGGAGCGAAAGAAGCCCTTTTCTTTGCCATCCCATCAGGGCGCGTTGCGGACATGGCCTCTCAAATGGGCTCGCTGCCGCCTCAGACGATTCTCTTGGGAAATAGTGCCTGGATTGACGAGCAAGCGTTGGAGCAGTTCACGGAGATCAGTGAAGGTTTGATTGTCGCCGCGCCGCTTGTTCCCGAGATTGACGAGCCGGGATTCTTGCAGCAGCTTTATGAGGATTCCGTGGCACGACAGGCGGGTTTATGGGAGCTCTTGGGCATGGATGCTGCGACTTTCATTGCCACGCTGATGACTAGGCAACCTGACTCGCGGCAAGTGATGAAAGACGCTTTGCGGGAAATCGGGCCGTTTGAAGGATCATCGGTTCGCCTTGATTTTCAGGAAGGCCGCGAAAATCGGGCGGTTCGTATCCTGCGATATGAAGAGGGGACTTTCCAAGTGTTGAAGTGATGCTGGCTATCCTCCGTCGGAACGGAGAGCAGCCGCATGGAAATAACCGCACATTCACAAAGTAGAGTGGTTTATCTTGACATTCTTTGAGGCTGTTTTTTTGGGGATTGTTCAGGGTTTGACAGAATTTTTGCCCGTTTCAAGTTCAGGTCATTTAGTCGTTCTGCAATCTCTTTTGGGATTTCGCGAGCCGCTACTCGCCTTTGACATCATGGTGCATCTGGGGACGCTGGTTGCCGTTATTATCTTTTTCCGCAGATATTTCGCCGGCATGATTGCGTCAATCTTTGTTCCGCGATTGCGACGGAGCGAAGAGTGGAATCTGCTGAAAATGGTCATCATCGGCACCATCCCCACCGGCTTCATCGGTCTGGTCTTTAAAGAGCCTTTGGAAGAGCTTTTCGGTTCGCCGTCGGCCGTTGGCTTTTTTTGGCTGATGACCGGACTTCTTCTTTTCATGGCAGATCGCTGGCTCTGGAACGGCAAGGACCTTTCGCGCGGCACACTGCAGGACGCTTTGGCCGTCGGATTCTTCCAAGGGCTGGCTATCATCCCGGGCATTTCGCGCTCGGGGGCGACCATTAGCATGGGTATTTTCCGCCAGTTTTCGGGGGCCAATGCGGCGCGGTTCTCCTTTATTCTCTCTGTGCCGGCCGTCCTGGGAGCCACTATCCTTGAGGCGAAGGATATCACGGAGGTGAAATCGAATGAGCTTATTATCTATTTGATCGGACTGGTCACTGCAGCGGTAGCCGGCTATGCGGCCATCGCTCTTCTAATCCGCTTGCTCAAAGCGCGTCGGTTGGCGATTTTTTCATATTATTGCTTTGCAGCCGGCGCCATTACCCTCGTTGCCTTAATTGCCACAGGCAAGTTTTGAAGCCTTTGGCAAAAGATGAAGTTGGGTTCGCACGCCGAGCGGGTAGCACACCCACCACGGCAAGATTTACTGGTCGCGACCTCCGGTCGCGGGCTGGGAACTTGAATTGTGATTCGGCGTAGGGGCATGGCGTGCCGTGCCCACAAGGAAATGGATTGATCGCTATTGTGGGCGTGTAACGGGCCCGGCAGAGGATTGTTATGGAAAGTAGAGAACCCACCATCAGAGACTTTCTTCCTTTTTGTAGAGGGGAGAGAGAACTCACCATCGAGGAAATAGGCACACTTCTTAAAAAACTCGGCGTTCACAATGTAGATTTCTATATTGGAAAGCTGCAAGACAACTCAGGCAACCGTCCGGTATATGAAGATTTCCTTGTGGAAGGAGAGGCCGCGGCAACACTTGCCGTATACGATTTCATAGTTTCCATGGCCGACCGTCCTGATTTGAAAATAGAATTCGCGGGGACCTCATTTTGCGCGGACGCAAAGCATTTTAGATGGAAAGATAAGGATCAGGTAGATGAAGACAAAATGTGGGAAGAGAGCAAGAAGGAAAGGTTGGCCAAGATTGGTGGTGTGGTTGAAGGTAGAAAGCAACCTTGGGAACAAATTCTCGAAGTCGCATATCGTAAGGCTGAGCAGTATTCCGGTAGCGAGCCTTTTATCATAATAATAAGAAGCAGCAGTCCCCACAATATTAGAGCGAAACAGGTTGAGATTGCGCGCAACGAGATTGACAAGCGAGTTTCAAGTGGGTGGGATCAGGTCTTCCGTAAACTCAACGGATTCCTTTTCTTTGATAGAGATTTTTGCCAATCATTAAATCGAGACGCCTACTTCTATCCGACACGCATCATTAATATGTCACTCAATTCCAGAACGCTTGAAGCACTTAATTCAATTCGTCTGTACCGCAGGATTTTCTAAGAATGAGCGATAATACTCTTTACTACGGCGATAACCTCGACATCCTGCGTCGCTATATCAAGGACGAGTCGGTGGACCTCATCTATCTCGACCCGCCCTTTAAAAGCAGTCAAGACTACAACATCCTCTTTAAAGAGCAAAATGGAAGTCGTGCTGCCGCGCAGATTATGGCTTTTGAGGACACATGGCATTGGGACGAGGCGGCCTCACGCGCCTACGAGGAAACCATTCGCGCGGGCGGGCGCGTCGCCGATGTCATGACGGCTTTCCACACCTTCCTCGGCGGCAACGACATGATGGCCTATCTTTCCATGATGGCCCCGCGCCTCGCGGAGCTCCGCCGCGTATTGAAATCCACCGGCTCTATTTATCTGCATTGTGACCCCACCGCCAGCCACTACCTCAAGCTGCTCATGGATGCGGTGTTTGGGCTGCGGAATTTCAGAAATGAGATCGTTTGGAAGCGCGCAAGCACTGTCAAGAGCAACTTCGGACAAGGCAGCAAGTTCCTAGGCCAACAGACAGATACGATTCTTTTCTTCTCGAAGACTGAAAATTACCTATTTAATCAACCCTTCAAGCCATACACTGACGACTATATGGATTCGATGTACAAGTACATCGAACCCGAAACGGGTCGTCGCTATAGACTGGTTAGCATGATTGGCCCTGGCGGTGCCGCGAAAGGTAACCCTAAGTATGAAGTAATGGGGGCGACGCGATATTGGCGCTACTCGAAGAGAAAGATGAAAGAACTCATAGATGCTGGTTTGGTTGTACAGACCCGTCCGGGCACCGTGCCTCACCGAAAGTACTATCTGGATGAAGGAAAGGGCGTAGCCGTACAGTCGTTGTGGGACGACATTGGTAATCTTCAGGCGAGCGATGCAGAACGCTTGGGCTATCCAACGCAGAAGCCAGAAGCCCTACTGGTGCGGATTCTCGAAGTGAGTTCGAGCGAAGGCGATGTGGTGCTTGATCCCTTCTGCGGGTGCGGCACGGCCATCGCTGTCGCGCAAAAGCTAAACCGCCGCTGGATAGGAATTGACATCACGCATCTGGCGATTACGCTCATCAAGAAGCGACTGAGAGATTCGTTTGGGGCAATCGCGGCGATTGAAGAACATGGCATAGCGGCGGGCTCCCGCCCGCCGACCAAGGGCAGGCAGGAGCCTGCCCCTAGGGAAGAGAGGCAGCTCTCGTATCGCGTCATCGGCGAGCCGGTGGATCTTTCGGGTGCACGAGCCCTCGCCGAGCAGGACAAATTTCAGTTTCAATGGTGGGCGCTGGGGCTGGTGGACGCGCGGCCTGTCGAACAGAAGAAGGGCGCCGACCAAGGGATTGACGGCCGCCGCTATTTCATTGACGGCAGAGATCGCCACACCGAATCTATCATCTTCTCGGTCAAGGGCGGCCATGTGAGTGTGAAGGATATTCGCGACCTGCGCGGAGTCATCGAGCGCGAAAACGCCGCCATTGGCGTGCTTATTACTCTCGAGGAACCGACGCGCGATATGAAAAGGGAAGCGGCTTCGGGCACTTTTTATCATTCCGACTATAAGGGCACGCAGCACGCGCGCATTCAGATTGCCACGATTGCGGAGCTGCTCGAAGGCAAGCGGCTCGATTTGCCGGTCATAGCGCAAATGCCTGCCCACGACGCGACCTTCAAAAAAGCGCCCAAAGCAAAACGGAAAACAGCGAAAACCGAATCGCTGGATTTTGAAGAGTAAATCCGCGACCGGTGGTCGCGGATTCAGCATCGCGCGTGAGAGCACCCGCCACGGTGGCGAAGAAGAGTGGAGCGAATTTGGCTGGGATTAGAAAATCGGTGGGACAGGTAACGCTGACGGACTTCCGAAAGGCCATCAAAGCAGGTAAGAGCTTCCCGTGTGTGCTCTTTATGGGTCCCGAAGAATATCTTCAGCGTGCGGATGCAGAGTATTATATTGATAGCTTGGTGCCGGCATCTCATAGAGATTTTGACCTGACGCGGATTGCGGGAGACGAATTGAAAGAGGACAAATGGCCCAAATCACCGTTGCGCGTGGCCTTAACACAGCTTCCGCTATTGGGCTCCTATCGTGTCCTTCTCGTTGACAATGCAGGCGATCTAAAGAAAGAAATAGTCAAAGGTTTGATAGTCTATTTGAAAAGCCCCAATCCTGCGCTGCGGCTATTATTAGTTGATTCCAGAGAGAAACTGAGGGAGGAACCTCTCAAAGAGCTGCTTGAGCATCTTGTGGCCGTCAGCTACCAGTATTTGGAGGAAGGCGAGCGTATTGACTGGGTAATCAATTATTTGCGAGAGCATCGCAAAAGAATCACTGACGAAGCTGTCCATTGCCTGGTCCAGACTTCCACCCAGTCACTGTCCGAACTGGCTGCAAAGCTCGACCATGCCACCTTGTTTGTTGGCGATGTGCCTGAAATCGACATTTTTGCCGTGCAAAGGATTTCGGGCATCACCTCCAAGGTCACAGTTTTCGATCTTGAGCGTGCCCTCCACAAGGGGTCGCTGTCGGAGAGTCTGCAGATGGCTCGGCGAATTCTGGAAGGCGGCGAGAGCGTGTTGAAGCTTATCGCGTACCTTCATCGGAGTCTGATACTCATCTGGCAGATCCTGAGAATACCCCACAGCAAGGACAAGGACCAAGAACTACGCAGAATTCTTGGAAAACGATATTTTGTGAAGGACCAAGAGAAGAAACTTGTCGTTAGGGATAGTTTTGTCAGGGCTGCCAAGGTCATGCGCTTGCCGACGATAGAACGAGCTCTCTTGGGGCTCTTGGATTTGGAAATCACTCTGAAGACGAGGACTGTCGAGGAGGACATTCTGTTCTATCACTGGCTTTGGCAGGTGATGGGGCCAAATCGTGGGATGCTGGAACCTCTGGCGGAGACCGGGAGTTAATCAAGGTGGCACGATGACAAACGGCGCCGCAAAATCGCCGACCGACGAGGAACTCATTTTCGCTTTCCAGAAGGGTGATGTTGGTGCCTTTGAGGAAATCGTGCGGCGTTACAAAGACCCGCTGTACAATTTCACAAACAGGCTTCTGGGGGATTCTGTCTTCAGCGAGGATATTGTCCAGGAAACTTTTCTGCGGGTCTATCGTAATAAGAATAGGTATCATCAGATCGCCAAGTTCTCCACATGGATCTATACCATTGCCTCGAACTTGGCCAAGACAGAGCTGCGGCGGCGCAAGATTCGTAATTTCTTCTCGATTAGCTCCCGAGGCGCGGATGAGCGCGACTATGACATCGTAGATTTATCCTCGGATGTCGAGCGAGATGTTGACAGTACTTTGAAAAATGATATTATTCTGCGCGAAATCAACGCGTTACCGGTGCATTTCCGTGAAGCCGTACTGTTACGCGATGTGCAGAATTTTTCATACGAAGAAATAAGTGGAATATTGAAAGTTCCATTGGGAACGGTTAAATCCCGGGTAAACAGGGGAAGAGGTCGTCTACAAAAGAGGTTGAGATTCTTGATTTTGGATGGTTCGGAGGGTCGAGGTGGAGGGAGTGACGAAAAACAGAAATAGCTTTGTCGGCAGCGGGATCGAGGAAACTGATATTGACCCGATCCATCGTGCGATTCGGGCATTGCTGGTTGCTCTGCCACATATCGAAGCGCCGCTTGGTTTCGAGTCTCGGTTGTGGAATCGTGTTGCTCAGATCAAATCCCGGCGAAATGGATTGAATTTGGATTGGTGGATTCTTGCTCGCCGATGGTTGTCGGTCGGTTTGGGAGTCGCAACAGCGGTGGTGATTGGATTGGTTTTCTTTGAGTCACAACAAACGGAAGTGCCGTCTACGACTTTCTCAGAGAGTATGGAGCAAAGTACGCCGCCATCGCCTGGTACCTTTTCAGTGGCTTCTCCTGCCAATGGAAGCGGCGAGAGAGATCGCTCTTTTACGGGAAGTCCGGAGCGGGAGACGAACTTTAACATGGCCGCCGGTGATAGGCAAGATGATAGCTTGCATCGGGAATTCAATCCTCCCAGTGGCCATTTTCAGAGCGTGGGAGGCAATCCATAGATCTTGTGCGAGTGAGAGGACTCGTTTGATGCAACAAGCAGCATATCATGAAATGGCTGAGCGCCGATCGAAAGATGGCGCTTTTTGTTGTTCGCAGAGTTCAGGGGCGTCCGAATCGTGCGATTCTGCCGAACAGCGCGCGGAGCATTCTCAGAAATTGCGCTTGACTTTATGCTTAGGATAGGATATATTTTGTCAGGAAGAAAGAGCGGAAGGAGCTAAGTCGTGGCCAAAAGACAGACTTTTGCCGATAAGGTGGCGAAGGTGAAGGGCGCGGGAACCCCTCACTGTCCTGTTTGTAACGAAATTCTCGTCGTGGTGAAGGTGTGCCAATCGGAGCACAATCCCGCCACAAGTCGGATGCGCGTGGTCGAGAAATTTGTCAAAGTATGCAAGTGCAACTCTGCCGAGGTTTACGGATAGATTGAGCCGCATTCTCGTTATTGCGACACGAAATCCCGATAAACTCCGCGAGATAACGCACTTGATTCAAGGTCTGCCTGTTGATGTGCGTGATCTCACGGAGTTTTTGTCTCTTCCGCCCGTTGTAGAGGATAGGCCGACCGTGCACGAAAATGCTCTCAAAAAGGCCGTGGAAGTAGCACGGCATGTTCGAGAGTGGGTGCTGGCGGATGATACGGCGCTGGAAGTCGAGGCATTAGGTGGTGCGCCCGGCGTGCATACGGCTCGCTACTCAGGATCCGGCGCGAGCTATGAAAGCAATCGGAAGAAACTCCTTGCTGAGCTTGAAGGGATTTCCGGGGACAAGCGCGTTGCTCTTTTTCGAACCGTTGTCGCTTTGCGAGTTGAGAATAGTCTGCATCTTTTCGAGGGTGTTCTGCATGGGCGGATCGCTTCATCTCCCAGAGGGCATCGCGGCTTCGGATACGACCCGATATTTGAACTGCCGGATGGCAGGACCCTTGCTGAGCTCGAATTGGATGAGAAAAATCGGATCAGCCATCGCGCTCTCGCGTTGGGATACGCGCGGCATTTTCTTGAGTGGCTTCTGGCGAACGACTCTATGGGACAGACTCGGGGCAGTCAATAATCTGCGGCTCTTCCTCCGACCTTGTGTCGCTGATGAGCTCCTGCATCATGCGTCCGAGTTCTTCGATTTCAAATGGCTTCTCCAAAAAACCGTTCGGAGGATAGGGCCATGTTTTGGCCAGAGTGCGATAATGGCAATGCCCGCTAATAATAATAACCTTGGCATGTTCATCGTGCTTTTTGATATTCGCCAATAGTTGCATTCCGTTCATTTTCGGCATGTAGATATCGGAAACAACCAAGTCCGGATTAACTTCCATGTAGACAGCCCAGCCCTCCTCGCCGTCACTGGCCTCTACCGTTTCAAAGCCGAAATAGCTATTTACCCGCCTTAGAAGTTCCCGGATACCTGCTTCATCGTCCACAAGAAGGACTTTCGGTTTTTCATCCATATCATTTCCTTTCGCATCGTATCCATTCCAACTCTCTGGGGAGCAATATCAATGCCACCAAAATGGCATCTGAGACGAGCTTGGGAATCTCTCTGTACGCCAATCGCAAATGCGCACTGTGGCGAGTGTTCTGAAGTTCCAGCATGGCCACGATTGCGTATCTTGAATCTTGCCACCTGTATCGGAGCTCTCCATAAAATCTTCCAGGGCATCGCAGAAAACGCAACTGTTACTTGCATCAAGGTACATGTTCTTCAACCCACCGCGTTTTCGGTCGCGCTGCCGGCAACTACTGAGGCATGAAAACATCGCATGTCCCATCATAGAAGCTGGAAATCAACTTGATTCATCACCGCAAATTCAGTATATTGGAGCACTACGAAACCAGAGGATCCGCTTCGCATCCTAATCATGTCTTGTAACGAAATCCTCGGTTTCAATCCGTCAACATCGAAGGCACGACGGACTTCACGCCATTCATTAAGGAAATCCGCGCTCATGCATTATATCCCGAACACGAAAGAAGATAGGGCGGCTATGTTGGAAGCCGTTGGCGCCAAGAATTTTGAGGAGCTTCTAAGAGCCATCCCTCGAGAATTGCGTCTCGAAAAACCTCTCTCGCTGCCTCCAGCAAAATCCGAGTGGGAAGTGCGCGACCGGATGCTCTCCTTTGCCCACAAGAACGAGGACATGACACAAAAGGTTAGTTTCATGGGGGCAGGTAGCTATGACCATTATGTTCCTGCAGCTGTTAGGGCACTCGCGGCCCGCTCGGAGATCTACACGACCTACACACCCTATCAGCCGGAAGTCTCGCAGGGGACAATTCAAATCATCTATGAATTTCAGTCCATGATTTGTGAGCTTTTTGGGATGGATGCAGCGAATGCGTCCCTCTATGATGGTGCAACGGCCTTGGCGGAGGCGGTGTTGCTCGCGCACTCTCACACGAATCGCACGAAAATTCTCTGGCCCGTGACCGTGCATCCTCACTATCGCCGGGTGGCTGAAACCCTGGGCAGGCCGCGGGGTCTTCAAGCTGAAATGGTCGCTTCACCGAATGGAATTGTGTCAAGTGCCGACTTGCGCGGCAAATTGGATAACGAAACAGCAGCGGTTGTCTTGCAGTACCCAAACTTCTTGGGGATTATTGAAGAGATCGAGCCGCTTATCAAAGAAACTCACGAACGGGGTGCGATGGCGATTGTGGTAACAGACCCGATTGCCATGGGGCTATTGGAGCCTCCCGGTGCCTGGGGAGCCGATATTGTTGTCGGAGAGGGGCAAGCTCTGGGGATTGCCGCATCCTATGGCGGACCTGCGCTCGGACTGTTTGCAGCCAAAGGGGAACTTGTGCGAAGAATACCCGGTCGCATTGCGGGGCTGACGAAGGATCGTCAAAACCAACGAGGATTTGTTTTGACACTCCAGACTCGCGAACAACATATTCGCCGTGAGCGCGCCACCTCCAATATCTGCACCAACGAAGGTCTCTGCGCAACCATAGCCGCCATCTATCTGGCCTTGGTTGGCCCCAAAGGTCTGCGTGAAATCGCTCACGCTTGCACAGCCAAAGCGCACTACTTGGCTGCAGAGCTCTCGAAGATTCATGGCGTTGCAGTGGCTTTTCCGCATCCCTTTTTCAAAGAATTTGCGGTGCGATTTCCCGTGTCTCCAACACGGATTGCGAATCATCTTCAGGAGAAAGGAATTTTTGCTGGAGTTCCGCTCCGATATTTTCAGATGGGAATGGATGATTTGCTCCTTGTGGCGGTGACGGAGCAGCGTACAAAGGACGAAATGGACGCTTATGTTGGAGCGGTGCGGGAAGTCATCTCATCTTGAGAAGATTGCTGCCGTGCGCAACGGAAGTGAATTAGCTTCTTCAAAGGAATTTCGGATATGAACCTCATTTTTGAACTCTCTAAGAAAGGACGAGAAGGGATTCAAGCCCCTCCGATTGATGTGCCTCAGGCGTCGGTTGCCTTGCCTATGCAGCGAAAAACGCCTCTTCGCCTGCCCGAGGTGACGGAGAATCAGGTCGTGAGGCATTATGTCAATCTTTCCTCGATGAATCATCATGTGGATAAGGACTTTTATCCCTTGGGTTCTTGCACGATGAAGTACAATCCCAAGATAAACGACGAAATCGCGGCCCATCCGGGATTCTCGGCGTTACACCCCATACAACCCGCATCAACGGTGCAGGGAGCATTGCAAGTCCTGCATGAATTATCGCAGGCACTCTGCGAGATCACGGGAATGGGAGCAATCACCCTTCAACCCGCCGCGGGGGCGCAGGGAGAGTTGACCGCTCTGCTGATGTTCCGCGCCTATCTTCTGAAGCGAGACGGAAATCCGCGCCGCAAGGTGATTATACCCGACAGTGCGCATGGAACCAATCCCGCTTCTATCGCGATGGCCGGTTACGAAGTCGTGCAGATTGCCTCGGGGCCGGATGGTCTTTTGGATATTGGAGGATTGGAGAAAGTCGTAGATGCTGACACGGCCGCCCTGATGGTTACGAATCCCAACACTCTTGGACTCTTTGAATCTCGAATTGCGGAGGCCGTCGCTCTTGTGCACGGCGCAGGTGGTCTTGTCTATATGGATGGCGCCAATCTGAATGCTCTAATGGGAATCACGCGGCCGGGAGACATGGGATTCGATGCTTGTCACTTGAATCTGCACAAGACCTTCTCCACCCCACACGGCGGTGGCGGCCCGGGGAGTGGACCCGTAGCAGTCAAGAAACATCTGGAGCCTTTTTTGCCCTTGCCCGTGCTCAGCATGAAAGATGGGCGGTATTTTTGGGAGTGGGATAGACCCGATTCCATCGGGCAAATGCACAGCTTCTATGGCAATTTTGGTGTCGCAGTGAGAGCCTTAACCTATATCCTGACCATGGGGAGCGATGGGCTTCACGCCGTCTCAGAGAATGCTATTATCAATGCCAACTACCTGCGTGCCCGACTTGCCGAACACTATGATTTGCCCTACAGTCAAGTCTGCATGCATGAGGTTGTCTTTTCAGGCAATCGCCAGAAAGCCCGCGGTGTCAAGACACTCGACATCGCCAAACGGCTCTTGGATTTCGGCTTTCATCCTCCGACAGTCTATTTTCCTCTCATCGTTCATGAAGCTCTCATGATAGAACCAACGGAAACGGAATCGAAAGAGACACTTGACCGATTCGTTGAGGCTATGATTCAAATTGACCGCGAATCGCAAACGGAGCCCGAGAGATTGCGAGACGCGCCGATGAACACGCCCGTTCGGAGGCTGGACGAGGTCGGCGCTGCGCGAAATCTGAATATCAACTACTTTGCACAAACTCACGGCTCTTCTTGAGCAGATGGAGGCTCAAACGGAAGAAAAACAGGCGGAGTCTCTCGGTTGGCTCTCTGGTCTTGGGTTGCAGGAGTTCGTGGCTCTTGATTTAGAGACGACGGGCCTTGATGCGGAGCGCAATCAGATTATTGAAATAGGAGCGATCCGCTTTCGGGACGGGAAAGAGAGTGAACGCTTCGAGCAAATGATTGACCCTGGGGAGCCTCTTGAGCCATTTATTGTGGCTCTAACGGGGCTCACCGATGAGAACCTGCGCGGTCAACCGGCCTTCTCGACTGTCGCGCCCAGCCTCTTGGAGTTCATTGACAGTTCTCCTCTGGTTGGGCAGAATGTCTCTTTTGATCTGGAATTCCTGGCTGCCGCGGGAAAACGCCTTTCGGGCCATCGAAGCCGCGCAAATCCTTTTGTCTTTGCCAATCATGAAGTTCTCGACACAGCGCAGCTCGGCCGCATTTTCTGGCCGGAATGGCCAAGATTTGGGCTGGCGAGCATGGCGGAGCGATTTGGGGTCAAGCAGGAAGTCGCTCACCGTGCTCTGGCTGATGCTCGCACGGCAGGCCATGTTCTTTGCCGAATGATTGAGATGCTGCCAGGGCGTATTTGGGAGGCGATGGCGAGGGACTTGGCGTTTCTTATTGGAGGCACTTTCAATCGGTCGGAGCATTTCTTCGGACGCATTTCCACGATGGCCGAGGGCCGGAAAGCGCCCAGCGAGAGTCACTTTGAGAAAGGCGGAATTGACGCCACGGAGAAATATGTTGAGGCCACTCCACCTTGTCCCAGGGAGATTTTCGGTCAGAATGGGCGCCTGAAGAAAGTCTTGGCCGGCTTCGAATGGCGACCTGCGCAGCTTCAGATGGCTGAAGCAATGCAAATGGCGTTGGAACGAAATCAGATTCTTCTATGCGAGGCTCCCACGGGAATCGGAAAGTCGTTGGCCTATCTGGTCGCGTCGGCTCTGTGGACTATGGAGGCTCCCGAAGAGGGACGACAAGTCGTTGTTTCGTCACATACCAAGGCTCTGCAAGAACAGCTTCATCGAAAGGAAATGCGGATCGTCCAGGGATTGGGAATTCCGGTCGGAAGCGCCGTGCTGAAAGGCCGTGAGAATTATTTGTGCCGTCGTCGGTTCCAAAACCTTATCCGAGAGGCTCCGGTGCGTCTGCCGGACGAGGATCGCATGCGCTTGATGCCGCTCGTCCGTTGGGCGGCGACGACTGCAACCGGTGACATTTCGGAAATCGGCGGCTTCCAGCCGAGCGCAGCACCCTGGCTTTGGTCTCAGGTGTGCAACGATGCCACGAGTTGCTCCGGTTCAAGTTGTGGAGCAGCAAAAGGCTGTTTCTTCCAAAGAGCCAAGGAGAGAGCGGCTAACGCGCAAATCGTTTTCATCAATCATGCGTTGCTTTTCAGCGATCCATCGCGCTTCCTGCAAAAGCCTTCTCCCCTGCGGAAACTCGTTCTTGATGAAGGTCACCATATTGAGCGCGCTGTGGTCAGTGCCTCCCGCATTGAACTCAATTCCTTCAATCTGCGCAGTCGTTTGATGCGGATAGTCGAGGAGCGGGGAGAACGAGGGCTTCTGATGCGGCTCGGAGCTCCGGGCGGTCGCAAGAAGAGGCACCACGATGAGGCAACGGAGCTGCTGGCCGAACTTCGCGATATGGTGGGCCGTCTCTATTTGGCCATACGGTCTTACTTTGAAGAATTGGCCATGTCGTTGCCACTTGAGGGCGACAGGCGTCTCTCGAAAATCCGGTTTCGACAGGGCGACCAGATTTCCAGAATCATCGCTGCCAAAGGAGCCCTCTTACTTGGAGGGTGGCGGGAGTTGATTGAGAAGTTGCAGGAACTTCTGCGTGGGCTTCAAGAATCCCGTGATGACGGCAGATTACCGAAGGAGCTTCTGCTTGAATTGCGAAGTTCCATTGACGGTTTGGCAGAGGTGAAAGAGAACCTTGGCAAGATTCTGGAGGCCGGCGATGACGAATGGGTATTCTGGATTCAAATTTATGGGGGAGATGGACGCACGGTGTCCCTCCACGGCTGTCCGATAGCCATAGGCTCTGATCTGCAAAAAGCCTTCTGGCCGTTGATGGACACGGCGGCTATCACATCGGCGACACTGTCCACGCAAGGGACTTTTGATCATTGCAGAGAGAGCCTCGGCCTCGAGGATTTGCCTCCGGAACGCCTGCACGAAGAAATCCTGCCCAATCCGTTCACCCTTTCAAAGCAAATGCGGCTTCTGATTCCGGTCTATCTTCCGCATCCCCGGCGAGACTCAGAGAACTGGGTTTCCGCTATGGAGGAGATGACTGCAGAGGTTGTGCGTAGATTTCGACGAGGGACTCTGATATTGACGACTTCGCTGGAGCTTGTTGACCGTTTGGGAGCGAGTCTAATGCCGGTGGCGCAAGCATCTCGACGCACAGTTCTGGTGCAAGGACGCGACGGCGCGCCTGCGGAGTTGCTTGAGGAATTTCGCCAACGGAAGGATGCTGTCCTCGTCGGCGCGGCCAATTTTTGGGAAGGAATAGATGTGATCGGCGAGGCATTGGAAATTCTCATTCTGACGCGCCTGCCTTTCGATGTTCCCACAGAGCCCTGGATCGCCGCTCGCATGGAACGGCTTGCCGATGAAGGGAAAGATGCCTTCTACCATTTCAGCCTTCCCGAGGCGCTGTTGCGTCTTCGGCAGGGGCTGGGCCGATTGATTCGGCATCGGCAAGATCGCGGCATCGCTCTCATCGCCGATTCACGAGTCTTTTCGGCGAGATTTGGCGCCATAATTCGAGAAGGCTTGCCCGTGACGCCGCAAGCCGTTACTTCACCCTCCGAGCTTTGGCAATTGTGCTATGAGTTTTTTGGAGAGAATGAAAGCGCACAGAGACTTTCGGATTGCAGGGAATGACAATCATGGGCCAAGACCAGCATCCGTCTTTTTCGGGTATTGACCACATTGGGATTGCTGTGGCTGATTTGGACGCGGCGACAAAGCTTTGGCGCGATGCGCTGTCGCTTCCTTTCAAGGGAATTGAAGAAGTTCCCGAGCAGAAGGTGAAGATTGCGATTTTCGAAGTGGGCGGGACGCGAATTGAGCTGCTCGCACCGACAGCAGCGGACTCGCCCATCGCCAAATTCTTGGCTCGCCAGGGAGAGGGATTGCATCATATCGCGCTCCGCACTGGCGGTTGTCAGACCGCGCTCAACGAGCTGGAGAAGCGGGGCATATTGCTCCTCGATAAAACAGCTCGCTCCGGATCCGAAGGAACGCGCATCGGATTCCTCAGTCCCAAATCGCTGCGCGGAGTCCTTGTGGAAATCACCGAACGGTGAAGATAAATGTTCCTGATGCCGGTTTCTCGAAAGGCCATCTCGTTATGAATCCACTAGTGCTGCTTTCATTAAGGTTTGCGTGTTGCCGAATAGCGGTGTCGGCTGCTGGCAGCTGACCCTTGAGCTCGTAGCGCCCAGCTTGCTGGGCTATCAAGTCGCCTATGATAATGTTTGCCAATTTGGGCGTTGTTACTCTCCGGAATCGCGATGACGCATGTGCGTCGGGAGATTCCTGCAGCATTAAGCCCAGCAAGCTGGGCGCTACGCAGTCTGCATGTCTCCCATCGTTCCCGAAAAGGGGTTTGCGCCCTGCCGAATACTGAAGATGACTCAACAATCAAACCTTTTCGCAAGCAGCACTAGCCCCCACCGTCCCCGGTGGGGGGTATGCCAGACGATGGAGCGTCGTCTCGAAGGATTTTGGATAGGAAAGGAAGAATAGGAATGGTTAAGCGAAATTGGGGTTTTGCGACCCTGGCTGTTCACGGCTCGGGAGGGGGCTGTCCTCACACGGGCGCCGTTTCGATGCCGATTTATCAGAGTTCAACTTTTGCTTTTCATTCCGCGGAGCATGGAGAGAAGCTCTTTGCGGGTGAAGAGACAGGCTACATCTACTCACGCCTGTCGAATCCGACGATTGATGCTCTGCAGAGAGAAATGGCTTCGTTGGAGAAGGGAGAGGCCGCGCTGGCGTTCGGTTCAGGAATGGCCGGGAGCACGGCGGCCGTGCTTGGATTTTGTCAATCGGGCGATAGTGTTCTCTGCACGAAAGTTGTCTACGGGGGCACTTATGCTCTCTTTGCCCATATCATTCCCCGTTTAGGCATCGAGACAATTTTCGTGGACGGCACAAATCTCGAAGAAATCGAACGCGCTGTCAAGCCGAATACGAAACTTCTTTTCATTGAGACTCCAGCGAACCCAACATTGGATATCGTGGATATTGAAGGATGCGTTGCCATTGCCCGGCATCACAACATAGCTCTTGCCGTGGACAACACCTTCGCCACGCCCTATTATCAGCAACCTTTGACATTCGGTGCGGATCTTGTCATCCACAGCGCAACAAAATACATTGGCGGACATGGTGATACCGTCGCAGGACTCATTGTTTCCAACAAGGAAATCATCCAGAGAATTCATGACGAGGTCCTGGTGGATATGGGTGCTGTCATCAGTCCTTTTAATGCCTGGCTCTTGTTACGCGGATTGAAGACCTTGCCTGTCCGGATGGATCGCCATTCTTCCAATGGCATGCGAGTCGCGCAGTTCCTCAGTTTTCATCCAAAAGTGGAACGCGTTTACTATCCGGGGCTTTCGATTCATCCCCAACACGAGCTTGCCAAGAAACAGATGACGAATTTTGGCGGAATGGTCAGCTTTGACCTGAAAGCGGAGCTGCCGCAAATTCGCCGATTCCTCGACTCTCTCGAATTATGCACTCTCGCCGTATCGCTGGGGGATTGCGACACGCTCATCTGCCATCCCGCATCCACCACCCATTCAACCTATTCCCTCGAGGAATTGAAGGACGCGCGCATTAACGAGAAACTCGTTCGCCTTTCCGTCGGTGTGGAAGACCCGAAAGATATTATTGACGATTTGCATCAAGCTTTACGCAAGATTTAGTTCTTGATGAGAGACAATCTGCAGGAGAAGCTCCATACCCTGCCTCTGTCGCCGGGTGTTTATATTTTTCGCGACAAAGCAGGCAGGATCATTTATATCGGCAAGGCTCGGATGCTGCGTCGGCGGGTGCGCCAATATTTTCAGCAGAGTCATGACGGCCGCTATCAGTTCGACGCGCTGGTTTCACGCATCGCGGATGTCGAGGTGATTCCGACTGACGGAGAGCTGGAAGCCCTGATTCTTGAGAACAATCTCGTCCGTGAGAAAAAACCTCGCTACAATATCGAGCTGCGCGATGACAAGTCGTTTCCCTTCCTGCAAATCACTCGCGAACCATTTCCGCGAATATTTCTCACACGAAAGCCGGTTCAGGACGGTTCGCTCTTTTTCGGCCCTTTTTCCAATTTGGTGCAACTCAAGCCGTTGATTCATGTTCTCAGAGGACTCTTGAAAATCCGAACCTGCAACCTGCCGCTCACCGTCGAGAGCATTGCCGTCGGAAAATTCAAGAAATGCATCGAATATGACATCGGTCGCTGCAATGCTCCCTGCGTTGCCTTTGAAACCGAAGCAACCTACAACGAGCATATTCGCGACTATCTGCAGGTTCTTCATGGCCACGGAGAGGATGTCGTGAAAGCCTTGCAACAGAGAATCGAAGCGCTGGCAGATGAACTGAAATTCGAGGAGGCGGCGCTGCTGCGAGATCAGCTTCATTCGCTGACGCAACTGTCACAACGCCAAAAAGTCATCAGCCCGCATCCCACTGATTCTGACACCATTTCTTTAGCTGTTGAGGATCACGAGGGCTGTGCGGTCGTGTTTCAAGTTCGTTCCGGGCGGATGATCGGGCGATTGCACTACATCCTGCGCCACTTGCGGGATAGGGAAGAAGCGGAGGCCATGACGCAGTTTCTTGAGCAGTACTACGCGGTATCCACGCTGATTCCAAAGCAGATTCTTCTTGGGACAGGGATTTCAGATCCTGCTCTCTTGAGTCGGTGGCTTTCCGAAAGGTGCGGCCACAAGGTCGAAATTCATGCGCCGAAACGCGGGGAGAAAGCGCGCTTTCTTAACCTGGCGTATCGAAATGCCCAGCTTCTGCTTGGCGAACACAAGCGGAGCCAGGCCCGCAAAGAGAGAATTCCGAAAGCGCTTGTGGAACTTCAAAGGATTCTGCATCTCTCCACTTTGCCGCGGCGTATTGAAGCGTTTGATATTTCGACCTCGCAAGGTCGAGAAAAAGTAGGTTCATTAGTCGTTTTTGAGGAAGGGAAACCGGCCAAAAGTCAATATCGGCGTTTTGCGATAAAGGGTATCGAGGGTCTCGATGATTTCGCTTGCATGAAGCAGGTAGTCCAAAGGCGGTTTGCTCGTCTTGTTCGTGAAAACCAGGAGTTCCCCGACCTTGTGTTAGTGGATGGGGGCAAAGGACAGCTTTCTGCTGCGCGCGATGCGCTGAGTTCGCTGGGGATAGCGAAACAGCCCATCATCGGTCTTGCGAAGCGCTTGGAAGAGGTCTATGTGCCGGATGATCCGCTCCCGCAGAATATCCCCCGCACCTCGTCAGCGCTGAAACTTCTGCAGTCAATTCGCGATGAAGCCCACCGTTTTGCGATTACCTACCACCGCCTGCTGCGCAAGAGGAAGACCCTTGAATCTGTGCTGGATGAAATACCGGGTATCGGACCGGCACGCCGTCGGGCTCTCTTGAATCATTTCGGAACAATGGCGCGACTCCGCAGCGCCGATATTCATGATATTGAGGCGACACACGGCATCTCGCCGAAGCTCGCACGAATCATTCATGACTTTCTTCACGGAAATCCCGAACGAGAATCCTCAAATGGGCATGCGTGAGCTGTTCTCGCGGTGTTTCTTCCTGGTCCTGACATTCGGCGGCCTCGCGCTGCGCATCGCTCTTGTTCTCTTGCGTCCGGGAATTCTGGGCACAGACGAGGTGATCTACGATCCATTGGGATGGGAACTTGCGACAAGCGGCCGATACATGCTGGACGGAATGCCAGCGACTTGGCCGCCCGGCTATCCTGCATTTCTTGCTCTAATCTACTCTCTTTTCGGTCATTCAATCGTTGCAGCGGGCGTCGTCCAGAGCCTCCTTGATGTTGTGGCCGGAGTCATCTTGGCCGGCTTCGGAGCAAGACGCTTTGGATCACGAGCAGGCAAAGCAGTTCTTGCTCTCTGGATGTTTCTGCCAATGCGTGCTTTGCTACCCTCCTTGTTGATTAGCGAAGCGACTTTCATCCCTCTCTTCGTTGCTGCATTGGTGATCTTTGGCTTGCGAGGTTGGACTGCTGCGGTTCTGAATGGCGTCCTGTGGGCTGCGATTCTCTACACGCGGCCCGTGGCGATGGCAGCAGTGGTTGTGCTTGCTCTCGGCCGCTTGAGCTACGAAAAATGGCGTACGCTTGTTCCCGTTGCTCTTACAGCACTCTTGCTCCTGCCCTACGCCTTCTGGAATCTGCAGAAGCACGGCACTTTTACGATTTATACTGGAGCCGGCATCAATTTCTATATGGGGCATAATGCAGAGTCTAAGGGCGGCTATGGATTTCCCGACGGGCAACTCCCCTGGGACACGCTGGCAGTGCCAAGGGAGATGGCTGTCAACAGGATTGCATTGAATGCGGGAGTCCGCGATTTGCTGGCCCGTCCGTGGCACGAGGCAGAGTTGCTGGGGCGCAAAACGGCTCTTTTCTTCATGTCGAATACTCCAGCCTTGCTTATTTATTCGCCGCGCTCCGAGGATTCTCAGATGTCTCTGCGCCGTCAAATTGCGGCTCGACCAATTGGGGCACGATTGCTCATTGCCATCCCTTATATCGCTATCATCCTATTGGCCTGGACTGGATTTTTCTATCTAAGATCTTGGGAGGGATACCACATTTGGTGGGCAAGCGCCGCGACATTCTTTCTCGCCTCGCTTGTTTTCGTTGCAGTCCCTCGCTATCATGAACCGCTCATACCGTTATTCATCTTGCAGGCGGGAGTGATACTGGCATTGCCCAAACACGCACAACGGCAACCGAGTGTGCTCGCATCTCGCATCTGGCTCATCGGCTTGCTCGGTTTCGTTTTGATCTGGATTGCGGAATGGGCGGTGGTTTTGTCGGCATAATGAGCTAAAGCGTTCAATCTGCATGTTCATCTTGGAGAGACGCATTGGAGGAGAAAGCCGTTACTTTAGAGCTCGCCCTTGAACATGGGCTCTCACCGGAAGAGTATCAGAACATCTGTAACTTGTTGGGCAGGACTCCGACTTTCACAGAACTGGGGCTTTACTCGGTGATGTGGTCGGAGCATTGTTCCTACAAGAGCTCGATATTGGAGCTGAAAACGCTCCCCAGGCATGGAGAGCGGCTGCTGGTCGAAGCGGGTGAGGAGAATGCGGGGCTCGTGGACATTGGAGATGGCCTTGCGGTCTGCTTCAAAATCGAGAGTCACAATCATCCTTCGGCTATTGAGCCTTATCAAGGTGCCGCTACCGGTGTCGGTGGAATTCTGCGAGATATTTTCACTATGGGAGCGCGGCCGATTGCTGCTCTAAATTCTCTGCGCTTTGGGCCGCTTTCCGAACCACACCAGCGTGCTCTCATGCGTGGTGTAGTGCGAGGGATTGGTGACTACGGCAACTGTTTCGGAGTGCCGACCGTCGCAGGCGATGTTTACTTTGACCCGGGCTACAGCGGCAATCTTCTCGTGAACGCCATGGCTGTCGGCGTTGTTTCCGTCCACAAAATCGCCCGTGCAGTTGCCAAGGGCGCGGGAAATCCGGTCTTCATCGTGGGTTCTTCAACAGGACGCGACGGAATTCATGGCGCAACTTTCGCCTCGGAGGAGCTTTCCGAGCGTTCGTCCGAGCGCAGGCCTTCCGTGCAAATCGGCGACCCCTTTAAGGAAAAACTGCTGCTCGAAGCAAGCTTGGAGCTTATCGAGTCCGGTTGTCTGGTTGGCATTCAGGACATGGGCGCTGCGGGGATTGCCTGCTCTTGCAGTGAAACGGCCGCTCGCGGTGAGACCGGCATTGAGATTGATGTTGCGAAAGTGCCTTTGCGCGAGGCGGGAATGATTCCCTATGAAATTTGCCTGTCTGAATCGCAAGAACGCATGTTAGTTATCGTTGAAAAGGGCAGGGAAGAGGTCGCGAAAAGAATTTTTGAGAAATGGGATTTACATGCTGAGCCTATCGGAACTGTCACCGAAAGTGGGCGCTTCGTCGTCAAAAAGAATGGGCAGGAGGTAGCGAATGTGCCTGCGTCAAGCCTCGTCTTGGGAGGCGAGGCACCGCAGTATGTGCGTCCACACCGGAAACCGCTGGGACTGGAGGCTCATGAGCGATTTGACTTCAGTCTTTTGCCGGAACCGACCGATTACTCAGAGGTACTGGGTCGGCTCTTGGCATCGCCCAATATCGTATCGAAGCGCTGGGTTTTCGAGCAATATGACCACACTATCGGAGCGAATACAATCATCGGGCCTGGCCACTCAGATGCCGCGGTGGTCCGCGTGCCGGGAACAGAAAAGGCATTAGTGTTGACGGTGGATGGGAGTGGTCGCCTTGTTTCCCTGAATCCTCGCCGGGGAGCAGCTTTAGCCGTTTGTGAAGCGGCTCGCAATATCGCTTGCGCCGGGGCACGGCCTGTTGGTTTGACGAATTGTCTGAATTTCGGCAATCCTCTGAATGAGGAAGTCTATTACTTCTTCCATGAAGCTGTCGCCGGAATGGGCGACGCATGTCGAGCGCTGGGAATTCCTGTTACGGGCGGTAATGTCTCGTTCTATAACGAAGTGAACGGCCAGGCTGTTCTTCCGACGCCTGTCATGGGCATGGTTGGCCTCTTGGACGATCTCGCCTGTGCCGTGCCGGCTGGATTTCAGGAGGAGGGAGATTTCATTGCATTGCTCGGGACGCTCGAACCTGACCTTGGGGGAAGCGAGTACTTGAGCGTTATCCATGGTCTTACGACGGGAGCTCTGGCTCCAATAGATTTTGTGCGGCACAAGTCTGTGCTGGAGCTCTTGGCATGCCTGGCAGAGCGGCATCTCATCCGCTCAGCCCACGATATTTCAGAAGGAGGACTTGCGGTCTGTCTGGCTGAGGCGTGCATGGCAAATCACCTCGGTGCTGTCCTCACCTTTCCTTGGGAAGGACGGCCGCTGGAAGTTCTGTTCGCCGAAAGCGCTCCTTGCGTCGTTGTGTCTGTCAGAGGAAGCGGCTGGAGAGATTTTCGTGATGCATGTGCTGCACACAATGTTCCGGTTCAGATGCTCGGCCGCGTAGGCACGGATAGCCTCATCATCAACCACTGGATTATTCTTTCGATAGAGGAAATGGAACGAATTTATGAGACGACTCTTCCGAGAATAATGGAGCAAGTTGAGGAGTTGTCTATCTGAGTTCTGTTGAAAACAGGCGGGGAAACAAAAAAGCCGCGTGGTGCATTCCGCGCAGCTTTTTGTTTTGTGATCTGGTGGAGGTTACTTCATCAGCACCATCTTGTGTGCAGCACTGAATCCATTGACATTCATGCGATAGACATAGATGCCGGAGGGAAGGCTCGAGCCGTCAAATGTGAAAGAATAGACTCCCACGGGCTGGAACTCGTTGACAAGCGTCGCCTCTTCACGACCGGTGATACTGAAGACCTTGATTGTCACGGTGCCGGCCTCTTTCAGTGTATAGCCGAAACTTGTCGTCGGGTTGAAAGGATTTGGATAGTTCTGTGTCAGGTTGTACTCGGCCACCATCTCCGGCCCATACGGAGTCGCGCTCGCAATGCGCTCGTAGACCTGACGATCACCACTGATATCCACGCTCCCCAACCGGTAGTAATAGGTCGTCCCTGCAACAAGATGAGCATCCGTATAGCTGTAGCTCTTCGTCGTCTGGGTGGTTCCGTTCCCCGGGATCTGAGCAATTTCATTCCATGTCGCGTTGACAAGTGAGCGTTCAATCGTGAAATGCTCATTGTCTTTTTCGCTGGCTGCCGAACGGTCGGACGGGCACATATGGACAAATCCATTTGAAACAAATATTAATGCATTCCACCTTCCTCAAAGCGAAGGCATGGCATCTCTTATCCGTTGCCTTAGATTCTTGTTGCGTTTTCCTATATCTTTCTTTATATTTGTATTAGAGAATGCTGCCGTAGATTTTCTTCTGCCCCCGTAGCTCAGGTGGATAGAGCGCTGGCCTCCGGAGCCAGGTGCGTGGGTTCGAGTCCCGCCGGGGGTACAATCTTTTGAAGCCGACAAATTCACCAAGCGTGTCTACAGACTATGGCTGAAACAAACCAGGATACCTCTTCTCGCCAGAGGGAAGAGGAGATCAGTGAGGATGAGAAGATTCTCGCTGTGATGGCCTATATCCCCGTCATCTGTTTGATTCCACTCATGCAACGAGAGCGTAGCGCATTTGTTGCAGGTCATGCGCGCTTAGGGTTCACGCTCTTCCTTGCAGAAGTGCTGGCTCTATTGCTTCGATTCCGTATCATCTGGGACGCTGCTATTTTCCTCTGCGTTTGCTTGGCACTGGTCGGCATTTATAGAGTTTTGAGGGGCAAGGAGTACATCCTCCCGTTTCTATCTGACTTGTTTCAAAGGCGCTGGTAAGATCGAAGTTCAACAAAGGAATATCTTTGAGAATCATCGAAAAAGTTCGGAAGTATCAGGTGGCCAAAGAAGTCATGGCGGCCGGCATCTATCCCTATTTCCGCCCAATAGACTCGGACCAGGACACCGTGGTGGGCATGTACGGGAAAAAAGTACTGATGCTCGGCTCCAATAACTATCTTGGCCTGACAAATCACCCCGAAGTGAAGCAAGCGGCCATTGAAGCCATTCAGCGCTATGGAACGGGTTGCGCCGGCTCAAGATTTCTGAATGGGACGTTGCGCATTCATATCGAATGTGAGGAGAAGCTCGCGGAATTCATGGAAAAGGAAGCTGTCCTCCTCTATACAACGGGCTTTCAAGTCAATCAGGGGGTGATTTCGGCCTTGGTGGATCGCAATAGCTTCGTAGTTACCGACTCCCTCGACCATGCTTCGATCATTGATGGCGCTCGGTTGGCTTTCGGCAAAATGGTGAAATTCCGTCACAACAGCCCCATGGACCTTGAGCGAGTTCTGAAGAGTCTTGGCTCCAAATGCAAACTCGTTGTGACCGAAGGTATTTTCTCGATGGACGGCGACATCTGCAGGCTTCCCGAAATCGTGGAGGTTTGCAAAAAGTATCAGGCGGACATCTTTCTGGATGACGCACATTCGATTGGAGTGTTGGGTCCCAAAGGAAACGGAACGGCGAACCATTTCGGGCTGAATGGCGAAGTGGAGATGGTCATGGGGACTTTCTCCAAATCATTGGCTTCCATTGGCGGTTTCGTCGCGGCCTCCGACGATGTCATCCACTACTTGAAACACCATAGCCGCGCGCTCATATTTTCCGCAAGTCCCCCTCCCGCGTCTGTGGCGGCGGTCCTGGCGGCACTGAAAATCATCTTGCGCGAACCCGAAAGACGAGAGCTTCTGTGGCGTAACGCGAACTATTTGCGCAACGGACTCAAGGCAATAGGCTTCGATACGGGCAAATCGGAAACGCCGATCATCCCCGTTTTCATCGGCGATGAAATCAAAGCATTCCAAGTTTGTCATTGGCTGCAGGATGAGGGAATCTTTGTCAATCCCGTCGTGCCGCCGGCGGTTCAGCCTGGTCAGAGTCTCATTCGCTTTTCGGTAATGTCCACGCATTCGCTGGAAGAACTCGATTTCGCACTCGATAAACTCGAAAAGCTGGCACGCGCTTTTCATCTTGCCCAGGAGTCTGAGAGTGTCTCTTCAAATCGAACCGGTTCGGAACAAGTCGTCACTTAGGGAGTTCATTCGTCTTCCCTGGCAGATTTATCGAGGCGATCCGAATTGGGTCCCGCCGCTTCTCATCGAACAGCGATTCCTCTTCAACAAAGCGAAACATCCTTTCTATGAACACGGGGATGTGCAGCCTTTTTTGGTGCGCCGGAATGGCCGAGCGGTGGGTCGAATTGCAGCAATTGTGAATCGCGCCCACAACGAGTTCCATAACGACACAGTCGGTTTCTTCGGATTCTTTGAATCTGTAGACGACGATGAAACTGCCCAAGCACTCCTGAGAACCGCCGAAGATTTCGTAAGAGCGCGTGGCTTGACGGTTCTGCGTGGCCCGATGAATTTCTCGACGAATGAAGAATGCGGGCTGCTCTATGAGGGATTTGACAGACCGCCTGTCGTCATGATGACCTACAATCCGCGTTATTACATTCGTCTTCTTGAGGATGCGGGTTTCCAAAAGGCGAAGGATTTGCTGGCCTATCAAATGACTCGACCGGATGTCTCAGAGAGACTGTGTCGGATGGGTGCCGCACTCGAGAAGCGCACGCACCTCAAGATTCGCCAGATAAACATGAAGGATTTCTGGGGGGATGTCTGGCGCGTTCGTGACATTTACAACAAGGCCTGGGAGAACAACTGGGGTTTCGTCCCGATGACGGAGGCGGAATTTCACAAGCTGGCGAAGGACTTGAAATTGATTATTGATCCCAGCCTTGTTTGGTTTGCGGAAAACAGCGATGGGCAGCCTGTGGGATTCAGCTTGGCGTTGCCGGACATTAATCAGGCGCTCGCCAAAGTCAACGGTCGTCTATTTCCCTTTGGCATGTTCAAACTGCTCCGCTGCAAGAAACACATTGACGGCGTGCGTGTTTTGGCGATGGGGGTCATCCCGGAATATCGCCGCCGCGGTGTGGATGCAGTTTTCTATTGGCGCACCTACGAGGAAGGCGTTAAGAAAGGCCACACTTGGGGCGAGTTCTCCTGGATTTTGGAGGACAATGAACCGATGAAAGAAGCCGCCACAATGATTGGCGCCAAGCCGTATAAGACTTACCGCATTTATGAGCGACTAATGGAATTGCAGTAGGACAAGACCGCCAATGTTTATTTTCAGTATTTGTTTTATCTGGTAGAATAAATGTTTTCCGAAGTGACATCAGCGGCGGTGATGGGGGTGGATGCGTATCTGGTGCGGGTGGAGGCGCATCTCGAATCGGGACTCTATGCCTTCACGGTGGTGGGTTTGCCGGATTCGGCGGTGAAAGAGTCGCGCGATCGTGTATCGGCCGCTGTCAAGAATTCGGGATTCATCTTTCCTAATCGGCGCATCACGATCAATCTTGCTCCCGCCGACATCCGCAAAGAGGGAAGCGCTTTCGATTTGCCGATGGCCGTCAGCCTTCTTGCGGCTTCGGGACAACTTCAGATTGATCGGCTGAATGGCGTGGGAATTCTCGGTGAATTGGCTCTCGACGGAAAAGTGCGACCCGTCAGAGGTGTCTTGCCGATTGCGAACGCGGCAAGGCGGGAAGGGCTGAAGACTCTGATTGTCCCCGACGAGAATGCGCGCGAGGCGGCGCTTGTCGAGGGCATTGATGTTTACCCAATGCAATCGCTGCGGGATACGATTGATTTCCTGATGGGCAGCGACCAAATCGAGCCTTTCACCGTGAATCGCGAGAGCCTTTTTCTGGAAGCCCGCGAGCATGTTGGCGATTTTTCGGAAGTGCGCGGACAGGCTGCGACCAAACGCGCGCTTGAAGTGGCAGCGGCCGGCGCGCACAACATCCTGCTGATTGGGCCGCCCGGCTCAGGCAAGACAATGTTGGCAAAACGATTGCCGACAATTCTACCGGAATTCTCCATAGAAGAGGCTCTGGAAACGACCAAAGTGCACTCCGTCGCGGGACTCATAAGACCGGGGCAAGCCATTGTCGCGTGCAGGCCATTTCGCAGCCCTCACCACACAGTGTCGGACGCGGGCCTCATCGGCGGCGGAGCCGTTCCAAGACCCGGAGAAGTCAGCTTGGCACATCACGGCGTGCTTTTCCTCGATGAGCTACCCGAATTTCATAAGAATGTGCTGGAAGTCCTGCGCCAGCCTATGGAAGACGGAGATGTGACCATTTCGCGCGCCGCCATTTCTTTGACCTATCCGGCCAATTTCATGTTGGCGGCGGCGATGAATCCCTGCCCCTGCGGCTATCACACAGATCCGCTGCGAGAATGCCGCTGCACACCCGAGCAGATTGCGCGATACCTTTCGCGTGTCTCAGGCCCGCTTCTGGATAGAATTGATATTCATGTCGAAGTCCCACGCGTTCCGTGGCAGGAGCTTGCGTCGAAAGAGTCGGGAGAGAGTTCCGAGAAAGTGCGTCAACGAGTGTCGCTTGCACGGCGAATGCAGCGAGAGCGGTTTAAGGGGGTGCGCAAAGGGCTTTATAGTAATGCCCAGATGACAAACCGTGAATTGGAAAAGTTTGTTCCACTCTCGGATGACTGCATGAAGCTCTTGCAGCAAGCAATCACAAAAATGGGCTTTTCGGCCCGTGCTTACCATCGCATTCGCAAGGTCGCGCGAACAATCGCCGACCTTGAGGCAGGTGAAAATGTTCTGGCAAGCCATGTGCGTGAGGCCATCCAATATCGAAGCCTTGACCGAGTTCCGGGACTCAACCGGTAATTCGATCACTTGCTCGCGCAGACGCGCTTTTGACGGCAGACTCGAATTGACCAATCCTTTGAGGAAAAAGACCTTGATGAACCGGAGTGATGAATCCGCACTGTATGGGCGACCGGAGTTCAAGGACGCAGCGCGGGCGGCGATATTGAGGACGCATGTGGATCGAGCCTGTGCACAAATCGTTTCAGGGCAACTGAGCCGCCAAGGGGCCCTCGAACTTGCGGCACGTGCGATGAGAGAAGTGCAAAGCCTGGTCGGCGAGGATCGTGAGCTTTTTGACCGCATTTATGGAGCGCGCATGCAACGCCTCATAGAGCAATTTACCGCATCTGAGGACAGAGAGTGATTTTCATTTTGCAGCCCGTGGGGGCGGAAACGGAGGCCAAATGGAACGGCTTCTTGACCTAATTGGCAGAAGCGCGACGGCCCATCCTGGGCACAATGCAGTAACGCTGAATCACCAGAGCTACTCTTATGAGATGATTTTCGACGCGGCCAATCGCTTGCGGGGCTCTCTTGTGGAAATGGGAATTCGCAGGGGGGATCGCGTGGGAATCATGCTGCCCAATTCACCGCATTTCCCTATCGTCTATTATGCTGTTCTGGGTTTGGGTGCCGTGGCGCTTCCTTTGAATATCATGCTGAAGGCGCGGGAACTCGCTTATCAACTTGAGGATTCGGAAGCTCGGGCGATTGTTGCATGGGAGAATTTCGCGCCGGAAATCGAAAAGGCAACGGCAAGCCTTGAGATGCTGACATTTCGCATTTACTTGGGTGACGGTGTTCCTTCGGAATCATTGAACCTGGTGGACCTAATTCGCCAGGGCAGTCCGGTGCTGCCTTCCGCGGAGGTTCTGCCGGAGGATGTGGCAGTGATTCTCTACACGGCGGGAGTGACGGGACGGCCAAAAGGTGCTGAGCTGACTCACTACAATCTTGCCTATCATGCCGTAGAATTTCGCAATCTATTGCGCATGAGCACCAAAGACCGATTGCTCGCTGTCATACCTTTTTATCATGCCTTAGGTCAAGGGATGCTGATGAATCTTGCCTTTGTCAGCGGGGCCGAGATTGTGATTCAATCGCGATTTCACCCCGGGGATGCGCTACGGGCGCTCCAGGATGATGAAATCACCTTTTTTCTCGGTGTGCCAACGATGTACAGCTTGATCTCGGGTTTTCCTTCGGCTCAGAAGTATGATACCCGGTCGTTGCGTTACTGCATTTCGGGAGGCGCGAAGCTGCCCGCACAGCTTGCCGTCCAATTCAGGGAGCACTGTGGTCACATCCTCATGGAAGGTTATGGACTCTCCGAGACCAGCTCGATGGTTTGCCTGAACCTGATGGCTGACGCTGGATATAATGGTTCTGTCGGCTCCGCAATCCGAGGGATTGACCTGAAAATCGTAGGCGATGATGATGTGGAATTGTCCATTGGCGAGGTGGGGGAGATTCTGGTTCGGGGCGAGACAGTGATGCGCGGCTATCGAGGGCGACCGGAACTCAGCGCACAAGCCCTTCGTGAAGGCTGGTTCCATACGGGCGACCTCGGAAGAATGGACATTGATGGGAACCTCTATTTGGTTGACCGCAAGGATGATATGATTTTAAAGAGTGGATTCAAAATATACCCTCGCGAAATCGAGGAAGTCCTTGAACAACTACCCCATGTCCAAGAGGTGGCTGTTGTGGGAGTGCCGGATTCTTTGGTTGGTGAAGAAATAAAGGCCTGCATTGTACTGAAAGATGGTGCTGATCTGAGCTCTGGGGACATCATCGAATATTGTCGGGAGCACATGGCCGCCTACAAATGCCCTCGGGCCGTGCGATTCTACAAGGAACTTCCCAAGGCTCCTGGAGGTAAGATATTGAAGGGTGAGCTGCGGAACAGGTAGTGAGCCGATTCTTCCTATGAAAGAGTGCGAGAGTAAATTCGTCGTCAACAACTCGCGGGGAGGTGTAATGCGAAATTATCGCGTTCTGTTGGTCGGTGGAATTCTTTTTTGCGCAGCGAGGCTTTTTTCTGCGCCGACGCGGGAAGTGACTTTCATGACAGCCGACAGTGTAACGATTCATGGAACACTCTACCTTTGCGACGGAGACCAGAAATCGCCCGCGCTCGTGTTGCTGCACATGCTCAGACACAAGCGGCAAGATTGGGATGCGTTCGCTCGTGAGGCGGTTCAAGCCGGCTTTGTCGTGCTGACAATTGATCTGCGCGGTCATGGTCAAAGTGTGAAATGCGACAGCCGCACGCTCGATGTCAAGGAGTTCTCGAATGCTGAATTCGCGGCGATGCTCGAAGATGTGAAATCGGCGGTGAACTACCTTCGGAATGAAGCGAGGGTTGATGCGAATTGCCTTTCGCTGGTGGGTGCGAGCATCGGTGCAAATCTCGCATTGAAATATGCGGCTATGGATACGGCAATCCAGAGTGCAGTGCTCTTGTCCCCTGGCCTTGAGTACCGTGGCCTGACGACCGAAGAAGCGATGAAAACCTATGGAACCCGACCTGCGCTTCTGGTTGCAGCCCGAGACGATGACTATTCCAGCGACTCCATCCAAAAGTTAGCGATGCTTGCCGGAGGCCCGGCAAAGCAGCAACTCTATGAAAGTGCTGGACATGGCACCTTCATGTTGCAGGCCGAGCCCGGCCTTGGCAAACTTATCCTCGACTGGCTGAAATCGGCTGCAGAATAAGGCGGCTTAGAGAGGTATTCCGAGCCTGCTTGACCATTGTGATTTGAATTTGTATATTGATCCGAGACTTGGGCAGCATTTTGTGTTGCGCGGGGGGCCGCAATTGGACTGGTCCCCAATTTAATTGGGGATTGGCCCGGGCTTGTGAGAGAAGGAGGAGAATTGTGATACCTGTGGATGTGGTTGGGATTTCCGTTTGCCCACCGTATCAAGGTTATGTTGTCATTCTGAAGGAAAAGAGCGGCGACCGCTGGCTCCCTATCTTCATTGGTGCTGCTGAAGCGCAGGCTATTTCCCTGCTTCTCCAGGGTCTCGAATACTCCAGGCCACTGACCTATGATCTGTTCAACGCAATCTTGAGCGCGGGAGGGATTCGCGTCCTTGCCACGGATGTGACGCAGTTGCGCGATAACACTTTCTATGCCGTCGTTCATCTGAAGAATATGAAAGGTGAGAGCAAGGCCATTGATGCGCGCCCTTCGGATGCGATTGCTCTGGCTCTGAAAACCAAAGCTCCTATCTCTGTGTCGGAGGAAGTGATGGCAGGAGCTGGGATTGTCGGTGAGCCCGTGAATCGGTCCAATATTGAGACCATTTCCTATTTGAATCAGAAGCTGAAAGATGCCGTAGAAATTGAAGCGTATGAAGAGGCCGCTAAGATACGCGACCAGATCCGTGATCTCGAACAGCAGCAGAGAATGGCGGGCGAGAAGAAAAGCGAGTCCGAAGAGGAAGAAAGCGATAGTGACAAGGCATGATTGTGGAGGCGCAAGTCAGCTTTTGAAAGCGGCCGGTTCTTTTGTCGGCCAGCCTATCTAAGGGAAAGGATTTCGCAAAAAAGCACGAGCGCGCGGCATACCTTAGTGCCGCGCGGCCCTTATTGGACGGGAAAAAACACCTTCCATGACAAGGATAGGATTGTGGAAGCGGCGAAGACAACTACAGAAGGCCAAGCGTACTATCTTTTTCTCTATCTAATCCACAGTTTTGAGAGCGCAGCCTTGATTGGGCTTGGGAAATTGCCCGGCCCGGAAGGAGAATGCAAGATTGAACTCGAGGCCGCGTCCTTTGCCATTGATATGCTGGACATGATCAAGGTGCGGACTCGAGGGAACTTGAAAGAGGAAGAGGAGCACTGCTTGGAAAGAGTGCTCGGTAATCTAAAATTGAACTACTTAACGGAGAAAGAAAGGCAAGAAAAGCATTCAAAGGAGGGCGGGCAAGGAGAAAAGGGAGAGGGATCGAATACAGCGTGAGCAGTACCTCATGGCGTTTTTGATTGATTTCAAGGACTTTTTGACCGATGAAATTGCACCTGCCCTCTTATCCGCGAGGCCACCATCAAATATTAGAAACACTTGAATCCGCGCAACCCGACCTCGATGGGTCACTGTTTCCGCGTGCGATTGAGGTTCGGATTCAGTTCGATCGTCAAGATCCCTACCTCCGGTTGGATTGCCAACTCAAAACTTCGATTCACCGGATTTGCGATCGGTGTCTGGCCGACTATGACAATTCCGTGATTGCTGATGCGAGGTTGGTTTTCGTTCTTGGTGCAATGCCCTCACATAGCAACGAGGATGCAGAGGAAATTCAATACATCCCGGCCGATTCCCAAGAAATAGATCTTTCGGCCGACCTCCGGGACATCTTAATGCTTAGCCTTCCGATGAAATCTTTGTGTCATGACGATTGCAAAGGATTATGTTCACGGTGTGGACAAAATCTCAATGAAGGCTTGTGCCTTTGTTCCCGCTGAAAACTAATAGATAATATGGAGTTGAGTTACCTATGGCCGTACCGAAGAGACGAACAGGAAAAGGACGGCGAGACCGTCGTCGAGCCCACCAGGCTTTGCAGGCGCCCACCCGCGCGTTGTGCTCTCATTGTGGCGCGATGAAACAGCCACATTGCGCATGCCCCAAATGCGGTTACTACGACGGGCGTTTCGTCTATCAGCCTAAAGCATAGCTTACAGGCTTGGGTTTGCATAGGCAAAAGCTGTGAAAGTAGCTTTGGATGGCATGGGAGGAGATTTCGCCCCCCAATCAACGGTGCAGGGCGCCGTTGAGGCGGTTCGGGAGCTGGAGAATAGCCTTCAAGTGCTTCTTGTGGGTGACGAAAAGGCTCTCGAAACGGAGCTGTCTCGGCATGATTATCCTGCCGACCGAATCTCAGTCATTTCTGCCTCCAAAGTTGTCAAGATGACCGACCGACCGACGCGCGTTCTCAAGGAGAAGCGAGATAGTTCCTTGATTCGCGCTGTCGAGCTTCATAGTGAGCGGGAGGCTGTCGCGGTTGTGTCGGCGGGACACACTGGAGCGCAAGTCGCGGCAAGTCTTGTGATGCTTGGCCGGATTGAAGGGGTGCGACGCCCGACCATCGGCTCCTATTTTCCCACAGAGAATGGCGTGGCTCTTCTGGTTGATGTTGGCGCAAATACGGACTGCAAACCGATTCACATGCTTCAGTTCGCCGCCATGGGATCTATTTTTGTTGAGCACTTCTTCGAGCGTCGGCCGGCGCGAGTCGGCCTTCTGAATATCGGCGAGGAGCAGACAAAAGGCAATCAACTGGCGGTTTCCACCTATTACCTCTTTGAACGCAGTGGATTGAATTTTATCGGCAATGTTGAAGGGCGAGATATTTTCAAAGGAGCGGCCGATGTCATCGTTTGCGATGGTTTCGTTGGAAATATCCTCTTGAAATTCGCCGAGACCATCTACGAGCTTCTCCTTGATCGTTTTCAGGGAGTGCTGAACATCGGATTGCCGAATGAGGAACTGCACCAAGCTTTGCGGGGTTTTCAAAAGGACTTCGATTACGCAGAGCATGGAGGCGTGCCGCTCCTCGGAGTGAACGGTGTCTCGATGATCTGCCACGGTCGTTCATCAGCCCGCGCAATCAAGAATGCCATACGCGAGGCCGTTATCATGGTGGAACGGAGAATTCCGGAGGCAATTCGTGAGGGAGTCGAGCAGTATCATGCAGGCCTATTCAGCCGTGGCATTGCGCGTTTGCACAGTTATCAAGAATGGCGGGAGCGTCACAGCCGGGAATCGGATTGAGGAAGATGGACCAGTCGCCAACGAGAACTTGCTGTAGCCGAATCGCCGGCATGGGTAGTGCTGTCCCTGATCAGGTGTTGACCAATCACGACCTTGAACAGCTTGTAGATACCACAGACGAGTGGATTACCGGACGCACCGGAATAAAAGAGCGCCGAATGTGCAAGAAGGGTGAGCGACTCTCCGATTATTGCGTGAGAGCATGTCAACGAGCCTTGGAGGATGCACAGGTTGAAGCGAGCGAGATTGACGCCATTCTTATCGGGACAATCAGTGGCGACTATCGTTTCCCTGCGACGGCCATTTTTGTGCAGTCTGCATTGCGCGCCGTCAATGCCTTCGCTATGGACATTTCGGCAACTTGTTCGGGTTGGCTCTATGCCCTATTCCATGCCGATGCTTTGATTGCAGCAGGCAGAGTTCGCAAAGTCCTTGTTGTCGGGGCCGAGATGCTCACCTCGATCACGGATTGGTCGGACCGCAGCACCTGTGTCCTTTTTGGCGATGCCGCGGCGGCAGCCGTGGTTGAGGCCTCGAAGGGCGACGAAGGTGTGCTCTCAGTCCATATCGGTTCCAACGGAGACTTGGCTCACCTTCTCTACTGCAAAGGAGGCGGGAACGGCGAGCAGCACTACCTGCGCATGTCGGGAAACGATGTTTTCAAGCATGCCGTGCGCACGATGTACCGCGCGTCGGTCAAAGCAATCGAATTGGCGCACTTGGAGATAGATAAGATTGACTGGCTCATTCCCCATCAGGCGAATATCCGAATCATGGAGGCGACTGCCGAGCGATTGCACATCCCGCGAGAGCGAGTGTTCGTCAACATTGACAAATATGGCAATACTTCGGCAGCCTCTGTTCCTTTGGCGATTGATGAAGCTCGGCGTACCGGGAAGTTGAAGCCGGGACAGACGATATTGGCGGTTGTCTTCGGAGGCGGATTTACCTGGGGAAGTGCGGTTATCCGTTTTTGATCTTCAAGGAGGTTGATGAAGCGGGTTTTTCTTTTTCCCGGGCAGGGTTCCCAAGTTGTTGGCATGGGGAACGATTTCGCCGCCAGTTTTCCCCGGGTGGGAGAGTTGTTCGAGAAAGCGGGGGAACTCTTGGGTTTTAACCTTGCCGAGATTTGCTTTCATGGACCTGAGGACGAGCTCAGGAAGACTCGTGCGACGCAGCCCGCGCTCTATGTGCATTCCTACGCCATTAGCGAACTGTTTGCAGAGCGTGGCATAGAAGCCGACGCCGCAGCGGGCCACAGCCTGGGAGAGTACACTGCACTGAGTGTTGGTGGTGCGTTTGATTTCGAGACAGGTCTGCGGCTCGTTAAGATACGGGCTGAAAGTATGCAGGAAGCCGGTCGGCAAAATCCTGGAACGATGGCAGCGATTGCCGGACTTGATCGTGACACTGTTGAGGCAATCTGCCAGCAAGCCCGGGATGAGGGAACCGTTGTTCTTGCCAATTTCAATTCACCCGAGCAGATTGCGATTTCGGGAAGCGTGCCTGCCGTCAAAAAGGCTGTGGAAATCGCAAAAGAGAAGGGAGCGCGATTGGCCCAGGTTCTTCAGGTCTCCGGCGCTTTTCACTCGCCGCTGATGGAACCGGCCGCAAAAGCTTTGGCTGCGGCGTTGAAATCTGCCGAGATTCAACGCCCGAAGATTCCCGTCATATCGAATGTAACCGGTCGGCCTCATGAATCCCCTGACGAGATTCGAGACTTGCTTGCGAGACAGCTTCTTTCGCCCGTGCGTTGGGTGGAGACATTGCAACAATTGGCATCCGAACCGGATACGCAATGGTACGAAGTCGGTGCAGGCAATGTCCTTGCCGGGCTTCTTAAAAGAACGATGAAAGGGGCGCGGGCTACTGGAGTAGGCACGGCGGCGGCACTGGAAACGGTGCTGACGGAGGAAGTAAGGGCGGTGTCGTGACCGGTGTTCTGGAGGGAAAAGTCGCCTGGATAACGGGCGCGGCGCGGGGAATTGGGAAAGCCATTGCCAATTCCCTTGCCGAACAGAAGGCCAATGTCGCTTTGTCGGATATTGAGGGAGAGGCTGTCAAGGTTGTAGCTTCCGGACTTGCGAGCACATTTGGCGTTAAAGCTATCTCGGCGAAGCTGAATGTGTTGGATGCGGATGGAGTCGAGGAATTTGTTAGCCGAATCGTGACTGAACTGGGAGGATTGCATGTCCTCGTCAACAACGCTGGAATCGCTCGTGACAGCCTGCTGGTCCGCATGCGAGAGGAAGATTGGGATAGTGTCCTGGATGTCAATCTAAAAGGCGCATTCTTGTGTACGCGCGCGGCGGCGAAAGTGATGATGCGCGCGCGTTTCGGCAACATCGTCAATATTGCGTCGGTGGTCGGTATTACGGGAAACCCCGGGCAGGCCAACTATGCCGCTTCCAAAGCAGGCCTTATTGGTTTCACGAAATCGGTGGCCCAGGAACTGGCCTCCCGAGGCATTCGCGTCAATGCGGTTGCTCCCGGCTATGTCGAGACCGATATGACGCAGGGGCTATCGGCAGAAGTGAAGAACGAGTTTTTGAAGAGAATACCGCTGGGCATTTGGGGTCAACCCGAGGATATTGCCCGTGTGGTTGCGTTTTTAGTATCTCCTGCCGCTGACTATATCACCGGTCAAGTGATCTCCGTCAACGGCGGATTGCAGATGTAATTGAAAACTGAGCCCTGAAAACTCACAAACCTTAGGAGACCTTCTCATGGCAGAAGCGAACAATCTTGAAGCGAAAGTGAAGGAGATCATCGCTGATCGACTGCAGGTAGATATCAGCAGCGTGACTCCCACGGCATCTTTCATTGAGGACCTCGGAGCGGATTCTTTGGACACGGTCGAACTGGTCATGGCCTTTGAAGAAGAATTTGATCTCGAGATCCCCGATGAGGATGCGGAGAAGTTGCAGACCGTGGGATCGGCGATCAGCTACCTTCAAGACAAGCTTGCCGCAAAGCAAACATAAGGACTCACTGCGATGAAACGCCGAGTGGTTGTCACCGGGATGGGAGCGATAACTCCGGTCGGTAACACCGTGGAGGAGTTCTGGTCCAGCCTCGTGGAGGGGCGGAGCGGAGCCACTCCAATTACTCATTTCGATGCGTCGAACTTCGCCACGCATTTCGCTTGTGAGGTCAAGAGCTTTCATCCGGATTCGATCATTGACCCTAAAGAGGCGCGGCGCATGGAGCCGTTCACTCAATATGCGGTTGTGGCTGCCGAGGAAGCAACGCGGGATGCCGGACTCTTGGACGGATCGGTCAATCGTGATGGCATTGGAGTCATCGTGGGTTCCGGTATCGGGGGCATGGGCATTTTCCATGAGCAATGCCGCATTCTCGACCAAAAGGGGCCGCGGCGAATGAATCCTTTCTTCGTGCCGATGATGATCGGGGATATTGCTGCGGGGCAGATTTCGATCCGTTACGGTTATGGCGGGCCGAATTTCGGCACCGTTTCGGCCTGTGCAACGGCGGGCCATGCCATTCACATTGCGACGCGGCTGATTCAGCATGGCGAGGCAGACATCATCGTCACGGGCGGGACTGAGGGAGCGATTAATCCAGTCGGCATCGGTGGATTCAACGCCATGAAGGCGATTTCCACCCGCAATGATGCGCCGGAGAAAGCCAGCCGTCCTTTCGACCGGGACCGCGATGGTTTTGTCATGGGTGAAGGGGCTGGCATTCTGGTCTTGGAGGAACTTGAGCATGCGCGCCAACGAGGTGCGAAGATTTATGCTGAAATCATTGGTGCGGGTGCCAGCGGTGATGCCTATCATATTACAGCACCTCATCCGGATGGCCGAGGCGCCATTCGGGCCATGAACACCGCTCTGAAGGATGCGGAAATCGTACCCTCCGAAGTGGATTACATCAACGCGCACGGCACCTCGACCGATGTCGGCGATCCCATTGAGTCCCGCGCAATCCGAACGGTCTTCGGGTCCCATGCGGATGTGCTGGCCGTGTCTTCCATTAAGTCAATGATTGGTCATCTCTTGGGGGCTGCCGGAGCCGTTGAACTCATCGCAACGATTCTGACAATCCGCGACAGTGTTCTCCCGCCGACCATCAATTTGGAGAACCCCGATCCCGAATGCGACCTCTATTATGTCCCGAATCGTGCAGAGGCGCGCCCCGTGAGAACTGCAATTTCCAATACTTTCGGCTTTGGCGGTCATAATTCTACGATTGTCGTTCGTCGGTTTGACGGGTGATCGGAAGGGCGGATGGCGGTGGGTGGTTTTTGGATCAGGTGGTTCCGACGGCCGGAGGACTATGGGATTGACCGGAGAACGCTGGAGAATCTCCAAGAATTAGAGAAAAGGATAGGTTATCGCTTCAAGGATCTTAGCTATCTCTGCTCTGCGTTGAAACATCGCAGTTGCCTCCAAGAGCTTGGTCAAACCGCATGGCAGGCAAACGAACGGCTCGAATTTCTGGGAGATGCTGTCCTTGATTTGCTTTCATCGGAATTCTTCTATAACTATTTTCCTGATAAGATCGAAGGTGACTTGACGAGAATGAAATCTGTCATGGTTTCGGGGTCGGTGCTTGTAAAGGAAGCTGAGCGCCTCAACCTTGGGAAGTATCTCTTTCTTTCGGAAAGCGAAGGGCGTTCGGGAGGTCGAGCGCGCAAATCTATCTTGGAAGATGCCTACGAAGCTTTGTTGGGAGCAATCTATTTGGATGGTGGATATGCCGCGACGCAGCGTTTCGTCACGCGAGGACTTCTCCGCAACTGGGAAGAAGTAATCCATCAGCCTGAATTCGCCAATTACAAAAGTCAACTTCTGGAGCATGCTCAGCGTTATTCCCTTCCCAATCCTGTCTATGTTCTCCGGGAAGAGAGCGGTCCTGATCACGCCAAGAATTTCAAAGTTGAGGTTTTTCTAAACGGCAAAGCCACGGGATGTGGAGAAGGTCCTACTAAGAAAGTTGCCGAGCAAATGGCGGCGTGTCAGGCCGTACGGAAATTGGGATTGCCAACTGCTCTGCCTGCGGAGTCGAGATCAGAAACCGAAGGGTCATAGAAGAGGTATGACCAGCGCATATCACGAGGGGGCGCAAAGAAAGGACACCCATGGACTATTTCTTCAATGAAGAACAAATTGCACTTCGGGATCTTGTTCGCAAGATCGCCGATGATAAGGTGCGCCCAGTGGCGGCCAAATACGACCGTGAAGGAATCTTCCCCTGGGACCTTGTGAAGATTTTTGCGGAGGCAGGCCTTTATGGAGTTATCATTCCCGAGGAATATGGGGGTGCTGGGAGAGGGGTGACCGAGTTGGCGATTGTCAGCGAAGAGCTGGCCAAAGCGTGCGCTGGTGTGACCTTGGCCGTTGCCGCTTCGGCCCTGGGAACATTTCCGATTATCATTTCGGGCAATGACGAGCAAAAGCGCCGCTACCTTCCGGATCTTGCGACGGGGAAATATTTGGCGGCTTTCTGCCTTACCGAATCGGAGGCCGGTTCCGATGCAGGGGCGATTCGAACCCGCGCGACCCGTGTGGGGAACGAATATATTATGAACGGCACCAAGGTCTTTATCACCAACGGAGGAGTCGCACATATTTATACGGTTGTCGCTGTGACAGATCCTGCAAAGGGAACGCGCGGAACCTCGGCGTTCATTGTGCAGGATGACTACCCGGGCTTCAAGCTTGGAAAAGAAGAAGATAAAATGGGGATTCGCGCTTCGGCCACAAGGGAGATTGTTTTCGATGATTGTCATGTCCCTGCCGAGAATCTTATAGGACGTGAAGGGGAGGGGTTTGGGGTCGCCATGAAGACCTTGGACAAATCTCGTCCGGGTGTCGCCGCCCAGGCGTTGGGGATAGCGCAGGGAGCTTTCGATCTGGCCCTTGACTATGCCCGCAAGCGCATTCAATTCGGACAGCCCATCGCGAGCCATCAGGGAATTCAGTTCATGTTGGCCGATATGGCGACACAAATCGAGGCGGCGCGTGCTCTCCTCTATACTGCCGCCCGCCTTATAGATTCCGGAGCAAAGAACATTGCTCAACTATCTGCCATGAGTAAGCTCATGGCCTCCGATGTCGCCATGAAAGTGACGACAGATGCTGTGCAGATCTTCGGCGGCTACGGCTACATGCGCGATTATCCGGTTGAGAAATACATGCGTGATGCCAAGATTACTCAGATTTACGAGGGAACGAACCAGATTCAACGCATGGTGATTGCGCGCACGCTCATACGCGAAGCGGCATCCAAGGGCTAAAATGGATGGCCCGCGTTACTGCGCCGCATGCGGAACCCTTCTTGAGGTGGCCCAGATTGAAAATCGCCAGCGCTCCATCTGTAGAAACTGTGGTCGCATTCACTATGTGAATCCCATTCCTTCGGTTGTGGCTCTTCTTGAGCAGAGCGGCGCGGTTCTTCTTGTCCAGCGCGCTGTGGAGCCGGCCAAGGGAGATTGGTGCCTGCCGGGTGGATTCATTGAGACCGGAGAGACGATAGCGGACGCGGTAATCCGAGAGGTGATGGAAGAAACGGGGCTCGAGTGTCGCCCTTTGGAAGTGTTGGATGTTTGCAGCGACCTCGGCGGATTCTACGGCGATATTCTTGTGGTTTGCTATCGTGCTCAGAGCCTTGGTGGAACTCTGAGAGCAGGCGATGACGCTGCGGCCCTTGATTTCTTTCACAAAGATAGTGTGCCTCGACTCGCTTTCCGCTGCCACGCGAGGTTTCTCGAAAAATTCTGGAGACAGGAAGTTGCGTTTCAACCGCATCAATAAGAGATGGATGAAATGGGCAGCGCCGCTGGTTCTTGGCATTGTTTGGTGGAGCTGCACCATTGAAGAATCTCCTGAACTCCAGACAGGCAGCATCGAAGTGCGTCTCTTCGATTCGAGCGGCACGGAAATCTATGATGCAGGAATCTATGTTGACCGCGTGGAGAAAGGGCAACGAACACCAGCAGTTCTCAGTGGCATTGCGGTTGGCCAGCACAAGCTTCGTGTCTGGAAGTCAGGCTATTTTCCGTGCTCCACAGCGGTGGATGTTTTTCAGTTCGACACCATTCGAGTTTCTCTCGACGCGAAGGTCTCGCCGACTGGCGCAATTGAGCTTTTGGAGGCACCGCCGGGAGTGACTCTCCTGTTGAACGAGGAAGCGTACGGTCAAACGCCTCCGGCGATTTTTCCCACGGTCGGCATAGGTAGTTATCGGGTGTCGGCGTACTTGCCGGGCCATGCGACTGACTTGCCCGCTCTGTGGCGGGAGCAGGTTGTCTGGGCCGGCACGGTTTCCCTTGAGATCCACTTCATCTCTGAGAATCCTGGAAATCAGGAAGGCAACTTGACGATTCCGTTCACGCTTCCGAGTGACTGGAATCGCGAGTACGCCATTGAGAATTGGCGCGGCCATGTGGTGCTCGTCAACTTCTGGTTCATTGATTGCCCAAATTGCATCCTGGAATTCCCCTATTTGCAGCAGGTTTTCGAGGAATCGGGCGGCGATGGGGGTTTCCAGATTCTGGCGGTGAATCCCTATGACGCCATGGAATTCATCCGCGAATTTCGTGCCGAATTCCAGACTCCAGAGGGTTCATCCTTGACATTTCCATTTCTGAGTGATGGGGAGCAAGAAGTCAACCAAGCTTACGGCGTTGCCATGTATCCGACGAGTCTATTGGTGGACAAACGAGGAGTCATTCGCTACCGGCTTGGGCAAGTCACTTATGACGAGCTTCGGGCTTGGGTGAATGTGCTTCTGGCGGAGCAGTGATAGAAGAGATTGAAGGAGTTGATTGTGAGCATGCGCACATTTCTTGCAGTGGTTTTTCTTTTCATCTGGGTCATGAGCGGAAGCGCCCAGACTTTTTCCTTTACAGCGGACACCGTCGCTCGATATGGTGAGGCGGGGCAGCTCGTTGTCTTCCATGCGGTATTCGAGAATCTATTGAATGACACACAATCTATTCATTTCCATGTGGATGCCTATGATTTTCCGGATACGAATTGGACGATTGGCATGTGCAATCAAGGCGGCTGCTTCCCTCCGGGCATCAGCGATGTGAATTACGCCTATGATTCGTGTGCGAGGGATACTCTCGTTTCGTTTGATGTCCGCATGACGGAAATCGGAGATTCCGGACACTTCAGCGCAACTCTGACGGCGGCTGGCGATCCTGAGCATCCGCAGACAATTCATTTCACGATTTACAAGGGGTCCGATGTCGTGGCGCGCCAGAGGACGATCCCCGAGGATGACGGTTTTGTGGTCTCCTACCCGAATCCTTTCAACAATGAGACGACATTGGAATTCTCCATAGCGAGCTCTGAGGCGACAGAACTGATTATCTATGACTTGCTTGGGCGGGAAGTCGCAAGATTGCTCGATGGAGAGCGCCTGAATCCGGGAATCTACCGGCTTCGATGGTCCGGCACGAATCACGATGGGATCTCTCTACCTTCGGGAATCTATTTTGCCAGACTAAGACTTCAAGATGGACTTAGGACTCATCGGCTATATCTTCTTCGTTAGAATGGAGTCTCATGATGAGAATGACGCAGCGATGTCTGACATGGATTTTTGTCGGTCTTGGGGTATTTGCCATAGCAAGTTTTCTTCCTCCGATTTTCGCCGTGCCGGCGGATTGGACGCTGAAGGATTTGGACGGCGGCCGTTTCACTCTCTCCGAAAACCTTGGCCGAGGGCCAACGCTGATTCTGTTTTGGGCGACATGGTGCCGTCCCTGTAAGCAAGAACTGAAGGAATACAAAAGCCTCTTTGAAACCTATCGAGAAAAAGGTGTGCAGGTTCTGGCCATTTCCGAGGACAACTCCAAGACTCAGAGCCAGATTAAGCCGTATATTCAAAGCAACGGGTACAATTTTACGGTACTCCTTGATCCGACGGGTGAGGTCTTGAAAGGTTATGGCGGGGAGTCTATTCCCCATACGATTGTGCTCGATTCCCTCGGAAAAGTGCAGAAGACCTTTCGAGGCAAGATTCAGAAGATAGATGACCTGAGCAAGCTCCTTGAAAAGTTACTTGTGGAATCGCCAGGTGAGTAACTGGTTTGTTCTTGTTGTCGCTTGCCTGGCCTGTGGCCTTACAATAATGCCACTGAGTGCTCAGGAGGTCAGGGTCGGCGGGTCGAACCTGCTGCGTGTTGACGAAGGCTATGAGGTGGACCCCACCCGGCATGCAGAATTTCCCGATTCCAATCGCGTCTATCGCAGCTTCTTTGAAGAACGACTGCGCCTGACGATCGCCTATGGCAACTGGACTTTCGGAGGACGATTCCTCTATTTTCGCCCTTCGGAAATAGATAAACACTTCTTCGGCGTCGAGGATGAGACCAGCCTTGACAAGCGCTATTTCGAAGCGCAGGTTCGTCCGTTGGCGATTCGTGTTGGACACTTCGCCGATGTCTTTGATTATGGCCTGACGCTCAGTCTGTTTGAAGACCGTGAGCTTTTCTTCGATAGCGAGCTGGATGGGGTGCGTCTTTCGTTTGCGCAGGGACCCGTTTCGCTCACGGCACTCAAGGGGCGTTCCCGCGCACGCGAGGGGTTTCTCGTCGAAGAGGAGGGAGTCACAGGTGTCCATACCGAAGTGGTTCCCCTCGCAGGCTGGAAAGTGGGAGCAAGTTTTGTTCATCTTGATTCAAGCGGATATGCTGAATCGCGTTTGCCGGCCGTGAGCGGTCAGGCGACGGTCGGGCCTCTGCAATTCGGAGGAGAATTCGCCTGGAAAGAGACAGACCTTGGCGCTTCGCAAACT
>Ga0315289_10000281_pt1 | contig 81755 bp, 71 predicted proteins | sample YL17G11_40_MG_FD_203452 | JGI IMG/M metagenome (GOLD analysis project Ga0315289, IMG submission 203452) | Sediment microbial communities from Yellowstone Lake, YNP, Wyoming, USA - YL17G11_40 | ecosystem: Environmental > Aquatic > Freshwater > Lake > Sediment | place: USA: Wyoming | collected...
GGGCGCGCACGCCAGCCGATCTCATGTACACACAGGAATACGAACAGTGGCGTGCGGCGAAGATTCAAATCGAGGTGACGGTCGATCGCTCTGAAGCTGATTGGACCGGGCACGTAGGTGTGGTGCCCATGTGGTTCTATGGTTTCCGGATGCAGCATCGCAAGACCGCGGTCCTGACCTGCGGCCCCGAGATCATGATCCGATTTGTGATCTTCGAAGCGCTTGCGAGGCGAGTTGCCCCCGAGAGTATCTTCGTGTCCCTTGAACGAAACATGAGGTGCGGCCAGGGCTCATGTGGTCACTGTCAGATCGGACCGTACTTCGTCTGCAGAGACGGCCCGGTGTTCCCGTTCAGCGCTTTGCAGCCGTTCTTCAACGTGGAGGAGTTCTGATGGCGAAATCAAAACCGACGGTGGCGGTCTATAAGTTCTCCTCCTGCGACGGCTGCCAGCTATCCCTGCTGAACATGGAAGACGAACTGCTGGATCTCGCGGCGGCCGTTGACATTGCCTTCTTCCTGGAGGCGACGCGAGCCGCGCGGCCAGGCCCCTACGACATCGCGATAGTGGAAGGCTCTGTGACCACCGAACACGAAGCATCACGGATCGAGGAGATCCGGAGCGAAGCAAAGACCCTGATCGCCCTGGGAACGTGTGCAACGGCAGGCGGCATCCAAGCATTGCGCAACTTCGCGGATGCAAGCCAGCTGGCATCCGCCGTCTACGCCCACCCCGAATACTTGAACTACCTTGAGACTTCCAAGCCAGTGTCCGCCTACGTAAAGCCAGACCTGGAATTGTGGGGCTGCCCCGTCAACAAGGGTCAGGTACTTGAGGTCATCACCTCGTTGCTGGCGGGGCGCAAGCCGAACCTGCCAACACATACCGTCTGCATGGAATGCAAGCGACGCGGGACCAGTTGTGTCCTCGTGGATTCGGGCACCCTGTGCCTTGGACCGGTCACACAGACGGGTTGCGGCGCGATCTGCCCGGCGCTGAGGCGCGGATGCTATGGCTGTTTTGGCCCGGCGGGCCAGGCAAATATCAAATCACTTTCGGGAGTCCTGCAGGGTCTGCAGGTTCATGAGGGTGAGGCTGCGCGCTTGTTCCGCGGCATAAGCGGATACGCACCCGCTTTCCAAAAGGCGGCGTACGAAATCCTCGTTCAGGCCAAGGGTGTTGTCAAATGAAAACGATCGAAGTCCCAGCCATGGCGCGAGTCGAAGGAGAAGGAGGCCTGTACATCGGCCTGCAGAGCGGAGAGGCCGTCGAAATACGGCTTGACATCTACGAACCGCCCCGATTCTTCGAAGGGTTTCTGCGGGGCCGATTCCTGCAGGAGGTTCCCGACATTACCGCCAGGATCTGCGGAATCTGCCCGGTCGCCTACCAGATGAGCTCAGCCCTCGCTTTGGAGAACGCGCTGGGGGTATCGGTGAGTGCCGAGGTCCGCGCGTTGAGACGGCTGATGTACTGTGGCGAGTACATCGAAAGCCACGCACTTCACATGTACATGCTCCAGGCTCCAGACCTGTTTGGGAAGGAGTCTGCGTTCGAGCTGGCCGAGATGGAACCCGAGACCGTCAAGAAGGCTCTGCGTCTGAAGAAGATCGGGAATGAACTCCTGAAGGCTATAGGCGGGAGATCAGTCCATCCTGTCAACGTATGTGTGGGAGGCTTCTACAGTTGGCCAGATGGGACTGTTCTGAAGGCGATGCTCCCTGAGCTCACATGGGGACTTGAAGCAGCCATGCAGGCGGTCAAATGGTCGACCACACTCCACTACCCGAAGCTGGAGATCAACTACGAGTTCGTGGCGTTGCATGAAGAAAAAGAATACGGGCTCATGGGCAGCGAGGTGTGGTCTTCACGCGGCCGCAAACTCGCAATCCGGGACTACGAGAAGACCTACATCGAGGAACACGTGCGGCACTCGAATGCCCTGCACAGCCACACCGTGGATGGCGGCACCTACCTCGTGGGCCCCTTGGCACGACTCAATTTGAACCACGATCAGCTTGCGCCGATCGCAAAGCAGGCTCTGAAGGAAGCGGGCATCAAACTGCCGCTGAAAAATCCGTACAAATCGTTCATTGCCCGTGCGGTGGAGTTGGTGCAGTTCTTCAAGGAAGCGATCGACATCGTCCAGGCATATGCACCCGCCGGGCCGGCACACATGGAGCTCGACCTGAAGGCAGGCGAAGGCTGTGGGGCGTCTGAGGCGCCCAGGGGTACGCTCTATCATCGATATCAGATCGACGATCACGGTCTGATCCAGTCCGCAAAGATTGTGCCGCCAACCGCCCAGAACCTCCCCAGGATTGAGGCGGATCTCTTTGCGATGGCCCCTGCACTTGTCGTCATGCCTGAGGCAGCGGCGACGCGCCAGGCCGAAGATCTTGTGCGCGCCTACGATCCGTGCATATCCTGCGCGACGCATTTCCTGAAGCTGAAGGTGGAGGAGCGCGATTCATCGTGCAAGTAGCCGTAATAGGGATCGGGCGGAGCATGCGCGGCGACGACGCGGCTGGCCTCGAGGCAGTTCGCCTCTGGCAGCGAAAGCACGCCCGGACCGCCGGCAGGACTGATGTCCGAGCCGCGATTGTCGAGGAGCCCGGGCTGGAACTTCTCGATCTGTTGGACGGGGTGAACGCGGCCATCCTGGTAGATGCTGTCTGCTCCGGGGCAGCGGCTGGCACCCTGCACCAAATCGACCTGGATGAATTGTCCGATTTCCGAGAGGGCCCAGCATCGGCGCACAGCTGGGGCGTGGCTGAGGTACTGCGCCTGGGCGGAGCATTGCATCTGCAATCCGCACAACGGGCGATCAGGCTGTTGGGTATCGAGGCAGAGCAGATGGAGATCGGTGCGGGGTTGAGCGATCCGGTAGCGGGCGCCCTGCCTGCCGTGTGCAACGCAATCGAAAACGAGGTCACCGCCCTGCTGCAAGGTTAACATTTCATGCAAGGTGGCCGCCGCGACCCCGGGTCCGGCGGCCTTTTTTGTGGTGTGGTATATTTCGGGGGCATTTGGCCGAGGACTCGATGAAAATTAACTATCAAGAGACTGCAAAGGACCTACTGGTCCGCATCGACATCCACGAGAAGTACGGCACACGCAATATTGACCAGTGGACGGTGGAGCTGCTGCAGCCCAAACCCGGCATGAAGATCCTGGACGTTGGATGCGGCGCCGGGAAGCAATGCTTCCTGTACAGCGATTTCACCGATCGAAAGGCGTCCATCGTCGGAGGGGACTCCTCCGCCGAGCTGCTGGATAGAGCCCGAGCCAAGAACACTGAACGCGGCGACGTGGTGGAATTCCACTTCCTCGACTTCAACAGGAAATTCGAGTTCGCCAACGACACATTCGACCTGGTCTCGAGTGCATTTGCCATCTACTATGCCTCGGACCTGGAGTTCACCTTCAGTGAAACGCATCGAGTTCTGAAACCGGGCGCGCGCCTGTTTGTGACCGGACCGCTGCCGGAAAACAAGCGCATGTTCTACGAGATCATCCAGGAAGCAGCCAACAAGCCAATACCTCCCATGCCTGGATCTTCCCGGTTTCAGACCGGGATCTACAGCACGATCCAAACACGATTCACGAAGACTGAGATGCTTAGATTCGAGAATCCGATTACATTTCCCGCTGTACAGCCTTTCATCGACTATGTGCAGGCATCGCTATCTGAGGACCGCAAGCTGTGGACCTCGATGTTCAAAGATGCGGATGAGTACTCCGCATTAATCGAGGCCATTCGCGGAGTGGCAGAACGGCGGTTCTCAAGAGCTGGGAACCTGGTGATGACAAAAGTGGTCGGCGGCATCCTTGCCACCAAGTAGTTCGCGCCCGCGAGCATTGTGGCTCCCGCCAGCGTGACGGAAACCCAGAGGCCGATGCCCTGAGCTGTGTGAGCAGCAGGGGCGGACACAACGCCCAGAGCAGAACGGGAGATCGCATGCAATTCTATGGAAAACGCGCACTCTTCCTTGGAGCTCACCCCGACGACATCGAGCTCGGTTGCGGGGCACTCATTCATCACATCTCCCAGCTGAGTGAGATCACTTGCGTGACACTCTCAGACAATCAGAAGGATCCTGAGCTTAAGAACGTGGTTAGCGAGCAGCACAGGAGCATGGCGATTCTTGGTGTTTCACAGGACCGGATCCGCTACGGGCCCTTTGAGACGCGCATCTTTCCGCAGGCTCGCCAGGAGATCCTGGAGTACCTTCTTCAGTTGCGGGAGGAAGTTCGACCCGAGATCATCTTCGTGCACACCAACCAGGACGTACATCAAGATCACCTCACCATGACCCAGGAGGCGTTGCGGGCCTTTCGAGGCATCACGCTGCTGGGTTTTGATGTAGTGCGGTCATCCTACGGTTTTTTTCCGCACTTCCTCGTGGAGGTCAACGCCTCGGACGTGACCGCAAAGATCGAGGCCTTGGCTCAGTACCGGACCTACCGCGACAAGTATTACTTCAACAGCGAGTTGACACGATCGATCATGATCCGTCACGGAGCACTGGCGGAGAAGGACTTCGCCGAAGGCTTTGACATTCTCCGGATCGTCGGCCGATTCGAACTGTGTGAATGACGGAAGGGACCCTGGCGTTTCAGGCTCTGTACCTCGAAATGGTGGACAGCACAGCCATGATCCAGGTTTTGCTGTCAGGCATCACGCAGGAAGAGGCGGCAATCAAGCCAGATGCTGACTCTTGGTCAATCCTCGAGACGTTGTGCCACCTGTACGACGAAGAACGCCTGGACTTCCGTCCGCGACTGGACGCAATCCTGAGTCACCCCACAGAGGAATGGGAGCCGATCGATCCGCAAGCGTGGGTCAAGGAACATCGCCACAACGAGCAGGACCTGACTCACGTCAAGGAGCTTTTCTTTGCAGAACGCAACAAGTCGCTGGACTGGCTGAAGGGACTGGAGAACGCTGACTGGAAAGCAAGCCACACCGCGAGCTTCGGCACGATGACAGCAGGGGACATGTTTGCCTCGTGGGTGGCACATGACAACCTCGCCATACGGCAGCTCGTTGAGCTGCGCCGGGCGAGATTGGAACGCATTACCAAGCCCCACAATATTGACTACGCCGGCGAATGGTGACTCCAGCGGCGGCTTGACGACCACAAAGCGAATGTAGCCCGAGGCCTTGCCCCGGGTTCGTTGTTGCCCACAGCTCGCCGAGGGTGGCGGCTAGTTCCTGGGCAACCCCAGCTGGATTATTCCATTGACGACGCGAACCGGATATGCAGGAATATCCACGCCGGCGGGCATTTGCAGCACCTTGCCGTTCCTCACGTCGAACCGGGCTCCATGGCGTGGGCAAGTGATGCTGTAGCCCTCAAGGTCCCCCTCGCCCACCGGTCCATCGTCATGCGAACAGGTGTCCGCGATGGCAAACAGCTCGCCTGCGATATTGAAAAGGACGATGGGGCGACCTTCTATCTCGACGAAAATCCGCTCCCCTGGGGGAAACTCATCGGCCGGGCTGATATCCAAGAACTCGACCTGTGATTCTTCAAGCGTGGTGTAGTTGTACATCGATCTCCCCTGCCATTCGATGATTCCGGGCCTGGTCGGGATGGTACGGGAGGGCTCTCTACTCTATGAGATCATCCCCGGCCTCGCCGAGGCCGTAGACACCGGCTTTCAGGACCTTCAGTGAGAGGAGGGCGCACTTGAGGCGCACGGGGCCCAGATCGATGCCAAGCATATCGAGGATATCCTGCTTCCCCATCGATTTGACATCCTCCAGAGGCTTGCCAATGATCGACTCCAGCAATAGATCGGCGGAGGCTTGAGAAATGGCGCATCCGTGTCCATCAAAGCGGGCGTCGGTGATTGTTCCGTCACTCCCGACGCGGAGGTCAATCTGGATGTGATCGCCGCACAACGGGTTGTCGTCAGCGAAGGAAATATCATGAGGATCGAGTCGTCCGCGAAATGACGGATTCTTATAGTGGTCAATTATGACTTCACGATACAGATCATCCATGGCAGTGTGCGTTCAAATCGTCTGCACGCGGCGGCCGGCGATCACTCAAACACCTTTCTGACCTGGTAGAGCCCGTCGATAAGGGCATCCACCTCCTGTTTGGTTGAATACAGGTAGAAGCTCGCTCGCGTGCTTGCGGGGATCCCCAGACGCTCATGCAGGGGCTGCGCGCAATGATGGCCGGCACGAACCGCGATACCGTAGCGATCCAGGACCTGTGCGACGTCGTGCGGATGGATGCCGCCGAAGGTGAAGGACGCCACGCCGCCTTTCTTGTCTGCGGTTGGCCCCAGGATCCTCAGACCCGGGAGCTCTTCGAGGCGCTCCATGGCGTACTCGGTGATGGAGTGCTCGTGCGCGGCGATATTCCCCATTCCGATGCGTGTGAGGTACGCAACCGCCACCTCGAAACCCACAGCCTCCGCGACAGCGGGCGTTCCAGCCTCGAACTTGTGCGGCAGGGAGTTCGGGCGGAAGGAGCGCAGCTTGACCTCTCTGATCATTTCGCCTCCGCCAAGGAACGGGGGCGTCGCCTCAAGCAGCCGCACCTTTCCATACAGTACGCCAATCCCAGTTGGCCCGCACATCTTGTGGGCCGAGAAAGCCATGAAATCCACGTCCAACGCTTGCACATCCACGCCCAGATGAGGAACAGATTGGGCAGCATCGAGCATGGTAACGCTACCAGCCTCATGAGCGAGTCGGATGATCTCCGCCGCGGGTGTGATCGTGCCAAGCACATTCGACATGTGCGTGAACGACACTAGGCGAGGCGATTGTGCCAGGAGCATCCTGTAGGCTTCGAGGTCCAGCGTGCCCTCAGCTGTCAGTGGGATGAACTCCAACCGGATGCCCCGCTCTGCCGCCAGCATCTGCCATGGCACAAGATTGCTGTGATGCTCCATCTCGGTGAGGACGACCAGTTCGCCGGCCTTGATATTGGCTCGCGCCCAGGTGTACGCTACAAGGTTGATGGCCTCAGTCGCATTTCGGGTGAAAATGACTTCCTTTGGGGAGGCTGCATTGATGAAGCGGGCAACCACGGCCCTCGCCTGCTCATACAGGGCGGTAGCCTCCTCTGCAAGAACATGCACGCCGCGATGGATGTTGGCATTGGAGCGGCGATAGAACTCGTTCATTGCCTGGATGACAGATTCCGGCTTCTGCGCGGTGGCAGTCGAATCGAGGTATACGAGCTTTACGCCTGGACGCACTTCGCGTTCAAGGATCGGGAAGTCACTGCGAATACCCTGGAGATCGTAGTTCATGGCTCCGCGCTTCATCGCGCTCATGAGCGGACAATGAGGTGTCCACTGCCTGACGCGATTAATATTCCGGAATTGCGACTCGCGCACCCTTCTTGCCGACGCCAATATTCCGGATCTGGTCGGAGCTCAGGGAATACCACAGAATGCGATCCGGAACCATCCAACCGTCGGTCAGGAAGACGTCGGACCGGAACTGCACGGCAACAAGCTTATTGTCCACCTGCACGACCACTCCCTTGATCCAACCGCGAACGCGCTCACCATCCTGTTCGTGGTCGCAGAACACCTCAACGGGGTCGCCAACGTCAAATCCGCTGTCGGCACCGGGCGCCCTCATATACGTGAACTGCGGCACTCGCGAAACACGGACTACGGGACGATTTCCAGGCAGGGACGCGGCACCGTGCCCTCGCCCAGGTTTTGCCGTTCCACTCTTGGGCTGCTTGCCTGCGCTCGAACCGATGGCCTTCGGCGCAGCTTTGAGGGGTGGCCTTTCCACTGGGATCGGGCTGGCCAGCGCCTTCACCTTGGCTGCCCGTCGCGAGAATACGCTCGCCGCGAGCTTGGCCGCGGAGCGTGCGTGCAAGCGTGCGCTTGACTTCTTCGCTTGTTTTGCCTGCGTGCGGACGGCTTTCCGCGGTGTGGCCTTCCGGCGATTGGCTCGGACCTGCTTGCGCGATGTCCGCAACTTTGCCTGCGTGGCCTTTAGAGTTCGGGCTCTTCGCTTACTGGAAGCCTTGGCGGTGGATTTTTTCGCTTTTTTCATTGGGACTTGTGCTCCTGTCTTACCTCGACTGCACAGAGGGGCTGCTCATCTTGTCAAGAATCGCCTGCTGGAATCTGGCGCGTACGCCCTCGAACGGAATACGCTGCATTATGGGATCAAAGAATCCCTCTACGACGAGTCTCGCGGCCTCGGCTTCGGGAATGCCGCGTGATCTCAAGTAGAACAGGGGCTCCTGCTCGGGTCTTCCGATGGTGACGCCATGCGTGCAGCGGACGTCGTCAGCGAGGATTTCCAGCCCCGGGATCGAATCGGCACGGGCCGAATCCTCAAGGACCAGATTTCGATTCGCCTGGTATCCATCGGTCTTCGCGGCGCCCCTGGCAACATAGATCATGCCCTGCCAAACCGAATGGCTGTGACCACGCAGGGCTCCCTTGAAGAGAAGGTCGCTGGTGGTATGCGGGGCAAGGTGATTCTGCTGCGTGTCATGATCCAAGTGCTGCGTGCCGTCGGTGAAATAGAATCCGGACATCCTGCCGCTGGCGCCCTCGCCGGCAAGATCCAATTCTGAGAAATTCTTGGTCAGCTTGGAGCCAATGGCGCCGAAGATCCACTCCAGGTGTGCATCACAATCGAGCCGGATGCGCTCGTGGGTGAAGTTCCAAACATGCCTACCCCAAGACTGCAACTCGACGAATTTGAGGTTGGCGCCTTTTGAGACCTTGATCTCGACCACGCCGGCATGGAAGGCGTCCTGATTCTCGGTCGGCGAGGCCGACTCATGCACATACGTCGCCGACGATCCCTCGTCGAGGAACACGAGCAGGTGTGAGATGTGCGCCATGCCAGCGCCAGGCCCCCACAGAATGCTGTGCAACGGTGCTTGAACTGCAAGTCCCCTGGGAACGTAGAGCAGCACCCCGTCTCGTGCAAGCGCGCCGGCCATCGCGGCGAACTTGCCTTCTTCCGCATTGACTGTCTGGCCGAGGATTCGCCGCAGGATCTCGGGGTGCGACTCCTGCGCAATCAAAAGGTCGGTGAAGATCACCCCTTTCCTGGATAACTCAGGATCAAGCACAATGACCTGGCGACCGGTGCCGAGGACAATCTGCCCGCCATGCTGGTCCGCGATGAGCGGCTGCAACAATTGCGGCGCAACTGGAGAGCCTGCATCCTGACCCTTCGCGAGCTTGAATGCGCTCGCGGGAAGAGAGCGCAGGTCCGTGCGCCTCCAGGCTTCCTGAGTAACGTCCGGGATCGGCTGACGGATGAACGCGGCCCAGGCATGCTCGCGATAGTCGGATACGAAACCGGCGGCCGCAGGGACATCGCTGTGCTTGAATGTGAAATCAGCCCGGACTTGCCCAGTCGGCCGTGTTCGCGATACTACGATTCTCGGTTTCTCCTGCATTCGCTGTCTTGTTCCCTGCTCCACGCCTGCCCCGCATGCTTGCAACGGAGTGGCTAGCCGATAGATCCTTCCATTTGCAACTGGATGAGGCGATTCATCTCGACGGCGTACTCCATCGGTAGTTCCTTAACGAGCGGCTCAATGAACCCAGACACCACCATGGTTGTCGATTCTTCTTCACTGAGCCCGCGGGACATCAGGTAGAAAAGCTGCTCCTCGCCCACCTTGCTCACCGAGGCCTCGTGCCCGATCGAAACGTCATCCTCATGAGTCTCGATATATGGATAGGTGTCTGACCGGGATTGCGGATCTAGCAATAACGCATCGCAAACTGTGTTGGATTTGACGCCCTTGGCACCTTTGTGAACCTTAAGGAGGCCACGAAAGGATGCCCGACCACCCGCCTTGCTGATGGATTTGGACGTTACCTTGCTCGTCGTGTTGGGGGCAAAATGGTACATCTTGCCTCCGGCGTCCTGGATCTGGCCGGCGCCGGCGAATGCCATGGAGAGCATCTCTCCGCGCGCGCCTGGTTCCATAAGGTAGCAAGCTGGATACTTCATCGTGATCTTCGAGCCGAGGTTGGCGTCGACCCACTCGTGGCTGGCGTTCTCGTACACTTTGGCACGCTGCGTCACGAGGTTGTAGACGTTCGTTGACCAATTCTGGATGGTCGAATACCGGGAGCGAGCGCCCTTCTTGACGATGATCTCGATCACACCGGAGTGCAGGGATTCGGTCGTGTACTGGGGTGCCGTGCAACCCTCCACATAGTGAACCGAGGCACCCTCATCGACGATGATCAGGGTTCGTTCAAACTGTCCAACATTTGCCATATTGAGTCGGAAGTAGGCTTGAAGGGGCAGGTCGACCTTCACGCCTTTGGGCACGTACACAAACGATCCGCCGGACCAGACCGCAGAATTCAAGGCTGCGAACTTGTTGTCCTCAATTGGCACTACTGTCCCAAAGTACTCCCGAAACATGTCCGGGTGCCGTTGGAGACCGTCCTCGATGGAGACGAAGATGACTCCCTGCTTTTCAAGGTGCTCCTGAATGGAGTGGTACACCATTTCGGATTCGTACTGCGCTCCAAGCCCAGCAAGGAACTTGCGCTCCGCCTCCGGCACCCCGAGCTTGTCGAAGGTGCGCTTGATGTCGTCCGGCACGTCGTCCCAGGATCGCTCTTGCTTCTCATGCGGCTTTACATAGAAGTAGATCTCGTCAAAGTTGAGTTCACTGAGCGATGGACCCCATGCGGGCATGGGCCGCCTGAGAAAATGATCAAGCGCCTTGAGACGGAAGTCCAGCATCCACTGGGGCTCACCCTTCATGTGGGAGATCTGCTCGACCACTTCCTTACTGAGCCCCTTTGGCGATTTGAAGACGTACTTGTCTTCTGGACCGTGAAAGCCGAACCTGTACTCGCCGATCCCCTCAAGGGTCTGGCCGTCCTTGCCTCTCACGTCACTCATAAACGGACTCCACCTCGCCTGGAAGGGCGTCCAACCCAATCCGTAAATATCGTGCCGACGGCATCATGCCTCGGCCTTCTCCCTAATCCAGTCGTAGCCGCGCTCCTCGAGGCTGAGAGCCAGATCCGGGCCGCCAGATTCGACAATTCGGCCGCCCATCATTACGTGTACGAATTGCGGCTTGATGTAGTTCAACAGGCGTTGATAGTGGGTGATCACGATCACCCCAAGGTTCGGTCCCGTAAAGGCATTCACGCCATCAGCGACGATGCGCAAGGCGTCGATATCCAGGCCTGAGTCAGTCTCATCTAGAATGGCGATTTCGGGCTGCAGAGTCGCCATTTGCAGGATCTCCGCGCGCTTCTTTTCCCCGCCAGAGAACCCGTCGTTCAGATACCGACCAGCAAAAGCAGGATCCATCTTGAGCATCTGCATTTTGGCCGTGAGCATTTTGCGGAATTCTGGGAGTGGAATCCCCTTGTCTTCCTTGTTGGATGCGCGGCGATGGGCATTGAGGGCGGTCCGCAAGAAGTTGGCCACCGTGACGCCAGGAATGGCAACCGGGTATTGAAAAGCAAGGAAGAGCCCCAGACGCGAGCGCTCGTCCGGTTCAAGCTCAAGAACGTTTTGACCCTTGAATAGGACCTCGCCCCTCGTTACCGAGTACGAGGGATGGCCCATCAGTGTGTACGCCAAGGTTGATTTGCCCGTTCCATTGGGGCCCATAATGGCATGAATCTCCCCTTGTTTGGCGACAAGATCCACGCCCTTCAGAATCTCCTTGCCGTCGATGGTGACATGCAAGTCCTTGATCTCAAGCTGTGACATCCCTGAATGCTCCGCAGCGATCTGAATTCCTCGGGCAACGGGCGTCTTCGGCTACACGATACCCAAAGACGCATACGTCTAGTTACCCAAGACCCTATTATAGCAGGGCAAGCCAAAAAAGTCAATATTTATGAGATTCTTCTAGTAAATTATCCTGCAGTAGGCCAGAGAACGTGGAGGCCCGTCGCCGAGAGCCTTCTATTCTGTCGCGCCGGCCCGGCGCAGCCGGAGACTATTGCTGACGACGAAAACGCTACTGAACGCCATCGCTGCGGCCGCCAGCATGGGATTCAGAAGGCCCAGAGCGGCCGCAGGTATCAGAATCACATTGTAGAAGAATGCCCAGAAGAGGTTCTGCCGAATTGTGCGCAGCGTCAACCGGGAAAGCGAGATTGCCTTCACTACGCCACGCAAGTCTCCGCTTATCAAGGTCACGTCGGCAGCCGCAATTGCCACGTCGGTTCCCGTCCCCAAGGCGACGCCGACGTCTGCCTGGGCAAGCGCCGGCGCATCATTTATGCCGTCACCGACCATCAAAATCATCCCAGCTCTTGGCGAGGCCTTGGCAGCTTGCTGCAAACGCTTGATCTCCCTCGATTTGCCTTCTGGCAGGACTTCGGCGAGGACCTGATCGATACCAACCTCGGCGGCGATAGCTGCTGCGGTCTGCTGGTTATCACCAGTGAGCAGCGCTACCTTAAGGCCCATCGCGTAGAGGGTCTCGATGGCCAGTGCGGAACCTTCCTTCACGGCGTCTGCTACTGCAATGATGCCTTCGACTTTCCCGTCGATCGCCACGAACATTGCGGTCTTGGCCTCGGACTGCAAACGTGAGGTCTCACCCTCAAGGCCGTTCAGCTGAAACCCGCGCGATCGCATCATGCGATCATTGCCCACTGCAATGCGCTGGCCGTCAATCTCCGCTTCCACGCCGTTCCCGGCATCCGCGATGAAACCAGATGGCTGCTCCAGTGTCAGGCCGCGGGCATTAGCCTCGCTCCAGATCGCCTCGCCTAGTGGATGCTCAGATCCGCGCTCCACACTCGCGGCCAGGCGCAATAGGTTGTCCTGGATTCTTGTGTATGATGACGCACCGGCTGGCTCTGCACCTCCATCCAAGAACACCGTTGCCGGCAGAACGATGTCGGTCACCGTTGGCTGCCCTTGCGTTATAGTTCCGGTCTTGTCGAGAACCACCGTGCCTACCCGTCCGGCCTGTTCCAGCGCTTCGCTGTTTCGGAAGAGAATGCCCAGTTGTGCGGCCCTGCCGGTCCCAACCATGACTGCCGTCGGTGTGGCGAGTCCCATAGCGCATGGGCAGGCAATGACCAAGACCGCGACCATATTGATGAGTGCCCGCGTCAGCTCATGACCACCGGAGGCCGGGGGCACCAGGAAGTACCAGGCCGCGAACGTCAACACTGCAATGCCGATGACAACGGGTACGAAGTACGCCGCGATTTGATCTGCCAGCCGTTGGATCGGTGCCTTGCTTCCTTGTGCGTCCTCGACAAGCTTGATGATCTGCGCCAGCGCGGTTTCGGCACCGACCTTCGTAGCCTCAAACTTCAGTAACCCAAGCTTGTTGACCGTGGCCCCGATTACCTTGTCGCCGGGGGCCTTGCTCACAGGCAGCGACTCACCAGTAAGCATCGACTCATCCACCGTCGAACGACCGTCGACGACCACACCGTCGGCGGCGAAGGATTCGCCCGGTCGCACCACAACGATCTCCCCGATACGAACCTCGTCCACGGGTACTTCAATCTCGACGCCGCCGCGCTCGACCCGCGCAGTCCGCGCCCGAAGGCCCATAAGCTTCTTGATAGCTTCTGACGTGCGGCCTTTGGCGCGGGCCTCGAAATACTTGCCAAGACGGATGAGTGTGATGATGACCGCGGCCGTCTCAAAGTAGACAGGCCCCGACACAAGCCCAAGAGCCACCACTACCGAATAGAAATAGGCCACCGAGGAGCCCATGGCAATGAGCACATCCATGTTGGCGGAGCCGTTGCGCAGAGCCTTGAATGCCCCCACGTAGTATTGCCAGCCGACCACGAACTGCACAGGCGTCGCGAGTGCCCACATCAGGGCGATCACCCATTGTGCGGGCGCCGTCGCCATGCCTGGCATGGGCACCATCCTGTAGAACGGTGGAGGAAGAAGACTGAGATCCCCCGCCATCGATAGCAGAAAGAGCGGAACGCTGAACAGCAGTCCGAGGATGAGAAGCCGCCTCTGTGAGCTGATTTCCCGCAAACGTGCCTGAGCCTCCACATCCTCCGATGGGCCTCCAGCATTGAGCGCATCAAATCCTGCCCTGGAAATCGCCCGGCGAATCTCGGCTTGGCTTAGGACAGTCGGAACATACTTCACGCGCACCGACTCGCTCGCGAGGCTCACCTGCACGTCGATCGCGCCCTCAAGTGATCTGAGAGCTTTTTCCAGACGGCGGGCGTCATTGTCGTCTCCCAAACGCTTAAGAGGGATCTCAGCCAGCCCGGTGGCGACTCCATAGCCCGCACGCTCAATCCGAGCCACCATGTCCGCCAGGTTCGCCTGTCCCGGATCAAATTCAACCACGGCGCGCTCAGAAGCCAAGTTCACGGCCGCCGACTGCACGCCACCTACTTTCTTGAGGTTGCGCTCGATTGTGGAAACGCAATTTGCACAATACATGCCCGTAATGGGTAATGTAAGTTGTTTGGTTTCTGGCATGCTCACTCCAACTGAACCGCGGCACCAACTTGCAGCCGGAAGGCAGACAGCCGCCCGCTGGACGACCGCGCTTGAGGCTAGGCAGCCGGGTATTCTATTTTGGCCAGCAAGGCACGGATCTTCTCGTCATCCGCTGGAGGCCCAAATATCACGGTGACCTTCTTGGCCCCAAGATCGGCCTGCACGGCCGAAACACCGACAAGCTCACCCACCTCCATTTCGATAGTGTGGGTGCAATGCTTGCAGTGAATTGCAGGAATGCTGTAGGTGACAGTAGTCATTTGTCGCTCCAATTTCGCATGAAGTGCTAGGCAATCGGTAGCCTCGCCAGGGCTCGCGTATGGACCAGGCTGCGCTCAGACCCTGTTGGACATCGCGAAGACTTCCGTGATCTCGCGGAGCACGCGCTCCCTTTCTCTCAGATTGTTTCCCTTGATGGCCGTGGTCACGCAGGAATTCAGGTGATTCTCTAGGATATGCGTGCTGACCTTATTTAGGGCCGCTTCCACTGCCTGGATCTGACGAATGACGTCTATGCAATACTCCTCTTGATCCACCATCCGGATTATTCCCTTGAGGTGGCCCTCGATGGTTCTCAACCGCCGCAAGGTGTTTTCACTTCCTGCCATGCCATCCTCCTGAACACAGACGTCCCAAAGGGCCGTCGCCTTACCCCCCCCCCCAGGGGTGGGGCTTATTCCTATCCTAGCCGGAGCCGTCATGGCTGTCAAGGACAAGTCTCAATAGATAAACGGGCAAAATCGGTCCGTGGAAGTTCCACGACGGAGCTCCGCCAGGTCGTTATATTTTGGAACGCCGCGGATGACGATCTGCGCCAGGTGCTGTAACCGAGCATCCGTTGGCCGACTGAGTAAGGTGAGTCCTTTCTCTTCAGGGTACGCGATCGAACATGCGTACGTACTCGCGCACGACCAGGTGAAGCTCCTGCAATCCAATGGGTCACACAATGAATCAGTTGTGTTCCAGTTCTCTTCCGATCGACTGGGCTGAGCAGTTGTCACGGACCGCAAGGTTATAATTCCTGCATGCAGAGTGCAGTTAATGCAAGCCGTGTCTTCGTCAAGGGAGTGTTGCTGTTCTTGGTTCTTGAGGCCCTGATCATCACACTGCCATTCCCGCTCGGCACGGCCAACGCGTTCAGCCTGTTTGGCATCAAGCGCGAACGGTTTCCTCTAAGCACTGTGCCTCCCGTGGATGAAGCGTTGGATGTGGGGAATCTGGACGCGATGTTTGCATCCCATGTGGTCTCAGATAGAAAGACACCCAATGAATTCCGCGTGCTTGTACTGGGCGATTCGACCATCTGGGGTTTGCAGCTGACGCCCGAGGAGGTTCTGCCGGGTCAGCTGAACCGGCTCAGCGTGAGTTGCGGAGAGAAGGAAGTCCGCTACTACAACCTGAGTTTCCCCCGCTCCTCGGCCACCAAGGACATCATGATCCTGGATCGGGCGATGAAGATGCAGCCGGATGTGATCGTCTGGCTCATCACTTGGTACACACTGATGCCCAAGACGCGAATCGACCACTGGATTGTCACACAGAATCCAGAAGACTTTAGCAGACTGGCGCGTCGTTTCGATTTTCTGCCGCGCGATTATGATGCCCCGGACTGGTGGGATGGCATTTTCGGCCGCAATCGCAGCCTGTTCCGGGTGGCGCGTTATCAGTTCTACTCGCTGATCCAGATGGCAACCCATCAGGACCAGATCGCAGGCCCGCCCCAGGTGCCGGCAACCGAGTTGAGTCCTGACGAGACATTCGAAGGACTCAAGCCTCCGACTCTGCGGAGGAACCAGGTCTCCCTTGACCAAGTAGAGGACTTCTATAATCTAGCCGATGGATTGCCGGTGCTGTTGGTGAACGAGCCCATTCTGATCATGAAGGGCATCCCCAACAGCGACGTGCGCTACAACAGCTACTATCCACGTTGGGTGTATGACCAGTACAGATCCTATTTGGCTGAGGCAGCCGCCATCAACGGCTGGCATTACCTCGATCTCTGGGACATGTTCCCGGCGGAGTCCTTCGCGGACACTCCGCTGCATCTCAATCCGGAGGCGCACCGCATCCTAGCCGAGGCGCTCGCGCCGGAGATCCAGAAGGCCTGCCGGTGAGACCAATCGTGCTTTTGGCGTTCACGGCGGCCCTATATGCCGGATGCGGGCGACAAGCGCCCGTTCCACAGGCGGTGATACAGTACGCCGTGCACGAAACGATGCAGGCTCTGACGACCTCAACACCCCAGCCCTTCCCAAGCCCTAATCCAAGCGCCACTGCTGTTCCGCTACAGGGCATCTTCTGCGAGTATGAGTTCTGCATCGGCCATCCGAAGGGACTGGCCTTGTTCGATGTCGTGGCCAAGCAGAATCCGAGTTCGCCGGAGGTCAGCCAGTACGAGGCAGGCAAGTTGGCAACCTATGGTTCTACGATATTCATCCAATTGGTCTGGCAGACGGCCCCAGCGAGCTCAGAACCGGAGTACCTTCTGGACCTTGTTATTGACGACAGCGTTGACATGCGCAGCGGACAGCCCGAGGCGCTGACGGTTGCATCCAGCAGCGCCAGCATTGTCCTGTTAGAAACGAACGCCACGGAACTGCTCCCCTACGGTGTTGCCGCGGCATGGGTTTGCGGCGGCCGCGGGTTTGCCTGGAAGGCCTATTCCAATCAGGCGGAATTCCCCCGCCAGCTTCTGGTTGAGGCACTGCAGGTCTTTCGCTGCGCCGAATGAGCTGAAGCGGGTCCCGCATGACCCCGTGGCAGCTCATCCCTCCGACGCCTTGGCTTCCTCCCAGAGTGCTTCCATCTCATCGATCGTGAGATCGGACAGTCGCTGCTGGCGGAGTTGGGCTCCCTGCTCAATGAAAGCGAACCGTTTCTTGAATCGGAGATTGGCCGCGCGTAGGGCCGATTCGGCATCGATTCCCTTCCAGCGCGACAGATTCACCAGAGCGAAGAACAAGTCCCCGATCTCGCTGGCCAGCGCCTCCGCATCAGCTGCGCTTTCCACCTCCTTGATCTCCTCCGCCACCTTGTCCAGCACGCCCTGAACCTCCGGCCAGTCGAAGCCGACTCGGGCGGCACGCTCCTGGTATTCCTGGGCCTGACCCAGGGCCGGCAGGGCAAGCGGAACGCCTTCCAGCAAGCCGCCGGAATCATTCTTGGCGTCTCTCTCGCCTTGCTTGAGTCTCTCCCAATTCGTGAGCACACTCTCCACACCTTGGAGCTTTAGGTCACCGAATACATGTGGATGTCGGCTTATGATCTTGTCGTGGATGCCCTTGGTGACGTCGTTCAGCGTGAACTCACCCAGTTCTCCGGCGATCTGGGAGTTCAACATGATCTGCAGAAGCAGATCGCCGAACTCCTCTCGCATTGCGCCTGCAACCCCCGAGTCTACAGCCGCAATCGCCTCATAGGCCTCTTCGAGTAGATGTCTGCGGAGCGAAGCGTGCGTCTGCTCACGATCCCAAGGGCACCCCTCCGGCGCCCGCAGGTGCGCCACCACCTCCTGCAGCGCTTCAAGCGATGTTCCCTGCTGGAGCGGAGGAATAAACAGGCAAGTCACAGCTCCGATGTACTCGCTCCGATCGATTTCAGACAAGGCGAGACTTTCAATTCGCTGTTCTGCGGTGCCCGCCGCATGGACCAGGCTCACGACGTGATTATCGGGGTATGTGGTCTGAAGGACAGCTTTCACCTCAGCAGCAACCTGCTTGGAATTGAGCTGCGCAATCAGCGCGGGCGTGTCGGGAGGGAACGAAGGAATGTGAGCACGTCCGAGAGTCAACGCGTCGCATAGTGTGAGCCGAGGAAAGGGATCGAAGCCGAGAGCCGAGAAGGTCGCTTCAAGGAAGGATAGTCCCCCCACAACCCGCACCGGCAAACCTTCGCATACAGCACGGCAGAGAATCTCGGTGCCGGTCGCCTCAGCGACAAAGGGATGCCCGGGAACAGCGTAGATGACCCCCTCCGGTCTTCGTCCAAGTTGCAGCACCTTCTGCACGATGGCGGAATAGACGGCTTCGAACGATTCGCCGGTGTCGTAGAGGGCGTCAAACGAATGGATAGTGACCGATTGCGGCAGGCCAGCGGCCGCGGGGTGTTGCCGGGTGCGCAACCAGATCTCTGAGGTCGATGAGATGAGCTCCCAGGCCTCACGTGTGATCTGATCCGGCGCGCCCGGACCCAGACCTAAAAGAACTATCCCGGACATCGTGACTCCTTCGCAGCCGAACCTGCGCAGCGGCGCTCACTCCAAGCCAGAGCAAAGACATGTTCGCAACCAGCGATTCAGATGGTATCGCAGCGAGTCGTCAGTATACCCGAGCGCACAATCCGAATTATCTTCAATTGGGCTCTCATGTCCGAAAGGTAGTATCATGCCAGTCCACGGAGACAAGGTCACATGAGCAGAAATCGACTTCCACTTAAGAAGACCGCAGCCGGTCGCCGCCCCGCGGGCCTCAATGCGATCCAGCTTGCGGGCATCCTGATCATCGTCCTGGTACTGGGCGCCATTGCATGGATGTTGCTCTCAAGCAACGGTGCGACCCGCGCTCCCAAGCAGTGGAGCGCTCCACCCCCAATGACTATCGACCCGCGTCGGGAATATCTCGCGACTTTCAAGATGGCAAAGGGAGGTGAGTTCGCCGTTCAACTCCACGCGGACAAGGCACCGCTGACCGTCAACAATTTCGTCTTTCTGGCGAGGGAGGGCTACTACGACGGCGTGACTTTTCACCGGGTGCTGGAGGGTTTCATGGCGCAGGGAGGTGATCCTACCGGCACGGGCGGCGGAGGCCCCGGTTATGAATTCGCCAATGAAGACAGCGATCTGACGTTTGACAGACCGGGTGTCGTGGCCATGGCCAACGCGGGGCGCGATACGAATGGCAGCCAGTTCTTCATCACGTTCGGACCGCGACCCCAGTTGAATGGCGGATACACGATTTTTGGACAGGTAGTCAGCGGCATGGACGTGGTAAACGGCCTCAGGCGAAGAGACCCAGATCAGAATCCTGACTACGCCGGCGATGCAATTGAGACGGTGACTATCACTGAAAGGTGAAGGGCAAACTGCCCGGGATGGGCAAGGTGGACGCGGCCACGGAACGTCATGAGCATGGTCAAGCAATGCGCACACCTGAGGAGCCCCGATGGCATTCGCTTGGATGTGATGGTGGAGGCGATCGCCAGAGTGCCAGTTGACTGACACGTGGAGTTCCACGAGAGGGTGCGTCAGGGCGGCCGCGGCGCATCGTGTACAGAGAAGGAAGGAAAAGCACCACTGCCGTGACGGCGGTGGTGCTTCCTTTTCTAATGTGCGGAGAATAATCGTTGATTGATCACAGCAGCCACTGAAGACGAGCAGGCACCCGCCCGGCAACTCCGCAAGGCTCAAATCAGGTGTCCGCTTTGTCGAGTCTCAGCATTCAGAGTACCCGCAGGCATAGCACTTGCGGCAGCCTTCTTCATTCACTACCGCGGCCTCGCCGCAGTCCGGGCAAAGGTCGCCAATGCGAATCGGCAGCCCAACCGACTCCGCCTCGGCCTCGAGGCTGTCTCCGATTTCGTGATCCAGCCGGGCCGCAACAGCATCGTTTGGCCGGCCATCTTTTCGGCGCAGGTATTGATCAAGGACTTGTCCAATGCCGTCAGGCAACGAACGCACACGGTTTGGACCAAAACCCAGTGATCGGCCGCCGCCAATTCCCAGAAGTTGCCGCATAACTTCGCGCAGTCGTTCGGTCGGCAGGATTGGCGAGGACATGCGCAGTATGTATGAGATCAACCGTCCAATGGCCTCTGAAACGGCTGCAGTCTCAGAACCGGCTTTGGCGGTATTGATGAAGGCCTCGAAGGGCTGACGGCCTCCATTCTCATTGATGGTGATGAAGGCTTTGCCTACCGGAGTCTCGATGTTGTAGGTCTCCCCCGTTAGCGCAACCGGCCGCGGTTTCTTGCCGTCGGCCCAGGACGAAATCGGCGCAAACGAACCGGCCTCGACCTTGACCGGGCTTGCCTGCTTCTTCTCTACGGTCGCCCTGGTCTCGAGCACGACTTTCTCTCGTGTGCCTGTAACATAGACCGTGATACCCTTGCACCCAAGTTCCCATGCCAGCATGTAGGCACGGGCTACATCCTCTTCGGTGGCCTCCTCCGGGAAGTTCACGGTCTTGGAAAGCGAACTATCAACGAAGGCCTGGAGAGACGCCTGCATGCGTACGTGTTCTTCAGCACTGATATCGCCCGACACCACAAAAACGCTGCGCACGTCCTGCGGTATCTCGTTGATGCCCTGACAGGTACCGAGGCCCATCACACTTTCGACGATTTCCTGTCGCTTCTCCTCGCCCAGTCCCAATTTTCGGAGTACCTCATCAAACCGCGGACTCGCGTAGGGAAGCTGGAGGTCTTTGCCATGATCATTCACGTGACGTGTGTACGCAAGGGCGAAGACCGGCTCACACCCGTAGCCTTCGCATCCGGCAACTGTAGCGATGGTGCCAGTGGGCGCGACCGTCGTCTGGGCGGCGTTCCGAATTCCGTGGCGTCTTATGCCTTCAACGACCTTTCCCCAGCCCAAGGCCGGCCTGCCCCAATCGCGCGTATAGGCCACAAGCGGCTCGGGCGGGGTCCAATTCAAGTCATCCATGTCGTAGATGGAGCCCTGAATGGCGGGAAATGGCCCGCGCTCTTCTGCCAGCGTAATACTCGTCAGCATGGCATGGTAGCGGATGAACTCCATTATCTGTGCGCCGAATTCCTGACCCTCTGGGGATCCATAGCGAACTCCGACGTGATACATCAAGTCGGCCAGACCCATTATTCCGAGGCCAATGCGGCGAGCCTGGTGCGCAGCCTCCTCCAGCTGGGGAACGGCGGGAACATAGGCATTGGCATCGACAACGTCATCGAGGAAGCGAGTCGATGTCACCACGCTCTGCTGGAGTGACTCCCAATCCACGCTGCCGTCAGGCCCGCAGTGTTCATTCAGATTCACCGAACCAAGGCAACAGTTCTCGTACGGACCAAGCCATTGCTCTCCGCATGGATTGGTCGCCTCAAGCGGGTATCGATGTGGAACCGGGTTGCTGCGATTGGCGGCATCGAGGAACAGCACCCCGGGCTCACCATTGTAGTGGGCCTGCCTGACGATCTTCCCAAAGAGCTCCCGGGCCCGGACTTTCTTGTGCACGACGATGGGAACGCCTCCGGACTCCATCTGTTCAAGCGTGCCGCGGATCTCACGGTACTTGGGATCGCGAACATCGGGAAAGCGCAGCTCCCATTCACTGTCATCATGCACCGCTCGCATGAATGCGTCTGTGATTCCGACCGAGATATTGAAGTTAGTGATCTGATTTTCATCTGTCTTGCAGGTGATGAACTCCTCCACGTCCGGATGATCAACGCGCAGGACCCCCATATTGGCGCCGCGGCGCGTGCCCCCCTGCGCGATCTCGCCAAACGCATGGTCGTAGACGCGCAAGAAGCCGACCGGTCCCGTTGCCTGGCCAGCAGACGTCTTTACCACGGAACCATGGGGACGAAGACGAGAAAAGGCAAAACCATTTCCGCCGCCAGTTTGCTGAATCAACGCCGCATCCCGCAGGGTCTGGAAGATCCCAGCGGTATCGCGGCCCATGTCGTCTGTGATGGGCAGCACGAAGCAGGCCGCAAGCTGACCAAGCGGTGTCCCAGCCCCCGTAAACGTCGGGGAATTGGGAAGGTACTTACGACTTGTGAGGAGGCTGTAAAACTCCCTGGCACGTTCAATGACGTCGTCGTTCCACGACTCTTCGACCTTCGCTACATGATACGCAACACGCCAGAACATCTCATCGACGGACTCCGCCGGATTGCCATCCTGTCCGCGGCGAACATAGCGGCGCTCCAGCACCTTTCGGGCATTGTCCGCCAGCCGAACCTTGGGTAGGCCCTTCGGCAATGGTGGTGTCAGCAGGAGTCCATCCCTCAGATTGGCTTCGGCCTTGCTGTTCATGCACAACTCCTACACTAAGATCGGTGTTTTCCGAAGACAAGAACAGGCAGCGCCGCCCCGTGGTACACAGCCGGGAGCTGAGGCTGCCCGTGATCAGCCCTTCAGCAGACTGTCAATTTCCTTGCGGAGCGCCCCTAGGTCGTCCAGGCGCAAGTACACGATCGCGAAGCGGATATACGCGATCTGGTCCATCTCCTTCAGACCGTTGATGACCATATCCCCAATCACGCGCGAGGAGACTTCCGACTTCCCCAATCGCTGCAATTCGGATTCAATCTGCCCCACGAGGCGCTCGATGTCGGCTGCCGAGACCGGCCGCTTCGCACATGCAATCCGAATCCCCCGCTCAAGCTTCTCGCGGTCGAATTCTTCTCGCGTCCCATCCTGCTTGATGATGAGCGGCGCCGACAATACCGGACGCTCGTAGGTGCTGAACCGTTGTTTGCATCGGAAACATTCGCGGCGACGCCTGATACCTCCATGGCTGTCATGCGATGTGTCGAGGACTTTCGAGTCATGGTAGTGGCAGTAGGGGCAGCGCATCGTTGCTAATCGCCAGAACAGATGTAAGAGCCATATGTAGGGCTCACCCCGCAGGCAACCCGTACATATGGCGGAGTGCGCGAATTCTAGCACACCAAGCACGGTACTTCAAGGCTGCCCAGATGTATGCACCTTAAAGATTAGTTCCTTAAGGAACGCGTAGGGTAAACGTCTGTCAGCGGCCGGCAGCCCGCCGGTGCATCCCCCCTCTTTTCAGATCGGAGCGTATAGAGACGGCGCCGAGGCAGCGACCCACTGCGTCCAGGTCATTCTCCGAGGCTTCAACGCGGGCACGAGGCTTATAATTGCGATATCCGAAGTGAGGTTAGCAATGACTGAGAATACCCCAAACCGAGGGCCGTTCGAAACGGGGATCCCCGACGAGGTCCGAAGGCATTTCCGGGCAGCGCACCGCGAAATGCGCGCCGGCATCAGGGAGCTTCTTCCGGCAGGTGTCTTCGAGCATGGACGCAAGGCCCGTCGGGAGGCGCTTCTCGCTTGGCGCGGGATAATAGATGCGGCGCTCCAGCGCTTGGAAGAGAAAGGCGACGAAGCCTGAGGCAACTAGCTCAGGGCGAGTGCCCGCGGGCAAGGAAGGCTGTCCACAGCAGCGCAGTCCCGGAAGCTCCCCAGAAGACGTATGCGGGCAGGGGTTCCCCAGAACGATAAAGGAAAACGCCCGCCAGCAGGAAGACGGCACACATCAGTCCGCCGAATAACCGGTTCACAGCCGTCTCCAAGTGATAAATCTGCCTGCTTACCTGCGGCATAGTGAACTGCAGGTCACCCCGCGCCAGCCGCGTCAGTATCTTGCTTGTCTGCCCCGGAAGGGCAATCAACTCCTTGACAAGCTCACCAGCCTGATCCAGCCACCCTTCCCACTCGGACTGCTGTTCCCCTACCATGAGTTTCCGCGCGTAGGGCGCCAGTTGACGCCAGACATTGAAATCCGGATCAAGGCCCGCGCACATTCCTGAAAGGATTGCCAGGGCGCGGCCCAGCAGCAGCAGATTATGGGGGATCTGGAACGGCATGACCAGCAGCAACTCGCGGAATTGCCTTGCGAATTGATGCATCTCCGCGTGTCCTATCTGGCGAAGCTCGCTGATGGACATGCCCCAGAAGCGGTCAAACATCCTGGCCTCTGCCTGCCCGAGCAGTTCAACGTTGGCATTCGGCAGCAGTACTCCCAGAGTCTGATATGCCTCCACAACTTTGGCGGCATCGCGCATCCCGATGCCCACGAGCATCTCACGCAGCCCTCGCTGCAGTTCCGCAGGCACAGAGCCGACCATCCCAAAATCCACAAAGGTCAGCTGCCAGGAAGTGCGGTCCTCGGCGCCTTCGCGCGGCTGCGGATTCACAAAGAGATTCCCAGGGTGAGGATCGGCGTGGAAAAAATGATCCTCGAAGATCTGCTTCAGATACGTATCGAACAAGGTCTCTGCCACAGATATGCGACTGATCCCCGCTGCCTCAATCGCGTCGTAGTCTGTGATCTTGATCGCGTACACATCTTCCAGCGTGAGCACACGCTCCGTGGTGCGACTCCAGACAACGCGAGGCACGCACACGCGCTTGCGATTCGAGAAGTTGGCCCGGAAGGTGTCTGCGTTTGTGGCTTCGGCAACGTAGTCGATTTCCCGGTGCACGACATCCGCCAGTTCTTGGATTAGGGCAAGCACATCGACGCGATCGCGAATAGGCTTGTAGAGCTGGAGCCAGCCGCCAAAGCGCCGAAGGGCCGAGAAATCCACATCGATCAGTTGCTTTACCAGGGGCCGCTGGATCTTGACCACCACGTCACGAAGGTCGCCGTTGTCCACGGCACCAAGCGGCAACCGCGCCCGATGGACCTGACCGAGGGAGGCGGCGGCCATCGGCACGGGTTCAAACTTCTCGAAAACCGTCTCCAATCTTGCGCCCAACTCGCTCTCCGCAAGCTCCCGAATCGCCACGAAGTCCTCTGCAGGAACTTCGTCTTGGAGCTTGGCCAGCTCCTCGGTGATCTCTGCAGGCATGACATCCAGGCGCGCCGACAGGAACTGCCCCACCTTGATCATTACGCCGCCCATTCGGACAGCCATGACCCGGAAGTTCGCCGCGATTCGGCGGTAGCGAGCCGGACGCGTTCTTCGGGCCAGGCTGCGAAGGCCAAGGAGAGGCAGCACAACATCCCAGAATGCAACGCTGCTCGTCAGCTCAGCGAAGAAGATCATCAGGCTCCGGTAACGCGCGCCAAGATTTGGATGCTGCATGTCCGCTTGTCCCCGCGCGGGATTGTATCACCGGACGATTCAATGCTGCAGCACATAGATGGAGATCTTCGAAGGGTACGTTGAGTCCATAGCTCGCGAAGCTATTGAACAGGATGAGTTTGAGGAGCTTGTGGGTGCCGGCATGCCGATCGACCTGACCGCCTGCTTCGAGACACCAACGGAGCTGCGCGTCGCATACTCCGCATTGAGGAACTCCGATATGATTCCACGCGAGATTGAACTGGCGCAGGATTTCGGGGCGCTTCAGCAGGTACGCGAGACTACGCGGTCTGAAGACGACGGGATTTCGATTTCCGGGAAGATCCGCGACTTGCAGGCTAAATAGAGCGTGCTCATCGAGGCCGGGCAGTGTGTAGAGCGCCGGACCGAGGATTTCGCTGCCTGGAACATTGGTGCAATCCTGCCTTGCCAACGGTCCTCCGACGCGCCGACTTTGACACAACGGCGCATCCCTGCTATACTGCGGCAACTAAGCTTCTACTTTCACTGCCCACTGGCAGATGTGCACGCCCAATTTGGATGTTGCGGACGGCCCCCCGGAAGTCTTGAGTCGGTGGGGTCATTTTGTATGCTATGGACGTGAAATGAACCGCCACTGGTGGAAAACAACGCGAGGAAAACGCGAAATCAAACAAGAAGGAATAGCATGGCAAAGCAAGGAAAACTAAGAATCATTCCCCTGGGGGGGCTTGGGGAAGTTGGCAAGAACATGACGGCCTACGAGTTCGATCGCAAGATCATCATCGTGGATGCCGGTATCATGTTTCCCGAGAACGATATGTTGGGAATCGACTACATCATTCCCGACTACGCCTACGTCCGAGACCGGGCGGATCAAGTGATTGGAATCATCATCACTCATGGCCACGAAGACCATATTGGCGCGATTGCTCACGTCGTCAATGACATACCGGCACCGGTCTACGCCACCGCGCTGACACGCGGCTTGATCGAGGTGAAACTGGCGCGCGCTGGCGCCTCAGGCAAAGCTCAGCTCAACACCGTGCAGGCCGGGCAGCGCATCGAACTCGCTCCCTTCAAGATCGAGTTCTTTCACGTGTCCCACTCGATTCCGGACGCAGTCAGCCTGGGGATCACAACGCCGGCAGGTCTGGTTCTCCACATGAGCGATTTCAAGTTCGACCAGACGCCTGTCGATGGCTGGCCGACTGACTACGCCAAATTGGCGGAACTCTCAAAGCGCGGGGTCGATCTGCTTCTTTCAGACTCGACAAACGCAGAGCAACCAGGGTGGACACCATCAGAGATGGTGATCGGACCAGCATTTGACAAGGTGTTCACCGAGGCCCATGGCAGGGTGATCATCGCCACCTTCGCTTCTTTGATCTCTAGGATCCAGCAGGTGGCAGATGCTGCGGCGCGCCATGGACGCAAAATGGCATTGGCCGGCCCAAGCATGCTCGACAACGTAAAGATCGCGCGCAAGCTCGGCTACCTCGACGTCCCTGATGAACTGCTCGTCCCCCTCGAACAGGCCCTGAGCATGCAGGACCAGAAAGTGGTGATCATGTGTACCGGGTCACAGGGAGAGCCAGCCTCGATTGTCGGGCGGCTTTCAACCGGCACAAACCGGCAATTTGATCTCAAGCCCGGCGATACTGTGGTCCTGTCTTCCCACCCAATTCCAGGCAACGAAGAGACGATCAGCAAGACCATCAACCGCCTGTTGAGGCGCGGCGCGCATGTGATCTATGACGGCATTCTTCCAGTGCACGTGTCGGGGCATGCCAGCCAAGAGGAGCAGAAACTGCTCATGAACCTGGTGAAACCGAAGCATTTTCTGCCGATCCATGGCGAGTTGCGACAACTGACGCGGCATGCAGAGCTCGCGGAGGAAGTGGGCATTTCGCGGGAGAACATCATCGTCGTCGAGAACGGGCAGATCGTGGAGCTCAGCGGCGGCGCCATCAAGTTGGGTGAACGGATTCCCGGCGAATATGTCTTCGTTGATGGGGAGTCCATCGGAGATATCGACTACGGCGTCATGCGCGAGCGTGAGATGCTGGCACGCAACGGCATCTTGCTCATCGACATCAGCCTCGACAAGATGACAGGACGTCTGCTCAGCGACCCTGAGATCATCACTCGTGGATATGTCTCACCGCAGGATGCCGAGACGCTCATCCCCGAGGTGCGTAAGAGAGTGATGGAAATCGTGAATGGCGGGGGATTGGAGAATCAGAAGGATATTGTCAGCGCTGTCAAGAGCTATTTGCACGACGCAATGAAGCGCCGCCCTATGGTCTTCGTCACTCTAAGCAAGTCGTAGCGCGCCACCCCTGGCGCCGGGCTCGACGGATTCGAAATCACCAAGGATTGGCGGATTATCGTCTAACCCCAAACTTGCCCCGAAGGGGCACAAACGCCACACTGGCAAGCACTTGCTCCGATATCCGTCCACCTTCGAAACGGACCACAGTGAGAAGTTGATAGCCATTTCCGGAGGCCACAGGGATCACCAATCGGCCGTGGTCGGCGAGCTGCTCGATCAGCGGGGCAGGTAAAGCGGGCGCGGCCGCAGTGACAATGATCGAGTCATATGGGGCCGCCTCAGGCCAGCCCAGCGAACCGTCTCCGACATGTACAACAACATTGTCACACTTGAGGTGCGCTAGAAGCCGCCTGGCTCTCGCGGCCAGTTCAGGCACCAATTCCACGGTGTGGATTTCACCCGCAAGGTGCGAGAGGATCGCGGCTTGATACCCGGAGCCAGTCCCAACTTCAAGCACCCGTTCGGCGCCACGAAGTTCGAGTGTACTGGTCATCAGGGCAACTATGTAGGGTTGCGATATCGTCTGCCCCTGCCCGATTGCCAAGGGGGTGTCGTCATAGGAAGCGTCGCGTGCAGGCTGTGGAACGAAGAGATGCCTGGGAACCTCTGAGATCGCCCCTAGGACGCGGGCATCGTCCAGACCGCGCCGCCGAATCTGGTCCTCAATCATTCGCCGTCGCTCTGCCCAATAACGATCGGTCATCGGCCTCCTTTCGCCGCAATCCGCCAAGAAGGCCAGAAATTCGCCATTCTCAACCTAGGCCTTGGAGCGCTGCAACCGCTCAGCGATTCTTCGATCAACCCGTCCCATCGGATACTGTGAAAGTCGATTGGTCGTCACCCACCGGAACCCAACCCGGCTTGCAGCAGATCCGGTTCCGCAGCGAAAGGCGTGCACAGTCACCCGAAAATGGGAGTAGGCATGCTGGATCACTCCCAAAGGTCTTGGATTTCGAACCTTGAGGGCATAGGCTTCCTCAAGGGCAGCAGGGAGCCTGCTTTCGAGCTCGCGAACGTTCCGCGGAGTCGTGCTCAATGTTGCCTTGGGAAACTCCCACAGGCCGCCGAGCAAACCCTTAGAAGCGCGCCTCGCGATCAGTACATGGTCTCGCCGTGTGATGACCGCGGCGCCGACGACAAGATGAGGTAGCGGCCGCCTACGTTCCCTGACCGGCAGCCGAGCTTGCATCCCGCGCTTTCTGGCCTCGCAAACGGCATCGACCGGACAAGCATCGCACCGTGGGTGCCGGGGCAGGCAAACCATTGAGCCCAAGTCCATCAGCGCTTGGTTGAACTCACCGGCGCGGCCTTGCGGCAGATGCTCAGTGGCAAGGCTCCAGAGGCGCTTCTCTGCTGCGCGTGAGTTGACCGCGGCTTTAACATAGAATGCCCGGGCGAATACCCGGCGTATGTTTCCGTCCAGAACAGGTTCATCCCTACCAAACGCGATAGATGCAACTGCCCCGGCCGTGTACGGACCTATTCCGGGCAACTGACGCAGGGTCCCGGTATCCGAAGGGATCCTCCCATCAAATTCGCGCACGATGAGGCGCGCAGCCCGATGCAGGTTGCGAGCCCGCGAGTAGTAGCCCAAACCCTCCCAAACCCCCAAGACGGCGCTCTCCGACGCGGCCGCCAACTCCCGGATCGAGGGGAAGCGAGCCAACCACCGATCGAAGTACGGCAGAACGGTCTCGACCCGAGTCTGCTGCAGCATCACCTCCGAGACCCACGTTCGATAAGGATCAACGCGGATGCGCCAAGGCAGTGCCCGCGCATTGCGCGAGTACCACCTGAGAACGCGGCAGGCAAATTTCGTCATGCGAGCATCCGGAAAGTCAAATGCAGCGTCGCCTCGCTATGGACACGCTGTCGCGATCGGTGCACCTTGATAGGCAATACCAGAATCCACAAAAAGGATAAGCCGCGCCTCGACGTAGTCCTCCGCCGCGCAGCCCAGCACGATGGCATCGGCTGCATGATCGAACTCCTGTGGCATCTGCCGGAGAGGAAGGATGACATCGTGTCGGGACTTGTTCAGCAAGAGGAAGCCCATGCGCGGGAAGTCCCGCGGGGCAAATGCTGGCCACGGATGAGCCGAGGCGAGCCCGTTTCCGCGTGTGAAGAAGCGAGGATACAGGACGCGGCCAATCTCAAGCACGGCTCGGGGGGACGCCAAAGACGATTCGATCTCCCTTGGGCTGATCCCAAGAGCCTTGATCCCCGAGGCTGCGGAGAGCTGCTCCATGAGTCCCTGCGAGGACACGTCACGGTACCGAGGCAAGGCCATGTGTTCACCAAGCCAGGGCAGCAGACCAACCAGCATGAACAGTGCTGTCGCGGCCATATACTGGCTCCACCCCATTCGATGCCCGGCACCGATTTCCCTGGGCTCCACAAGCGAATCGCGGCGGGCGCCAAACAACGCCGCCAGGAAGACCAGGATTTCCGCCATACCAAGCGCAAAGTAGAAGTACGCGATCCAGTCTGCTGGCAGATCGTAGCGCCAACCGGAGAATCGTGCGACACCATTGGCCAGGCTGTATCCGAGTGAACAGGCCAACGGCGTCATGCCCGCCCAGCGCATGCGATTCCATGCAGAACCCAGGCCGAGGCCTATGATTCCGAGGTACGCGACAACCAACAGGGTATTTGACCAGCTTAGCGTGCCATCCCAATTCAGCCAATAGGGATTGACATCCGCAAGCAGGCCATTGTAGGGATGGATCAGCGGCAGCGCCAAGAGGCCACCCACTTGGGTGGCGAGCGCATGATTCGCGACGAAACCCAGTACGAACTGCGGGTCACGGATCGCGAAGCTCGCCAGCATCCCCAGGAGGCTCTTGCCCTCCAGTTGAACGTTGTCGATGTCCAAATTGCCGGCGTATTGATATTGGCTGGCGATGATGCGATATTGGAACGGGGCGTCAATGGTGAGCTGCCCACTGGCCAGGTAGTTGTGGATCAGCCATGGCAGGATGGCGAGGAGCAGGATGGACAGGAAAGAAGCGAGTTGCACATAGGTAGAGCGGCGGCGCACACCAAAGGCTAGGATGCATAGCAGCACAATCGCCGGCAGAATCGCCGCCGCCTGTGTCCGCAGAAGCAACAGTAGCCCGAACATGCCCCCAGCGATGACCCCACTCCGGAGCTCCTTCCGGCTTAGCCAACACGCCGTGAACAAGCAGCATACCAGTAGGATCAACAGAGTTGGCAGATCGACGAGCAGGGTCTTGCTGTTCGAGACACGCGTCTCAGAAGAGACCAGCAGGCTCGTCCACTCCCGGCCGATCGCTGCTAGGGCCGCGATCGCGCCTGCCGATCGGCTGTGCAGGGCGCGGCCGATCCCATAGAGCATCACCGGTATCAAAGCGAGGACCAGGGTCTGCCCGGCAATGATGAGATCGTAGCGCTCACCAACGATCTTGTGGAGAACGGTCAACATCACGATGTACAGCGGCCGTGAGGGTATTTCTCCTTGATAGGGATATCCGATCAGCAGGCTGTGGGCCATGGAATCGTAGTAGCCCGCATCCGAGTTGGGGAACGCCTGATCGGTTGGAGATCGGATCGGTGCATAGAAGCTGTTGTGCAGCGTCTGCATCGGAACGCTGAGCCAAATCACCACGGCAAGGAGCCAGATTGCCGCCGTCAGCACTATATCAAGAGTTGTTGATCGGCCAGAATGAAGCGAGAGCAGCAGGATGGCTAGTCCGCCGAGGATGGCAAGAGCCAGTTGCCAACCGAGGATTGGCACACCGGGCTCGCCCCAATAGGCGCTGTCGGGCGTGATGCCCAGTCGGGTACTGGCGACAAGTGCCAACGTCGACAGAAGAATGGCGAAGGCAATGCCTGCAGGACGAAGCAGTCCTCTGGATGCTGTTATGGCGTCGCCATGGAGGCCGTAGCGGCTGATCAGCACGATGACAAGGGCCTGGACGGCCAAAGCCAGCACGAACCATAGCAGTGCGCTCAGCCTTTGATAATACGGCAGCAGTGTTGCCGGATTAAGGTATCGAAGGAGGAAAAGCGCGGTTGCCAGTGCAAGACTCAGGATTCCCAAGCCGATGATTGCATGTCCTCTGACCGGTATGTTCAGCAGCTCCGGAGGCCGGAGAGCAAGCCGCGTGCCAAGAAGCAGCCCACCACCAAGAAAAGCAAGCGATGCCACACGGGTGATTGAATAGCCGCTGCCCTCGCGCGGAACCGTGATGAGCATAATGAAAGCGGCTCCCGCCTCGAGAGCCGCCAAGAGGAAATACCAGCGCCACAGGTTTCGCGAATCCTTCACGCCCATACAGAGTGCCCGCTGCGGCCGGGGCCTAGTACGCCTCTGGGATCAGGGACTCAGCGCCTCCACAGGATTCGTCCACGCGGGAGGTTGTGAGAACACGGTCAGAACTGGAATCCACTTCGAGCCGATACGATCTTGTAGGAATAGTTCTTGACGAAGCCTCGCAGACGATCCTCAAGAGCGCTCCAATCCTTTGATCCCATCAGTTCACGAGCTTTAGGTCCACTGTCGGCCCGAAGTCCCACCTGGATCTGCGGGTAGGCGCCGAAGACCGTCGCCCACGCGTCGATGGGTTCGAAACCCAGTCTCTGGACGCCAGGCACCCACTCACCAATAACGAATTCAAAGTATTCCTGCTCGTGGTCCGAGGCGATGTCCCACGTCATGATGACTTTTACGGACACAGTCACTACTCGCGTTGGTGATCCAGCACGACGACTCGCGTCTCGTCCGGCAAACTGGTGCGGGAGACCTTGAGCGAAGGCTGATTCTCCTGTTTCCCCAAGCCCATCTCTTTGAGGAACTTGCCCAATGAGTCGAGGACGATCTTGGCCTCGGGGGTGGCATAGTGCATCGGCACCACGATGTTCGGCTCCAGTAGGCTCACTACTTCCGCGGCTTTCGAAGCATTCAATCCGCCGCCGCCACCAACCGGCACAAGGGCAATGTTGACAGTACCAAGGGCCTCGACCTCAGTCTGGGACGGAACCTGTCTTAGGTCACCGAGATGGGCAACAGTAATGCCCTCATAATCGAATACGTACAGCGTGTTTCGCACCTGGTCGCGGCCCTTCTTGACGGTGCCTACCCCGTCGGTCTGGACGCCCGTGATGAACACGCTACCGATTTCGAATTCGCCCGGCCCCCTAATCACATGGGAGGTACCCTTGACCGCATCCGCGTTGTTGTGGCCGGGAGCGTCATGGCTGATGGTGACTATGTCCGCCTTGAGTCTGAGCGGAGAGTAACCAATCGCCTTGTTGTCAAAAGGATCTGCGACCACGGTGGCCATACCGCGTTCCGTCAGGCGGAAGCACGAGTGGCCATACCATGCAATCTCCATTCCGTATCCTCCGGAATCGCATTATACACTACGCATATAATGGGGGAATTGCAGTGCCGGCCTAATCAAACGGTGGATCAAGACATCCGATTCGCGTTCCAAGACCTCCAAGATAAAGAGAGCATACGTTGCCACACCGTTTAGCGGATGAAAGCCAGCTGGAAGTGATCCCTGCAACGGAATCCCAAGGGAGAATCACCCGTGCCGCAAGACAGCCAGCGAGACCGAGCTTCAGCAATCGCTGAAGCCGTTTTCACAGTCGTCATCTGGGGCGCCACGTTCGTCGCCACCAAGATTGCGCTGCAGGAGGTTTCTCCCGCGACGGTCGTATGGTTGCGGTTCGGGATGGGGCTTGTTGTGCTCGGATCCGCAGCGGGATTCCGCCGCCAGCTCTCTGTTCCCCAGCGGGCTGACTGGGCCTACCTTGCCCTCCTAGGTCTGATCGGGGTAGCGTTTCATCAGTGGCTGCAAGCAAACGGCCTGCAGACGGCTCAGGCCACGACGACTGCATGGATAGTGGCGACGACACCGATCTTCATTGTTTTTTTGGGTTGGCTGGTTCTCCGAGAGCGACCAAGCGCAGCGCAGTTCGTGGGGATTGGCGTTGCTGCGTTTGGCGTTGTCCTCGTTGTCAGCAAGGGCAATCCAGCAGCCCTGTTCTTCGGCCACGCCGCTGGAATTGGAGATCTTCTGATCCTGATCAGCGCGCTCAACTGGGCGATTTACACCGTGCTTTCGCGCCGCGCATTGGAGAAGACAGAGCCGGCGCGGACGATCTTCTATGTCATGTTAGCCGGCTGGGTTTTCGTCACGATCTGGATAATGGGCTTTGGCCCCGGCATTAGCGAGATAGCCGGGCTGACCGCACGCGGCTGGGGCGCCATTGCCGGTTTGGGTACCCTGGGCTCGGGTCTCGCCTATATCATGTACTATGATGCGCTGCGGGTCCTCCCCGCATCGCAATTGGGTGTCTTCTTGAATATTGAACCCCTCGTCACAATGCTGCTGGCAGCGCCCTTGCTCGGCGAACCGATCACGGCAATTGTTCTGTTGGGAGGCGGGCTGATCCTCGCTGGAATCTATCTCGTGAATCGAACAACGCTGACCGTGCGGGGCTGATCGCGCCGGGGACGGCAACAAGCAGGATCACAGGATCCTGTAGGGTGTCAGTGTCATGCTGGCTCCCCCCCACGGCGGGCTAAATGCACACGCGGGTATACTGCTCGCGGATGGACATCATCGAGCTCAAACCCCGGATCACTCGGGAAAGTCTGCTGGCGGTCACGGAGCGCGGCTGGCGATTGGGAATCCCAGCCGGGGACAACAGGGAATACCGGCTTGCGCAGCTAGACGATCATGCCGGCCGATCGCGTGCCAACTTCATCTGGCGAGCGCCGCTTACGCTGAGCCTACGCGCCCGTGTGTCATCGCCCCGCATCTCGGGCACCTGGGGCTTTGGTCTATGGAATGATCCATTTGGACTTGCTTGCGGCCCCACCAGCAACCTGGTCCGGCTGCCCACGCTGCCGCAGGCTGTTTGGTTCTTTTCGGCATCATCGCGGAGCTACCTGTCTCTCCGCGACGATAGGCCTGCCAATGGCTTTCTTGCACAAGTGTTCAGGAGCCCAAAGGGCGGCCTCTGGTTGATCTCAGCCCTGTTAGCCTTTCCATTTGCTGCCAGGAGCGTACGGCACAGGCTCAGCCGCAGAATCGGTGAAGATGCGGTAGGCGTGGAGTCAAATCCATGCACATGGCATCGATACGAGATCCGATGGCAAGGCGACGCGACCGAATTCCTTGTCGATGAGTATGTGCTGCTGAAGTCGCCAGTGTCGCCACGCGCACCGCTGAGCCTCGTGATCTGGATAGACAATCAATATGCGGCTTTCAACCCTCGGGGCATGCTTGCCTGGGGAGTCGAAAGCTACACAGATGAGGCCTGGCTGGAGGTCGAGGATGTTAGGTGCAGTCCCGATACAACGGTCCACTGACCGCAGACATCACATTGGCGGCCAGTATTGGGCAATGAACGCCGCGGTAAATGGGACTACATGCAGCACGGCATCCAGGATCAAGCCCAAGAGGAAGTGCAGTCCAAATGATCGATTGTTTATGAACGCGAGCGGGGCAAAGTAGAGCGGCCAGCCTCCCTGCCCATCGGGGAAATCGACCGGACGAACCGCCGGCTTCGGTCTTAGAAGCGCAGGAGCGGTCCGGCGCAAAGCCGGAAGGGCAAGAAGGACAATTGCCAGCACAGGCGTGAAGAACCGTGTCGCGATCAGGTAGAACGTCACCACGTAAGGGAGGATCATCATTGCCAGGACTGCATAGCGTGCAAAGCGCTCACCAATCAGGACGGGCACCGTAAAGATGCGTTTTTCTCTGTCGATCGTCAGCTTGTCGATATGCTTGCCAAAGATGACCGTGGTCACGCCAAGCACATACGGCAGGCTGGCCACAACAACATTCCAATCCCATCGATGAGCCAGCACATAGTATCCACCACCGATCATGAGCGGACCCCAGACGAGGAGAACGGAAATCTCACCGAGGGCCCAGTACTTGAGCGGCCACGTGTAGAACAGAACAAAGAACGCACCAAGTCCCATCAGTAGCAAAATGCCCGGGTCCCAATCGTTGATCACCAGGAGATATATCGCCGGCAGGATCGCGCACAGGCCTGTCACAACGAAGTACATGAGATGTTCGCGCCGGCTCACAAGCCCGCTGGCGACGGGCTGCGCACCATAGATCGTCCGAAAGTAATTGTCCTTGTCGACGCCCCTCACGTAATCCGTGTAGTCATTGAAGATGTTGTTGGCGGCGTGCGCCATGACCAATCCGAGCGTCAGGGCGAGCCACGGAAGGATCGCGAATGCGCCATCACGAAGCGCGAAAATCCCAGCAAGGGCCACTGACAGGAAGGTCATGATAAGGACAGCAGCGCGACTCGAGATCAGCCATCGCGAAACGATGTCCAGCGCGCCCCACTCCTCTTTCGAGACCTCGGGAATTACGTTCAGGGCTTTTCGCCACATAGCGAAATCGACTTTCATAGACTACTCCTATCCCAGTTACCACAGATTCTAGACGATTATAAGGCCGCCGATGGTGCGCCTTTTCACCAGAGAGCGGCGAAATGACATTCATCATGCCAAGGCAGGATTGAATACCCTACCTTGCATGTAGAATTTATCAAATAATCGAATTAACGCACTTCCGGCACGTGTCGAGATCGAGGATGGTGGCAGCGACGATCTCTGAAAAGAGGTCGGCATTGATCACACGTTGGTGATCGGGCAGGTCTATGGACCCTGCCCCGGGGGATGGGCGGCAACGCTCGGCCGATCGGGACGACGATTCGCACCAGGACGTTCGAAGCCACTTCAACGTCTGCGATCCCTTCCTCGTCGCCCAGACGACTGTAGGCTTGAGCTGATCAGGAGCGCGCCATGAACAGCACTTCCATGATGCCAAAACAAGAATACTACGACGCCATGCTACACGCTGTGCAGAAAGGGGAAAGGCTGAGGCTTTGCCTTGAGTGTGGAACCTGCAGCGGCATCTGTCCTTTTGGACACGTGATGGTCTACCCGCCAAGCCGCCTGATCGCGATGCTCCGGGCGGACCGATTCGAAAAGGTGCTCAAGACCGACGCGCTGTGGATGTGTGTCTCCTGCTACGCGTGTACCGCATTCTGCCCCTCTCAGATTCCTCTCACGGCCGGCTTGATGGCGCGCACAAAGGAGGAATTGCTGCTTGCCGGCAATGTGCCGGCGGAATTGCAGGATGCGCTGGCAAACTCGCAGAGGTACGGCAACGCGCTCGGAGAGTCGCCTCGCAAGCGTGCCGATTGGATCAGTGGCATCACGCCGGAAGTGAAGGTGATGGCGAAGGCGAAGGAGCCGGTTGATGTGCTGTGGTTCGTCGGCGATTATGCCTCCTACCATCCTCGAGTTCGGTCGACCTCCAGGGCTTTCGCCACGATACTGAATCTCCTGGGCGTGAGCTTTGGAATCCTGGGTCCTGAGGAATCGAGCGACGGGGATTCCCAGCGCCTGGCTGGCGAGCGAGGACTGTTCGAGATGCTGGCCGAGAAGAATGGGAAGGCATTCGGCAAATACGAATTTGGATCGATCATCACAACCGATCCGCACGCGTACAACGCCCTGAAGAACGAGTACCCAAGCCTGGGCGTGACCTACCCCGTCCAGCACTACACCGAGTTCCTAGCCGATCGTCTGGACCAGCTCAGGCCCATGCTGAAGCGCGAGGTCAAGGCAAAGGTGGCCTATCACGATGCTTGCTATCTTGGCCGCGTCAATGGGATATTCGAACAGCCGCGGGCGCTGCTACAGGCCATCCCCGGCCTCGAGTTGACGGAAATGGCACACAATCATTCGAACAGCCTATGCTGTGGGGGTGGCGGCGGTGGAATGTGGCTCGATGGATTTCAATGGGAGAAGGTGCACGTCCGACTTTCCGACCTGCGCGTACAGGAAGCTGTAACGGCAAACGCAGGAACCCTGGCGGTGGCATGTCCCTACGAAACCCCGCGCTTCGAGGACGCCGCGAAAACGGTTCCGGGGGCTTCCGGTCTGCGTGTGAAGGACATCGCTGAGATTCTGGTGGAGGCCGTGGACTCAGAAGGAGGTCAGAAATGAACATCGCAGTCCTTGCCAAACTGGTTCCTGATCTGGTGGAGGAACTGTCGATCGACGCGAGTGGTGCCAAGCTGGACACTTCCTTTGCCCGCCTCATCGTCAATGAATTTGATGATCATGCGATCGAGGAGGGAATTCTGCTGAAGGAGCGGTTTGGCGGTCAAGTGACGATCCTTGCGCCAGATGACGAAGGCATCGACGATGTACTGTTCACAGCCGCCGCAAAGGGGGCCAATCGGCTGCTAAAGCTGAAAGGCATTTCGGCGATGGAAACGAGCAGCCATGCCTTGGCGCGGGCGTACGCGGACGTGGTCTTGGAGCTCAAGCCTGACCTGGTGCTGGCCGGTGTACAGGCGCATAACGACCTTGACGGCTCAGTAGGCTCGCTGCTGGCTGGAATGCTGAATCTGCCTTACGTAGGCTATGTTTCGGGCATCTCGATGCAGGATGGTCAAGCCGCATTGCGCAAAGAGTACCCGGCGGGCCTGATCGCCGAGCTGCAGGTGACGCCACCGGCTGTGCTCGGAATTCAGGCAGCTGAACAACCTCCCCGCTACGTCGCGGTCAGCAAAGTACGGCAGGCAATGAAGAGCTCCAGCATAGAGGAGCGAACGGTGGCGCCGACTGAGTCGCCCGCTGTGCCGCACATCGGCCGGATGTTCAAGCCCGAGGCCGCTCAGCATGCAACCATGCTCGCGGGCGCTCCCGATGAAATTGCCGAAAAACTGGTCAAGATCTTCAAGGAAATCGGGGTCATCTGAAGGAGGTATGCGATGAGCGCGGATGCCTACGTGGTGATTGAACATCTGAGGGGCCAGGTCGCCGATATCTCGTACGTTATGCTGGCTGCCGCACGCGAACTGGTGCGGGATTCGGATGGAAAAGTTGTCGCGATCCTGCTAGGGCACAAGGCACGGGAACTGAGCACGGATCTGTCTGCGGATGAGGTGCTCTACGTTGACCATCCGGACTTGAAGGACTTCATCCCAGACGCGTACCAGGCTGTCCTGGTCGGTTTGATCAAGGAGCACCAACCCAGGGCGGTCCTCATGGGAAACACGTCCATCGGAGCCGATATCGCCGGCGCTCTTTCGGTGACTCTGGATTTGCCGCTTGTGAGTTCGTGCCGCCAGCTCACCTCGGACGGGAAGTTCGTATGTCAGATCTGCGGCGGCAAGATACTGGCCGAGGGAGCACTTCCCGAACCAGCATCCCTTGTCACCATGACTCCTGGCGCCCACAAAGCGGAAAACGGAAGAGCAACAACGCCTCCCACCGTCACCGATGCTCAGGCCCCAAGCTTGGAAGGGCTGCGGACCCAGCTGCGGAAGTACATCGAGCCGGAGGCAGCCGATGTGGACATCTCGAAAGAGTCTCTACTGATAGCCGTCGGCCGCGGAATCCAGAATCAGGACAACATTGCCCTCGCAGAGGAGCTTGCCAAAGCCATGGGCGGCACCGTTTGCGGTTCACGCCCGGTCGTGGATCAAGGGTGGTTGGCGACTTCGCGGCTCGTGGGCAAGTCGGGAAAACATGTCAAGCCCAAGGTTTACCTCGCCTTGGGAATCAGTGGCGCGCCAGAACACGCCGAAGCGATTGTCGATAGCGACGTCATCATTGCCGTGAACACCGACCCGGCCGCGCCGATTTTCGACATTGCCAAGTATGGGGCTGAAGTGGACATGTTCGACGTGCTGCCGCCGCTGACGGAACAGGTCAAGCAGGCCAAAGGTTAGAAAATGTCCTACATACTTGCCAAGTCGCTGATCGTCCTTGTGGCGTTGCTGATTGCAGTTGGCGTTTTCTGCCTACGATTGTATCGGCGGCTGTGGGTCAACTTGCGTCATGGGCAACCCAGTGGAACATTCGGGCAATGGGGCACGCGCATCCAAGGTCTGCTCAAATTCGTGGGCGCGCAGTTCCGCCTGTTCCGCGTGTTGCTCCCGGGGACCGCGCACTTTTTCATTTTCTGGGGCTTCCTGCTCCTGTCCCTCACTATCCTGCAGGCGATCGTCGAGGGACTGCTGAGCTTCAGGGATCCACATTTTGTATTGCCAATTATCGGCACGCTGGGTCCGCTGGCACTGCTGCAGGACCTGTTCACGGTCTTCGTGACAGCAGCTGTGTTGTACGACCTGAGTGTACGTCTGTTCGTGAACCCACCACGGTATGAGGGGAGTCACAATGCCCAGGCGGCGACGGTTTTGGGATACATCCTCACCATCATGGTCTCACTCTCGGTGATGAATGGGATCCGCATCAACCTGGGCGACCTGCCGGCTCCGTCTTGGAGGCCGGTCTCGACTCTGGTGGGAGGTCTGTTCCGCGGGCTCGATCCGCAAGCGCAGTTCACAATCGGCGAAGTTGCCTACTGGATCCACCTCGGCGTTGTTCTGCTGTTCTTGACTGAACTCCCTGAGGGCAAGCACTTTCATGTTGTCACCTCAATTCCTGCCGTCCTGCTCCGAAATCTCGAGCCGGCTGGCCGCCTGCCTGCGGCATCGGATCTTGATGGTGCGCCAGGCATTGGCGCCATTGAGAACTTTCACTGGCGAGCGATGTTGGATTTCTTCACATGTACGGAATGCGGACGATGCCAGGACGTTTGCCCGGCCTTCGCCAGCGCGCATACGCTGTCCCCCAAGCTGCTGATGATGAGTCTTCGCGATCACTTGAAAGAGCGGGGCAGAACGTGGGAAAAACAGACTAGCTCGGGAACGGGTGAATCTACCAAGGTATTGCTGGGCGATGTGGTCAGCGAAGAAGCCCTTTGGGCTTGCACCACATGCTACGCGTGCGATCAGGAGTGCCCTCTGTTCATTGGCCATTTGCCCCTCATTGTAAATATGCGGCGGCGCCTAGTGATAGACGGACGTGTAGACTCGGAATTGCAGGATGCCTTGGCCAATCTTGGTCGATATGGAAATTCCTTTGGGCAGTCTGAACGTGCCAGGGCACGCTGGACACAGACACTGGATCCAAAGATCAAGGATGCACGACGCGAGCCGGTGGAGTACCTGTGGTTCGTTGGCGACTATGCCTCCTATAGCCCCGCGCTGACGGAAATCACGCTCAAGACCGCCCAGGTTTTCCAAAAAGCAGGACTGGATTTTGGAATTCTATATGAGGGGGAGCGGAACGCTGGGAACGATGTGCGGCGCGCGGGCGAAGAGGGTCTTTACGAGATGCTGGCTGAGAAGAACGTCGGGGTACTCAGCACATGCTCATTCGAGAAGATCATTACCACGGACCCTCACTCCTACAACACGCTCAAAAATGAGTACGGCTTCAACGGAAGCAGCCGGCATCCGGTGCTGCACGTCGCGGAACTTCTCGATCAGCTAATCGCCAGCGGAGCACTCAACTTGCACAACGACCTTGGCTCCAAGGTGACCTATCACGATCCGTGCTATCTGGGACGCTACAACGGGATCTACGACTCTCCCCGAAGGGTGATTCGGGCGACGGGATGTAATCTGGTCGAGATGCCGCGGCACGGGGACCGGGCGGCCTGCTGCGGTGCAGGAGGCGGGCGCATCTGGATGAAGGAAGGCGAAATGCTGGAGCGGCCCAGCGAAGCCCGCGTCCGCGAGGCCATTTCTCTTGATGGCGTCGGTACGCTGGTCACCACGTGCCCGAAGGACGTGAGCATGTTCCGGGACGCTGTGAAGACAACCGGCAATGAGGACCGCCTGGTTGTGAGGGACTTGATCGAACTTGTGCATGCGGCATTGTGAGGATCTCAAGACCGGGCAGAGGTGAAGAGTCAAATGGTAGCATCGCACGCGGCAAGCGGGTTTCGAGCCGGGCTCGCCAAGCTGGGCAGAGGGTCTTGGGCGCGTGGTCTCGGGACATTCCGCCGTCGCGCCCTCCGCATGCCAATCGCCACCAAATTGATTCTCAGTTTCTTGCTGATCGTAATGCTGGCAAGTTTGATCTGCACGATTGTCGGCATGCGACTCATCAGCGATCGCATTGTCGCAGAGGCGCAGGAAACGGTCAAGCGCGATCTCAATTCGGCTAGGGGGACCTACGCCGGTCAACTCAGGCATATCAACGACATTGTGCGTTTGACTGCGGACAGATATATCATCATAACGGCACTGACGTCCGGTGACGTCAAGGACGCGGCCGTGGAGCTTCTGAGGATCAAGGACAAGGAAGACCTAGATATCCTGAACCTCACGGACGCCTCTGGCAACGTACTCCTTCGTGCCAACAACTGGGACGTGGCAGGCGATAGCCAGGCGCGCGACGAATTGGTGGCTGCAGTCCTCCAAACCCAGACTGCTGTTTCAGCGACGTCGATTGTGAGCGGCGAGGAGCTGTCCAAGGAGTCTTTGCTCCTCGAAAAGCAGGCCTATTTGAGGTTCATTGACACGCCCATGGCGCGGCCACGAACCGAGACGGAGCAAACCTCTGGCATGATGATGGAAAGCGCGGCGCCCATCCTCGACTACCAGGGCAACTTCATTGGCGTCGTGTACGGCGGCGTATTGCTGAACAAGAATTATGAAATCGTAGACCAGGTCAAGCAGACAGTATTCCAAGGCCTGAAGTACAAAGGCGACGATATCGGCACGGCGACCATCTTCCAAGACGATGTCCGGATATCGACGAATGTCACGAACACAGACGGATCGAGGGCGATCGGCACTCGGATCATGGAGGATGTCTACGACAAAGTAATCGTAGATGGCGAACCCTGGGTAGGAAGGGCGTTCGTGGTAAACAACTGGTACATCACTGCCTACGAGCCACTCGAGGACTACAACCATCAGAGAATAGGGATCCTGTACGTGGGCATCCTGGAACAGAAATACACCGACACTCGAACCGAAGTCCAAGTGGTGTTCCTGGGCATCACCGTCCTGGGCGCGCTGGTAACCATGGCGCTGGCGTATTCCATTTCCCGCAGCATCTCGACGCCCGTCAAGAAACTGGTGGCAGCATCGCATCAGGTGGCGGACGGCAACCTCAACGCACGGGTCGACATTCACTCGAGTGATGAGCTGGGCACGCTCGCCCACTCGTTCAACAAGATGGCGGCGGCGTTGCAGGAACGGGACGAAGAGCTGAAGGAATTCACCAAGAGCAAGATCATGGAATCCGAGAGGCTGGCACTCATCGGGCAGCTGGCCGCCGGAGTGGCGCACGAGCTGAACAATCCGCTCCAGGGCATTGTCACCTATTCGCACCTGCTGCTTGAGTCCACAGCCGCGGACGATGCCTCCCGATCCAACCTGGAGAAGATCGTTACGCAGGCTGACCGTTGCGGGAACATCGTGCGAGGACTGCTGGACTTCTCCCGGCAGCGCAAGTCGAACAAGACGCTCTATGACGTCAACAAGGTACTGAGACAATGTGTATCACTGCTCGAGAATCAGGTCCTCTTTCACAACATTGAGATGGAGAGCAGCTTCGCGGCAGACCTGCCCATGACGGTCCTCGATCCTTCCCAGCTCGAACGCGTCTTCATGAACATCATCATCAATGCAGCCGAGGCGATGGAAGGTAAGGGCAGGCTCGTACTGGCCACCAAGTACGATCCCGGAACAGAACACATCGAGATCACGTTCACGGACACGGGACCGGGGATTTCGCAGGAGAATCTGAAGAGGGTATTCTCCCCCTTCTTCACGACCAAAGACGCAGGGCACGGCGTCGGATTGGGATTGGCCATTAGCTACGGGATTGTGAAGGATCACAACGGAGATATTCGAGTTGAGACTCCCCCGGGCGGGGGCGCCAAGTTCGTCGTGCGACTGCCGGTAACAAGCGAAGCTGAGGGATCTGAGAATGACGCATAGAGACAGGATTCTCATAATAGACGACGAGGAAGTTGTACTGGATTCCTGCACCCAAATCCTGAAGGGCTCCGCGTATGCCATTGCCACGGCCTCGAACGGGGAAATCGGCTTGCGGTCCGTCATCGAATTCCGGCCGGATCTCGTGTTTGTGGACCTCAAGATGCCGGGGCTGGGCGGACAAGATGTGATCAAAGCCATCCAGGAGACAGATCCAACCATTGTAATCATCGTGATAACAGGCTTTGCGACGGTGAGTTCAGCAATAGAGGCCATGAAAAATGGGGCGTACGACTTCCTGCCAAAACCGTTCACTCCTGACGAGTTCCGAATGATCACAAAGCGGGGGCTGGAGAACAGGCATCTCGTGCTGGAGACAATTGCGTTGAGGAAAGAACGGGAAACGTTGAGAGAGAATTTTGCTGCCATTGTCTCACATGAATTGAAAGCGCCACTTGGAGCAGTCCAGCAGAATCTGTTCGTCCTGGCCGATGAGTTGTCGGATCAACTGTCGAACTCCCAGAAGGAGCGCTTGGCGCACATTCAGAATAGCATCGGCAATCTTACCAAGCTGATCCTCACGTGGCTCAGAGTGCTTTCAGTGGACGTCTCCAAGATCCAGGAGAGCTTCCACCCGGTCCAGCTGGAGGCGGTGATCTCAGAAGCCATTGAGAGCGTGCAGCCGCAGGCAGTCCGCAAGGCAATTGAAATCGTGGCGCCGGCAGGTGAAACGCTCCCTTCCGTCCATGGAGACGAAGGCACACTCGTGGAGACGCTGATCAACATTCTTGGAAACGCCATCAAGTACTCGCGGAACTCCGGCAAGGTCGTGGTCAGCGCCGAAGCCGCCGAGCACGAGGTGGTGATCTCTGTGAGCGATTCAGGAGCCGGCATTTCCAAGGAGGATCTGCCACACATCTTCGGTGATTTCTACACGGGAAAGGCCGACCAGTCCGGTGAGATGGGCAGCGGAATTGGGCTCGCGGTGGCCCGGCGCATCGTTGAGGCTCATCACGGATCTCTCACAGTTCAGAGCGTACCTGGAAAAGGTAGCACATTTGCAGTTCACCTGCCCGTGATGGGCGAAAAGGAACCCTTATAGCCGGCTGAACGATGCGGCACTATTGAAAGCAGCTTGCGAGACAAGGAGACACGCGATGGAAGCGAAGATCATGATGATCGATGACGATCCTGATTTCGTGGAAGGGATCAAGGCTGTGCTGGAAAAGGCGGACTACGTCGTTGACGTGGCCTACAATCCGAAGACCGGTCTTGAGAAGCTGCAGGCCAAACACTACGACCTGCTGCTCCTGGACATCATGATGGGTAGGGGGGCAGAGGGTGTGGCGCTGGCCCGCAAGATCAGGAAGGACCCAAAGCTGCGAGACATGCCCGTCTTGATCATCACTGGTCTCAGGGAACAGATTGCTTTTCTCTTCCCCGGTCAATCAGTGCATCCCCATTTCGTCGAGACCGATGAGCTGGTGGAGAAGCCGGTTGAACCCAAGATGCTGCTCGAAAAGGTCAGTACCCTGCTCCGGCTTGCAAAAGAAAAAAGATCCAAGTCCGCTGGGCGTTAGGAGGATGCGCTATGTCAGGCGAAGTCTCATTCAGGGATGAAGTTGCCAATATGATGTATGCCTCGCACGGCAACTCCATCTCGGAGTGCCTGCAGTGCGGAACATGTTCGGGCACGTGCCCCGCGGTCGAGTTCATGGACTATTCTCCCCGCATGCTGATCGGCATGATCGGCGCGGGCCTCAAAGACGAGGTGCTTGGCAGCAACACATTCTGGTCCTGCGCCTCCTGTTTTCACTGCAGCGTCCGCTGCCCGGCGGGCATCGACATTGCCGGGTTGATGTATGCCCTCAAGCGCTATTCCATGTGGAAGGACCGCCATCAGGAGGGCCTGATCGGGCCGGCCTTCACAGAGAGCTTCGTGAAGATGATTGTCGGGTCGGGCAGGTCTTACGAGCCGGCTTTGGCCCCAACATACCTGTTCAAGTACGGACCGCGAGGCTTGATTGCGGAGGCCGAGACTGCCACCAACCTGGTCCTGAAAGGCAGGATGGCACTCCTGCCCACAAAGATCAAGGGGCTGAAGGCTTTCCAGAACATGGTGAGGCGGATCATCCCGATCGGAGAGCCGTCATGAAGAACTACGCATACTATCCCGGCTGCTCCCTAGAGAGCATGGCGAAGAGCTACAACGTGTCCAGCGTCGAGGTCGCCAACGCTCTGGGTCTTGAATTGAAGGAAATCAAAGACTGGAACTGCTGCGGTGCGACCGCCTATTTCCCAGTGGACGAACTGCTTGCGCACACGCTGGTCTCGCGCAACCTGGCTCTGGCCGAGAAGCAAGGAGCAAGCGATTTTGTCGCCCCGTGCAGTGCCTGCTACAAGAATGCGTATTTCACCAACAAGTATCTTCGCGAGGATCGCGACCTAGCCGAACATATCAACTATGCACTGGAAGCAGCACACCTGCACGTAAACGGAAATCTGCATGTGCGACATCTGATCGAGGTGTTTATGGAAGACGTTGGACTGGAGGCCATCGGAAAGCATGTGGAGCGGCCACTTAAAGGGCTGAAGGTGGCGCCGTACTACGGCTGCCAGTTGCTGCGTCCACGGAAGGACCACGAGGACACCGAGAATCCCAGATATTTTGAAGATCTGCTGAGCGCCATCGGCGCTGAGGCGGTGCCGTACGCTTCCAAGACCCGTTGCTGCGGGGGTTCTCTAATAATAACCAATCGGAAAGCCGCCCTGGAGATGGTGCGCATACTGCTTGAGGATGCGGTGGCGCACAAAGCCGATCTGATTGCCACTGTTTGCCCCATGTGCAACGTCAACCTGGAGGTCTACCAGAGCCAGGTGAACCGCGAATTTGGCACGGACTTTGCGATGCCGGTGATGTATTTCACGCAGCTGATGGGCCTAGCATTCGGACTGAAGCGGGACCGATTGGGGATTGGGCAGGAAATGGTGTCCGGAGCACCGTTGCTCGATTTCGCCGCAATCCAGAGGTGAGGTCGCCATGCTTGCATCTCGAATCCGGCAACAGGAGAGATACTCATGAGTGAGAAGATCGGCGTCTATGTTTGTCATTGCGGCACCAACATTGCTGGAACGGTAGATGTGAAAGGCGTCGCCGAATGGGCGGCCGACAGACTGAAGCATCGCGGCGTCGTGATTGCCCGTGACTACAAGTTCATGTGCTCGAGCCTCGGGCAGGAACTGATCGAAAAGGACATCAAGGAGTTGGGCCTCAACCGCGTGATCGTGGCTGCATGCTCGCCGCACCTGCACGAGAAAACATTCCGAACGGCGTGCGCCAACGCCGGACTAAACCCGTTCATGTGCGAGATGGTGTCGATCCGTGAGCAGGTCTCGTGGGTGCATACCGACAAGGACGCTGCGACTGCCAAGGCGAAGGCGATGATTTCGGGCGGTGTGGAACGCGTCAGACATCACGAGCCGCTCGAGCCGCTGACGGTTCCGATCCACCCGGCCACGCTCGTCGTTGGCGGCGGCATCGCGGGCATCCAAAGCGCACTTGAGATCGCCGACGCCGGACACCATGTGTACCTGGTGGAACGTGAACCCTCCATCGGCGGGCACATGGCACAATTCGACAAAACCTTCCCTACGCTGGACTGTTCAGCGTGCATCCTCACGCCAAAGATGGTGCAGGTGGGCACACACCCCAACATCACTCTCATGACGTGGTCCGAGGTTGAGAAGGTGGATGGCTACGTGGGCAACTTCACAGTAACCGTGCGGAAGAAGGCGCGCTACGTCAACACCGAGTCCTGCACCGGCTGCGGGATTTGCTGGGAGAAGTGCCCGAAGAAGGTGGTGGACACGGTCTTTGAGGCAGGCATGGGCAATCGGAAGGCGATCTACACGCCGTTTGCTCAGGCCGTTCCCCGCTATCCAGTCCTGGACGTTGAGAACTGTACGTATTTCAAGAATGGCAAGTGCAAGGCATGCCAGCTCTTCTGCCCGACCGAGCCCAATTCGATCAACCTCGACCAGGCGGATGAGATACTCACCATGCAGGTGGGAAACATCATTCTGGCGACAGGCTACGACCTGTTCGATGCCACCCGCATTCCCCAGTATGGCTACGGCAGGCTTGGCAACGTCTTCACCAACCTGGAGTTTGAGCGCATGTGCAACGCGGCGGGACCGACGGAAGGCCGTATCGTCTTGCGCGACATGAAGACCGCGCCCAAATCCGTGGCTATCGTTCACTGCGTGGGCAGCCGCGATGAGAACTATAACAAGTATTGCTCCACGATATGCTGCATGCAGAGTCTCAAGTTTGCCCACCTGGTAATGGAACGCACGGGGGCGGAGGTCTATAACTGCTATATTGACATCCGCGCGGCCTTCAAGGACTACGAGGAGTTCTACAAGCGGGTCCTGGAGGAAGGGGGCCACTTCATCCGCGGAAAGGTTGCGGAAATCAGCGATGTGGCCCGCATTCCCGAGGAGCAGGGCAAGCTAGTCGTTCAAGTCGAAGACACGTTGATTGGCAAGCAGCGCCGCATTCCGGTTGACATGGTGATCCTGTCAGCCGGCCTGGAGCCTCGTGCGGATGCCAAGGAAGTCGGCAAGCTATTTGGGATTGCTTGCGGAGCAAGCGGATGGTACACGGAAAAGCATCCGAAGCTGGATCCGGTTGCGACCATGACGGAGGGCATCTTCATCGCAGGCTGCGTCCAAGGTCCAAAGGATATCCCCGCCAGCGTTGCACAGGGCGCTGCAGCTGCGGCCCGCGTGCTTGGGAAGATCGAACAGAAGGAAGTCGCGCTTGAGCCCATTCGGGCCAGCGTAATTGAAGACCAGTGCTCCGGCTGCCGGATCTGCAACGGACTGTGCCCGTTCAATGCGATCAGCTTCCACGAAGATCGCATGGTCACCGAAATCAATCCGGCGCTGTGCCAGGGATGCGGAACGTGCGTGGCCGCTTGCCCGGCCGGAGCGATCGTGGGCACGGGCTTTAGCAACGAACAGGTGATGGCGCAGATCGAGGGGCTGATGCTCTTGAACGTCGGGCCAGAGCCGGTGGCGGCCTAGGAGAGATCACATGAGCGAACAATTCGAACCAACCATCATCGGCTTCACATGCAATTGGTGTTCGTACCGGGCGGCCGATCTGGCAGGAACGGCCCGGATGAAGTACCCACCCAACGTCCGCTTGATCCGGCTGATGTGTTCCGGGCGGCTTGACCCCACCTTCGTCTTCAAGGCCCTTGCCAGCGGCGCAGATGGCGTCATGGTCACGGGCTGCCATCCCGGCGAATGCCACTATCTGGATCAGAACTACAAAGCCCTGCGCCGATTCCATCTCATCCAGCGCACACTGCGAGGCCTTGGCGTGGAGCCCGGCCGTCTCAGACTGGTCTGGGCCTCGGCCGCGGAAGGCGCCAGGTTCGCAAGCGAGGTCGCGTCCTTCGTGGAAGAAATCCGTGCCCTTGGCCCCCTGCATTGGGGGCAAAGCAATGGTGCCGGCGCTGCAGCAGGCGGAGCACCTGAGAAACCCGAGCTTCAGGAGGTCTCAGCATGAGCGACAATCCCAAGCCAAAATTCGCGATGTACTGGGCCGCTTCCTGCGGCGGGTGCGAGATCGCTGTCCTGAACACACACGAGAAGATCCTTGATGTCGACGCCAACTTCGATGTGGTGTTCTGGCCCGTTGCCATGGACGCGAAGTACAAAGACGTCGAGGCCATGGAGGACGGATCAATCCTGCTCACGCTCTTCAACGGCGGCATGCGCAACGACGAGAATGAGCACATTGCCAGGCTCCTTCGCAAGAAGTCGAAGATACTGGTGGCTTTCGGCTCATGCGCGACAGAAGGATGCATTCCCGGGTTGGCGAATCTGGGGGATTCGCGCGAGATCGTCCACACGGCCTTCAATACAGTTACGACGGAGAATCCGCACAAACTCTATCCAATGACATCTTACGATGTACCCGAAGGAGAGATCCACATACCAGCGATACTGCCGATCCTGAAGACCCTCGAGCAAGTGGTGGACGTCGACTACTACATGCCTGGCTGTCCGCCCGAGAGCCATCAGATTGCCGCAGTGATCGACCTGGTCATTCAGGTGCTGCAAGGCAAGGCACAGCTGCCCCCCAAGGGTTCGGTTATTGGGGCTGGTGATTCGACAGTATGTGATGAGTGCAAGCGTACTCGCAATATCAAATCGATCAAGTCGTTTGAGCGCATCTGGGCAATTGCCGCGGAGCCAACGGTGTGCCTTCTGGAACAAGGCATTCCCTGCAATGGGCCCGCTACGCGGAGCGGGTGCAACGCTCGTTGCCCCACAGCCGGGGCCCAATGCATCGGCTGCTATGGTCCGGCTCAGGATGTCGTCGACTACGGCGCTCGACTCATCTCCTCCTTCGCCTCCGTGATCGACAGTAACGACCCAACGGAGATCGACCGAATCTTGGATGGACTGGTTGATCCCGTTGGGCAGTTCTACCGCTTCAACCTGGCGGGCTCGCTCCTGAAGGCTGGCGTTCCAGCCTGGAAGAAAGAGAAGGTCTAAGATGGCCCAGCGCATCACAATTGACCCAATCACCCGCCTTGAAGGTCACGGAAAGATCGAGATATTCCTGGACGAGCGCGGCGACGTCGCGAACACGTATTTCCAGATCCCTGAACTGCGCGGCTTCGAGCAATTCTGCTTGGGTCGACCCGTGGAGGAAATGCCGCTGCTCACGAATCGCATTTGCGGCGTCTGCCCCGAGGCACACCATATGGCAGCCGCCAAGGCCGCTGATGCCGTCTATCACATTGATCCGCCGCCGACCGCCAAGAAGCTGCGTGAGCTGCTGTACAGCGCCTTCTATGTCACCGATCATGCGACCCACTTTTATGCTCTGGGCGGACCCGACTTCATAATGGGTCCGGACGCCCCGGTGGCCGAGCGCAATATTCTGGGTGTGATTCACAAGGTGGGTCTCGAAATCGGGGGAAAGGTGATTCAGGCGCGCAAGGCGGGGCATACCGTCGTTGAGATCATCGGTGGGCGCAAAGTGCATCCGTGCACCTCCATTCCGGGCGGGCTCACAAAGGGAATCACCGAGGAGCAGCGCAAGGAAATTGAGGACATGGGACATTGGGCCGTGGAGTTTGCCCAGTTCAGCCTGAAACTATTCAACGAGATCGTCCTCGGCAACAAGGCCTACGTGGACCTGATTCTCGGGGACATCTACACGCATCGAACATACTACATGGGCTTGGTGGACAGCCAGAACATGGTGAACTTCTACGACGGCCAAGTTCGGGTCGTGGACCCCAACGGCAAGGAATTCGCCAAATACGCACCGGGGGAATATGCCGAGCATATTGCTGAACACGTCGAACCTTGGACGTATCTGAAGTTCCCATATTTGAAGAAGGTCGGTTGGAAGGGCTTTGTGGATGGAGCGGAGTCAGGAGTCTATTGCGCCACGCCGCTTTCCCGGCTCAATACGGCCGATGGCATGGCTACGCCCCGCGCCCAAGAGGAGTACGAGCGGTACTTTTCCACTCTGGGCGGCAAGCCTGTGCATCAGCGCTTGGCCACGCACTGGGCGCGCCTCGTCGAACTTCTGTATGCGGCCGAACGTTGGGTTGAACTGGCAACCGATCCAGAAATAACCTCGCCAAACTTCCACGCCATCCCGACTGCAAAGCCCACCGAAGGTGTCGGTGTTGTGGAGGCGCCACGCGGCACGCTGACGCACCACTACACCACTGACGAGCGCGGAGTGCTCACCAAAGTGAATCTCATTGTGGGAACGACCAACAACTACGCGCCAATCAGCATGTCCATCAACAAGGCGGCAAGCAGCTTCATCAAGCACGGCGTGGTTGTGAGTGAGGGCATTCTGAACAGGGTGGAGATGGCGTTCCGAGCCTATGATCCATGCTTCGGCTGTGCCACGCACTCACTCCCGGGAAAAATGCCTTTGGAGATCACCATACGGGCCGCTGATGGCCATGCCGTTAAGGTACTGAAGCAGTACTGTTGATCGGTTCGGTCAGGCGGGATGCGATGAAGGACAAGGCGCTGACGGTAGAAGAGGCTGCAGGACCAGCTACGGGCCAAGCTGACGTGCTTGTCATCGGCCTGGGTAATCCCATCCTTGGAGATGACGGCGTGGGATGGAGGGTTGCGCAGGAAGTTGACGCCCGAACCGGGAGAGCAGACCGCGTGGAAGTTGACTGCGTTTCGGTCGGCGGCCTAAGCCTGATGGAGAGGATGCTGGGATACAGCAGGGTGATACTTGTCGATTCAATTCAAACGGGCATCAGCCCCGAAGGCGCTGTATGTGCCCTTTCCCTGGAGGACCTCCGCAATCCAGGACTGGGCCACTCGGCATCGGCCCATGACGCCTCCTTGATCACTGCTCTTCAGACAGCGAAGGCCATGGGCGCCGCGGTTCCCCTACGCGTCGATATTGTTGCAATCGAAGCCCGCAGTTGCCATGAATTCTCCGAGGAACTGAGCCCGCGTATCGCCGCTGCGGTTCCACTTGCCGCAAGGACGGTACTGGATCTCTTGGGCACGTGAGTATGGGCTCACCGCCTCTGCCTCTTACCCATCAAGCGACGACCCTGCACATTGCGGGGTCGTCGCTTTGTGCTATGAGTGATCAGCTTTCTCGCAACCAGCGCATGTGCGGTCGGGAGACGGCCCTAGCCCTCGCTCGTAGTGAGGAACGGGGGCTTGTTCTCGAAGTTCTCGTATTTGGGCCTGTAGCGATCCGTGTCGTAGAACTCGCCGATGTTGACCACTTTCTTGGTGGCCGTGACGACCTCCAGAGGAACATCTGTGTAACGGCCATTCCGCAGCGCGACAAGCCGTCCGTGCCGGCCCTTCAGCAGCAGGTCCAACGCCAAATTGCCGTACACCATCGGCACGATGGAGTCCATTGCGTCGGGATCGCCACCGCGAACCATGTATCCGAGCTGCTGGTCGAGAACGTGGACGAGTTTTCCTGAATTGTACTTTGGCGAGGCGGCCTTGATGGCCTCTGCTACCTGATTTCCAATGCCTCCCAGCTTGGCGTGGCCATAGGCATCCGTGGCGCGGCTCTCGAAGACCATTTCGCCGCCTTCGTACGTGGCACCTTCCGAAACAATGACGATGGCGTAGCGGCTGGGATTCCGGCTGCGATCCGAACTCAGCAGTTCTGTGAGCCGGTCGATGTTGAACTTGTATTCAGGAATGACACAGCGATGGGCGGCTCCCGCCATGGTCGGAAGCAGAGCCGTGAAACCCGCGTAGCGGCCCAGGACCTCCAGCACGACAAAGCGTTCGTGCGAACCGGCGACCGTCCGCAGATCGTGGGTCGCAGCAATGGTACGTGTCACGCAGGTGCTGAATCCAATGCAGTAGTCGGTGCCCGGCACATCGTTATCCATGGTCTTGGGAATGGCGAGAACTCGAACACCCTCGCGGTGCAGTCGTACTCCGTAGCTCAGCGTATCATCGCCACCGATGGGGATAAGGTAATCGACGCCGAGGAAATCCAGGTTCTTGAGGATCTCCGAAGTGAGGTCATTCGAAGCCTGGTTGTACTGATCCTTGAGGTGGGCAGGGACATCGACCGCTTTGACTCTGCTGGGATTCGTACGTGAGGTGTGCAGGAACGTCCCTCCGGTGCGGCCGGCGGGATCCACGATCTCCTCTGTGAGGATCTGGCAATTTTGGCTGTTGTCTGCATGCTCATCGCGGATCAGATCGACAAGGCCGGCCCAGCCGCGTCGCACCCCGATCACGCGATGGCCCTCGTGCAGGGCTCGAAAGGTGACGGCGCGTATGGCCGGATTCAGTCCGGGCACATCGCCGCCACCGGTGAGTATGGCGATCGTACGAGAGTTCTTGTTCATGACAGGCTCCTGGTTTCGATGAATGATTATACGCCAGTAGCGGGTAGTGGAGCCGCCAGTCCGTGCGATTTGATACAATTATTCACGGAATTCCTGCGGCTCATGGACGCGCTTTTGGATCTCCGGGCTTGGGAGCAGAATGAAACTCAGCTTGGTCATCAACGGCACAGATCAAATTGTCGACTGCGTTCCCTCCGAGTCTTTGTTTGAAGTGCTTCGAAGGCTTGGCTATCATGGCGTGAAATTCGGAGATGAGCATGGGCTTACTGGCGCCGACACGGTGTTGCTCGATGGCAGGCCCGTCAATTCTGCTTCAATGTTGGCTTGCCAGGCGCAGGGACATCACATCGCGACCATAGAGGCACTGGGCGAGCATCCGCACCAAGGCTGGAGGGCGTCGGAGGGATTGCACCAGATTCAGCAGGCATTCATCGAGAGTGGAGCGATCCAGTGCGGATACTGCACCCCAGCGCAGATCCTGGCTGCAAAGAGCCTCCTGGAGAAACAGCCCAGCCCCACGGAGTACGAGGTTCGGGAGGCGATATCGGGTGTACTTTGTCGCTGCACCGGATACCTGAAACCGGTGCAGGCCATTCTGAGGGCAGCCTCGGCACTGCGTGGTGAGGCACCCCTTTCAGGCGATGGGGTCCACTGGGAGCTAGGCGGCTGGGGACGAGAGACGACGTTGCCGCCGTCGGCTGCCGGCGAACCAACAACACAGCTCACCGGCACGCTAACACGACCAAAGGTAATCCTGGCACCGCAGGCTCAGGCTTGGAAGGTCGTCGGCAAGCCCGAGAAGAAACTCGACGCGACGAAGCTGGCACAGGGCAAGCCTGCCTTTGCTGCGGACATCGAGAAGCAGGGGATGCTGATCGCCAAAGTGCTACATAGCCCCTACGCACATGCCCGCATCCGTAGCATCGATGTCAGTCGAGCCAGGGCGCTGCCAGGCGTGGCCTCGGTTCTGACGTGGAAGGACATTCCGCGTGTCGTTTGGTCGACCGCTGGGCAGTCCGATCCCATTCCCGGCCCGTTGGACACCTTTTCTCTCGACAACAAGGTGCGTTTCGTGGGCGATCGTGTCGCTTTCGTAGCGGCCGAGTCGGCCGAAATAGCCGAGAGAGCCCTTGCTCTTATCAAGGTTGACTATGAGGTCCTACCGGCGATTCTGGATTCCGCAGATGCCCTGGAGCCCTCGAGTCCGCGCATACATGATGAACCCGAGTATGTGGATTTTGCGGATTCGGATGCCTCCAGGAATCTCGCGGCACAAATACGAATCGACATTGGCGACGTGCAAAAGGGTTTCAAGGAAGCCGATGAAGTCTTTGAGGCCGAGTACCAAGTCCCGAAAGTACAGCAGGCTGCCATTGAGCCGCATGTGGTGGTGACATACTGGGACGAGGACGATCGCCTGGTGATCCGCACATCCACGCAAGTACCGTTCCACGTGCGCAGGATGCTGGCTCCAGTGTTGGGACTTCCGGTCAAGCGGATCCGCGTGATCAAACCCCGAATCGGGGGAGGGTTCGGTGGCAAGCAAGAGGTCCTGATAGAGGATGTCGCAGCCCACTTGACGATCGCGACCCGCCGACCGGTGTTGTTAGAGTACACGCGGGATGAGGAGTTCACAGCGTCGCGCTCGCGTCATCCCATGCGAATCAAGATGAAAACGGGAGTGAAACGCGACGGGACCATCACTGCCAACGAGATGTACGCCCTTTCCGACACAGGCGCCTATGGATGTCACGCGCTAACGGTAACAGGGAACACCGGGCACAAATCCATGGCTCTTTACGTTGGCGACGGCGAGTATCGCAAGGCCCCCAATATTCGCTTCTACGCCGACGTTGTTTACACGAATACACCGCCCTCGGGCGCCTACCGCGGCTATGGTGTCCCGCAAGGGTATTGGCCCGTTGAGCGCCACATGGAGAAGATCGCCAAGGCACTCAATCTGGATCCCATTGAATTCCGACTCAAGAACGCACTTCGATCTGGCGAGTACCATCCGTTCTCGACGGCCTGGAACGAAGGCCGGGAGCCGCGTCCTGAGATCGTGCACACAGTGGGGCTGGAGGAGTGCGTGCAGCAAGGTAAGGCCGCAATTGACTGGGACGGCAAATATGGCAACGCCAGTTGGCATGCTGGCGCACCCTCCCGAGGCCCCGCGCAGCCAGCGCCGCGTGGGATGAATTCCTTGGGCCAGCCGCTTCGCAAAGGCATCGGGGTCGCCCTGGTGATGCAAGGGACCGCCATTCCGTATCTCGACATGGGCGGCGCGTCACTGAAGATGAACGACGACGGATCGTTCAACCTATTGCTTGGCGCTACGGACCTCGGTACCGGTTCGGACACGGTCATCTCGCAAATGGTGGCAGAGGTTCTGGGGGTTCCGTTGGAGGACATCATCACCTATTCTTCAGATACGGACTTCACGCCATTCGATAAGGGCGCCTATGCATCGTCAACGACCTATGTATCCGGCGCAGCTGCTGTCAAGGCCGCTGAGCAAGCAGCCGAGCGAATACGCGTTCGCGCCGCCCGCATGCTGGAGGTGGCAGATCCAGCTCTGATCAAACTTGCAGACCGAAACGCAATTGCGCCTGACGGCCGAACGGTTGCCCTTGCAGAGATCGCTTTGGAAACCCTGCACCGTTCAGATCAGGAGCAGATTATGGGAATCGGGTCATATGTTTCGCCCTCCTCCCCACCCCCCTTCGCAGCACAGTTCGCGGAAGTGACCGTGGACACGGAGACCGGCCAGGTATTGGTTGACAGGTTGGTGATGGCTGTCGACTCGGGCGTGATCGTCAATCCCCTGACAGCATCAGGGCAGATCGAGGGTGGCATGACCCAGGCGCTGGGCTACGCGATCTGCGAGGAGATGCGCTACGATGAGGCGGGGCGCGCGCTCGAACGCGATCTGGATCGCTACCATATCATGCGGGCCAACGAAATGCCTGAGTTGACCACGATATTCGTCGAGACCTTCGAGCCAACGCACCCGTTCGGGGTCAAGGCTGTGGCTGAGATACCGATGGACGGGGTTGCGCCGGCAGTGGGCAATGCGGTCCTCGACGCAGTCGGAGCGGACCTTGACGTGATCCCGATCACGCCGGAGAAAGTATGGATGGCCCTCCGGTCAATGTACCATTCCGTATGAATGCAGGCAACCGAGCCCCCAAGGTTGGGCGTTCGGCGTGGCTGCTGGGCGTGATTCTCTTCCTGGGCAGTGCGTATTTCTACCAGGATCCAGAATGGAACGGCAATTCGCGTCTCGATCTAACCCGGGCTATCGTTGAACAAGGCACATTCAAGATTGATGCCTTCCACGAAGCTCCGGGCTGGGCGACGGGGGACAAGGCTTTCTACGACGGCCACTACTATTCAGACAAGGCGATCGGCGCGTCTCTGATGGCCGTGCCCATCTACTATGTCCTCTTCCACGCTTGCACCGCTCTGGGCTTGATCGTCAGCGGCACGGTGGTCAAGCATGTTCTTACGACAGTTGTAATGGGAGTCATGTTCACGCTGAGTGGGCTGTCCATGTACCTTGTCGCCATCCGCATCGCGTCCAGACCCTGGAAGGCTTCCCTGTCAACTCTTGCTGTGGCCTTCGGCACGATGTTGTGGCCATACAGTGCTGTGTTCTACGGCCATCTTCCGGCGGCTGCATTCCTCGCCCTGGCGTTTGCCCTTCTCTTCCGGGCCAGCGAGTCCCAGTCCCCAAGCTCCCGCGCCGCATGGTTCTGGATTGGTATCAGCGTGAGCATGGCGTTCCTGAGCGACTACACCTCGGCACTGGTGATCGCGGGTCTTGGTATGTATGGGCTGTACGCACTCAGGACGCTCAGTTTCCGCACCAAGCTGCGGACCGCCTGGGCAACAGTACCAGGACTTATAGTGCCTCTGCTGATCCTATTCGCCTACAACATGGCGGTATATGGAAGACCATTGGCTTTTGGCTACGCCTATGAGGTGGAGGAGCAGTTTCAGGAAATCATGGGTCTCGGCCTGATGGGCATTCGCGTTCCAACGATCGGCGCAAGCTACCATCTCACGCTCGACCCCAAGTTCGGTTTGTTTTGGCTCTCACCCGTGCTGCTCTTGGCACCCGTGGGTTACATGATCGCATTCAAGAACCGGAGCCACCGCGCGGAGTCGCTGTTATCTATGTACGCGATCGCCGTCATCTTCGCGATGAACGCTGCCTCCTACCTATGGTATGGCGGAAGTGCATTTGGTCCAAGGCTGATGATATCGGCGTTACCGTTTTTCATCGTTCCGCTGGCGCTGCTGCCCGATGCCTGGATGTGGCCCCTCGCTGCACTAGGCGTGGTGTCAACGGCAAACATGCTTGTCCCCCTGCTGGGGCAAATCCAGTACAACCGGCTGGAATTCAAGCCCGACCGCGGCGGCTTCTTCGTTGAAGGTGCGCCCTTCCGCGGCTTCTCTTTACTGTACGATTACGGTCTGCCTCAAATCCGGCGACTGGCGCAATCAGGGCAATCACCGTGGACTCTGGGCTCTGCACTTGGACTGCCGCTCTGGCTCAGCGTGGTCTCCTTGGTGGCAGCGGAATCAGCGCTGGTCTGCGCATTGCATCGCCTGAGCACGAGAGACGACCAGTAGGCATCATGCAAAGAACAGGTAAGTGGATGCCGTCGAGGGCTGCGTAGCTTGGCCGCTGCGCCAGCTCGATTCCGGCATGTCGTGTCGGACAACTAGACGGAGCCAACTCCAGCAGACCTCAAGGACCCGCTGCAATGCCGAACAACTCAGCGAAGCCTCGGGCAAGGATGTTTGGCCAGGAGCAACGCCGGCGCCATCGGCTTCCGTTGAGCCTTCTCGTCATTGCGGTGCTCCTGGCGCTGTTTGGATTGGTCAGGCCCTCCCAGATTCCGACGAGCATCACTCCTGGCAATGTCAGCTTCCCATCACTGACATCGGCGCCGACCGCGGTGCCGACGCCCACTGATGTCCACGGCGGGCACATCGTCTTCACATGTACACGAAAGCAAATCAATCAGATCTGCATGGTCCATCCAGATGGAACGGGCTTCGAGCAGCTCACAGTCGGCAATTCGAACAGCTACTACCCCGCCATCTCACGCGATGGCAATTTCATCATCTTCGCGGTAAACCAGTATGACATGTTTGACCTGTACAGGCTTGCCCCGAAGGTGGTTGAAGGTCAGCGTACGACCATGTCACGGCTCAAGAGACTCACAGACAATGTCGGCAACGCATTCTCCCCGAGTTATTCCCCGGATGGCAAGGAAATCGTGTTCGTGAACCGAGTCGCGGAAGGCAAGGCAGCACTTTGGACAATGGGTAGTGACGGGCAGGATCCGCACCCGATCTACTCACCACCAAGCGATGTCGTGGGCGCCGCCTGGTCTCCAGGCGGAACAACCATAGCCTTTGCCATGGCAGTGGAGAATGCGTTTGCCTATGAGGTCTTCCTCCTCAATCTTGGAAACATAGCAGGCTCTCTCCGGAGGGTGTCACGCGAGATTGTGGACATGGGCGGAAGCATCTCGTGGTCTCCCAACCAGATGGATCTGCTGGTCTTCGCAGGACCTGCCGCAGCCCGCGAGGTCTTTCGGCTTGACATTGACAGCGGTGAGGTGACTCAGCTCACTTTTGGCGGGAACAATGCCTCGCCTGCCTACTCTCCCGATGGTCAATACATTGTCTTCAATTCGCTTCGAAACGGCGGGCAGGCCGACCTGTACATCATGCGCGCTGATGGCCACAGTATGAGACAGCTCACGGACAATCCCGAGCCGGACTGGCAACCGCAGTGGGGACCATGAGGCGGTGTTGACGGCGGGCTGCATGTGCCGTACTGTCACCACGGCCGGGGCGCAGCAGCGGGAGAGGCATCAAGTGGTATCGGATACAATCGGCTCAAGAGTTGGAATGGACAACATCCACGAAGCAGCGGGCAGCGTTCTGCGCAATAACGAATCCGCTGTGCTGTGCACCGTTGTAAAGAGTGAGGGTTCTACGCCACGCCACGTCGGCAGCAAAATGCTGGTCTATCCAGATGGACGATTCATTGGGACGATCGGCGGCGGCGACCTGGAACACCGGGTCCTGGATGAAGCCAGGGAGTCCCTTTCCGAAGGCAAAGCCCGACTGCTGCACTACAACCTGGCGGATCCTGCGCGGGGGGATCCCGGTGTGTGCGGTGGACAAGTGGAGGTTTTCGTGGAACCGCTCCTGCCATCACCGACTGTAGTCATTGTGGGCGCTGGACACGTAGGCAAAGCTGTGGCGCATCTTGCCAAGTGGCTGCAATTCCGCGTTGTGGTGTCAGATGATCGTCCTGAGCTCCTCAACCAGGAGACGATCCCGGATGCGGATGCATTCCACCTCTGCACCATGGAGGAGCTTCCGCAGCGGCTCAAGATCGATTCGCGGACCTACGTGATCTTGACAACAAGGGGCTCGTCGGTAGACGTTGAGGGGCTGCCGGCGCTACTGCGCACGCCAGCGGCCTACATCGGGGTGATCGGCTCGAAGCGCCGCTGGGCGACAACGGTCAAGGAACTGGGCAGCCGCGGCGTTTCCCCAGAGGAGCTTGCGCGAGTGCGCTCTCCCATGGGGCTTGAACTCCAGGCGGAGACTCCCGAAGAGATCGCCGTGAGCATACTGGCCGAGGTGCTGATGTTGCGCGATCGAGGCACCGGTGCGAGCATGGCTGCACCCAGAAACGAAGGCCGCGGCCGGAGCCGGACTTGAAGATCGCGTTGCCTGCAAAATGACGCGACGAACGTCAATTGGCTGCGTAGAATCCCTCGGAGATGCTTCTTGTACGGCTACAGCGCATCAGCTATAATGAATTGGGGTTGACCACAAAGGAGAAACGCCAAAATGGCCAGAATTTTCGATGTCATCGAGTATCCGAATGAGATGAAGGATGAAATCGTCCACCGATTTCCTGAGACAGGCATCGGCGACTTCCGCATTGGGTCGCAGGTTATCGTGCGGGAGAGCCAGTCCGCTGTGTTCTTCCGCGATGGAAACGCTCTGGACGTATTCGGACCCGGCCGGCACACCATCGCTACTGCCAACATTCCTCTGCTCATTGATCTCGTTGGGAAAGCCTTCAATGACCGGACACCATTCCCGGCAGAAGTGTATTTCGTCTCCCGCCATGAATTCGCCAACAGGAAGTGGGGCACACCCCAGCCCATAATTGTCCGCAACCCGGGAATGGGTTTGGGGGTTGCGCTGCTGCAGGGATTCGGCACATATTCGTTCCAAGTGCGCGATCCACAACAATTTGTTACCCAGATTGTCGGAACTCGCGCAACGTATGAAACGGTTGAGATCGAGGAGCGACTGCGTACAATGCTGCTTTCGAAGCTGCAGGATATGCTCGGCGAGACCGGCGCCAAGCATTCGGTGCCCGAGATAATTGGGCTCACCGAGGAGATCGGCGCGGGCGTTCGGGCTAAAGCACAGGATGATTTTGAGGCGCTGGGTCTGACACTCAAGACCTTCTACGTGGGCAACCTCAAGCCTTCCGACAAGTCGGCGGAGGAACTGCGCCAGATGGGTATGCTCGACATGGCCACGTACACGCAGCTCCAGGCCGCGGATGCAATGCGGGATGCAGCTTCCAATCCAAGCGGCGGCGCGGGCCTGACCGCTGGCATCGGGGCCGGCATGGGCATCGGCAATCTCATGCAACAGGCGACGTCCGGCGCGATGCAACAGGGTGGAGGCGCCAAAGCGGGCAGCATTCCAGATGTCATGAATCCAGCCGAGGCGGCCGCGATCCTGAAGGTCTCCGAAGAGGATGTCCTTGCGGCGATCAATGACAAGACACTCAAGGCCCGGAAGCTTGGGAATTCCTATCGGATCAGCAAGACGGCGCTGGAGGATTTCCTCAAGAGCGAGTAGCGCGCCCGATTGTTCACAGAGTAAGACAAGCCGCCCCCGAGAATCTCGGGGGCGGCTGCTTTCATCGGAACGAAGACACAGGAGACAGCATCAATTGCCAGGAAGATCGGATATCACTTCCGCAATTGACTCCAGGACGTCGCCGGCCAGCACCGAAGCAACATTACCAAGCCGCCTTGCCGCATACAGGCCGGCTTGGGCATGGATCCACGCCCCAGCCATTGCAGCGTCATACGGGTCGACTCCCTGAGCCCTCAATCCCACGATGATGCCGGCAAGCACGTCTCCAGTGCCTGCCCGGGCAAGAGCTGCTGACGCCACCGGGATGATGGCAACTTGACCTTGGGGCGCGGCAACAACGGTGAACGCACCCTTCAGTACGACAACATGACCCCAAGATCTGGCGTAGCTGGAAGCAATGCCGCTGCGATCTCGCTGAATCTCCTCTTTGGACAGACCCGTGAGCACCGCCATCTCGCCCGGATGCGGTGTCAGAACTGCAGTCCCCGGCAGAAGCTTGGACCAATCTTCGATGCGAGCAAGCAGTTTGAGTCCATCGGCATCAAAAACCAGCGCCTGCAGTTGTCCTCCGCGTTCAGGCTCCCGGCCCATTCCGGCGCCTATGAATCCCATTGGCGCGGTTGACTTCGATGCACCCGTGGCGCGGCGTAGAAGTCGGGCAATGAACTCCTCGGTTGTATTCTCCGTCCCAAGCCCGGGGCCCACGAGGAGAGCCGAAGACGAGGCTAGGCCATCGAAGAGCACCTCCGCCGCGTCGCGCGAGATGACGCCAAGTTCGTGGGGCAGAAGAAGCCATGTGGCTTCGGGCAGCCTGCCCGCCAAAGCAGCATGCAGCGGAGACGGCACTGCCAATGTCACGAGTCCTGCACCAGAGCGGTATGCGGCGCTCCCAGCAAGGAATGCGGCGCCGGTATAGTTCACTGAGCCGGCCACGATCATTGCAGTGCCAAAGGTCCCTTTGTGGGAGTCCACAGGCCGATCGGGAAGAATCCGAGCAACAAGGTTCTGATCCACAACCTCCGTCTGCACGGACCGCAAGCTGGGCAGATCCGATGGTAGGCCGATATCTACTGCCCGCAGGTCACCAACGAGGTCGTAGGCAGGCGTTCTCAGCAAGCCCTGCTTGACGCCGGCCATCGTCACAGTGAGGTCAGCTGGAATACATTCATCCGACACATCGCCCGTATCGCAATCTACGCCGGATGGGCAATCCACGGCAATGACAAACGGTCGCCTATCCTTGTCATACAGCAATTCCTTGGCTGCCGCCATTGCAGCGGCGACCTCACCCCGCACGGGAGGCTTGGTGCCGGTCCCGAGCAGGCCGTCAAGCACGATTGTTGAAGTCGCAATGAGTGCCGAGAGCTTGGCAAATCCCTGGTCGGCACGCGCAGTAGCAACATGGCCGCCTGCTTTGTCCAGGCGATCCATCAGCCCATCCCGATCGCGCTTCACCAGGTAGGCATGCGCCTGCCAGCCAGAGGCCGCCAACAATGACAGGGCCACCAGAGTATCACCTCCATTGTTGCCCGGTCCCACCAATCCCAGGATCTGGCGATCGCCAGTATCAATCTGAAGGTCCTGGACAATCTCAGCCAGGCCGCGGCCAGCGTTCTCCATCATCTGCACATAGGTCAGACCCGCAGCGTCGGCCTCTTTCTCGATTACCACCATTTCAGCGACAGTCACCAGTTTCATCTTTGGACTCACCCTCAGCGCGTGATCCGATGCAGCTCTCTCGGCCGTATGATCAAGGCCAAAATTCCCGCTCCACATCGTTCAGTTCGAGGCTCTCAAGCTTCAGCTGAGAAGGCCGGTCAGAGGCCGTGTCCCAGCCACGGGCCTTGTGGTGCGCGTACAGGATGCATGGGACATCACTAGGAGGCGAGATGCAATGCCTGGGAATTCTACCACCTGCCCTCCAAACGGCAGGCCAGTAATGGTTCTTGAGCCCCAGCCTCTTGCACGAATCTTCAAGTTGGTCTATGCTTGCCGAAATGCGCGATGGTGCACAAAGAGAGGAGGTGTATGCCATCGCCTGATGCCCGAGCGAATCGCCCATAAGCAAGATCCAATCGACTACAAATCGGAGGAGAACCAAATGAAAAGACTTCAGATCCTTTTGGTTGTGGTGATGACGACGGCATTCCTGCTGACTGCATGCGGGGGTGCGGCACCAGCAGGTGGAGATGTTCTTTCCGATATCAAGGCGCGCGGCTACATCCTCGTTTCCACTGACCCGAACTACGAACCCCAGTCCTTCCTAAACACCAGTGGGAAGCGGCCTGCCGAGACAAAGTGCCCATCGGATGCACTGACGACCGCCGAAATGCAGGGTTTTGATGTTGACGTCGCAGCCGAACTCGGCAAACGCTTGGGCGTCGAGACCTGCTTTGCCACGCCAGATTGGGATGTGATCACGGCCGGCAACTGGGCTAACAAGTGGGATGTCAGCGTCGGTTCGATGACGATCCTCCCTGACCGCCAGAAGGTCTTGGACTTCACCAGCGCCTACTACTATACGCCGGCAGTGGTGGCCGTAGCTGCGAATTCGGGAATCACCTCGCTAGACCAGCTGTCTGGAAAGTCCCTGTGCGTGGCCGCCGCGACCACATATGAGGCATGGCTGAACGGCACGCTGGATCTGCCCGCTGAGAACATCTACACCCAACCGCCCGCCGGCATAAAGCAGGTTGTGCTCCCCACTGATCAAGAGTGCGCTCAAGCCATACAGGCAGGCCGGACGGACTTTGTTGGCTACGCTACGAACGAAACGGTCGTTGATTCCAACATTTCCAACGGGTTGGCTGTGGTCAAAGTTGGCCGACCGATCTTCGCGGAGAACCTGGCGGCCGCCGTCGACAAAGCGAGCTCCAAGCCTACCGCCAGCCTGCTGGCAGCGCTCAATGGGTTCATCAAGGACATGCATGCCGATGGCACGCTGACTGCTATCTCCACCAAGTGGTTTGGCGCCGACCTCACACAAGATCCCACCAAGTAACCGAGCAGGGCAAGGACAGGGAAGCGGCTGATGGCCGCTTCCCTGCTTAGCCGAGAGGTGTCAAGGACAAGTCGATGGACTACCAAGACGTACGGCCAAAATCCCAGGCAGAGCTGATCTTCGCGGCCCAACTGCGGAAGAACCGGCAATTCCGTCTGAACGTGGCGCTTTCGTGGGTTGCCCTATTGGTGATCCTGGCGCTAATGTTCAGCGGCGAGGGGAATCTGCCATTTGGGTTGCGGGGCATCAAGCTCGATACGCAGTTCATTGCAGAGAACTGGAGTTTCATCGCAGCCGGCCTTGTATCCACCCTCGAGATATCGATACTGTCGATCGTCCTGGCGACGCTGCTGGCGCTCATTGCTGCACTGGGAAGGCTTTCCACATTTCCACCTTTTTTCGCCGTGAGCACCTTCTACGTTTCGCTCATTCGCGGGACTCCGCTGTATCTTCAGATCGTCTTCTTCTTTCTTGCCCTTCCGCAATTGGGAATCATCCTGCCCGGCTTGTGGGCGGGCGTACTGGCGCTGGGCTTGAACTACGGCGCGTATATGAGTGAGATATTCCGGGCCGGACTCGCGGCGGTCGGAAAGGGGCAGCGCGAGGCCGCCATGGCCTTGGGCATGACGGCACGGCAGACAATGCTGCGCATCATCCTTCCGCAAGCACTGCGCTTTGCCATCCCACCTACCGGAAACGAATTCATCGCCATGACCAAGGACTCCGCGCTGGTGGCAGTCACCGGCTTTGTCCACGAGTTGATGTGGCGCGCTACCAAAGTGGGTCGCGCCAATTTTCGAAATCTTGAAGCGCTGATAATCGGAGCGGTGTTCTACTGGATCATGACGCTGATCCTCACAGCTCTGCAGAGCCGGTTGGAGGCACGCATGTCAAGAGGGGACCGCTAGGATGGCACCGATTGTCCGCGTGAAGAGTCTCGACAAGTACTTCGGGCGCCTGCAGGTTTTGAAGGATATCAATCTCGAGGTGGCGCCGAAAGACGTCATATGTATCATCGGCCGGAGCGGCTCAGGCAAGAGCACCTTCCTTAGGTGCTTGAACTTTCTCGAGGAGCCATCCGCGGGCAGCATTGAGATCGAAGGGCTTTCGGTCAGCGCAGGCGGAAAGGGGAGGGAGCATCGCCAGCGTGTTCATGACATTCGCTTGAAGACCGGCATGGTTTTCCAGGAATTTAATCTGTTTCCGCACATGTCCGTGCTTGGCAACGTCATGGAAGGGCCGGTGACCGTCAAGGGCATGGACAGAGTCGCGGCAACGGAGATCGCCGAGATGAACTTGGATCGCGTTGGGCTGCTCTTCAAGAAGGACGAATACCCGAACAAGCTCTCCGGTGGCCAGAAGCAAAGGGTCGCTATTGCGCGCGCGCTGGCGATGGACCCCACGCTGATGCTATTCGATGAGCCTACGTCGGCCCTCGATCCCGAGCTGATCGGCGAAGTGCTTAATGTGATGAGGAAGTTGGCCCAAGAGGGCACGACGATGCTTGTGGTCACCCACGAGATGGGATTTGCGCGTGAAGTTGCCGATCGGGTGGTGGTGCTGGCTGAGGGTGAGATCATCGAGCAATCTGAGCCCGACGAGCTGTTCCGAGCGCCGCGAGATCCGCGGACCAAGGCGTTGATCGAAGGCTACCGTTCCGGCGTGCGCGACGAAGATGCTCTCCCGCGCGGTCCGGCCAGGCGAAGGACTTAAGAGAAGATCCCCGAGTCCGGGGATCTGTGTGCGCTGGGAGGGACTTGAACCCTCACGCCTTGCGGCACATGGCCCTCAACCATGCCTGTCTGCCAATTCCAGCACCAGCGCGTGCGGGGGTATTATAATCGCCCTGAATTGATTGTCAAGAAATCAATCGCATTGAAGTGAGGTAGCTTGACGCGCATAGTTGTGGATGCAATGGGGAGCGACGCGCACCCTGCTCCCGATGTTGCTGGGGCCGTGATGGCGGCCCGCGAGTATGGCATTGAGGTCATCCTGGTCGGGAATGAATCCGCCATCAGACCTGTGCTCGAGACGCAAAGACCCGCGGGACTAGGCGTGAGCATCGTACATGCCCCGGAAATGCTGGACATGAAGGAAAAGGGCGAGAGCCTTACGCTCAAAGCACGCCACAAGCAAGCCCAGGACTCCATGGCGATTGGCATCGACCTAGTAAAGGCCGGCAAGGCGGATGCTTTTGTCACGGCCGGAAATACCGGTGCCGCCATGGTGACGGCGCTCCTCCGCCTTGGCAGGTTGCGTGGCGTGGATCGGCCAGCGCTCGCCCCCGTCTTCCCCACCGCCACTGGCTCATGCGTGGTCCTCGACATCGGAGCCAATCCGGACTGCAAGCCGGAGAACCTGCTGCAGTTCGCGATCATGGGCAGCGTCTATGCAAAGCTGCTAAGGGGAGTTTCCGAGCCAAAAGTTGGACTGGTGTCCAACGGCGAGGAGGAGGGCAAGGGCAACGAACTGGTACGAGCCGCGTCGCCCCTGCTTAGGGCTTCCGGGCTGAACTACTTCGGCAACGTAGAGGGCAAGGAGGTCATTGGCGGCAAGGTTGACGTGGCTGTCACCGACGGTTTCGTCGGCAATGTGATGCTCAAGACTTCCGAGGCCATCGCCAAGTTGATCATGGACAGGATCAAGAGCAGCATCAAAAGCGGCGGGCCGCTTGCCATACTGGGGGGCGTGCTTGTGCGCCCTGCCCTATCGGGAATAAAAAGACTCCTTGACCCAAGCGAGTATGGTGCTGCTATCCTTCTGGGCGTGAATGGACTGGTGCTGATCGGGCACGGCCGGTCAGATGCGGCGGCCATCAAGCATGCGGTCAGATTGGCGAAGAACGCGGCAGAGACCAACATGCTCGGTGCGCTCAGGGCCGCAATTGAGGCCAACCTCAGGCCATAGAACCGAGAGCACACTTATCGGCGCGCCTCGAACGGCGGCGCCCCGCAAGCAGGAGAGCCGGAAGATGCGCATCATCAAAGACGAAACCCTCATCAAGCGCAATGGACGCATTGGGCAGTGGACAAGTCTCGGGGCCTTGGCGGTGCTCGGCATCGGCATGTATCTTTCTTTCCAGCGGCCGGACCTGTTCGCCTACTCCATCGGCGCGTTGATACTTGGCTTCACGATGACACAGGTAGGGATGTATTTTTCAAATCGCTTTGGGCGCAGTCCGCGCCCGGATGAGAAGCTTGACGCCGGCCTCAAGGGGCTCCCCGGCGACACGACGCTGTATCACTATGTGGCACCGGTGCCACACCTTCTCGTGGGGCCAATGGGAATATGGGTCCTGCTGCCGTATCATCAACGCGGCGTGGTAACGTACGAACGAAATCGCTGGCGGCTCCGCCGCGGCGGTTTCATGCAGGCGTACATGAGCATCTTCGGCCAGGAGGGTCTTGGGCGGCCAGACTCGGAGGCCGACGGCCAGATCCAGGCCGTGAAGAAGCATATTGCCAAGAACATGGACGAGGCATTGGTGCCTCCGGTCAATGCCGTCCTGGTTTTCACGAATGATCAGGCAGAGATCGAGAGCGAGGGCGCGCCTCTCCCGGCCGTCCATATCAAGAAACTCAAGGACTTCATCCGCCAGAAGATCAAGGACAGCTCGTTGGGCAGTGACGCGCTTCTGCGGGTGAGGGCATGCCTCCCCCAGGGCTAGGTGGGCCGCCTAAACGCCTTCTGTCGCCTGGTTGGGCCACCGGCTGTGTTCTCGCGATAATCCTTGCGGCCGTCGCGTTTCGACTCACGGCCTACGGCGATCTGCGGCTTTCTGTCGCCACACTTGACACGCAATCGTACATTGATTCTGCGCGCGCTCCATTGCTGTCATGGGCGGCATTTTCTGGTCCAAGGCCGTTCACCATGAATCTACTGTTCCGGCTTGCGAAAGAACCCGAATGCGCGATAACGGCTCTAAGCATGCCAGCCATAGGGAAGGAGACCAAGCGCGTCGCGCAGGATTGCCTGGCTCCCATAGTCACTTTTCAGGCGTATCTGTCAACTCTTAGCTGGGGCCTGTTTGTCTTGTCATTCACCTCAATACTGGAAAACAGCTTCACGAAAATCGTGTCCGCGCTTGTGCTGAGCGCCATGCTGCTCGTACCGCAGGTCGCTGACTGGGACAGCATACTGACCTCCGAATCCCTCACGTTCTCACTGTTCGCCCTGATGCTGAGCCTGGTAGTGGGGCTTGTCCGGCAGAGGCTCAAGGGAATAGCCAAACCAGGCGACTCTGGGTGGATCACCGTGCTTGCCATCCTCACGGCAGTGGCGGCTGCCCTTTGGACTCTGGTTCGGGATACCAACGTGTATGCCACGGCACTGCTGAGCCTGATTGCGATCGCGCTGGCGATCCGCGACAAGTTGGCGCGTCGACCACTTTTGGTGCCAACGGCCTTAGTGCTGGCCGTCTGCGTGCTTGCTGTTGTGTCCGCATCCCAAAGCCTGCGCTGGCAGAACTCGCTGCGACAGGCATTGGACGAATACATCATTCCATATCCGACTCGGGTAGCAGCGTTTCAGCGGTATGGGATGCCGTCTCTGGGATCTGTGGAGTATCAGAGCTGGTTTGAACATCGGGCGCCCATAACCTACCTGGCATTCCTCGGTTCACACCCGGGATTCGTCTCAACGACGCTGATGAATCGCATTGATTCATTGTTTGCGGAGAACAATCAACCTTATTTCAAGAGCCCGGATCTGCCTCTCCGAGAGGCGGCGCTCATCGTTGGAGATCTACTCCACCCAAAGTCCCCATCTTCCGTCTTGATCGATGTTGTCCTAGTCCTGGCCGCCTGCGCCGCCGCGCTAACCTACCGAAATCCGTGGGTGTCCCAGCAGGCCATCATCCTGCTCTGGTTGCTGGCCTCTGCCACCTGCACACTCATTGTCTCGTTCTTCGCCGACCCTACCGCCGTCGAGCGCCATGTTGTATTCTCACTCTTTCTCTTCAGGTTGATTTCCTGGCTTGGCATGCTTGTAATCATTGATCTTGGCCTCAACAAGAGTAGCTTTGGGACGGGCATGACGAACGGAAGTAGATGGACGTCACCGTCGCCATAGACGTCGAAACAACCGGTCTGGACCCCGAGCGCGACGCCATCATCGAGATCGGCGCTATCAAGTTCAAGGGGAGCCGCATCGAGGCCGAGTGGTCGTCACTCGTCAATCCTCGCCGTCACGTTCCTGAGTTCATTACTTCCCTGACCGGGATCGATGATGCAATGCTCAGGCAGGCACCATCCTTCCACGAGATTGCGCCTGAAATTGAGTCCTTCATCGGTGAAGCACGGCTATTGGGCCACAATATACGCTTCGATCTTGGATTCTTGCAGAGGGGCCTGCCGCTCGTTGGCCACGAAGTAGTCGACACGTACCAGCTCGCCGCCGTTCTCCTGCCCAGCGCTAGTCGCTATAACCTTGGCGCGCTAGGAAAGGAACTGGGTGTGCTCCTGCCAGCGACGCACCGGGCTCTCGATGACGCCCGCGTAACGCATGCAGTCTACTTGCGCCTGGTGGAGCTGGCTCGGCAGCTGTCTGTGGAACTGGTACAGGAAATCGTTCGACTGAGCGCGCCGCTGCATTGGGATGGAGCGCCTGTATTCCAGGACGTGCTGCGCGCCCGGGCAGCCGAAGTTGGCCGGGGACGAAGCGCAAGAGAAAAGCCCAAGCTTGTCCAACATGAGGGACGGCCTTCCCTTGAGAATCCCGAAGCACCAATTCCACTGGATTCCGATGAGGTGGCGGCGATCCTCGAACATGGCGGTGCTTTTTCCAGGCACTTCTCCTCCTACGAGCATCGTCCTGAGCAGGTTGAGATGCTGCGCGCCGTGTCCAATGCCCTTTCTCACAGTAAACACCTGATGGTTGAAGCTGGAACCGGCGTTGGGAAATCCTTTGCCTACTTGATTCCTGCCGCTCTCTTCGCCCTGCGCAACAATACACGCGTGCTGATCTCAACGAATACGATCAATCTGCAAGACCAGCTGATCCGCAAGGATATCCCGGACCTTCAGGCAGCGCTCAGTCTTGACCTTGGTGCAGCTGTCCTTAAAGGCCGTGCCAACTACCTTTGCCCGCGGAGGCTCGAAAACGCCAGACGCTTCGGGCCGCGCAATGACGCGGAGTTGCGCGTGCTGGCAAAGGTGCTGGTTTGGCAACTGAGCGATCCAACCGGAGACCGAAGCGGCATCAACCTGAACGGCAACGCGGAACGCGATGCCTGGCTTCGTCTCTCCGCCGAGGACGATGGCTGCACCACCGAAACCTGCCTCAGGCGGACCGGCGGCGCCTGTCCGTTTCACCTGGCCAGAAGCGCGGCGCAGTCTGCCCATCTTCTGGTGGTGAACCATGCATTGCTCCTCGCCGACGTCGCGGCTGAGGGCAAGGTCCTTCCCGATTATTCCTATCTCATTGTGGACGAGGGACACCATCTGGAGTCCGCCACGACCACTGCGATGTCTTTTCGGATCACGCAGGTCGAACTCGATCGCATGTTGAAGGACATCGGCGGATCAGGCTCGGGAATACTTGGGGATCTCCTGACCATTGCACGCCGGACGCTGGGACCGGCGGATTTGGGCCTCCTGCAACAGAAGGTCGCCCGCGCGACCGATATGACATTCCGTATTGAGCAGCTTGCCCGAGAGTTCTATGATCGGCTATCGGAGTTTGCAACGAGTCTTCGTGAACAGGATCAGCCCAGCCCCTACGCCTGGCAGGCACGCATTCTGCCATCCACTCGAACGCAGCCAGGATGGGACACCGTGGAGATCACCTGGGATGCCGCAGGCGAAACCCTTCGCCTCCTGTTGGCAGCACTGTCCGAGATCCACCAGGCAGCCTCAGCCATGTACGCGGCTGGAACCGAGGATCTCGAGGACGTTATCTCGGATATCAGCACCTCGTACCATCGCCTGGCCGAAGCAGAGGCACAGGTCTCAGCCATGATTGGCAAGCCGTCGCCTGACCAAGTCTATTGGATTGAGGTGAGACCGTCGGGCAATGGCCTGTCGCTGAACGTCGCGCCGCTTCGCGTGGGTCCCTTGATCGAGAAAGTCCTCTGGCACGAGAAGGCCTCGGTTGTCGTCACCTCCGCGACGCTGACAACTCACGGTGAGTTCCAGTACTTGCGCAACACGCTCGGGGCTGATGAGGCAGATGAGATGCAGCTCGGCTCGCCTTTCGACTATGAGAACTCCACGCTGCTTTATGTCGCCAACGATATCCCGGAGCCAAATGCACCCGAGTACCAGCAGACACTGCACCGGACCTTGATCGCGACGGCGCGCGCCGCCGGTGGGCGCACGCTTGCTCTTTTCACGTCCTACGCCGCACTCCGGAAGGCAGCGCAGGCAATTTCTGCGCCCTTGGCTCGAGATGAGATCCTGGTGTTCGAGCACGGCGAGGGCGCCTCGCCAAACGTACTCCTGGAGTCATTCAAGTCCACGGAACGGGCGGTCCTGCTTGGCACCCGCTCGTTCTGGGAGGGGATCGATGTGCCAGGGGAGGCGCTTTCTGTGCTGTTCATCCCCAAGTTGCCTTTTGACGTGCCAACAGATCCGTTGATTGCGGCACGCTCAGAGACATACGAGGATCCATTCCGGGACTACTACGTGCCAGAGGCCATTCTGAAATTCCGGCAGGGCTTCGGCCGGCTAATTCGCACGGCCTCGGACCGTGGGATCGTCGCAATTCTCGATCGGCGAGTTCTTACCAAGCAATACGGGAAACTGTTCCTCGAATCCCTGCCCCGATGCACCATGCGGGAGGGCCCCACAAGCAGCCTAGCGCGCGAGACCGCCAAGTGGCTGGGCACCTGAATGTGGAGCGCACGCGCAGGCAATACGGTTCAGTCGCCGCTGCGACTGGGCTCTTTGCGCGTCTCCATTCACTGAGACAGGCGGGGGTAATCCCCCGGTGGACCTCGCCCTAAGATTCCCTAAACAGTCGAATGAGCTTCGGGACGAGAAGCATGTCCCCCGTTATCTTGAGCTTGCCATCCATGTATGCTTTCATTGGATCGAGCTCGCCTGAAACAACCTGAACGAAATCAGCCGAATCAGCCACTAGGCTGATGTTCGGCCTCGAAGGCGGTATTCCCTGCGCCACCTGGCACGCGCCGTCGCGAATAGCGGCGTTCCACTCACCTGCCTCCGCGCCAGTGAATCTGAAATGTACGACAGCGTCCACGCCCTCGGCATCAGCAGAAACGAACACCGTCGGCATTTTCGTCATGATTTCAGCGATAGTAATTGACAAGTGGTAGCTCCTCCTCGAGGGAGGTCCAAACGCCGTTCATCGACCGCGTGGGCACGAGGCCAACCTATGGTCCATTATAGAACCAGAGAATGCGCAGAGCGGCAGCTCTCGGGTACGCAGGTTACTACCCGGGGCAAGAGTCGTCAAGGATGCGGGGACAAAAGACCCCGGGTTGAGGAACGGGACATGCCCGCGCAATGCTATAATGACACTATGTCCTCCCAAATCTCAACCGCACAATCCACGCCGCCAACTCCGCCCACGCTCGCGAATAGTAGCCGCACCGCAGAACGGGCACGGGATCGCCAAACGCGAACTGTGATCATCGCAGCGATCACGGCCGCGGTCGTGCTCGTGGCAATCCTGATCCTGGCGGTCTATGTCCTGCTGCAGCCCGGTACGCCCACAGAACGCTGGCGGGACATATTTATCATCGTGGTATCCCTGGAATCCCTGGTGATTGGGATAGCCTTGACAGTCCTGCTGGTCCAGCTGGCGAGCCTAATCAATCTTCTGCAAAACGAGGTTCGTCCGATCCTGGAAGCGACCAGCGAAACCGTGAACACACTCCGCGGTACAGCCGAATTCCTGGGCGAAAGCGTGGTAGAGCCGGTGATCAAGCTCAACAGCTACCTGGCAAGCCTCCGTCGTGTGTTAGAATTGATGGGTATCAGGCAGAAGTAGCATCGAAAGGAGCAGATCCCATGTCTTCGGAACGTGACGAATTTGGCGCATTCCTGGTGGGTTTCATTGTTGGCGGACTCACGGGCGCAGTTGTCTCACTTCTATTCGCACCACAGAGTGGAGAGGAAACGCGCGCGTTGATCCGTGATAAGAGCATAGAATTGCGCGATCGCGCCGCGGAGACTGCCGAAGAGGCCCTTGCGCGCGCGGAAGGTGCCGCGGCCGAGGCGCGAGCCCGGGCCGAGGAACTGGCGAAACAGGCTCGTAGCCGAGCCGAGGATTTGGCAAAGGAAGTGCGGACTCGCGGCGAAGGCGCGCTCGACGCCATACGTAAGGCCACTGTGAAGAAATCGGGCGGAGAATCCGGCGCAGCCTCATAGTCGCCAAATGATGAAGATCAGGGTTCGACCCCACACCGGTCGAACCCTTCTTTTTTTGTTGGATTCTGGTAGTTAGCCTTAGAACGATGCCCAGGCCTCAGAGCTCGCTAGCCCACAGTATATTCAGCCGCCTGCTGCACTTCTTCTTTCATCATTTCTACCACGGCCTGGCCTGGACTTATGACACGATTGCCGTGACGGTCTCCTTGGGTCGTTGGTACGACTGGACAGATACCGTCCTGCCGTTTGTCAGAGGTCCGCGCGTGCTTGAGCTCGGATATGGGACCGGGCACTTGTTGCTGGCACTTTCAGAGACGGAAGGCATCCAGGCGATCGGCTTGGACGAATCGGTCCAAATGGCAATACTGGCCAGGCGCCGGACAATGACGTCGGGGCAGGGACTCTTCGGACTCACAAGAGGTAAGGCCCCACGATTGCCGTTTTGTACGGCTTGTTTCGACTCCGTAGTCTCGACCTTTCCAACTGAGTTCATCTTCGGCCGGGACACGCTCGCCGATATCCATCGTGTACTGAAGCCTGGCGGCTGTCTCGTTGTTCTGCCTGTAGCCTGGATCGTTGGCAAGAAGCACTTGGAAAGGGCGGCCGCTTGGCTGTTTGCCATCACGCGGCAGGTGCCCCCCAAGCCGGAACAGATGATTGCCACAAGGCTCGGATGGCCTCTCCAGGAGGCAGGTTTCCAGGTTGAGCTCCGCCGAATCGAGGCGCACGCGAGTGTCGCCCTTGTAGTCGCAGCAACGAAGTAGCGGCATCCACTTTACAGCGTCGGTTTGCTTAGCCACATGGCATTTTCCCTGCTCGCGGCCAATTGGTACGTTCTATTGTTGGCAGTAGCGACGTTGATCATCATATCGCTTTGTGTTCCCAAGAAAGAAGAGCCACTCATCGCGCGGAACGGCCACACGTCTCGCGAGTATGCCAGACGCACAGCGCGCTCCCTACCAAGATTGGGCTAGACTAGACTATCAAGGAATATCGCGAGGGCCTCAATGCGCCGAGAAAACCAGACAACTACCACCGCTCACGACGTGCTCGCGGGCAAGAGTAGGAAAGGTCAGTTCGCTCGATTGCTGCCGTTTCTGGGGCCGGCCTTCGTCGCCTCAGTAGCCTACATGGATCCGGGCAACTTTGCGACGAACATTCAGGCAGGCGCAAAGTTCGGCTACCTCTTGCTATGGGTGATCCTGGCAAGCAATCTCACGGCCATGTTGATACAGTCATTATCGGCCAAGTTGGGCATTGCAACAGGCCTGAACCTGGCCGAGCAATGCCGCAGCAATTTCCCTCGTCCGGTGGTGCTCAGCATGTGGGTCTTAATGGAATTGGTCGCCATGGCCACTGACCTGGCTGAGTTTCTTGGCGCGGCACTCGGCCTGAACCTTCTCCTGGGGATTCCGCTCTGGATTGCTGGCCTCATGACCGTTCTAATAACTTTTCTGATCCTAGGGCTTGAACGCTACGGCTTCCGGCCATTGGAAGCCGTTATTGCTGCCCTCGTGGGCGTGGTTGCGCTCAGTTATCTGATCGAGACGGTCCTGGATCGACCCGACTGGCCAACGGTTTTCTACCACATGGCAGTTCCCCAGTTCAACGGCTCCGAGAGCGTCTTGCTGGCGAGCGGAATCCTTGGCGCAACTGTGATGCCACACGTGATCTTCCTGCATTCTGCTCTGACGCAGGGGCGCATCGTCGCCAGGAATGTCTCGCAGCAGCGAAGATTGTTTCGCTACGAGCTGATCGACGTCTTCGTCGCCATGGGACTCGCCGGGCTCATCAATATGGCAATGCTCATAATGGCCGCATCCACGTTCTTCAGCCGCGGCCTGACTGACATCGGAACCATTGAGCAGGCTCACCGGACACTGGAACCGCTGCTCGGAAGTGCAGCATCGGCCATGTTTGCCATCTCGCTGCTGGCATCAGGCCTTTCCTCCTCGTCAGTTGGCACGATGGCCGGCCAGGTCATCATGGGAGGATTCCTCCACCGCCGGATTCCGGTATGGATTCGTCGCCTTGTGACAGTCGTTCCACCAATGCTCATCATCATGCTTGGCCTGGATCCCACGCGGACCCTGGTCGTCAGCCAGGTGGTCCTGTCTTTCGGCCTGCCTTTCGCCATCATCCCACTGGTCCTGTTCACCAGCCGAAAGGACCTGATGGGAGGACTGGTAAATCGCTCAGCCACAACTATGGCGGCGTGGATCGTTACCGCCGCGGTAGTCGTCTTGAATCTGTTTCTGCTTTGCCAGATCTTCATGGGAGGGTGAGCATGTTTCGCAAGATTCTCGTTCCACTCGATGGATCGAAACTGTCGGAAGCATCGCTTTCTGCAGCCGCGGTGCTGGCAGAGCATTTCGGATCATCGGTGACACTTCTCCATGTCATCGAGCAGGACGCCCCCGTGGAGATCCACCACGAGCGCCATCTGACCACGGCACAGGAGGCGCAGGACTACTTGAAAGGGGTAGCGGCGCGGGCTTTCCCCCCAGAGTCCAGGGTAGAGATTCACGTTCATGATGCACCGGCCTCCGACGTGGCGCTTGCCATTGTGGAGCATGCCACGGCTGAACTCAAGTCCGACCTAATCGTGACCTGTACGCATGGGAGAGGCGGCGTGCGCGATTTGCTCTTCGGGAGCATTGCACAGCGAGTTGTGGCCCAAGGTAAGATCCCGCTCCTGCTGATCAAGCCGGATCTGCCCGGTTTCGACGTGAAGAAGATACTGGTTCCCTTGGATCCAGATTCAATGCATGATGCAAGTCTCAAGCCCGCCGCCGCCCTCGCCGCAGCCTTGCAGGCCTCATTGGAGCTACTGAGCGTAATACCTACGGTTGGAACGTTGGTAGGCGAAGAAGCGGCCACCAGCAGCCTGATGCCAATGACCACACAAGCGCTGCTTCAACTCCGAGAGGAACAAGCAGGCGACCACTTGCGGCAGCACACGGAAGCCCTGAGGGAGCGAGGTCTGGTCGTGTCGGCGACCATTGCGAGGGGGGACCCCGCGACCCAGATCTTGAGGTCCCTGGAAGGTGGTGGCGCGGACATCCTCATCCTGAGCACTCATCGCAAGACAGGCCTTGAAGCCTTCTGGTACAAGAGTGTAGCCCCAAGGGTTGCTCAAGTAACAAATAAGCCCCTGCTCCTGGTGCCGCTGCAGTGAGTCTGTGAAGATGGAAAGACGCAGTATTCTTATTGATCCGATGCACGGGTGGGCATGGGGCTTGCGGCGCCGCCGCGCATGGTGGGAGCGGAGCGGATCACAGGTTGGGTAGTGGCGTAGAGCGTGTGAAGACACCACTTGCAGGCTCGAGCAAATTAGTGGTTCTAACCTGACCTATATTGGGTCTTCGCGCGATGCCTGCGGGCAGGATTCGTGCAATCGCTAGGGCAACGTCAGACTGGCCTACTCCTCCCCGGCCAGCAACTTGATGCGCTCCCACGGCTTCAACCCGGCCTCATCCGCAAGGATTGCCCTCAGCTCATATAACTCGTCGCGCAGGGCCGCGGCCTGCTCAAACTGTAACGCCTTGGCCGCCTCCTTCATTCGCTTCTCGAGCTCCGTGATCATCCTCTCTAGCTCGTTCCGCGATGTCTTGTCATGCCGGGCTCGGTACTCGGCCTTCTGTTCGCCGATCGCCATAGCCTTCTCTCGCCCTGCGGCGGAAAGCTGATCTGTAAGGTCGCGGATCGCCTTGTGGATGCTTGCCGGAACGATATGGTGATCTTCGTTGTGCTTTAGTTGCTTGGCCCTGCGACGATTGGTCTCGGTGATGGCTGCTTGCATTGAGTCCGTGATACGGTCCGCGTACATGATGACGCGGCCATTGATGTGTCGGGCGGCACGTCCAATCGTCTGGATCAGGGCCGTGTCAGATCGCAGGAAACCTTCTTTATCCGCATCCAAGATCGCCACCAGCGAAACCTCTGGCAAATCCAGACCCTCACGCAGCAGGTTGATGCCCACGACGACGTCAAACACCCCCAGCCGAAGGTCGCGCAGGATCCCGACCCGTTCCAGCGTCTCAACCTCGGAATGAAGGTAGTGGACCCTGGTTCCCAGTTCCATCAAGTAGTCCGCAAGGTCCTCAGCCATCCTTTTTGTGAGGGTGGTAACCAGCACTCGCTCCCCCACCGCCGTCCGCCTCCGGATCTCGCCAATCAGGTCGTCAACCTGACCCTTGGTGGGACGAATCTCGACCTCAGGATCGACAAGTCCGGTCGGCCTGATGATCTGCTCAACAACCTGGTTGGCTTTCTGCATCTCGTATGGACCGGGGGTTGCGGAGGTGTAGATGGTGAAACCCATGACCTTCTCGAACTCATCGAATCTTAGCGGGCGATTATCGACGGCGCTTGGCAGCCGAAAGCCGTATTCCACGAGGGTCTCCTTGCGCGACCGATCCCCGTTGTACATGCCTCGGATTTGCGGCACGGTCATGTGACTTTCATCCAGCACCAGCAGGTACTCGCTGGGCAGGAAATCGATCATGGTCCACGGATGCGAACCAGGAGCACGGCCGTCTAGGTGACGGGAGTAGTTTTCGATGCCTGAGCAGTATCCGACTTCCCTCAGCATTTCCAGATCGTATCGGGTCCGTTGTTCAATCCGCTGCGCCTCAATCAGCTTTCCCTCCGACTTGAACAGCGTCACGCGTTCCTCTAGCTCCGACTCAATGTCGTGCAGCGCGGCTTTCAGCTTCTCACCTTCCGTAAGGTAGTGTTTGGCCGGATAGATGGAGAGCTCCGCGGGTTCTTCAAAGACCTCGCCAGTGAGCGGGCTGAACTGCGTGATCCTTTCGACCTCATCGCCAAAGAACGTGATGCGATAGCCGCGTTTGTCCTCGTATGCCGGGATGATCTCGAGCGTATCGCCCCGAACGCGGAAGTTGCCCGGCTTGAGTTCCAGGTCATTTCTCTGATACTGGGCCTCCACGAGTTGCCGGATCAACGCATTGCGCCGATAGAGCTCCCCCACCTTCATCGCTACCGTCCCCCTTCCAAACTCCTCAGGACTGCCGAGGCCGTAGATGCATGAGACGGAGGCGACAATAATCACGTCGCGCCTTGATACCAGCGAGGCTGTGGCAGCCAGCCTCAGGCGCTCTATCTCCTCGTTGACCTCCGTCTCTTTCTCGATGTACAGGTCATGGCGAGGAACATACGCTTCCGGCTGATAGTAGTCGTAGTACGAGACGAAATACTCAACAGCGTTGTCCGGGAAGAACTCTCGGAATTCCGCATAGAGTTGCGCGGCCAGCGTCTTGTTGTGCGCCATGATCAGAGCCGGCATCTGCAGGCCCTCTATCACCGACGCGATCGTGAACGTCTTGCCGGTTCCGGTCGCTCCCAGAAGGACCTGATGGCGTTGACCGCTCCGGATACCGTCAATCAACCGCGCGATCGCCTCCGGTTGATCTCCTGTCGGGATGAATGGGGCCTGCAGCTTGAATGTCATTGCGCCTCAAGTCGGAAAGAACGTACGTTCTATTATATCACGAACAAGAAGCCGGGGCGGCACCGCGGCCGGTGAGTTCAGACGCCTCGCGACCTCTATGACGCAGGATTCGCCGGGAATGACCCCAGATTGAGGTGGTAGTCGGTTGGACCCAGTCCCCTTGTGGTATTTCCTGCCGTGCCTGCCACGTCAATCAGCGCATGGTCATCGCAACCATACTTCAAGCCGCACTGCATGATGTGAAAATAGCCTCCGCCGGGGTCGGAAGTGAATTCGCCACCAGGCTTGACGTCGGCGACAACGTGGTGGGTACCCGGCGGCCTGTCGATGGGGATCGTGACCTATTTTCGCAGGTGATAGGGTACGTCAACAACCAATCTCTCGCCACCCGTCTTCCGGCGGCCATAGAGCATGGCGGCCTTGATGAGTATAGCGGTCTGATTGTGCAACAGATTCTGCCACCAGTGCGAAGTCACGAATTCCGGCAGCACAACAACCGCAAGCTGGCCATCATTGTGCTCTGCATCTGTACGCTCCAGGTAGTCGAGTAGGGGGCGGACCAGGGAGCGATAAGGGGATTGCAGCACCACCAAGGGCAGATCGGGCCACCACTCCTTCCATTCGTGTTGGACTTTGCGGCCGGTTCCGGGTTCCAGCTCAACGTAGACACCAGTCACATTTGACGACATGGATTGGGCAAAGAGCACGGCATTGACAATACCGCGGTGGACACCGGAGATTGGGATTACCACGCGGGCGGGCGCGACTGGCCGCAGAGACGGAGGCAATCCGTGCAGGGAAAGCTGGTTGCGAACCTCTTCGTAGTGGCTATGCACGCGCTGGAACGTGAGGACGATCAATGGGATGAGCAGAACCGTGATCCACGCCCCCTCTGCGAACTTGCTGAAGCCGATTACCAGCAAGGCGATCCCGGTCACAGTGCATCCGAGCCCATTTGCCACAGCTTTCCAGTAGGAAGAGGGTTTGCCTTCTTTGATCCAGTGGGAGACCATGCCTGCCTGAGAAAGCGTGAAGGCTAGGAATGCGCCAACAGCGAACAGGGGGATCAAGGCATGGGTGTCTCCACCAAATAGCACGATTAGCGCAGCGGTGCCTGCGCTCAGCAGGACGATCCCGTTCGTGAAGCCCAGTCGATCTCCCAGGCTACTCAACTGCCGAGGCAAGTACGCATCCCCGGCAAGTATCGCAGCCAGCCGCGGGAATCCTGCAAAGCTCGTATTCGCCGCTACTGTCAAGATCGCTAGCGTGGCGATCTGAATCACATAGTAGAACACATTTGTCCCCAGCAGTTGACGCGCCAAGGCTGAAAGGATTGTCTCGTCCGGCCGCGGACTGACGGCGAAGAAGTGCGTCAGCCCATTTGTGCCAAGAAAGAGAATTGTCATGAGCAGCGCCATCGCCATGAGAGTGCGCCCGGCATTCAGGGATTCCGGGCGCTCGAAGTAGGGCACGCCATTACTGATAGCTTCGATGCCAGTCAGGGCAGTGCTGCCCGTGGAGAATGCATGCAGGACCAGGAAAACGGTCACGGCTTGGCTGGTCGTCACAGGGACAGTCTGAGCGGACACAGCACCGTGCCCTATCAGCCTTATCAGGCCCAGCAATATCAGCCCCATGTAGGCCGCGATGAAGAAATAGACAGGAATCGCCATGATCGTTCCCGCCTCTTGCATGCCGCGCAAGTTAATGATTGTGATGATCAGCAGAAGCAGAAGCGCAAACGGGACGCGATAGGGCCACAGTTCCGGAAAGGCAGATGCGATGGCGGCCACACCGGCAGTAAGGCTCACCGCCGCGTTGAGGAGGTAGTCGATGAGCAGTGCGGAGGCCGCCACCAAGCCCGGAACCGTCCCCAGGTTCGATCTAGCCACGACATATGAGCCGCCGCCCGACGGGTAGGCATGGATGGTTTGGAAGTATGAGAGTGCGACGATCCCCAGTAGAGCAGCGATCGCAACGCTGATTGGCCAGCCGTAGGCCAGGCCGGCTGCTCCCGCCACCACAAGGCCCAGGTAGATTTCCTGATTGGCATAGGCTATGGAGGCCAGCGCGTCCGGGGAGAAGGCGGCCAGCGCCCGGATCTTGTTTAGGCGATTGTGAGTAGAGGCCTGTGTCGGCAGCGCCGGCCCGATGATAAGGTCCTTCAGATGGGAGAGCACCTACCCTCCTCACGGATTGTCGGCACTTGAAGTCGAGGTTACTGAATGCGCATGCTATACTACCATAAGTATTCGAATGGAGATTCGCATGGCTCACAAAGAAATCCCAATGTTGCCGGACAAGCGCATCGCGCTGGTCGCCCACGATAACAAGAAGTCAGACCTTGTTGAGTGGGCAAAATTCAACCGCGATCTACTGGCGCACCACGAGGTGTATGCCACCGGAACCACCGGCGATTTGCTGGAACGCGAGCTCGGGTTCAAGGTTCACAAGCTGCAGAGCGGCCCGCTGGGAGGGGACCAGCAGGTTGGCGCCATGATCGTCAACGATCAGATCAACTTCCTGATCTTCTTCTGGGATCCGCTCGAACCGATGCCTCACGATCCGGATGTGAAGGCGCTGTTGCGGATGGCCGCAGTCTGGAACATCCCCATCGCGTGCAATCGAGCATCCGCTGACTTCATGATCTCGTCGCCGCTGATGGACGGAGAATACGTGCGTCTTG